>Ga0134122_10004305_pt1 | contig 10577 bp, 9 predicted proteins | sample KB302_FD_96461 | JGI IMG/M metagenome (GOLD analysis project Ga0134122, IMG submission 96461) | Terrestrial soil microbial communities without Nitrogen fertilizer from Kellogg Biological Station, Michigan, USA - KB3-0-2 | ecosystem: Environmental > Terrestrial > Soil > Unclassified ... | reverse complement strand
GCCGGTTTCCGGCCGCCCGGGCGATGAGCACGTGAGCCACCTCGTGACGGAGGACGTCCTCCAGCGAAGAATCGGGATAGCTGGGGACCCGCCGCGGCATCAGCACGATGAGGCCCCGATCGCTCAAGGCGTAGCCGGCGATCCACGGCGCCACCAGCACCGCCGGCCCGGAGCCTTCCGGCGCGACGATCACCCGGATCGGCGGCCCGGGCTGCGCCAGCCCCACCAGTCGCATCGTGCTGGCGAGCCGCTGCGGGCCGACGGCGCGCAGGCGAGCGGCGGCAGGCGCGAGATCCGGCGGCGCTTCGATGATGAGCCGCGGCGGCTCCGCCGGCCCGGCGGCAGAGAGGTGCGAGACGAGGAAGATGGCGGTGAACAGCGCCGCCGCGCGCGAAACCCTCATCGAGGGATCTTACTCCCCGCCTTCATATAGACATTCTGCTATAGTTTGCGATATGATTTCCCCTTCATGAGTATCGGGGTGGGCCGAACCTTGGCGTTTTGAGGTTATACTCACCCCCTTTCGCAGCTTTGCTCGCGCTCCGGTGGGTGAATGTCCGGCGGTGCTCGTCGCTGACGAGCGTTCGCCGTCCGCTGAAGACGGAACGGGTTCGTCAGGAGCCCGGCTTTCCCAGGAGGTGAACATGGTTGGACGCCGTACCCTCGCAATCCCTTTCCTCCTCGTCCTGACAGCTCTCTCCCTCACCGCTTGCCGCGAAGCGGCCGTCCGCTACAACACCCGTTACGTCACTCTCTTGCGGCAGGAGATGCCGAAGGTGCTGCCGATCCCGGTGGACGGGGTCATGCCGGCGCAGCTTCAGAACACCTGGGGTGAGGCGCGGTACGGCGGCCGGCGGCACAAGGGGATCGACATCCTCGCGCCGCGCAATACGCCGATCCGCAGCGTCACCGAAGGAATCGTGGAGATCAAGGGGATGCGCGGCCTGGGCGGCCAGGTGGTGACGATCACCGGCCCGGGCGGCTACCGCCACTACTACGCGCACCTGGAAGAGTACGGCCCGCAGGTGGTCGGCGACTGGGTGGAGGCCGGCGAGATCATCGGCTACGTCGGCAATTCGGGCAACGCCGCCGTCTCTCCCACCCATCTGCACTACGGTATCTACGCTCCCTCGGGCGGGGCGATCAATCCGTACCCCTACATCCGTCACGGCGAGCCGTTCGCCATCCAGACGGCGTCGAGGTAGGGTCAGGAGAGGCGCAACGCGCGCCTGAGGTCTTCGATAGAGGCCGCCAGGGAGGGCTCGGTACCTGTAGTGAAGGCCTTGACGAGCTCGGCGTCCTGAAACAGGGGACTGGCGAGATCGACGGGGCAGACATCGGTTCCTCGATGCGTCTGTTTAACGCGGAGGAGACCGATTACACCGGGATGTGACTGGGCCAGTAGGAGCATGGCGTCGCAGAGCAACGGGGAGTGGGTCGTGACGACTACTTGCTTGCCCTGCATCGCCATTCCGACCAGCAAGTCAGCGATCAACTCCAGGCGTCGGGGATGTACGCCATTTTCCGGCTCCTCAAAGGCCAGGAGTGATCCACTCCATGGGTTTACCGCGATGGCACAGAGCGCCAGGACCCTCAGTGTCCCTTCGGATATGATTCGAGAAGAATAATCCACGCCGTTCTGGCGGATCAGGATGTCGAGCGTCCCGCGTCGCTTGTCAAGATCGACGTCGAGATGCTCAACGCTGGGTATCAGGGTTTTAAGCGTCCGGACCACCGCTCGGAAACGCCTCTCGTCTTTGGCCCGCAAGCGGTAGAGGAACGGAGCGATATCCTCGCCTAGAGCTCCGATGTCCTGGCGTTCGGCGGGCGAGGTAGCCCGGCGCATGGCAACTCTAGGGTCCAGGTAGTACGTGCGCCAGCCTAACAGCTCTTGTTGGCATTTGAAGGCATCCGGATCCTCCGGGCGAGCCGTAGCGAGGAAAGAGTGGTCATTTGCCTCGCCGAGAGGTTCATGATCGATCTCTCGATCCGAGCTGAGCAGTTGGAAGGATTCTCGATCAACTGTCAGGGATCCGGACGATGGCTCGATTTGCACGACGATCGAGTGCCCATAGAGGTCCTGGCCGACTTTGAGATTCGAGGACAGCTGAAAGGTCGCAGACCTTTGACTGAGCAGCTTGGTTAGCCCACCGGGAGGAAAGGAAAACGCCTCGATGGGATAACCCCGACTCGCATCGGTCAGCGCCTCGGAGATCGTTCGGCTCGTGCCGATTCGCGAAAGGGCCTGAATAGAGTCGAGCAGATTCGACTTTCCCGCTGCATTCGGCCCAAAGAGAACTGCGAGCTGTGGAAACACGATCTCGACGTCCACTAGGGACTTGAAGCCGCGGACCTTCAATCTCTCGAGCATCGTGGCTTCCTCCTACTTCCCCGTGATCATCCCGAGAATGCCTGCCCGGATCATAGCCACCGAGATGGCGGCGAGGAAGAGGCTCGCCACTTTGGCGACGGCGCGGGAGACCGCCGGGCCGGCAAAGCGGCCGACGTAGGGGCTGGCGGCCAGGGTGAGGAACACCAGCACCAGGTTGATCACCAGCGACGCCAGGGTCGGCAGATAGCCGTAAGCCTCGCGGGAGACCAGGATGGAGGTGATGGCGGCCGGCCCGACGATCAGCGGGATGCCGATCGGCACCACGCCGACCGAGGCGAGATCCTCCAGCTCGCCGCCGGCGGTGGGGTCGCGCCGCCGGAAGTCGCCGAAGAGCAGGTTGGAGATGCTGAGCACCAGCAGGATCAGCCCGCCGCCCACCCGCAGGTCGTTCACGGTGATGCCGAGGAGCGAGAAGATGAGCTGGCCGGCGAAGAGGATCAGCACCGCGATCCCCACCGCGGTCGCCATGGCCTGCAAGGTGAGGCGGCGGCGCTCGGCGGTTGAGAGGTTCTCGGTGACGCTCAGGTAGATCGGGATGATGCCGGCTGGATTGATCGCCACGAAGAGCGGCAGGAAGCTTTCGATGTAGGGACGCATGGCGGGAGCCGGGAGGTCCCGCCGAGCATATCGCGTCCGCTAGCGCTGGCCCGAAGCCGGGGGGGCCGGAGGCGGCTGGCCCGCCACCTGGATGAGGTTGACGACGTCGAGGACGCCATCGGTGTGCCTGGCGAGCTTCTCGGCTTCGGCTCGCTGATCCGCGGAGGCCACCTTGCCGTTCAGGGTGACGCGGCCATCCACCGTGTCGACGTCGATGTGAATGGCGGCGACCTCGGGATCGGCGATCAGCTTGGCCTTGACGCGCGCGGTGATGCCGGCGTCGTTCAAGACCTCGCGGGCCGCAGGGCCGATCTCGGCATCGATCTTCTTGGCGCCCTCTTCGACCGCGCTGCCCACCTGCCGAGCCCCTTCTTCGACCCCCTCTTTGATCTGCCGGCCCGCCTGGCCGAGATCCTTCTGCGCCTGCTTGAGGTTCTGGTCGATCTTCTCGCGATCCACCTGGACCTGCGTCTTGCCCTTAGCGTCTTTCTCCGCATGAACGGAGCTGATGTCGCGTTCACAGCCGGCCAGAGGGGTCAGGGCGATCCCCAACAGGACGGCGGTCATGATCGGCAGTGCTCTCGTCGCCATGGGACGTTCCTTTCCGCAAATAAAAAGCGGGGAGGCGGTCTGAGCTTGAGATTCAGGACGCCTCCCCTTCAGGGAGGGGCCGCGAAAGGCTGCTTCGCGCCGGTGCTGCGTTACCTTCGGGGAGTTCCCCGAGCTGCCGGTTTCACCAATGCTCCGGCCTGCCGCTGGGAGGCAATTTGCAGCTTCTATGCCAAGGGAACATCAGTGCCGAGGTCAAGGCGAGCGCCCGCGAGGCCGAGGCGTGAGCTGCCGGCGGCGGTGTAACGTTTACAGCGTCGGCAGGATGGCGCGTTCCCGCCGTCTGGCTGCGGGCAGCGGGAGCGCACCCGCGATCCGTTCGAGACCGCTGTAGACGTTGAAGCGATCGCCGCGCAGGAAACCGACGAGAGTGATGCCGAAGCGGCCGGCCAGCTCGACGGCCAGGCTGCTCGGCGCGGACACGGCGCAGAGGATGGGCACGCCCGCGACCAGGCACTTCTGGAGGATCTCGTAGCTGGAGCGGCCGCTCACCATCACGATGTGGCCGCCGAGGGGGAGGAGGTCCTCGCGGAAGGCCCAGCCGATCAGCTTGTCGAGCGCGTTGTGGCGGCCGACGTCCTCGCGGGCGGCGAGGAGGCGGCCGCCGGCGTCGAACAGCGCCGCGGCGTGCAGGCCGCCGGTCGACTCGAAGAGCCCCTGCGCCTCCCGCAGCCGGGCCGGCAGGGCGGCGACGACCTCCGCGGCGACCGCCGGTCCCGGCGGGATCGCGCTCGGCACCCGCAGGCGCAGGGCGTCGAGTCCGGCCTTGCCGCAGACACCGCAGGCGCTGGTGGCGAAGAAGTGGCGGTCCAGCCCCGCGAGCTCCGGCGCGGCGACCCCTGCCCCCAGCTCCACCTCGACGATGTTGGCGCAGCCGGAGTCGGGACCGGAGCAGGGAGCGGCGCGCCGCACCTCCTCGCGGCGGGCGATCACGCCTTCGGCAAAGAGGAAGCCCAGAGCCAGCTCCACGTCCTCGCCGGGCGTGCGCATGGTGACCGCCACCGCGCGCTTGCGTTCCCCCTGAACGAGGCGGATCTCCAGCGGCTCCTCGGTGGCCACTTGGTCCGGCCGCCCCTCGACGCCGTCCGGCCCCACCCGCCAGACGCGGGCGCCGGTCTTGCCGGGCCGGGAAGGATGAGGGAGGTGCATGGGGTTAGCTTCTCACAGGTAAGATGGCAGACACGATGAGGTATACGGTCGAGCTCAAGCCGAGAGCCATTAAGGACCTAAAGGAACTCCCCCAGAAGGACCAGCGGCGTATCATTAAGAAGCTGGAGTTGCTCGCGACCGATCTGCAGGGCGATGTGAAGAAGCTGACGGATTTTTCGCCCGAGTATCGCCTACGGGTAGGTACATGGCGGGCGCTGTTCGAGGTTGAGGGCGTCAAGATTGTCGTCTATCGTATCCTCCACCGCTCAAGGGCTTATAGCTGATAGGGAGCAACCGATGGTGCTGAACCCCCAGATCCTTGAAAAGGATGGTGAAAAACAGTTCGTTGTCCTGCCTTACGAGCAATTCGTCGAGGTTCAGGAAGCCTTGGATGACTTCGAAGACCTCAAGGCTCTGAGGGCAGCCATGGATGCGGAAAGGGAAGAGCCCACCGTATCGCTGGCCGAAGTCGAGAGGGAATTGGGCCTCTAGTAGCTCCGCGCACCAGGTGAGTCCGACCAGAACGCCCGCGCGGCATGCATCTTGCGTTTTCAGCCCCCCGGAGGAAGGAACCATGGCGCGAGCGATCTGGAAAGGCAGCATCAGCTTCGGTCTGGTCAACATCCCGGTCGGCCTGTACGCGGCGGAGACGCGGGACGAGATCCACTTCAAGTTGCTGGACCGGCGAACTCAGTCGCCCATCCACTACAAACGGGTGAGCGAAGAGAGCGGCCGCGAGGTGCCGTGGGAGGAGACCGTCCGCGGCTACGCGCTCGACAACGGCAAGTACGTCATCCTCTCCGACGAGGATCTGAAGCGCGCCTCCCCCGAGGCCACACAGACGATCGACATTACCGACTTCGTGGACCTCGAAGAGGTCAGCCTCCTCTACTTCGACAAGCCCTACTACCTGGTGCCGGAGAAGAAGGCAGCCAAGGCCTATGCCATGCTGCGCGAGGTCCTGCGCCGGACCGGCAAGGCGGGGATCGCCAAGGTGGTGATCCGCACCCGGCAGTACCTGGCCGCCGTGGTCGCCCGTGGCGACGTGCTGACGCTGGAGCTGATGCGTTACGCTCATGAGCTGCGCGATCCGGCGGAGCTGGACGTGCCGAAAGGCAAACAGGGAGTCAGCGAGCGGGAGCTGGAGATGGCGCAGCGTCTGGTCGAGGGGATGGTGGAGCCCTGGAAACCGGAGAAGTACAAGGATGACTACCGCCGGGATCTGATGAAGATGATCGAGGAGCGAGCCAAGGCCGGCCAGCTCGAAGGTTCGCCCGAGCCCGCGCCGCGGCCGGAGAGGGCGGCCGGCGGCAAGGTGGTTGACCTGATGGCCCTGCTCAAGCGCAGCGTCGAGGACGGCGGCGGCAAGAAAGCGGCCAAGAAGCCGGCGAAGAAGGCTGCCAGAAAGCCTGCCGCCCGCAAGCCGGCGCGCCGTCCGTCCGTCCGGCGGACGAGCAGCGCCGCGAAGCGGAAAAGCGCCTGAGCCATGGCTCTGGAGGAATACAAGCGGAAGCGGAACTTCCGCGCCACTCCCGAGCCTGAGGGGCGGGTCAAGAAGACCAAGGGCAATCTCTACGTCATCCAGAAGCACGCCGCCTCCCGGCTGCACTATGACTTTCGCCTGGAGGTCGACGGCGTGCTCAAGAGCTGGGCCGTGCCGAAGGGACCGAGCCTCGATCCCGGCGAGAAGCGGCTGGCCGTCCACGTGGAGGACCATCCCCTCGAATACGGTGACTTCGAGGGGATCATCCCCAAGGGCGAGTATGGCGGCGGCACCGTGCTGCTCTGGGACCGCGGCACCTGGACGCCGGAGATCGACCCTGTGGCGGCTTACAAGAAAGGCCATCTCAGGTTCCAGCTCGAAGGCGAGAAGCTGCACGGCGGCTGGGACCTGGTGCGCATGGGCGGCCGGCGCGCCAAGGACGACGACCACGACAACTGGCTGCTCATCAAGGTGGACGACGAGGCGGCCCGGCCGGGCAGCGGCGACGCCATCGTCGAGGAGCGCCCGGAGAGCGCCGCCTCCGGCAAGACCGTAGAGGAGATCGCCGCCGATCCGGACAGGGTCTGGGAGTCGAACCGCAGCGGCAAGGACGAGGGGACCTTCAAGCAGAAGATCGCCGCTCTCGCCGCCCGGGCAGCCGCAAAGAAGGCCGGCGCGAAGCAGCCGGCCGGTTCCAGCAGGAGCGCGGCGAAGAAGTCGGCACGCTCCGGCGAGGAGCCCTCCTCGGGGATTGACCCGTCCACGATCGAGGGAGCCCGCAAGGGCGCGATGCCTACCGCTATCGAGCCCCAGCTCGCGACGCTGGTCGAGGACGTGCCGCGGGGCGAGGAGTGGATCCACGAGATCAAGTACGACGGCTACCGCGCCCTGTGCGAGATCCGCGGCGGCGAATCGCGGATGCTCACCCGCCATGGCAAGGACTGGACGGACCGTTTCGCGCCGGTGGCGCGTGAAGCGTCTGGACTGCCGGTGCGCGAGGCCGTCCTCGACGGCGAGATCGTCGTCCTGGAGCCGGACGGCACGACCAGCTTCCAGGCCCTCCAGAACGCCCTCTCCGAGAACCGGCAAGGCGAGCTCGTCTACTTCGTTTTCGACCTGCTCTACCTCGACGGCTGGGACCTGCGCCGAGCGCCGCTGCTCGCCCGCAAGCAGGCGCTCGCCGAGCTTCTCGCCGGCCGGCAGGGGCGCATCCGGCTGAGCGACCATGTGCCCGGCGGCGGCGAAGATTTCTACCGCCATGCCTGCAAGCTGGGGTTGGAGGGAATCGTCTCCAAGCGCGCGCACGCCGCCTATCGCTCCGGCCGCAGCAAAGACTGGCTCAAGGTGAAGTGCCTGGAGCGGCAGGAATTCGTCATCGTGGGCTTCACCAATCCGGAGAAGTCCCGCGCCGGCTTCGGCTCGCTGCTTCTCGGCGTCTACGAGGGTGGGGATCTCGTCTACGCCGGCAAGGCGGGAACCGGCTTCGACGAGCGGATGCTGCGCGAGCTGCGGGCGCGGCTGGGCAAGCTCGAGATCGACAAGCCGGCCTTCAAGAACGCGCCGCGCGGGGCCGAGGCCCGCCGCAGCCACTGGGTCAAGCCCGAGCTGGTGGCCGATGTGGCGTTCAGCGAGTGGACCCGGGAAGGCATCCTGCGCCACCCTACTTTCCAGGGTCTGCGGGAGGACAAGAGGCCCCGCGAAGTGGTGCGCGAGCTTCCCCAGGCTCCGCCGCCGGAGGCTCGGACGGCGGAGACGAAGCGCCCCGCCGCCAGCAAGCGGAGCGTCGAGGCCCCGGCGACGCCGAGCAAGAAGGGCAAGAAGGGAAGGGGAAAGAAGGCCAAGCCTGCCGTCCTCCCCGCTCCCGAGGAGACCGCCGTGCCCTCGCAGGGAAGGAGCCGGAAAGCGGCGGTCGAGATCGCCGGGGTCCGCTTCTCCAACCCCGAGAAGGTTCTCTATCCCGAGCAGGGGGTGACCAAGCGCGAGCTGGCGGCCTACTACAGCCGCATCGCCGACTGGATCCTGCCGCACCTCGTGGACCGCCCCCTCACCCTCGTCCGCTGCCCCGAGGGGCGGACCGGCCAGTGCTTCTACCAGAAGCACATCGGCGAGCACGTGCCGTCGTCGGTCCTGCGGGTGGACGTCGGCGAGCCCGAGCCCTACGGCGCCATCACCAGCCTGCAGGGGCTGCTGGCGCTGGTGCAGATGGGGGTGCTCGAAGTTCACATCTGGGGCTGCCATCGCGACAAGATCGAGCAGCCGGACTACGCCGTTTTCGACCTCGATCCCGACGAGGGGCTCCCCTGGGAACGGGTGGCCGACGGCGCTCGAACGATGCGCGACGTCCTCGCCGAGCTCGGCCTGCGGACCTTCCTCAAGACGACCGGCGGCAAGGGGCTGCACGTGGTGTTCCCGCTGGTCCGGCGGGACGATTGGGACGAGGTCAAGGCCTTCACCAAGGCGGTAGCCGAGGCCGTCGTCGCCGCCGAGCCGGGCCGTTACACCTCCAACATGACCAAGGCCAGCCGCAAGGGGAAGGTCTTCATCGACTACCTGCGCAACGGCCGCGGAGCCACCTCGATCTGTCCCTACTCGACCCGCGCGCGCCCCGGAGCGACCGTCTCGACGCCGTTGTCCTGGGAAGAGCTGGAGACCGGCGTCCGCGGTGACTCCATCGGCGTGCGCAACCTCTGCGAGCGCCTGGAGGATCTTCCGGCCGATCCCTGGGAGGACTTTTTCAGCGTGCGGCAGTCGATCACGGCGGCGATGAAGAAGGCTGTGGGGATGAAGTAAGGACGGCCGCCGGGCCCTCGCGGGAACATCGGGACCGTTCCTTGCAAAGCCCCCGGAGGCATGAGCACCCCAACGACGAGACCGCTTGCCGCCGCACTGTTCCTCCTGCTCCTCACCAGTTGCCACCGGAACGAGCTTCTGCCGCTCGAAGTCTCGCAGCTCCTGCGCGAGACGCTGCAGGCGGAGGTCCTTCCCGCCTCCCTGCGGAACCAGAAGGAGCTCGTTCGGGCATGGAAGGAGATGCAGGGCTTCTATGGGCAGCGGGGCTTTCAGGCCGTCTGGTCGAACCCCAGCGGGCCGCGTCCCCAGGCCGAGGAGCTGATCGAGGCGATATCGGCGCTTGGCGCTGATGGCCTCGACGTCAGGCGCTATCAGCCCGACCGGCTGGCCGCTCTTTTGAAGGAGGTCCGGGAGGCGAAGCCTTACGACGATCCGCTGGCCCAGCGCCGTCTGGTGGACCTGGACGTCGAGCTGACCTACACCTACCTGAGCCTCGCGGCCCACCTGGCGAACGGCCGCCTGCAGCCCGAGAAGCTCCGCGACGAGTGGTACACGAAGCCGCGGAACGTCGATCTCGATGCGCGCTTGGGTGTCGCCCTGGCGGCGGACAACGCGGGCGAGATCGTGAAAATCCTTCGCAGCCTGAGTCCGCCGTACGCGGATTACGACCGCCTGCGCCAGGCGCTCGCCGGCTACAAAGCGATCCTGGCCAGGGGAGGATGGGGCGCCGTGCCGCCTGGACCGGAGCTCAAGGCCGGCGGCCGCGGCCCTCGGGTGGCGGCGTTGCGCGCCCGCCTGGCGGCGGAGTCTGCATCGAGTCGCGGAGAAGCGGCTTCCCCGCGGGCCGACGTCTTCGACGGCGTGCTCGCCGCGGCGGTTTCGAGCTTCCAGCGGCGCCACGGACTGGAGGTCACCGGCAAGGTGGACGCCGAGACCCTGGTGGAGCTCAACGTGCCGGTAGAGGACCGCATCCGCCAGATCCAGGTCAACATGGAGCGCTGGCGCTGGATGCCGTCCTCGCTGGGCGGCCGCTACATCCTGGTCAACGTCCCCGAGTTCCGTCTCGACCTCGTCGAGGCGGGCAAGACGGCGTTGACCATGCGGGTGATCGTCGGCAAGGACCAGAGCCGAACTCCGGCGTTCAGCGACAAGATGAGCTACATCGAGGTCAATCCGAGCTGGAACATCCCCGATACCATCGCGAAGGCGGAGATCCTGCCGAAGCTGGCTGCGGACCCCGGCTACCTCGAACGGCACAACATGGAGCTGGTGAGCGAGCCGGGCTCGGAGCCCCGGCTCCGCCAGCGTCCGGGAGAGGACAACCCGCTGGGGAAGCTGAAGTTCATGTTCCCCAACGACTTCGACATCTACCTCCACGACACCCCGGCCCATCATCTTTTCAGTCAGACGGAGCGGGACTTCAGCCACGGCTGCATCCGCTTGGAGAAACCCTTCGAGTTGGCGGCGTACCTGCTGAAGGGAGATCCGAAGTGGACCCCGGAAGCGCTCCAGGCAGCCATCGAATCAGGCGAGCAGACGACGATCTCGCTCCCCCGG
>Ga0134122_10004302_pt1 | contig 10578 bp, 1 predicted proteins | sample KB302_FD_96461 | JGI IMG/M metagenome (GOLD analysis project Ga0134122, IMG submission 96461) | Terrestrial soil microbial communities without Nitrogen fertilizer from Kellogg Biological Station, Michigan, USA - KB3-0-2 | ecosystem: Environmental > Terrestrial > Soil > Unclassified ... | reverse complement strand
GGGCGCCGGAGATAGCCGCGGGCAACCCCTGCGCCGCCGATGTACAGCTCGCCAGCAAGGCCCACGGGCACCGGCTGCAGGTGCCGGTCGAGCAGGTGGACCGCGGTGTTGGCGATCGGGCAGCCGATCGGCACGGCGCCGCTCGCCGGAGCCGACGTGACCGGCTCGACGGTGGACCAGATAGTCGTCTCGGTCGGCCCGTAGACGTTCCATAGCGACCCTGCCCGGGAGAGCAGCTCGCCCGCCAGGTCCGGCGGCAGCGCCTCACCGCCGCAGAGCACCTTGAGGTCCGGGGCGCCCGGCCAGCCGGCGGCGAGCAGCATGCGCCAGGTGGCAGGGGTCGCCTGCATCACGGAGGCGCCGGAGACGGCGAGCAGGGCGGCGAGGCGCCGTCCGTCCGCGGCGGTGTCGCTCCCGGCCAGCACCACGCGGGCGCCCACCGTGAGCGGCAGGTAGATCTCGAGGCCGGCGATGTCGAAGGAGATGGTGGTCACCGCGAGCAGCGCGTCGTCCGCCGTGAGCCCCGGGGAGAGCCCCATGGAGGTCAGGAAGTTGACGACCCCCGCATGGAGCACCTCGACCCCCTTCGGACGGCCCGTCGAGCCCGAGGTGTAGATGACGTAGGCCAGGTCCTCCGGGCCGGCGAGCGGCGCCGGATCCGCGGCGCTCTCGCCGGTGAAGGCCGCCGCTCCGGGCTCGATCTCGATCACCGTGAGGCCCTCATCGGGCAAGCCGTGGCGCAGCTCGGGCTGGGTGAGCAGCACGCGCGCGCCGCTGTCCTCGAGCACGAAGGCGAGGCGGTCCGGCGGGTAGGCCGGATCGAGCGGCACATAGGCGCCGCCGGCCTTGAGCACCGCGAGAAGAGCGACCACCATCTCCGGCGAGCGCTCGAGGCAGAGCCCCACCAGCTCGCCCGGTCCGACACCTTCGCTCCGCAGGCGGTGCGCCAGCCGGTTGGCGCGCGCGTTGAGCTCGCCGTAACGCAGGCACTCGCCGTCCACCTCGCAAACCAGGGCGACCGCATCCGGTGCGCGCGCCGCCTGCGCCTCGAAGAGCTGGTGGACGCAGCGGTCCGGAACCGGCGCCGCCGTCTCGTTCCAGGACTCGACGATCTGCCGCCGCTCGTCCGCGCCGAGGATCGACAGTGCCGCGAGCGCCGTCTCCGCATCGGCCAGCACGGCGTGCAGAAGGTTGACGAAATGCCCCATCATGCGCTCGATGGTGGCGGCGTCGAAGAGATCGGTGTTGTACTCGATCATGCCGGAGAGGCCGTCTCGCGCCTCCGAGAGAGAGACCAGGAGGTCGCCGCGCGTCGTCCGGTTGTCGATCGACGGCACGCTGACGGTCACCCCCGGCGGGTCAGGTGTGCCGGCCCCGGCGTGGTGGAGCACGAAGAAGACCTGGAAGATCGGGTTGTGGGAGAGGTGGCGCTCGGGCCGCAGCTCCTCGACGAGCTGCTCGAAGGGCAAGTCCTGGTGCGCGTAGGCGCCGAGCGCGGTCTCCCGCACTCGTGCCAGGAGCCGCCGGAAGCCCGGCTCGCCACTGAGGTCGGTGCGCAGCACCAGGATGTTGGCCAGGAAGCCGATCATCCCTTCGAGCTCGGCGCGGTTGCGGCCGGCGATCGGCCAGCCGACGAGCACGTCCTCCTGCCCCGAGTAGCGCCCGAGAAGGGCGTTGAGCGCTCCCTGCAAGGTCATGAACAGCGTGCACCGCTCCCGGCGGCCGAGCGTCGCGAGGTCCTGCACCAACGGTCTCGGCAAGTGGAAGTACCGGCGCGCGCCGTGCGAGGTCTGCACCGCCGGGCGCGGCCGGTCGGTCGGCAGCTCGATCACCACGGGAGCGCCGGCGAGCTGTTGCCGCCAGTAGGAGACCTGCGTCGCCAGCACCTCCCCCCGGAGCCAGCTCCGCTGCCAGGCCGCGAAGTCGGCGTACTGCACCGGCAGGTCCGGCAGCGGCGAGCCGGCGCCGCGCGTGAGGAGAGTCACCAGCTCGCTCAGGAGGATAGCGATCGACACGCCGTCGCAGACGGCGTGGTGGATCGCGAAGTACAGCAGCAGGTCTTCTTCGCCCAGCCGAAAGAGGTACGGGCGCAGCAGCGGCCCGGCGGCGAGATCGAAGGGCTGGACGGATTCCTCGGTCAGACGTGCGAGCGCCTCCGGCTCCCGCGCCGGCGCGGGCAGACCCCGCAGGTCCACCAGCGGCAGCGGCACCGCGGCGGTCGGGGCGGACGCGACGATCTGCACCGGCTGTCCCCTCAGCGCTGCGGCGAAGGTGGTGCGCAGCGATTCGTGACGACGCACGATCTCGCCGAGGGCGAGCCCCAGGAGGCACGCGTCCAGCGGACCCTCGAAGCGCACGGCGACGGGTATGTTGTAGGCCGGATCGCCGGGCAGCAGCTGGTCGAGAAACCAGAGCCGCTGCTGCGAGAAGGAGCAGACCAGCGGCAGGTCGCGCGGCACCGGCACCAGCGGCGGCGCGACCATTCCCTCCTCGGCGCGGCGGGCGGTCTCGACGGCGGCGGCAAGCCCGGCGACCGTCGGCTCTTCGAACAGCGTGCGCAGCGGCACTTCGACGCCGAGCGCCTCGCGCACCCGTGAGATCGCCTGGATGGCGAGCAGCGAGTGCCCGCCGAGCTCGAAGAAGCTCTCATGCACCCCCACCCGGTCGCGGTGCAGCAGCTCGGCCCAGATGGCCGCCACCAGCTCCTCGAGGGGCGAGCGCGGCACCGCCGCGGCGTCCGCCGCCTCCGGCGCCGGCGCCAGGCGGGCGAGGGCCCGCCGGTCGACCTTGCCGTTGACGTTGAGCGGCAGCGCTTCGAGGACCACGAAGGCGGCCGGCACCATGTAGTCCGGGAGCGACTCCTTGAGATAGGCGCGCAGCTCCTCGGCCGGCAGCGCACGGCCGGGCACGGGCGCCGCGTACCCCACCAGCCGCCGGTTGCCGGGACCGTCCTCGCGCACCAGCACGACGGACGCCTCCACGGCCGGGTGCCGCGCCATCACCGCTTCGATCTCCCCGGGCTCGATGCGGAAGCCATGGATCTTGACCTGAAAGTCCGAGCGCCCCAGGCACTCGATGGTGCCGTCCGGCAGGTGGCGGCCGCGGTCCCCCTGGCGATAGAGGCGTTGACCGGGGCCGTAGCCCAGTTGTTCGGCGAACGGGTCGGGCACGAAGCTGGCCGCCGTCCGATCGGGCCAGCCGAGATAGCCCCGCGACACGTTGGGTCCGCCGATGTAGACGTCGCCCGGAACGCCGACCGGGACGGGCTCCATGGCGGCGTCCAGGACGTAGGCGCGGCAGTTGCGGATCGGTTTGCCCACCGGTACCCGGCGGGCGGCGCGGAGACGGCCGGCCTCGCCCGCCCCGGGCTCGTAGGTCAGCGCCGTGACGGTGGCCTCGGTGGAGGCGTAGCCGTTGATCCAGCGGACGCTACCGGCGACCTGCAGCCACTCGGCGACGCGCTCGGGAAGGGCTTGCTCGGTGCCCACGACCACCATTCGCAACGGCGCCGGCGGCCGGGCTCCGGTGCGGACCAGCTCGCCGACCCATTCATGCCAATAGGCGGTGGGGAGGTTGACGATGGTGAGCCCGTAGCGCTCGATCAGGCCGTGCAGCTCGGAGAGCGAGGGGAAGAGTCCCGGCGGACGGGGAACCACCGCGCCGCCGGCGAGCCAGGTCGGGAAGATCTCTTCAGACGTGATGTCGAAGCTGATCGACGTGAACTGCAGGGCGCGATCGTTCGGCCCGAGCCCGTAGCGCTCGGCGCAGGAGGCGGCGTGGTTGGCCAGCGAGCGATGGGGGACGCCGACTCCTTTCGGCCGGCCGGTGGAGCCGGAGGTGTAGATGACGTAGGCGAGCCCCTCGGGATGGATCTCCCAGTCCGGAGCGGAGGGATCCTCGCCGGCGGAGGAGCCGGGATCGTCCAGGCAGATCACCCGGGGGCCGTCAACCGGGAAACGGGCGGCGAGGCCGCGGGTGGTGAGGAGCACCGGCATGGCGGTGTCCTCGATCACCATCGTCAAGCGCTCGCCGGGATAGGACGGGTCGAGCGGCACCCAGGCCCCGCCGGCCTTGAGGACGCTCAGGAGCGCCATGGGCATCTCCAGCGAGCGCTCGAGGCAGACGCCGACGGGGCTGTCCGGCCCGACGCCTAGCCGGCGCAACGCGCGGGCCAGGCGGTTGGCTCCCGCCTCCAGCTCGGCGAAGGAGAGCATGCCGTCGCCGAACAGCACGGCCGCAGCGTCGGGAGTCCGCCGCGCTTGCTCGGAGACCCGTTCGGGAACCAGCGGGGCCGCGCCGGAGAAGCGGGGATTCCAGTCGGCGAGCACCCGCCGCCGTTGTTCGCGTGTGAGCAACGGCAGCTCGCCGATCCGCTGGTCGGCGCCGCCGGTGACGATCCCGGCGAGGAGCTGGAGGAAGTGTCCCACCATGCGGGCGACGGTCTCTGCCTCGAAGAGGTCGGTGTTGTACTCGAAGTAGCCGCTGAAGATGCCGTCGCGCTCCGCCATCTCCAAAGTCAGGTCCAGCTTGGCCAGCCCGCGCTCCAGCGGCAGGCTGCCGAGCTGCACGCCGGGCAGGTCGACCGCGCCGCCCGGCAGGTTCTGGAGGACGAAGAGGACCTGATAGAGAGGGTTGTGGGAGAGGTGGCGCTCCGGCTGCAGCTCCTCGACCAGGCGCTCGAAGGGGAGCTCTTGATGGGCTTGGGCGTCCAGAGCGTCTCGGCGCGCCCAGGAGAGCAGCTCGCCGATGGTGAGGCCGCGATCCACTCGCGCCCGCAGCAGCAGGATCTCGGTGAAGAAGCCGATCATCCCTTCGAGCTCAGTGCGGTTGCGGCCGGCGACGTTGGTGGCCACCAGGAAAGCCTCCTGTCCGCTGATGCGGAACAGGAACGCTTCAAAGGTGGCGAGGAGGACCATGAACGGCGTGGCGCCGGCGCCGCGAGCCAGGGCGCGCAACCCCTCCGCCAGCTCCGGCGGCACGGTGAACGCCTGGAGGGCGCCACGGAAGGAGCCGCCGGCGGGCCGCTGGCGGTCGCCAGGGAGCTCCAGGTAATCGGGAAAGCCCGCCAGCCGCTCCCGCCACCATGCCAGTTCTACCGCCAGGCGTTCGTCGGTGAGCCGCTCGCGCTGCCAGGCTGCGAAGTCCGGGTATTGGAGCGCCGGCTCGGGCAGCGGCGAGGGGAGCCCGGCGGCGAAGGCCCGATAGAGGACGGTCAGCTCATGGAAGAGCAGGCCCATGGACCAGCCGTCTGAGACGATGTGATGCAGGACGAGGAGCAGGACGTGCTCTTCCGCCGCCAGGCGCAGGAGGCGGGCTTTGAAGAGGGGACCTCGGGCCAGGTCGAAGCCGCAGCGGGACTCCTCTTCCGCCAGCTCGCGAGCGCGCCGGCGCCCCTCCTCCAGCGGCAGCTCGCCCAGGTCCTCCAGCGGCAAAGGGAAGTCCGTGGCGTGACCGACCCTCTGCTGCGGCTCGCCGTCCGCTTCGGGGAAAGTCGCGCGCAGCGCTTCGTGGCGGCGCACCACTTCGGCCAGGACGCGGCCCAGGATGCCGGCGTTCAGGGGACCGTTCCAGGTGACGGCCCGGAAGATATTGTTGGCATAGTTCCCCGGATCGAGCCGGTCGAGGAACCAGAGGCGCTGCTGCGCGAAGGTGAGGGGGAAGACGCGCGCCGCGCGCTCTTTCTGCCGCGCCAGGCGCGCCAACAGCGCGAGCTTCTCGTCGCGGGAGAGGGCGGACCGGTCCGGCACGGGCTCGCTCATGACCGTTCTCCGGTGGCGAGGGTGCCGTCGCGGACGGCGGCCTCTTCCAGGAACGGCGTGAAGTCGGTGGCGATGATCCGTGTGCCGCGCACGCGGTCGCGCTGCGAAGGCTCGAGGTCGCGCACTACGGCCATGCGCTGCAGCCAGCGGTCGCGACCATCGTAGTAGGCCTTGAAGTCGGAGCGGGCGTGCACGCAGCGCCGGTTGTCCAGCACCAGCAGGCTGCCGGGCTCGATGACCACGTCCCGCTTGACCTGGTTGACCAGCTCGCGCACCACCTGCAGGGCGTGCTGCGCCTCCGGCGTCTGACCTACCATGAGGTCGAGGTCATAGCGCAGGAAGGGGTCCAGCCGGTCGCCGTAAAGGATGGAGACCAGGGGACCCACCCCCTTGAGCTCCTCGACGTTGCCGAACGAGTAGTCCACCCCGGTACGGAACAAGTCGCAGAACAGGGTGTCACGGTCGCCTGGCGGCAGCAGATGAAAGAAGCGGCGGACGCTGGAGAAGATGGTCCGCGCCTGCTTGTCGGGATCCTGCCGCAGGCCGTAGAGCAGCAGATATTCCGGCATGTAAGGGTGGAAGGCGATCTCGGTGTGGAAGTCGAGGAGGATGGACGAGCTCTCGCTCGACAGCTTGTCGGCGTTCTGCGCGGTGGGGAAGACGTCCTGGAAGATGCTGCCCTGTTTCTCCTGGAGGTAGGCCACCGGCTCGCCCAGAGCCGAAGCCACGCAGCACATCCACAGCTCGCTGGCCCAGGTGGCCTTGCGCGTCCGCTGCCCCGAGCGGCTGGGCGTGGGCGGCAGCTCCGGATCGCGCGGCAGGTTGCGCAGCAGCAACGCGCCGTCGGCGTTGCCCCGCCGCGCGAACTCCATCAGGACGCGTCGGAGGCGCCGAGGCATCTCGTGGAAGAGCAGCCTCGCCTCGGCGAGGAAAGTCTCGAAATCCTGATGCGGATCGAGAATCACCTGCGCCGCCAGCTCCTGCAGGCGCGCGTGCTCCTCCTCGCTGAGGTCGAGGATGGTGCCCGCCGCCGGACCCGGCTCGGCGTGGCGGGCGATGAGGTCGTGCGCAGTCTCGGCCACCGAGGCGAGCGGCAGTACGGTGCCGTCCGGAACGGCGACGTTGCTGCGTGCCAGCCAAACCAGGATCTGCACCAGCAGCCGGGCGTTGTCGTTGTAGGAGACGTAGGGTTCGGCGAAGAGGTCCGAATCTCCCGAAGCGACGACGCGCCCGCGGCCTACCTGCGCGGCGGCGACCAGGGCGCCGCCGCTGCCGCGCACCACCGCCGTGGCGCGCTCATCGAGAAGGGTGATGGTGCACCCGGAGCAGTAGGAGACGGTGCCCACCCCGTGGGTGACGGGGTGCTCGGCGATGTTCTTCGCCTCGAACACGTGAAGCTGGCGCCCGGCGTGCACCGCGACGCCGGGCACCTCGGCCAGGTCGTTGTTGAAGCCCAGCCCGAACTCCCGCAGCAGATCGTTGACGTTCCAGCCCCAGCGCTCCGTCTCGAACTCGCCGAGCACCAGGAGCCCCATGCCTCCCGCCACCGCCGCGGCGATGGCGGCGATCTCGTCCGGCGAGAAGCGGGCCTCCCCGCCGACCCCGGCGTGCGGATGCCGGGAGGAGCAGCAGTGGTTGATGAGCAGGACGTCGATCTCGTGCAGCCGCTCGCGGCTGAGGGGACCGGCGGTCAGGCGCCGGCATTCGCCGCCCAAGGTCGACCGGACCAGCTCCGCGACGTGGGCGTACGAATAGTAGCGGGGGGCCTCGTTGCTTCGCCGGCTCATGGCCAATGCCAGCAGCGGGTCGGCGGTCCAGGTCTGGTTGTGGGTCTCGTCGTAGAGGACTCTCAAGACTTTCCCCCTTCCATCACCTCTTCGAGCAGGGCGTCCAGGTCGGCGTCCGACAGCGCCGCCGCCCTGGCGAGGAGCGCCTGCTCATCGGGAGCAGGGCCGGCAAGAAGCCCCGGCTCGGGGGAAACGGCGGCTGCCGCCGACACCGCGGCCGCCATGCCTTCGATCGTCGGCGTCTCGAAGACCGCCGCCAGAGAGAGATTGACCGCCAGCGCGTCGCGCACCCGCGAGAGGATGCGCGCGGCCAGGAGGGAGTGGCCGCCGAGCAGGAAGAAGTCGTCCCGCACTCCCACGCGCTCGACTCCCAGAACCTCGTTCCAGATCGCCGCCAGCGTCTCCTCGACGGGCGAGCGGGGAGCCACGTAGGTCAACTCCGGCTCGCTCCGCGCCGCCTCGGGCGCGGGCAGGGCATTGCGGTCCACCTTGCCGTGCGCGGTGAGCGGCAGCGCGTCCAGGGCCATGAAGGCAGCGGGGATCATGTACTCCGGCAGGCTCGCCTTGAGGAACTGCCGCAGGTCCTGGACGGTGGAGACCGCCTCGGGGGAAGGCACGACGTAGGCCACGAGCCGCACCTCGCCGCCTTCAGCGCGCGCCAGCACGACCGCCTCACGCACCGCCGGATGGCGGGCGAGAGCGGCTTCGATCTCTCCGAGCTCGATGCGGAAGCCCCGAACCTTGACCTGGTGATCGCGGCGGCCCAAGTACTCGAGGTCGCCGTCGGGACGCACCCGCGCGAGGTCGCCCGAGCGGTAGAGCCGTGCTCCGGGCCGTCTCGTGAAAGGGTCGGGGACGAACCGCTCGGCAGTGAGCTCCGGCCGGTTCAGGTAACCGCGGCTCAGGCCGGCCCCCCCGACGTGGATCTCGCCCGGCACGCCCAGGGGGACGAGATTGAGGTCCGGGTCGAAGAGGTGAACCGAGAGGTCGGGAATGGGCCGGCCGATCCGGCTGCCCAGCCCCCCGGCCTCCGCATCCGCCCGGGTGACGGGGCGGTAGGTGACGTGGACCGTCGTCTCGGTGATGCCGTACATGTTGATCAGGCGCGGCCTCTGATCTTCGTGACGCTCGAACCAGGGGCGCAGGCTGACGAGCTCGAGAGCTTCGCCGCCGAAGATCACATAACGGAGGGCGAGGCCCGGCGGGACCTCTCCCCGCCTGCGCAGCGCCGCCTCCGCCTCGATGAGCTGCCGGAAGGCGGAGGGGGTCTGATCGAGCACCGTCACCCCCTCGCGGACCAGCTCGAGGTAGAACGCCTCCGGGGATCGGCTCACCAGGTGAGGCACCATCACGAGGCGGCCGCCATGGAGCAGGGCTCCCCACAGTTCCCAGACGGAGAAATCGAAGGCGAAGGAATGGAACAACGTCCACACGTCGTCCGGGCCGAAGCCGAACCAGGCATCGGTTGCCGAGAAGAGACGCGCGACGTTGACGTGGCAGATCGGCACCCCCTTGGGGAGGCCGGTCGAGCCCGAGGTGTAGATGATGTAAGCGAGGTTGTCGGGCCCGGCGCCACCCTCCAAATCTGTGTCGCTTTCCGCCTCCAGGCCCGGGGCGTCCAGGCAGAGGACGTGGGCTCGGCTCGCCGGCAGCGCATCTGCCAGGCTCGTCTCGGTCACCAGCACGGGAGAGGTTATGCCGGCCTGCGAGTCTTTCAGGATCCAATCGATCCGCTCGGCCGGGTAGCTCGGATCGATGGGTACGTAGCCGCCTCCCGCTTTGAGAATGCCGAGAATGCCGATCACCATGCCCGGCGAGCGCTCGACGCAGAGCGGCACCGGCGTCTCCGGGCCGACGCCCAAGGTGCGCAGGCGGTGCGCCAGCCGGTTGGCCCGGCGATTGAGCTCGCCGTAGGTGAGGCGCTGCTCCGCCATCGTCACCGCCACAATGCCTGGCGTCCGGACGGCCTGCGCTTCGAAGAGGCGATGCAGGGCTTCCTCCTGAGGGTAGGTCCCGGCCTCTCCCCAATCGGCGAGCAGCTCCTGTCGTTCGGCGCCGGTCAGCAGGGGGAGCTCGGAGAGAGGGCGTCCGGCGTCCGTGACGACCCCGGCGAGCAGCGTCAGGTAATGGTCGATCATCCGCAGGATGGTCGAGCGGTCGAAAAGGTCGGTGTTGTACTCCCAGAAGAGGACGGCCCAGCGCTCGTCGTCTCGCCCGGCGAGGCCGGCCCGTTGCTCGGCACGCGGAATCAAGATGACGTTCATGTCCATCTTGGCCGAGCGGTTGCTGCGCACCATGAAGTGCGCCTTGAGATCACCGAATTCGAGATCCGGCACGGCGGCGTCGTGGAAGTTGTACATGATCTGGAAGAGCGGGTTGCGGCCGAGCTGACGCTCCGGCCGCAGCTCCTGGACGAGCCGCTCGAAGGGCATGTCCTGATGGGCATAGACCTCCAGGGTGAGCTCCCGTACCCGGCCGAGGAGCTCTCGGAACGCGGGGTTCCCCGAGAGGTCGCCGCGCAGCAGGAGACTGTTGACCACCATGCCGATCATCCCTTCGATCTCACGTGTCGTGCGGTTGGCGTTGCTGGTACCGATCACGGCGTCGACCTCGCCGGTGTAGCGCTGGAGCAGGGCGAAGAAGCCGGCGAGCATCGTCATGTAGAGGGTGAAGCCCTCCCGGCGGCTGAACTGGCGCAATGCATCGTAGAGATCCAGCGGTAGGGCAAAGAGCTCGACGTCTCCCGCGAACGAGGCCCGCGCCGGGCGCGGCCGGTCGGTCGCGATCTCGAGACCGTGCGGCGCCCCCGCGAGCTTCCGCGTCCAGAAGCCCAGCAGGTGGTCCATGACCGGCCCGGCCATCCACTCACGCTGCCACACCGCGAAGTCGGCGTACTGCACGGGCGGCTCGGGCAGGGGTGAGGGCTCGCCACGGAGGAAAGCCGAGTAGATCGTTTTGATCTCCTGCAGCAGGACGGCGAACGACCAGCCGTCGTGGACGAAGTGGTGCTCGATCTGGATCAGCTCCCACAG
>Ga0134122_10004301_pt1 | contig 10579 bp, 8 predicted proteins | sample KB302_FD_96461 | JGI IMG/M metagenome (GOLD analysis project Ga0134122, IMG submission 96461) | Terrestrial soil microbial communities without Nitrogen fertilizer from Kellogg Biological Station, Michigan, USA - KB3-0-2 | ecosystem: Environmental > Terrestrial > Soil > Unclassified ... | reverse complement strand
TCTGCTTCGGCAACCGCTTCGGGCGCTCGCGCTTCCCGCGCACGTACGAGCCCTACTTCCCGGGCGCGCTGCAGGCGCGGTGCGAGCAGCTGGTCCTGGAGTTCGCCAGCCGCGAGATGAGCGAGCTCGACCTCTGGCAGAAGTACAGCAGCGGGCGGGAGCTGGGCGCGGGTGTGGTGGACGTGAAGGGCTTCCAGGAAGAGACGGCCGAGAGCGTGGGCCGCCGCATCCGCAAAGTCCTCCAGGTGTGCCCGGCCGAGAAGCTCACCCTCAACCCCGACTGCGGCTTCGGCTGGTCGCCGCGCTACATGTGCAATCAGAAGCTCCGGGGGCTGGCGGCCGGCGCCGCGCTCGTGCGCAAAGAGCTGGCCGGGAGGGCCTGAGGGAACCGCCGGCGGCACACGGCGGTTGCGTTCCCGTCGCCGCCGTACTAGCGTCAATCTCATTCCGAGGAAGGAGACTCTCATGCGCGTGCTCCGTGCGGTCGCTCTCGCCGTGGCGCTGGCTGCGGCTCTGCCGGCCACGTCCCCGGCGCTCGAGGTTGGGCAGAAGGCGCCCGACTTCACGCTCCCGGCACCCGGCAACAAGCCCGTGAAGCTCAGCGAGCTCACGGCCAAGGGCCCGGTCGTCGTCTACACGCTGATCCAGGCGTTCACCGGCACCTGAACGAAGGAGATCCTCGGCTTCGACGCGGCCCTGCCGCAGTTCGAAGCCGCGGGCGCCCAGGTCGTGGGCGTCAGTGCCGATCACGCCGCTACGCTCGAGGCGTTCAGCAAGCAGCAGAACATCCATCACCTCCTGCTCTCCGACTTCCGGCGCCAGATGCTGCCCGCGTACGGCGCGCTGGAGACGAACGAGGCGAGCCCAATCTACCGCTACGCCAAGCGCGCCTACTTCGTGATCGACCGCGAGGGCGTCGTGCGCTACCAGAAGATCCAGACCAACCCGCTCGATCTGCTCGATCCGCAGGAAGTGCTCAAAGCGTTGAAGGACTCCGGCGCGAAGTGAAGCCCCCTCGCCTCGCGGCGAGTCTCGTCCTGGCGCTGCTGCTGCCGCTCGCGGTGGCGGCGGCGCCGGACTTCGCCGCGCTCGACATCCAGAAGTACGATCCGCCGAAGCCGGCGCCGGGCTTCAGCCTGCCCGACCTCGACGGCCGTCCCGTGCGGCTGGCCGACCTGCAGGGCAAGGTGGTCCTGCTGTTCTACTGGGCGACCTGGTGACCGGACTGCCGGGAGGAGTTGCCTTCCGTCAACGCGCTCTACCGTGACTTCAAGGCCCAGGGCCTCGAGGTGCTGTTGATCGCCTTCCGCGAGTCGGCCGCCGAGGTCCGCCGCGTGGCCAAGGAGCGCGGCTACGCGGCGCCGGTGCTGCTCGACGCGGGCGGCGACGTCACCGGCCGCCTCTACGGCGTGTGGGGCCCGCCCACCGTGTACCTCGTCGACCGCGAGGGCCGGCTGGTGGGGCGCGCCGCCGGCCCGCGCAAGTGGGATTCGCCCGCCGCGCGGACGCTCGTGCAGGAGCTTTTGGCCGCGAAGCCGCGCTGATCTTCCGCCCCCGCGGGCCGCCCCCGGAAAAACTTTTCCCGGCGGCCCGGCGCTGTCACGCTGTCGTCCCGGCTGTCAGGCCCGTCATTCCAGCAACGCGCCGGGACCGTCCCGCCGGCCATGTCGCCCAAGCGCGACGCGCGCTTGCGCCGCACACCGGCCAGGGTACGCTTCTTGCGGCGCGCGCGTCTTATGCCGTGGCGCGTCGTGAGCGTCCGCTGGTACTTCGTGACCATCGTCACCCTTGCGTTCCTCGCGGCCACCGTCCTCATCGTCGACCTCACCGACCGGCAGCGCCGCCAGCTGACGACCGCCGCCCGCCAGCAAGCGGCCCAGCTGGCCCGGTTCGCCGCCGGCACCCACGAGCGCACGCTGGCCGAGACGCAGCAGACCCTCGAGCTGCTGGCCCGCCTGCCGGCCGTGCGCACCGGCGACGGATGCCCCGCGATGCTCGCCGAGCTCCGCCGCCGCATGCCGCGCTACCTCGACCTGGGCGTGACGCGGCCCGATGGCGCGGTGGTGTGCAGCGCCCAGTCCACCGCGGCCCGGGCCAGCGTGGCCGACCGCGCGTGGTTCCGCAGCGCCGCCGAGTGGCGGCAGCCCGGCGTCGGCGAGTACCACCTCGAGCGCACGACCGGGCGTCCCGCCGCCACGGTCGCGCTGCCCGTCCTCGATCACCGCGGTCGCCTGTCCGCCGTCGTGTTCGCCGTGGTCGATCTCGCGTGGCTCGGCGAGCTCGCCGCCGCGGCCGCCCTGCCGGACAACGCGGTGATCGCGCTGATCGATCGCGACGGCTTCGTGCTCGCGCGTCATCCCCGCTCGGACGACGCGCGCGTGGATGCGCGCGTCGTCGCGGCGCTGAGCGCGCCGGGCGGCGGCGTGGTGGAGATGGACGCGCTCGACGGGCAGCCGCGCCTGCTCGGATTCACGCGCGTCGGTCCGCACGACGGCGCCGGCGCCTCCGTCCTCGTCGGAGTACCGACCCCCTCGATGCTGGCCGCCGGCCGCGCCATGATCGACGGCGTGGCGTGGATCGCCCTCATCGGCGTGCTCGGGGTGGTGGCGGCGGTGATCGGGAGCGAGATGCTGCTGCGCCGGCGCATCGAGCACGTGGTGGCGACCGCGCGCGCGCTCGCCGCCGGCGACTTCTCCGCCCGCATCGGCTGGGGTGACACCACCAGCGAGCTGGGCCAGGTGGCCGAGGCGTTCGACGAGATGGCCGCCGCGATCGAGCGGCTCACGCGCCGCACGCAGCTCATCCTGGAAGCGGTGAGCGAGGCGATCATCGGCGTGGACGGCGGCGAGCGGGTGACGTTCGTCAACCCTGTCGCGGCCACGCTGCTCGGCATGCCGGGCGCGGACCTCGTGGGCCGCTCGCTGCACGATGCGCTGCGAGAGGCCGCGGCGGGCGGCGGCTGCCCGCTCTGCGAGGCGCTCGACCGCGGCGAGCCGCAGCAGTCCACCGACGGCGTGCTGGCGCGGCCCGACGGCGGCGCAGTGCCGGTCGAGTACGTGTGCACGCCCAAGCGCGGCGGCGGCCGCGCCGCCGGCGCGGTGGTGGCGCTCAAGGACATCAGCCTGCGCAAGCGCGCCGAGCAGGATCGCCAGCGGCGCCGCGACATGCTGCACCAGCGCGACAAGCTGGCCTCGATGGCCACGCTGCTCGCCGACGTCGCCCACGAGCTGAACAATCCCCTCACCGTCATCGTCGCCGGCGCCACGCTCCTGCGCGATGCCACCGACGACGACGGCGTGCGGCGGCGCGCCGAGATGCTGGAGCAGGCCGCCGAGCGGTGCGCGCTCACCATCCGCAACTTTCTCGCGCTGGTCCGGCAGTACCCGGCCACGCGCGAGGAGGTCTACCTCGAGCGCATCGTCAAGGAGACCCTAGCCCTGGTGGCCTACCAGCTCGAGGTCGACGAGATCAGCGTGGACGTCGCGCTGCCGCGCGATGTGCCGCCGGTGTGGGCCGATCCCCATCAGCTTCACCAGGTGATGCTGAACCTCGTCACCAACGCGCGCCACGCGCTCCGCGCCACGCCGCCGCCGCGCCGGCTGTGGATTGCGCTGCGCCACGAGACCGACGCGCGGGGCGTGGTGCTCGAGGTGGCCGACTCCGGGCCCGGCGTGGCGCCCGAGCTCCGCGGCTTCGTGTTCCGGCCGTTCTTCACGACGAAGTCGCCCGAGGAGGGGACCGGACTCGGGCTGGCGCTGTGCCACGACATCGTGGCCGCCCACGGCGGCACCATCCGCGTGGAGACCGCCCCGGGCGGCGGTGCGCTGTTCGTCGTCGAGCTGCCGCTCGAGCGTCCCGCGGACGTGACCACGGCGGCGGCGGCGACGGCGGCGCGCCCCGCACGCCAGGGCCGCGTGCTCGTCGTGGACGACGACGTGGAGCTGGCCGCCGTGCTGGCCGCCGCGCTGCGCGGCGATCACCACGAGGTGGAGGTGGCCGCCAACGGGCTGGAGGCGCTGGCCGCGCTGGCCCGAAGCTCCTTCGACGTGATCCTGAGCGACGTCCGCATGCCGAAGCTCGACGGCCCCGGCTTCTATCGCGAGCTCCAGCGGCAACATCCCGAGATGCTCGACCGCCTGGTCTTCGTCACCGGCGACATCCTCGGCCGTGAGACCGCTGCGTTCCTCGAGCGCACTCGCGTCGCGCACCTCACCAAGCCCTTCGACATCAAGCAAGTCCGCCGCGCCGTCGCCGAAGTCCTCGATCGGGAACTCGGAGGGGGACTTCGTCCCCCTTCCGACGCCCCTCGCGCATAGCGCTCGGGGCTGCCTCCCCCTAGACCAGAGACCATCGGATTGCGCCGGCAAAGCCGCCGCTCGAACGCGGTGATTCGAGGGGGCTAGCGGCCGAGGAGGCCGAGTTCGATGGCGAGGCGGACGAGGTCCGCCCGGCTGTGGAGGCCCAGCTTGTCGCTGAGGCGGGCCCGGTGGGTCTCCACGGTCTTCACGCTGAGCGAGAGGCGGTCGGCGACTTCGCGGTTGGTGTGGCCGTGCGCGAGCAGCCCCAGCACCTGGCGCTCGCGCGGACTCAGCGTCGGCGTCGCCGGCCGCTCGAGCGTGGCCGGCGCCGCCGGCTCGGAGCCGACCTGCACGAACGTGCGCCCGCGGTGGACGGCGCGAATCGCCGCCAGCAGCTCCGCGCTCTCCGCATCCTTGATGACGTGGCCGGAGGCGCCGGCGGCCAGCGCCAGCCTCGCGTACCCGGGATCGTCGTGCATCGTGAGCACGAGCAGCCGCGTGCTCGGGACCTCGCGACGCAGCCGCTCGAGCGTCTCCACGCCGCTGAGGCCGGGCATGCTCAGGTCCACCACGGCCACGTCGGGCCGGCTGCCGCCGGCGCGGCGGATGGCTTCCTCGCCGTCGGCGGCCTCGGCCACCACGGCCATGTCCGGCTGCGCGTCGAGGAGCATGCGCAAGCCCGCGCGCAGGATGGCGTGGTCGTCGGCCAGCAGCACGCGGATCTTCTTCGTCGTCACGGGCGTCCCTCGCTGACGGGAATCTCGACGCTCACGCGGGTGCCGCGGCCCGGCGCCGACTGGATGGTGAGCGTGCCGTTCAGCACGAGCGCGCGCTCGCGCATGGTGTGGATGCCGAGGCCGTGAGCCGCGGTGGCCGGCGCCGGCGGGCGATCGGGATCGAATCCGATGCCGTCGTCGCTGACGAGCATGGACACCATGGCGCCGAAGCGGTCGAGCTGCACACGCACGTGCCCGGCGCCGGCGTGGCGCGCCACATTCGAGAGCGCCTCCTGCATGATTCGATACAGCGCCGTCTCCACCGCGCGCGGCATCCGGTCGGTGCCGAGGCCACCGGCCTCCACGTCGATCGCGAGCCCGCGCATCTGGCCGAAGTCGGCGGCATAGCGCGCGACCGCGGCCGGCAGCCCGAGGTCGTCGAGCGCGCTCGGCCGCAGGCCGCTGGCCAGGCGGCGCACCTCGGCCAGCGCGCGCGTGGCGACCTGGTGGAGCTCGCCGGCCGCGGCCCGCGCGGCCTTGAGCGTGCGGGTCTCGCGCAGCGCGCTCAGGCCCAGCAGCAGCGAGGCCAGCGACTGGGCCGTCTCGTCGTGCAGCTCGCGCGCGATGCGGCGGCGCTCCTCTTCCTGCACGGTGATGACCTGGTTCAGCAACAGCGCGCGGATCTCCTCGTTGCGCTTGCGGTCCGTGATGTCGGTGTAGATGCCGTAGGCGTACGTCACGCCGTGCGCCTCGTAGGTCGTGACGGCGCGGTCGTGGATCCAGATCCAGCGGCCGTCCTTGTGCTGCAGACGGTACTCGAGGTCGAAGGTGCGGCCGGGACCGCCGAAGAGCGCAGCAAAGTGCCGCTGCACCAGCGGCACGTCGTCGGGATGCACGCGGCCGAACCACGCACCGGAGCCGGCCCGATAGAGCTCCTCGGCCGTGTAGCCGCCCACGCGCTGCACGTGCGGGCTGACGAACACCGTGCGGCCGGTGCTGTCGGTGATCCAGACCACGTCGGGGATGTTCGTGATCAGCGTCCGGTACTGCTGCTCGCTGGTCCGCAGCGCCTGCTCGGCGCGCATGCGCTCGATGGCGATGCCGGCCAGCCGCACCGCGCGTGACATGAGCGCCTGCTCGTCGGCGCGCGGCGCGCGCGGCGTGCGTCGATACACGGCGACCGTCGCCAGCGGCAGGCCGGCGACGTCGAGCACCGGCAGCGCCCAGCACGCCCGGAGCCCGTGGGCCAGCGCCGTCGCGCGGTCGGCGGCCCAGAGCGGATCGACGGCGATGTCCTCGGTGATCACCGGCCGCCGCCGGTACGCGGCCGCGCCGCACGAGCCCGAGGCCGGACCAACGCTGACGCCGTCCATCGCCCGCGCGTAGGCCTCGGGCAGGCGCGGACCCGCGAGGCTGCGCAGGCGGCCTTCCTCGACCAGCTGCACCGCGCAGACGATGTCATCGTCCTGCGCGTCGATCACCCCGCACAGGGCGGCCAGCACGCGGGCCAGCGGCTCGCCGGCGGCAATCAGCGTGAGGACCTCCGACTCGCCGGCCAGCAGCGCCTCGGTGCGCTTGCGCGCGGTCACGTCGACCTTGAGCGAGTGCAGGCGTCCAGGCGCCACCGTCACGCTGTCGCGGATCCAGACCGTGCGGCCGTCGCCCGCCACCATCCGGTACTCGTGCACGAAATCGCGGCCGGTCGCGATGTAGGCGTCGCTCACCGCCAGCGTCCGCTCGCGGTCCTCGGGATGGAGGTGCGCCCGCCAGAACCCCGGCTGCGTCGTCCACTGCTCGACGGTGTAGCCGAGAATCGACTCTACGCGGCCGTTGATGAACAGCACGCGGCGGCTGGAGGTCTCGATCTCGGTGAGCACGGCGTCGACCCCGTGCACGAGGTCGTGGAAGCGGCGCTCGAGCGCCTGGGCCTCGGCCCGGGCCTGGCGTTCGGCCGCGAGCAGGCGGGCGCTGTGCAGCGCGACGGCGGCCTGGTCGGCGAACGCCTCCAGCAGCGCTCGGGCCTCGTCGTCGAAGACACGCCCGCGCGCGGCCGCGGCGCCGAGCGCGCCGATGGGCTCGCCGGCCACCATCAGCGGCGCGGCCATGACCGCCCGGTAGCCCGCGCGCTCGAACGCGGCCACGTACGCCGAAGGATTGCTGAGGCGTGAATCGCCGAGCAGATCATTGCTGACGATCGGCCGTCGCTCGGCCACGGCGCGGCCCGACACCCCGGTCCCGGGCGGCAGCACGATCGGGTGGCGGAATCCCGCCGCCCCCTCGCCCGCGAAGGCCATGGACACGAGGTCGCGGCTCGACGGATCGAGCCGGTACACGACGACGTCACGGGCCTCCAGCAGCGCCAGCACGCTGTCGGCGATGAGGTGAGCGACCTCGCTCGGATCGAGCGACTGGGTCAGCGCCTGGCCCACGGCGGCCAGGCCCTCGGCCGCTCGACGCCGGCGCTCGCTGTCGGCGAACAGCCGCGCGCTCTCCAGCGCCAGCGCCGCGCGGGCCGCCAGCCCCGTGAGCGCCTCGCGGGTGGCGGCCTCGGGCCAGTCGGCACGCCGGCTGAAGACTCCGAGCACACCCTCGAGCGCGTAGCTGGCGACCAGGGGCACGCCGGCAAACCGCTGGACCCCCTCGGCGCGAAAGAACCCGGGGTTGCGCGTGCGAGGATCGCCGGCGGGGTCGTCGACGATCAGCAGCTCGCGGGCCTGCGCGGCAGCGCCGACCAGGCCGTCGCCGAGCCCGAACTCGGTGCGCAGACCACCCTGGGCGTGCTGCAGGAAGCCGGCGGCGGCCTGTACGATCAGGCGCTCCCCGGAGAGCAGCCAGATCACCGCAAAGCCGTCCGGCGCCAGCCCCGCGGCCGCCTCGGCAACCGCTTCGAGGACGTCGGCGCGGCGTGCGGAGGTGTTCGTGGTCCACGCCAGCTCGAGGAGGCTCGCCATGGGGTCGTGCTGCAGCCTCACCGATACCCGGGGGTCGCGTCAAGAGCGCAGAGCCCGGTGGTAGACTCCACAGCCGTGGCGCTTCCACTCGAAGGCCTGCTCGTCGTCGACCTCACGCAGAACGTCGCCGGCCCCTTCTGCACGCAGATCCTCGGCGACATGGGCGCCGAAGTGGTCAAGGTGGAGCGGCCGGGGCGTGGTGACGACGCGCGCGCGTGGGCGCCGCCGTTCTGGGGCGACGAGAGCGCGACATTCATGGCGTTCAACCGCAACAAGCGCAGTCTCTGCCTCGACCTCAAGCGCGATGGCGGCCTCGAGGTGCTGCGCCGGCTGGTGGCGCGCGCCGACGTGTTCGTGCAGAGCCTGCGCCCGGGCGCCATCGGCGAGCTGGGGCTGGACTACCCGAAGGCGAGCGCGCTCAACCAGCGCATCGTCTACTGCTCGATCACCGCGTTCGGCACGCGCGGGCCGCTGGCCGCGCTGCCGGGCTACGATCCGCTCATGCAGGCGTACGGCGGCCTCATGTCGGTCAACGGCCATCCCGGGCAGGAGCCGGCGCGGGTCGGGACCTCCATCGTCGACATGGGCACCGGCATGTGGGCGGCGCTCGGCGTCCTCGCGGGCCTGCGCCAGCGTGAGGCCACCGGCCGCGCGGTCGAGGTGACGACCGCGCTCTTCGAGACGGCGCTGATGTGGGTCTCGTATCACCTCATGAGCTATCTCGGCAGCGGCGAGGTTCCGCAGCCGCAGGGCTCGGGCACCGCGATGATCGCGCCCTACCAGGCCTTCCCCACGGCCGACGGCTACGTGATGATCGGCGCCGCCTCCGACGCGCTCTTTCAGCGTCTCGCCACGGCGCTCGAGGCGCCGGCGCTCGGCAGCGACCCGCGCTTCACCGACAATCCCTCGCGGGTGCGGCACCGCGAGGCGGTGGTGGAGGCCGTCGCCGTGCTCACGCGCGCGCGCAAGACGGACGAGCTGCTCGAGCGGCTGCGCGCGGCCGGCGTGCCGAGCGCGCCGATCTGCACGATGGACCAGGTGGTGCAGGCGCCGCAGACGGCGGCGAGCGGCATGCTGGTCGGCGCCCCGCACCCGCGCCTGCCCGACTATCGCTCCGTCGGCTTGCCGATCCAGTGGGACGGCCGGCGGCCCGAGGTGCGCCGCGTGCCCCCGCGGCTCGGCGAGCACAGCGCCGACGTGCTCACCACGCTCGGCTACACGCTCGACGACGTGCGCAACCTCAAGAAGCAGGGGTTGATCCAGTGAGCGAGTACCGCCACCTGCTCGTCGAGCGCTCCGACGACCGGCACGTCGTCACCGTCACGCTGAATCGCCCCGAGCAGATGAACTCGATGAACACCGCGATGGGCGAGGACATCCTGGCGTGCTTCACCGCGCTGGCCGCCGATCCCGACGCGCGGGCGGTCGTCTTCACCGGGAGCGGCGAGAAGGCCTTCTGCGCGGGCGGCGACCTGAAGGAGCGCAACGGGATGACGGACGAGGCGTGGCGCGCCCAGCACGTCATCTTCGAGCAGGGCGCCCTGCGCGTGCGGCGCTGCCCGATCCCCGTGATCGCCGCCGTGGAAGGCTTCGCGCTGGCAGGCGGCTGCGAGCTGGCCCTGCTGTCAGACTTCATCGTGGCGAGCGAGACCGCGGTGTTCGGCGTGCCGGAGACGACGCTGGGCATCTTCCCCGGGATCGGCGGCACGCAGCTCTTGCCGCGCATCCTCGGCGCGCCCCTGGCCAAGGAGTTGATCTTCACGGGCCGCCGCATGAAAGCCGACGAGGCCAAGGGGGCGGGACTCGTCAACCACCTCGTGCCCGCCGGCCAGGCGAAGGCGAAAGCGGCGGAGATCGCCGCGACGATCGCGCGCAACGGGCCGATCGCCGTGCGCCAGGCCAAGAAGGCGATCGCGTACGGCAGCGAGACCGATCTCGAGACCGCGATGATCCTGGCCATCGAGGCCTACAACGCCACCGTCGTCACCGAGGACCGCCTCGAAGGCGTGCGGGCGTTCAACGAAAAGCGCCGGCCCCAGTTCAAGGGCCGCTAACCCGAGGTACCGACATGGCCTTCATCCCCCTCGCGCCCACCGACGAGCGGCGCCAGCTCAAGGCCGGCGTGACCGAGATCTGCAAGCGCTATCCCGGCGAGTACTGGCGGGAGCTCGACGCCAAGCGTGAGTACCCCGAGAAGTTCGTCAACGAGCTGACCCAGGCCGGCTATCTCGGCGCGCTCATCCCGCAGGAGTACGGCGGCGCCGGCCTGCCGATCGCCGACGGGTCGTTGATCCTCGAGACCATTCACGCCAACGGCGGCAGCGCGTCGGCCGTGCACGCGCAGATGTACATCATGGGCACCGTGCTCCGGCACGGCAGCGAGGCGCAGAAGAACCAGTACCTGCCCAAGATCGCCACCGGTGAGCTGCGGCTGCAGGCCTTCGGCGTCACCGAGCCCGATGCCGGCTCCGACACGACCAAGCTGAAGACGACGGCCGTCCGCAAGGGCGATCGCTACGTCGTGAACGGCCGCAAGATGTTCATCTCGCGCGCGATGCAGTCCGATCTGATGCTCTTGCTGGCCCGCACGACCTCGGCCGAGCAGGTGGCCAAG
>Ga0134122_10004300_pt1 | contig 10580 bp, 9 predicted proteins | sample KB302_FD_96461 | JGI IMG/M metagenome (GOLD analysis project Ga0134122, IMG submission 96461) | Terrestrial soil microbial communities without Nitrogen fertilizer from Kellogg Biological Station, Michigan, USA - KB3-0-2 | ecosystem: Environmental > Terrestrial > Soil > Unclassified ... | reverse complement strand
TGTTGCGCGGCCAGCGGTTCTTCTAAAGGGCAGCAGGTTTTCAATCCGTTCGGTTTGCAAATAAACGGAAAGCCGAACGACGATTGGAGATTGGAAGCTCTTGTTCGTTCAGGCTATGTATGGTCGCGGCAAACCTCGGGCGCGATCTCGGGAGAGTATTCGGGTTTCACGGATACGACTGTCGGCGCCACGGTGACCTATAACGGTTTCAATGGCGTGCAGCCGTTTGCCTCGATTAACGTCAATCTCCCCACCGGCGAAACGGTTTTTCGTGGAAGCTCGACGTTTGCTAAAGCGGACTCTGACGTCGTCAAAATTCCGAGCTTCGGAGAGGGCCTGAATATTGGCCCGACGCTCGGTATCAATATTGCCCTGAACAGCTCGACGATCTTTTCCACCGGCATTGGCTATACGATGCGCGGTCCTTTCGATCGCGATGGAGATTTGGGGTTTCTGGGGCTTGCACCAGTCCAGCGCATGGATCCGGGCGATGTATTGACCGGCAACGCATCGATCGCATATCGGGGCGAACGTCTTTCGATGTCGGCATCGATTTCGTATTCGACCGAATCTACAACCACCCGTAACAGCATAGATTTTTACAAGGCAGGCGATCGAATTTTTGCCGCTGCGGGGATCGGCTATGCGTGGACTGAAAACTGGGCGTCAACACTGACTGGTTCATTCTCGCATTTCTCCAAAAATAAAAACAATGTAGGACCGTTTCCGGCGCCGCTCGTGCTTGAACCGTTCAACACGAACAGCGATGTGACTACGGCAAACTTCGACACGACATATACTCAAGGCGGCTTCTCCATCGGACCGTCGTTTCGTTTTCTCTACCGCAGCAACAACGCTTACAATCCGCTAACGTTTGCGTTCTTACCGTCAAAGACTCTGTGGTCCGCTGGGGCGGCCGCTCAATATGCTGTCACAAACCAGGCGTCATTCAATTTCCGCGTCGAGCGCATGTGGCTGCATGAACATGAAAAGCCATTGGTGCTGATTCCCAATGTTTATACGGACGCCTGGCTGGTTACGCTTGGCGGCATCTTGAAGTTTTGAGGAGGCAACTATGCGCATGCTGACAGCAGTCACAATCTTGGTAGGTGCGAGTGCGGCTTTCTTCGCACAGCCCGCCTTCTCGCAAACCCGTTGCCCCGATATGCGAACCGCGAGTGGCGCGTGCGTCAACGGCTTACTCGCTCGGTCTACGAGACAAACGGTCCTGGTTATGACTCAACCTAAGTTTTCTCATACGGCACCGCCATGGCTGCCCTATCAAGATCGCGAAAACTTCATAGCGGGCGATCATCACGAGATCAGCAACTTTTTCACGTTCCCAGCACCAGGATTCACGCAGATCAAACCCTGATGGCAACCGGCCGAGGTCGCATGTTTAAGCGATTGGCGATACAATGCCTCAAAACCGCGGCCTGTCGTAGATGGCGGCGTTTCCTGTCGAGTTACAGCGCCATTTTATTCTTCGCGATTTTTATTTTTGGCGTTACGCCCGCCTCCGCTGACTGTCCGGCCGGAACGAAATCCGACGGAATGGGTAACTGCACATGGACCTGGAAATCCGGAACAGATTGCGCGCCAGGCACTCAACCCGACGGCAAAGGCAACTGTACTTGGACTTTTAAATCCGGAGTTGATTGCCCGCCTGGTTCGACCCCCGACGCCAAAGGCAACTGCACTTACACCTTCAAATCCGGAACCGATTGCGCACCGGGATCCGAATCCGACGGTAAGGGCAACTGCGTCTATAAGTTTAAAGCCGGGTCTGAATGCTCTGCGGGCACCGTGCCAGACGGAAAGGGTGGCTGCAGCTACAAAACTGTGGTTGCGAAAGTTTGCCCGCCGGAAGGATGTCCGGCGCAATTTACTTGTCCGGGCAACCAGGTACTCGACAGCATTAAAGGGTGCGTGTGCGCATTTACGCTCAAGGCGCCCGTGAACGGGGCATGTGAACAGCAGTCCACGTGGGTCGAGGTGTGCGCTGACGGGTCGCTCGCCCTGAAGGGTGCCTGCGGGTGTCCCGCCGACCAAACGAAAAGTCAGACGAGCGGGGAGTGTATTTGTGGGTCGACCATGAAACCACCTGCAGCGGGTGGAACATGCCCCTCGCCATCCGTCATCGCTGAGGCTTGCTTCGACGGTACGTTCGCACTGCAGGGCGAATGTCCGTGCCCATCGGGTCAATACAAGAGCGGGACCTCCGGTGCTTGCGTATGTTCATTAGACAATCAACCGCCAGGTTCCGACGGCTGTCCTGTTATGGGTAAAAAAGTTACGCCGGTAATGCTCATGTTTCGTTGCGGCTTTGACGAAAAACCCAATCCGTTCAGCGGACTTTGCTGCCCTGCCGGATCGATGCCGATCTTTGACGGCAAGTGCCACGATTATCCGAAGGGATTCATCACAGACGACAAATTCTCGCATTGTCCGAACGGTTCGCTCAAACCGGCCGACGGTATCTGCCTCGCGAGCACTGTTCCTTGCGACGCAGCGGGCCCTGCAGCGCTCACCACGAATCCTTTCTCGCTCCCTTTCCGAAGCGGTCCTGCGTGCTGTCCGGCTGGATATACGCCGCAGCCAGGCGGCGAATGCGCGACGGCAACTTTGGCCCCCTGTCCTGAAAACACGATGCGGGCGCCCGAGCATAGCTGCGTTTGTTACGACGGCACGAAGCCCGCCGAAGGCGGTTTATGCCCAACCCTCACCGCTTCAGCTTGCGCGCCGGGATTTGTGAAGCTCGGCGGCGGAAAGTGCTGTCCGCCCGCAAGTGTGACATCAGCGGGACAATGTTGTCCTTTTGGAAATGTCGCCAATGGTCGGCAATGCGTATTGGCAACCGCAAACTTGAATACGCAAGACGCGCCGCTCGCGAAAAAGAAAAAAGGTAAGGGCGAGACCGCGCAAACCCAGGGACAGGGAACAAAAACGATTAAATCGCAAACGCAGAAAATTCAATCACCAAAGCTTGACCTGCCTGGGCAGACAACGGGCTCCCAACCGCCGTCCTCTATGGGCGGCGGAATCACCACCGGCGGCCGAAGATGAGTTGAAGTCCGTCTTGGGCGGAGGAATTGTCATGGAACAACAAAACATTACGAATGGATATCGCCACTTCCGCCCATCATTCGTTAGTTACGCGGCAGCTTTGTTGTTTGCTGCTTTCCTCGTCGGTACAGGCGCAGATAGTTCGAATGCGAAGCCCTTTTGTTCTCCTGAAATGAAGGGGTTTGCATGCTGCACCAATGGGCTTGGCTCAAACGGTGAATGCAACCCCGAGTCTTGCCCGGGTCTGTCGGGGTCCGATTGGGTCGCATGTGAAGCGGGGTTTGATGTTGCTTCAACCAAGGGCAATTTCAACTTTGAAAGTGCATCCAAGAGCGATTGGCGTTGCGCTGACGGATCGATCCCCGATGCGGGGCTTTTGAAAGTGTTTGCGAGCCAAGATTGGATTAAGGCTTGCTTAAAATTCTCAACAGGTGCGAACCCCAAAAGCTGCCCGGCCGGGCAAGTGAAGGTTAAGTTCGGCGAAACGGAGCAGGCGAAGAAGTTGAGCATCTATTTTTATCCACCTGAAGTTTCCGAGGTGGAGATATGCGTGGACACGCCTGCGCAACAGCAATGTAAACTCGGCTCTCTCGCCGACGCCAAAGGCAAATGCCAAGAGGTTTGTCCGGCCGGCGGTGTTGCGTATAGGCCGTGGCCCAGTACGCAGTGTGTGTGCCCCGACGGCCAGGAGATGAATAAGTCGGGCCAATGCCAAATTATTCAAGCCGTCAGTTGTTCACCGGGCTCTGTGTGGACCACTGGCGGCGGCTCGTCGAGCTGCACTCCATCAAAGACAGCATGTGAAAGCACCCCTTACCCAGGTTATGTGTGGATTCCAGGCATCGGCCTCAATCCCGGCACTTGCTGTCTTGTGAATCAGGTAACGACTAAGGGCGAAGGTGAAAAAAAATGTTGTCCTGATTTGACCAAGCCCGGACCGGCGGGAAGTTTTACTTGCGTATGCAAGTATGGAATAGAACCGAATAGTCTCGGAAATTGTCTACCTGAAAGTAAAAAAGCCTGCGCGCCCGGCCTGACAAAAACGCGCGATGGGCGTTGCGTATGTCCCGGCACAAACCACGGACCAAGGAAGAAGCCTGGCGGAGGCTTCACCTGTGAGGTTCGAGGCTCATCCGGCAATAAGCCAGACGAACGCGGTACTGCTCAGACGCAGAAAATCCTCTCGCCGAAGCTCGATCTTCCCGGTCAAACTACAGGCTCGCAGCCGCCACCTTCTACAGGGGGTGGGTTCACGACCGGCGGCGGTAGGCGATAGAGCAGATAATGACCGACTAGATTTCAGCAGCGCTTTCGGGTGCCTTGGCCAATGAGCCGTATCTTAAATGATGAGCCCACTCATTGTCTCGTCGTATGCGCGATGTCCGCTTTGGTTCAAAAGCGGAAATAACTCGTTCCCATTCGCCGAGATTCAACTGGGCGGCTTGATGAAAAAGAGCGCGATGAATACCGCGATTAGCGCTGCAACCATGGTCGCGAGTCGGGTTCGCGCTCGTAAGAACGGAACAAGTGCAAATACAATTGAAGCGACAATGCCAAGCGGAACTGTGAAGAGCGGTAGTTGGTCGAAATTGTATCCCGCTATCAACCACGCGGCGAGTAATCCAATCCCATAGCCGACGGGAATAGCGGCCAGCACCGCCCCAAGCACAAACCACATTCCGTCTCTCCCAATTGCACTTCGTGCCAGAAGCGGACACTCACTCTTGTGCTTATGGATTGCCTGCTGTGCGGTAGGGAAGCAGACAACTAAGTCCCCAAACCATAAGTATTGCGTGAATTGCGACAGTTGGCCAAAGCATGACGCCAATCATCTTTAAGACTACGCCCGCATACGCGAGAAGAATTGATGCGGTTGTATTGTAAATCAGAATGCCAATGAGCAATCCGAATTGCGCAGGATTTAGCGTGTCAGATTTCGCCATCCAGCTTGCGACACCTATAGCAAGCAGAGCCGCGCCTAAGATGCGAGCGATTAAAATCGTATCAACCGTGACGCTATGTAGTCCAAGAAGTTTTGCGAATACAACGGGAGCCAGAATCTGAAGACCGAGGCCCGTCGCTACTTCGACGGACGCAAATACGATCAAAAATGTCCTTCTGCTTGTCGCGCCCATCTTTCGGCCTTCTATATTGGAGAGCGGTGCTGGTTAGCGAGAGCTATTACGGTTACGTCAATGTCCGCTTTGGGTCAAAAGCGGACATCATCGAGTTAGTTCAGATCATTCCTTTATCCTTCCACTTCGCCCAGATTACTTTCATCAATTTTTCGGTCTGAGCGAGTGCGTTCTCAGGCGTTTCCGCGCCAGTCGCCGCGCGGGCGAACATCGTATTGATAACCCACGTCTTGAAAGTCTCGTCGATCGCGGCGTTGGAAAATCCGGGATAGCCGACATTCGTTTGCCACATGAGGGCGTCGGATAGAATCGCGTATTTGTTGGGCGGTAGCCCTTTTGCGTCTTTTGCAAGTAACTGATCGATGTCCGGCACGGTCGAGGGAAAAGTGGGAAAGTTGTAGAATTGGCTTGCGTTGAAGCCGGCCCTGAAATTATCGACATAGTCGACGAGGAATTTTTTTGCACCGTCGATATTCTCGGCGAATTTCCAGATCGCGTAGCAATTGATGAGGTGTTCGAGGCCCATGCGCCGCACGGGACCTTTGGGCGACTTGGCTAAAAGAATTTTTTCGTGAATCGGCAGATTGTCGTTTTCGCCCGCACGGGTGACCGAGATCCCGTTCACGACCAGCGAGGAACGGCCGGAGAGAATTTGCCGATTATTGGACGACGGATCCCAAGCGAGGACTTCGGGCGTCATCGTTTCCTTGAAAAGTGCCGTGACGAATTTCAACGCTTCCAGCGTTTGCTTCGAATTGATCGCGAGTCTGCCGTCCGCGTCCTGTTCGTGGGCGCCGAAGGAATACATGATCGTGCGCAAGGCCATAGCGCTATCGAGTTCGGCGGAGAGGCCGATGCCCACGGGAATGTGTGTTTTCTCCTTGATCTTTCTGCCGCCGATGCGGATCTCTTCCCATGAATCAGGCTGCATGCCGATATCGCTCCAAAGATCCGAGCGGTAGTTGATCGGGTCCGGCACGTAGCTGTCGGAAAAAGCAAAATGTTTTTTAGTGCGCGGGTTGAAAGTGCTTTTCACCGCAAGATCGATCGGCTTGCCGTGCTTTTTCTTGCACTCGGCATACACATCGCTCAAATCGACGACTTGATCCTCGAGGGCCGAGGGAGGCGCCAGAAATAGAACGAGGTCGTGGCCTTTCTGCGCGATGGCTTCGGTGGCGGCACGGGCCGAAACGAGGTTGAGATTTAAATTGTCGACAATAACTTCAGTATTGTTTTTTGCGCCCCATTCCTTGGTGAAAGTGCCGTTGAACCACGTGTCGTAACGGGGAATGAAATGGGTCCATTGCAAAATCTTGAGCGTTTTCGCAGCGCGCGCCGGACTGACGTGGAAAAACGGGCCGACCGCTGCGAGGCTTGCGCCCGCGGCAGTCTTGATCATGTCGCGGCGCGTCGGCCCGCGGCGACGGGTCTTCGAAATTCGGATGGAAGCCTCCCCTCGATGTCCCGATTGATTCGGGATCTGCGATTAGCCGGTTTTGCTCCCGCCCCCGGGAGAGGCATTATTGGGTGAACTTCCTCGCGTTGACAACAGCAGTGCGTTGCCGGCCGGGGGCCGCGGTTCTCGGCGGAATATTGCTGGCGAGGCTCGTTCTGGGCGAAGCGCTTCCCGGCAGGCGATGGGCCGGGGCGTTCGCCATCATATCGGGGTTGATCGTCATCGGCGGCGAAGCCGTATCGGTAATTGGTGCCCGTGGAATTATCGGCGACCTTTCGTCCGCCCCCCAACCTATCTGGGCGTGTTTTGGTCTTTTGATTGCACTTTGGCGAGTCAATTCTCTGCACGCGGTTGGGATCGTTAGCGTTCTGGCGTTGATCGCTTATCTGCCGCCGCACTGGCTGGTCTTTGGCTTTGATCGGATGATCGCTGCCGGTCTTCAGGAAAATCTCCTGCAGATCGTTGCCAGGGAGCGCTCGGGGCGCGGGTGCGGTTTACCTCTGCACTCGAACGGTGAATGTGCTCGATGCAAGCCGAGCTGTCGTCTTTCCTGCCCTGGTGCCGGAGTTTACGATCCTAACGGGTTTCCTTGTGCTCGGCGAGGTGCCGAGTATTGCGCAGCTCACGGGGCTTGCTGTCGGCGCTTTGGGCTTTCGCTTTGCGATGAAGCTGTGAGCTAGGCCACTTTGCGGCTTATCAAAAACTCGCCCATGCGATCGAGCGCTTTCAGAATATTCGCGGTCGAATTGGCGTAGGACACGCGCACGTAACCTTCACCCAATACGCCAAAGTCAGGCCCGCCGATAATGGCGACACCGGCATCCTCCAAAAGCGCCGAGGCAAGTGCCTTCGCTTTCCAGCCCGTCTGCTTGATGTTCGGAAACGCGTAGAACGCGCCCTTTGGAGTCGCGCAGGAAATGCTGGGCAATTTATTGAGGCCTGCGACCACGACTTTTCGCCGTTTATCGAACTCGGCGACCATTTTCGTCACAGCGTCCTGTGGGCCTGTGAGCGCGGCTAAACCGGCATATTGTGCCGACGCATTCACGCAAGAGTAACAATTCACCGCGAGCTTGCGTGCATAGTCGTAAAGTTTTTCGGGCCAAATCGACCAGCCGAGCCGCCAACCGGTCATCGCGTAAGTTTTCGACCAGCCGTTCAGGAGGATCAGCCGGTCGCGAATTGATGGATAGGAGAGCAAGCAAACATGCTTTTCGCCGTCGTAGACCATGCGATCGTAAATTTCGTCCGACATAATCGCGACGTTGGGATGCCTATCGAGGCCGGCAATCAGCTTGTCGACTTCGGGCTTAGGCGTGACCCCGCCGGTAGGGTTCGCAGGAGAGTTCAGAATGAGCAGCCGCGTTTTCGGCGTGATGAGTTTCAGTGTTTCCTCGGCGGAGAAGGCAAAACCATTCTCCTCGCGCACCGGTACAGGAATTGGCTTCGCGCCCGTGAACTCAATCATCGAACGATAAATCGGAAATCCCGGATCGGGATAGAGAATATCAGCGCCAGGTTCACCGAACATCATGATCGTGTCGTACATGGTGATCTTGCCACCCGGTGCGATCAGCACACGATCCGGCGAAACCTCCACCTTGAAGCGTTTGTGCAGATCGGCCGCAACCGCTTCGCGCAGGGGCTTGATACCGACTGCGGGCGTATAGCCATGATGGCCGTCCCTGAGTGCTTTGATTGCTGCATCGACGATATGTTTTGGGGTCGGGAAGTCGGGCTGGCCGATACCAAGGTTGATGATGTCGCGGCCCTGAGCGGCCAAGTCTGTGGCGCGAGCGAGTACGGCAAAGGCATTTTCCTCGCCCATGCGGTCGAAGGCGGCTACTGTCTGCAGCATCGATAATTCCCCGGGCACCCATTGCCGATTGATTTCGCCGTGACTTTAGGCGCATGAATTGTCCTAAATCAATTCTCCCGGGAGGAGATGGGTATTATGTCCGATAGCCGCGCAAAAAATGCAAAACGCCGCCTGCGCTCGCAGCTCTGGTTCGACAATCCCGATAATCCGGGAATGACTGCGATTTACCTGGAGCGCTATCTCAATTTCGGGCTCACGCTCGAAGAGTTGCGCACCGGCAAACCGATTATCGGTATTGCGCAGACCGGCTCCGACTTGTCCCCATGCAACCGGCATCATCTGGAACTCGCAAAACGCGTGCGCGAGGGTATTCGCGAAGCGGGCGGCATCGCGTTCGAATTTCCGGTGCACCCGATTCAGGAAACCGGCAAGCGTCCCACCGCGGCGCTCGATCGCAACCTTGCCTATCTCGGCCTGGTCGAAGTGCTCTACGGCTACCCGCTCGACGGAGTGGTGCTGACCACGGGCTGTGACAAGACGACGCCGGCCTGCATCATGGCGGCCGCGACTGTAAATTTGCCCGCCATCGTTCTTTCGGGCGGGCCGATGCTGAACGGCTGGTGGAAAGGCGAGCGCACGGGCTCCGGCACGATTGTCTGGAAGGCTCGCGAGCAATTGGCCGCGGGGGAAATCGACTATGAAGGTTTCTTGCGGCTCGTCGCTTCGTCTGCCCCCTCCGCGGGCCACTGCAACACCATGGGCACTGCCTCGACCATGAATGCGCTTGCCGAAGCGCTAGGCATGTCACTGCCCGGCTGTGCCGCGATCCCGGCGCCTTACCGTGAACGGGGACAGATTGCCTATGTGACCGGCAAACGGATTGTCGAAATGGTCGACGAGGATTTGAAGCCGTCTGACATTTTGACGCGTGAGGCGTTTGAGAACACGATCATGGTCAATTCCGCGATCGGCGGTTCAACGAACGCGCCAATTCATATCAATGCGATCGCGCGTCATATCGGCGTGCCGCTCACTGTCGAGGATTGGCAACGCGTTGGTCACAAGATTCCGCTTTTGGTTAATATGCAGCCGGCCGGAAAGTATCTCGGCGAGGAATTCCATCGTGCGGGCGGCGTGCCGGCGGTGGTCGCAGAATTGATCGAGGCCGGAAAAATTCACGAGAACGCGCCGACCGTGAACGGCAAGACCATGGGCGAAAATTGCCGCGGCAAGCGCTCATGGGACCGTGACGTGATCCGGGCCTATGACGAACCGCTTCTGAAAGATGCTGGTTTCATCGTGCTGAAGGGAAATCTCTTTAACAGCGCCGTGATGAAAACAAGCGTGATCTCGAAAGAATTCCGCGACCGGTATCTTTCCAATCCGAAGGATCTTGAGGCTTTCGAGGGACGAGCCATCGTCTTCGACGGACCCGAGGACTATCACCACCGCATCGACGACCCCGCACTCAAGATTGACGAAAATTGCATGCTTTTCGTCCGTGGCACCGGGCCTATCGGATATCCCGGTGGCGCCGAAGTCGTGAACATGCAGCCGCCTGCAGCGCTGATTAAACGCGGCATCAAATCCTTGCCCTGCATCGGCGACGGACGCCAATCAGGCACTTCTGGCTCGCCTTCCATTTTGAATGCGTCCCCGGAAGCGGCGGCGGGCGGCGGCCTCGCGCTTCTCAAGACGGGTGATCGCGTGCGCATCGATTTGAAAAAAGGCGAGGCGAATATTTTGCTTTCGCCCGCTGAGCTTGCCGAACGGCGTGCGGTGCTGGAAAAAGCAGGCGGCTACAAGTCGCCCGCAAGCCAGACGCCTTGGCAGGAAATTCAGCGCGATCTCGTCGAGCAGTTCGACGAGGGCATGGTGCTAAAACCCGCGGTCAAATATCAGCGTGTCGCGCAAAAGCATGGCGTGCCTAGGCACAATCACTGACCATGCCGAGCGTTTCCGAAAAACGCGCGGCCTTTCACGCGCTTCACAAGAGCGGCTGTTTCGTCATCCCGAATCCGTGGGATGTTGGTAGCGCGCGCTATTTGCAGGGCTTAGGCTTCAAGGCACTGGCGACGACTTCAGCCGGTTTTGCATGGTCGAG
>Ga0134122_10004298_pt1 | contig 10584 bp, 10 predicted proteins | sample KB302_FD_96461 | JGI IMG/M metagenome (GOLD analysis project Ga0134122, IMG submission 96461) | Terrestrial soil microbial communities without Nitrogen fertilizer from Kellogg Biological Station, Michigan, USA - KB3-0-2 | ecosystem: Environmental > Terrestrial > Soil > Unclassified ... | reverse complement strand
TGCTCTCCGCCATGCGCCACAAATTCGGCGGGCACGTCGAGAAAAAACCATGAAGACCTTCGACACGACGGAAGAGACGGCAGAACGACCTGACGAGTGGAAGGCGCGGCCCGCGCCGCCGTGCGCCATGGTCATCTTCGGCGCCACCGGCGACCTGACCAAGCGCAAGCTCATCCCGGCGCTCTACAACCTGGTCACCAACGACCTGCTGCCGGAGGCATTCGCCGTCGTCGGCGTCAGCCGCACGCAGCTCTCGGACGACGAGTTCCGCCAGCGCATGGAGGAGGACCTCCGCCGTTTCGCCACCGTCGAGGTCGACGACGCGAAGATGGAGTGGCTGATGCGCCGTCTCCATCATGTCTGCGCGGACGCCGGCGACCCCGAGACCTTCCGCCGGCTGGGTGAAGCGCTGGCGAAGCTCGACGAAGAAGCGGGGACCGCCGGCAACTATCTCTTCTACCTGGCGATACCGCCGAGCGTCTTCGAGGATCACGTCCGCTGTCTCGGCGAGGCCGGGCTGACGCGCGAGGAGAAGGATCGCTGGCGAAGAGTGATCATCGAGAAACCGTTCGGCCACGACCTCGAGTCCGCGCGCATCTTGAACCGCCGCATCCGCGAGGTGCTGCACGAGCGGCAGATCTACCGCATCGATCACTACCTCGGCAAGGAGACGGTGCAGAACATCATGGCGTTCCGTTTCGCCAACGGCATTTTCGAGCCGGTCTGGAACCGGCGCTACGTCGATCACGTGCAGATCACCGTCGCCGAGACCGTCGGCGTCGAAGGCCGCGGCGCCTACTACGAAGAAGCCGGAGCGCTGCGCGACATGGTGCCGAACCACATGTTCCAACTGCTCGCCATCACCGCCATGGAGCCGCCCATCTCGTTCGCCGCCGACGCGGTGCGCGACGAGCGGGTGAAGGTGCTGTCGGCCATCCGCCCGCTGTCGCCCGAGGACGTGCTGCGCTCCACGGTGCGCGGCCAGTACGGCGAAGGCATCGCCGACGGCGAGCGCGTGCCGCCCTACCGCGCCGAGGAGTCGGTGTCGCCGAGCTCGACGACGGAGACCTTCGTGGCGCTCGAGCTGTTCGTCGACAGTTGGCGCTGGGCCGACGTGCCGTTCTATCTGCGCACCGGCAAGCGGCTGCCGAAGCGGGTCACCGAGATCGCCATTCAGTTCAAGCGCGCGCCGTTCGTGCTCTTCCGCGACACGCCCGTCGAGCAGTTGTCTTCCAACCTGCTGGTGATGCACATCCAGCCGGAGGAGGGGATCTCGCTGCGTTTCGAAGGCAAGGTGCCCGGCCCCGACATGCGCCTGGGCACGGTGAAGATGCAATTCGCGTACGCGGACTACTTCGGCAGCCAGCCGCACACCGGCTACGAGACGCTGCTCTATGACTGCATGACGGGAGACTCGACGCTCTTCCATCGCAGCGACATGGTGGAGGCCGGATGGTGCGTGGTGACGCCGATCCTCGACGTCTGGAAAGCGCTGACGCCGCGCAATTTTCCCAACTACGCCGCCGGCACCTGGGGACCGAAAGAGGCCGACGAGCTGATCCAGCGCGAAGGCCGGCGGTGGCGGAGCTGAGCGAAGTCCGCGTCTACGAGAACGCCGCGGAGCTGACGCGCGCCGCGGCCGATGAGATCGGGTTGCGTATCCACCGCGCGTTGCACGAGAGCGACCGTTTCACCTGGGCGCTCGCCGGCGGCTCGACGCCGCGCGAGCTTTACCGCATGTTTGCCGGCGATTCGTACCGCGATCGTCTGCCGTGGCAAGCCATGCATTTCTTCTGGGGCGACGAGCGTCACGTGCCGCCCGATCATCCGCAGAGCAACTACCGCATGGCGCGCGAAGCGATGCTCGACGCGGTCCCGGTGCCGGCGGCGAACATCCATCGCATCGTCTCCGAGGAGTCGGACGCCGAGCAGGCTGCTGCGCGGTACGAGGCCGAGCTGCGCGCTTTCTTCGCGCTCGCGCCGGGCGAGAGGCCGCGCTTCGACGTCGTGTTGCTCGGCCTTGGCAAGGACGGCCATACCGCGTCGCTGTTTCCTGGCAGCGCAGCGGTGCGCGAGCGCGAGCGGCTCGTGGTGGCGCCCTGGGTGCCAGCGTTCAACAGCTTCCGCATCACGCTCACGCCGCCGGTGCTCAACCACGCGCGGGGCGTGGTTTTCCTGGTCAGCGGCGCGGCAAAAGCGGAGGCGTTGCGCGCGGTGCTCGAAGGAGAACGAGACCCGGATCGCTATCCGGCGCAGGTCGTGGAAGGGAATCGATTGTGGATGGCGGATCGTGAGGCGGCGAGGTTGTTGACACCCGCCGCTGGACTGCTTGGAGCCGGCACGACGATCACGCCGCGGGGCGGAGGCGGATACGTCGTGCTAGGCGACGCTGGGGAAAAAGACAACTGAGGCCGATGGTCAAACAGCCCCGTGAAAGATCCAGAACGTCGCCTTGTACCTCGTTGAATCTCGCCCTACTTCTTTCCAGCGGTCTTCGCCGCGACCTTCTTGGCCGCAGTGGTCTTCTTCGCAGGACCCTTCTTGGCCGCAGTTGCTTTCTTCGTCGTCGCCTTCTTCGCAGGCTTCTTCGCGGCTGCCTTCTTCGGCGCGGCCTTCTTCGCGGCTGCCTTCTTCTTCGCTGCTGCCATGTCCAATCTCCTTTCGATTGTGCCTCACATGCGTGGGGCTGATGATGTCGTTTAGGTTACGCCCACAACATGTTGGGCGTCAAGGGGTTTTACGCCTCAATCTCTGGTATGGGCTTGGAGAGTCCCGAAATCGGAGTCGGCAAGCGGCGGTATATCGACGCCGTGCTCCGCGCCGTGCGGTGATCTCGCCGCCGGCCAGCGGCGAGCGCCGCCAATCGCAGTGACGAGCAAAATGAAGCTGGACGGGCGTTTGCGCGCGAGGAGCTAGTACGCGTTGAGCCGCAGCGCGTGGCGCAACGTCATCCAGAGGATCTTGCAGTCGAGCTCCAGCGACCAGTTCTGGATGTAGTAGAGGTCGTACTGGATGCGCTTCTTGATCGAGGTGTTGCCGCGCCAGCCATGGACTTGCGCCCAGCCGGTGATGCCGGACTTGACGCGGTGGCGCAGCATGTAGCGGGGGATCTTGTGCTTGAACTCGCGCACGAACGTCGGCCGCTCGGGGCGCGGGCCGATGATCGACATGTCGCCGGTCAGCACGTTCCAGATCTGCGGCAGCTCGTCGAACGACCACTGGCGCAGCAGGCGGCCGACGTGCGTGCGGCGAGGGTCGTCCTTGATCGCCCACACCGGGCCGCTGGTCGCTTCGGCGTCGACGCGCATGGAGCGGAACTTGAGGATCATGAACGAACGGCCGTCGAGCCCCATGCGTTCCTGCCGATAGAAGACCGGACCGCGGTCCTCGAGCCAGATCGCGAGAGCGATCAGCGGGAAGAGAGGCAGCAGCACGATCAACGCAGCGCCGGCGATGGCGAGGTCCATGGCGCGCTTGACCATGCTGTTCCAACCCTGGAGCGGCATCTGCGACAGGTTGATCACCGGCGTGCCGTCGACGTCTTCCAGCGCGGCCTTCAGCGTCGCGTACTGAAGGATGTCGGGCACCAGCTTGATTTCGACGCACTCGCGCGCCATGAGATCGAGGAGCTGCAGGACCTTCTTGTGGGCCTCCAGCGGCAGGGTGAAGAAAACCTGGTCGATGCGCTGCGCGGCGAGCACCTCTTCTGCTTGCCGCGTCGAACCGAGCACGGGCACACCGCAGATCGTGGCGCCGGCTTTGCCGGGATCGTCGTCGAGGAAGCCCACGACCTCGAAGCCCATCTCGCGATGGGCGAGGATCTTGGTGGTGATCTCGCGGCCGAGCAGTCCGGCGCCGACGACGAGGATGCGCTGCAGGTTGTGTCCCGAGCTGCGAATGCGCCGCAGCGCCGAACGCACGACCATGCGCGTCGAAGCGACGAAGGCGAGGTCGACGAGAGCGAAGAGGGCGAGAACGGCGCGGCTGTAGGTGAAGTACTCATGACTGCCGGGTGCGGCCGGCGGGCGATACCAGGCGATGACCACCGACAGCAGCACGGTGGCGAGGAAGATGGCGAGGACGATGGTGAGCACCTCGTCCACCCGGCTGCGGCCGCGCCGGCTCTGGTAGAGGCCGTGGAAGTAGAAGACCACCGGCCACAGCGCCAGCACGAAAGGCACCAGCCGCAGATACGGCCCGAAGTCGGGCACGTTCTTGGTCACCGGAATGACCTCGAGCTCGAAACGCAGCAGCCAGGCGGCCAGGAAGGCCGCCAGCGTGGACGCGAGATCCGTGAACAGGTAAAGGCCGGCCGTCTTCCGGTGGCGTTCTTGGATCAAAGGACAGGCACCCTCAAATCACAAGCAATGAGATAGCAGAGAACGGATGCGATCGCTAAATCGCGCGACAGAAAAGCCTTCCGCTCGCTCGCGCAGATCCAACGCATTGAATCCGATCTGGCGAGCTTTGTCAATCGCCTCGGCCAAGGTGGAGGGCCCGGCCCAGTCCGGATAGAGGACGCCGTGGCGGCCGTCCTCAACCACGTCGAGAACGCCGCCGCGGGCTACGGCGACTACCGGAGTGCCACAAGCGAGCGCCTCGACGGCCGCGATGCCGAAGTCTTCGACACCCGGTTGGAGGAACAGGCGGGCGCCGCGGTAGAGCTGCCGCAGCCGCTCGGCGTCCACCCGGCCGAGGAAGCGGGTCCGCGGGCCGGCCATCCGCGCCAGACGCCTTCGTTCGGGCCCTTCACCGACGACGCGCAGCTCGAGCCCCAGCTTCTCGCACGCCGCCATCGCCTGCTCGACCTTCTTGTAAGGAGCGAGAGCCGAGACCATCAAGCAATACCCTTCTTCATCGGCCTGCCGGCGGTCGGGCCCGGGAGTGAAGAGATCCACGTCGACCGGCGGCGGCACTACCTCGGCCGGGCGTCCATAGTAGGTCTGGATGCGCTGCGCCACGAACTGCGAATTGGCGACGAAGAGGTTTACGCGCGTGGCGGAGGAAACGTCCCAGGCGCGCAGCGCCGTCAGCGCCAGCGACCTGAGCCGGGCCGCGATTCCTTGCCGATGCGGGAAGTAAGCGTGCTCCTGATCCCAGGCATAGCGCATCGGCGTGTGGCAGTAGCAGAGGTGGAAGGCATCGGGCGGCGCGATCACACCCTTGGCGACGCAGTGGCTGGAGCTCACCACGACGTTGAAACCGGAGAGGTCGAGCTCCTCGATGGCGGCGGGGAACACCGGCAGATAGCCGCGATAGTGGCGGCGGATGCCGGGCGCCCGCTGCAGGAAGCTGGTGCGGATGGGATGCGACTCGATCGCCGGACTGACGCTGCCGGGGAAGTGAAAAAGGGTGAACAGCGGGGCCTCGGGGAACATCGCGCCGAGCGCCTCGATCACCTTCTCGCCGCCCCGCATGCCGGTGAGCCAGTCGTGCACCAGCGCCACTCGCGGCCGCGGCGGCACGGGCGGAATCACGCGGCATCTCCGCGGCGGCGGGCTGGACGGCCCTCGATCGCCGAGAGGTAGATCTCCAACGTCTCCTGCGCCGTCTGCTCCCAGCGGAAGTCCTCGGCGCGGCGCGTTCCACGCTCGGCAAAGGCGGCGCGGCGTTCCGGGCTCGCCATCAGGTGAGCGATCGCCTTGGCGATACCGTCGAGGTCCAAGGGGTCCACCAGCAGGGCGTAACCTTCGGCGATCTCCTTGAGCGCCGAGGTGTTGGAGGTGATCACCGCCACTCCCGAGGCCATCGCTTCGATCACCGGCAGGCCGAAGCCTTCGTAGAGCGTGGGGTAGAGGAACAGCGTGGCTCCCTGGTAGATGGCCGGCAGCGCCTCTTGCGCCACGTGGCCGAGCAGCCGCACCTTGTCGCCGATCCCTAGATACTCGGCCCGCTGCCGGATCTTGAACTCCGAGCCCTGCCGGCTGCCGACGCAGATCAGCGGCGCGTCGAACTGTGCCATCCGCCGCGCCCGCGCGTAGGCCTGCACCACCGTATCGAGGTTCTTGTGCGGCTTGGCCGGGTTGCCGACGAACAGCAGGTACGGCTGAGCCACCCCCAGGTCGCGCAGCCAGCGCTGCAGCTCCTCCGCTGGCAGGCGCCGGCGGAACGAGTCCTCGACGCCGTTGTAGACCACCTGGATCTTCTGGCCGCCGACGTCGAAGTGGTGCATGAGGTCGGCCCGCGTGGTCTGCGACACCGCGATGACACGGTCGCCGCGGGTCAGGCTCCGCCGGATCATGCGCTGAGCGTAAAGAAAGGCGAGGTTGCTGGGCAGGAACTCCGGATAGAGGAGGTGGATGATGTCGTGGATGGTCACCACCACCTTCGAGCTCACCCAGGCCGGCAGCACGTAGTGCGTGGAATGGTAGAGGTCGAGCTTGCGGCGGAAGAGATGCCAACTGAGGGCGATCAGCTCGCGCACGGAATAGACCGGCGAGGTCTCGAGCGCTACCTGGAAATTGTCCGGCAGGTCGAGCAGCCCTTCGCGGTCTCCCGGCTTGGCCAGGAGCACGTACCGGTTCTCGGAGTCCACTGCGGCCAGAGACCGGATCAGGTTCCGGACGTAGGTGCCGATGCCGAAATCCTGGATTTTGCGGGCGTCGATACCGATGGTGTAGGGCAAAAGCGGCTCCGGTGGCGGATTTGCGGATGGGGATTCTAACCGTTCCGTCAGGCGATCGCTTCCCGGAACACTTCCTCCATCTCTCGCGCCGCCCGGTCCCAGCGAAAACGGGCCGCCTGCTGAAGAGCCCGGGCACTGAGAATCGCCGCCCGCTCAGGGCTCGCCAGAATGGACTGGATCCGCGCCGCCAGCGCGCCGGCGTCTCCGGGGTCGGCGAGCAGTCCGGCGTCTCCCACCACCTCCGGCAGGCTGGAGGTGTTCGAGACGACCACGGGCAGACCGCAGGCGAGCGCCTCGGCGGCGGGGAGGCCGAAGCCTTCGTAGAGCGAGGGGTAGACGAAGACGCGAGCGCCCTGGAAGACGCGCACCAGCCGGGAGCGCTCGATCCGTCCGAGCGCGCGCAGCCCCTCCGCTTCCAGCTCGGCGATGCGCCGCGCCAGCCGCTCGCTGCCCCAGCCGTAAGGGCCGGCGAGCACCAGCGGCGGAGCCTGCGGGTCCTCCGCCCGCAGCAGCTCCCAGGCGTCGATCAGCGCGCCGACGTTCTTGCGTGGCTCCAGCGTGCCGGCGTAGAGGATGTAGCCTTCCGGCGCTGCCAGCTCCCGGCGCGTGGCCGCGATCTCCTCCGCGGTTCCCGGCCGGAACTCGGCATCGATGCCGGGATAGATCACGCGCACCCTCTCCCTGCACTGCGGAAAGTGGAACGCGAGGTCCCGCGCCGTCGCCTCGGAGATGGTCACCAGGCGCCGCGCCTGCTCGAACGAAGGGCGGAGGAACGGCAGCAGGCTCCAGCGGACCTTGAAGGTGTGAGCCTCGGGGAAGAGCACCGCCGTCAGATCGTGCACCGTGGCGACCGCCGGCACCGGGCAGCGCAGCGGCAGCGTGATGAGAGGCGACCAGAGGAGATCGATATCTCCCCGGCTCAAACGCCGCGGCAGCCGGAGCTGCTGCCAGAGCACGCCGAGCGGCGCTCGCTGGTGCTCGACGGCGATCCCCGCCGCCTCCAACTCCGCGGTCTGGCGCGGTGGCCGGTGCGCCATCCCCACGTAGCGCATGCCGCGAAGCTCGGCGAGGGCGAGCAGCAGCGAGCGCGTGTAGACGCCGATGCCGGTGGCTGCGGGAACGAGGGCGCGCAGATCGACGGCAACGGTGGGAGCCCCCGGCATGGCGCGGCATTGTATCGCCGCGGCTCCGCCGGACCGGGCCGTTCCGCGGTCTCGCGAACCGTGATAAACACCGCCGCAGTGCTCTCCTTCGCCGGTTCCGTATTGCGCGCCGTGGCGCTCGGGGTCTTCGCGCTCTCCATCGCCTTCGCGATTCCCCCCGCGTTCTCGCGTACCATCAGGTGGGTCGGCCAGGCGTCCGCCGTGGCCGGCGACGACCTCGCCACCGTGCGCCGCCGCTATCTCGGAGCAGACTGGGTCTCCGCGATCGACGGCATCCGGCGGGCCATTCCGCGGGACGGCGAGTACCTGCTGGTCAACGGCGGCACGGCATGGGGCGGCGGACCTTACTGGGTGCGCTTCGATCTGGCGCCGCGCCGCGCTCGTTTCCTGGGTCTGTGGTCGGAGCTTCCGGCCGCCGGCACCCTGCGCCGCCGCCTGCCGCAGGGACCGCGCTACGTCGTCATCGCCTTCCGCGAGCCGCAACCTCCGATCCTGCTGGAGCGCGAGGAATTCCTGCGCGTGCTCGACCGCTCTCATGGCGGGGATTGAGAAGCTCGTCCAGCTCGCGGGAGTGGCGCTCTTCGCCGTGCCGGGAGCCGCCCTCGTGGAGCTCTTGCCGGCGCTGCGCGCGCTTCCCTGGGGTCAGCGGCTGGCCTACGCCTACCTGCTGGGCGTCGCCTTCGTCGCCGGCGGCCTCTACGCCCTCTCGCACTTCCTCGCCGTGCCGCTGCGCGTGCCGGCCATTCTCACGCTGGCCTTGGCGCCGGCCGGCGGATGGCTGGCGATGGCCGCGCGGCATCGCTTCCCTCGGCGGGCTGACCACCCTCGAGGCCGTCGATGGAACGCGCTGCAGATCCTGGCGTTCGGCATGGCGGGGGTGGTCTTCCTCAGCATCCTCGCCGAAGTGTTCATCAATCCGCTGCGCGACTGGGACGGCCGAATGACCTGGGCGGCTCAGGCCCGCTATATGCGCGCCGAAGGCACGGTGGATCCGGCGGTGCTGACGCAGCCCGGCTGGTATCTCACCCACTCCTGGTATCCGGCGCTCATGCCGGTCGCCCAGGTCGCCGTGCTCGAGCTGCTGCGCGCCGGCGACGACGAGCATTTCTTCCGCGCCGTGTACGCGTTCTTCTTCCCCGTCTGGCTGCTGATCCTGTACGGCGGCGCGAGGCGCTGGGCGAGCCGCAATGCCGCGGCGCTGACCACGCTGGCCGTCGCCCTCCTGCCTTTTCCGGCGATCTACCGCGGCGGCGGCGCGGTGAGCGCCTATAGCGATCTGCCGCTGGCCTGCTTCTACGGCGCCGGATTCCTGCTGCTGCTCGCCCTCCGGCCGCGGCTCTCCGCGGCTGTAGGCGGCGGCCTGCTGCTGGCTGCCGCGGCGCTCACCAAGAACGAGGGGGCTCCGCTGGCGCTCTGGGCGTTGAGCGTGGCGGCCTTCGTTTCCGTCTTTGCCGGCGTTCCGCGCCGCAGACTGGCGGGGGGGCGCTGGCGGCCTTACATGCTTGCCGCCGGGATCGTCCTCGCCGCCTGCGTTCTCCTGCTCTCCTGGCGCGTCGGGATTCCCGACCGTTTCGAGAGCTACCGCGAGATCATCTCCTGGAGCACCTTGTGGCCCGGAGTGATCACCCGCGTTCCGTTGCTGCTGCCGAAGATCCGGCTGCAGATGCTCTCGCTCGCCGACTGGGGGACGTTCTGGCTCGCCGCGTTCGTCGTGCTGCTGGCGGGCTGGCGCGGCTTGCGGCGGCGCGTCACCCTACCCTTGCTGCTGGCCGCCGCGGCGCCTCTGGGGATCGCCTGGATCGCCTACTCGGTGAGCCTCGACCCGGTCGAGAGCGTGAGGACGAGCTGGAACCGCTTCGTCCTCCAGGCGTCGGTTCCCCTGATGATCCTGCTGACGCTCGCTGTGGACGACGTGCTGTGCGTCCTCCCCGGCCGCTGGAACCGTGATAGACATCTCCGCCCATGACCTCCTTCGTCGGCTCGGCCTGCCGCGCCCTGGCGCTGGCGGCTTTCGCGCTGTTCCTGGTCCATTCGGGCTCGCTGACGGCGTTGCGCTCCTGGCGCTGGCTGGCGCAGGCGGCGTCCCTGGCCGATGAAAAGCCCCCCGCCATCCGGCGCCGTCAGCTCGGTGCACGGTATCTCTCCGCCATCGAGCAACTGCGCAGGACGATTCCGCGCGACGGCGAATACCTGCTTGTCCGCGGCGGTACGGAATTCGAGGGCGGGCAATACTGGGTGCGCTTCGAGCTGGCGCCGCGCCGCGCGCGATTTCTCGGCTCGTTGAGCGAGCTTGCGGACGGGCGGACTCCGCGCCCGCTGCTCCCCGCCGGTCCTCGCTGGGTCGTCATCGCCTACAGCGAGCCCCGGCCGCCGGTGTTGATGGATCGCCAGGACTTCCTGCGCATCCTCGATGACCGCTCTCATGGCGGGACTTGACAAGCTCGTTCAGCTCGCGGGAGTGGCCCTTTTCGTCGTTCCAGGCGCGGCCCTGGCTCAGCTTCTGCCCTCGGTCGCGGCCCTTCCCGGAGGGCGCCGCTTCGCGCATGCCTACCTGCTCGGCGTCGCCTGCGTGGCAGGAAGCCTCTATGCCGCCTCGCACTTCCTCGCCGTGCCGCTGCGCCGTCCGGCGATCCTGATCGTCGCCGCCATACCCGTTCTCGCCTGGCTGATTGCCGTCGCGCGCCGTCCGTGGAACGGCGTTCGAAGGGATGCTTCTCGTCCGCGAAGCAGGTGGACGGGTCTCGAGGTCGCGGCGTTCGCGATGGCCTCGCTGGTCTTCCTCGCCGTCCTCGCCGA
>Ga0134122_10004296_pt1 | contig 10585 bp, 10 predicted proteins | sample KB302_FD_96461 | JGI IMG/M metagenome (GOLD analysis project Ga0134122, IMG submission 96461) | Terrestrial soil microbial communities without Nitrogen fertilizer from Kellogg Biological Station, Michigan, USA - KB3-0-2 | ecosystem: Environmental > Terrestrial > Soil > Unclassified ... | reverse complement strand
CGTCGACGATGAGTACGCTGAGCGTCATGCGTCGAGCGGAATGCGCAGTTTCACGGTGAGGCCTGAGCCGTGCTGCAGCTCGAAGCCGTGCCGCTCGCCGTACAGGCGCTGCAGCCGCGCCCGCGTGTTCGCGATGCCGATGCCCTGCGGACGCAGGTCGGGCGATGCGAGGCCCGGGCCACTGTCGGCGATGTCCACGTGCAGGAACCCGTCCTGGCGGCGCGCGCTCAGCGTGAGAGTGCCGGGAGCGGCGGTGGCGGCGATGCCGTGCTGGATGGCGTTCTCCACCAGTGGCTGCAGAACCAGGCTGGGCACGCGGGCCTGGAGCGCGTCGGGCTCGACCTCCCAGTTCACGCGCAGACGATCGCCGAGGCGCATCTGCTCGATGTCCAGGTAGCCGCGGATGAACTCGAGCTCCTCGCTCAACGTCAGCTCCGGTTGCCGGGTCGTCTCGAGCGCCTGCCGCAGCAGCTCGCCCAGCCGCACGATCAGCTGCTCGGCGAGTTTCGGGTCGTGGTGCACCAGCTCGGCGATCGAATGCAGCGCGTTGAAGAGAAAGTGCGGATTCAGCTGGCTGCGCAGCGCCTCGAGTTGCGCCTGGCGCAGCAGCGACTCGAGCTCCACCGCCTTCATCTGTCGGTCGCGCGATTCGCGATAGAAGGTCAGCGCGTACCAGGCGAGCACGAAGCCCGCGTACACCGGCAGGTTGACGCCCGCGTTGCGCACCGCCTGCAGGAACCAGGCGGGCGACAACAGCGGCGCGGGAATGGCGCAGTCACCCACGCACAGCCTGAACCCGACGAGCAGGTGCGCGATGCCCTGCCCGATCAGCGGCTGGACGAACATCGCGGCCGCCGCGCCGAGCAACAGGCCGACGACGCGAGCGGGCATGCTCACCGCGCGCAGCCGGCGGCACCACCAGAAAAGCGCCGGGAGCATCAGCCACCACGACAGCCAGTAGACGGCTTCCGCCGCGAACGCGCGCGGCCAGGGAGACACGTACCCCGAGAGGTACAGCTGCGAGGCGAATACCGACGACACCAGCAACCAGAGGCCGGCGTACGCGGCCCAGCGCGGCAACAAGCGCGTCAGTGCGGGGGTGGAATCCACGCGCTCACTTTATCAGGCGTTCGCGCGCCACAGCGGAAAACGCCTCCGATGCGGAGGCGTCCAGGAAATTTCATTTCTTTTTTGGTGCGCGCTTCGCGCGGTCTTTTTTTAGGCGGCGGTCGCGCCGCTCCTTCTGCACGGTCTTGCGACCGCGCTTCTCCGGCGGCTTGTCCTTGAGGAAGGGATTCACGTCGCTGCGGAATTCCACCGACACCGGTGTCGCGAACAGGTCGAAGCGCTCGCGGAACACATTGGCCAGGTAACGCTTGTACGACTCTGGCACGTGCGCGGCCTGGCTGCCGTGCACCACGATGCGTGGCGGGTTGCGCCCGCCCTGGTGCGCGTATCTCAACCGGATGCGGCGGCCGCGCACGATGGGCGGCTGGTGCTGCTCCATCGCGGCCTGCATGCAGCGCGTCAGCTCCGGCGTCTTCATCTGGCGCATGGCCGCCTCGTAGGCGCGGATCATCGAGTGCGTGAGCTCGCCGACTCCCGTACCGTGGCGCGCGCTCACGTAATGCAGCGGCGCGAACGGCACGAAGTCGAGCTTCAGCGTCAGCAGGCGCCGGATTTCGTCGCGCTGCTCCATCGGAATGTTGTCCCACTTGTTGACCGCCAGGATCAGCGCGCGGCCGCGGTTCAACGCCAGGCCGAGCACGCTCGCGTCCTGCTCGCCGATGGAATCCTGCGCATCGACCACCATGACGACCACGTGCGCCTCGGCGATGGCCTGCAGGGTCTTGGACACCGAAAGATGTTCGACCTGGTCGTCGATCTTCGCGCGGCGGCGCACGCCGGCGGTGTCGATCAGCGTGAATTCACGACCGTCGCGTTCGAACGGCACGAGGATGCTGTCGCGCGTGGTGCCGGCCACTTCGCTGGTGATCAGGCGCTCGTCGCCGATCAGGCGGTTGATCAGCGTGGACTTGCCGACGTTGGGCCGGCCGATGACGGCGATGCGGATGCGGCCGTCCGCGGGATCTTCATCCTGCGGCGGCGGCGCATCGAAGCCCGCGAGCACGAGGTCCATGAGGGCTTCGCAGCCGTAGCCGTGCGTGGCAGCAATCGCGTGCGGTTCGCCGAGGCCGATCGAGTGGAAGTCCGAGGCGGCGATCGCGGCCTCCATGCCCTCGGCCTTGTTGACGGCGAGGAACACGGGCTTGCCGGACTTGCGCAGCTCGCGCGCGAAGAACTGGTCCTGCGGGGCGAGGCCAGCGCGCGCGTCCGCCATGAAAATCAGGCGGTCGGCTTCCTTGATCGCGTGCTCGGTCTGGATGCGCATCAGCGCGTCCATGCCAACCGGATTTTCTACCAGTCCGCCGGTGTCGATGCACACGTATTGCACCGGGCCGAGCTTGCCGTAACCGTACTGCCGGTCGCGCGTGACGCCGGGCACGTCCGCGACGATGGCGTCGCGCGTCTGCGTGAGCGTGTTGAACAGCGTGGACTTGCCGACGTTGGGCCGCCCGACGATGGCGATGACGGGCAGCATGGCGGAGACCGCGGGAGCTCGTGGACGCTAACTACCGGTGGCGGCGTCAGCCGCCGCCCGGCGCCGGCGGAGCTTCCGCGGCGGGTGCCGCCGGCTGGCTCTTGGCGGCGCGCGCGGCCACCGGCTGGCCACGCATGGCGGTGATGCCGCCCGCATCGTTGATCAGGTACAACATGCCGTCGACCGCCAGCGGTGTATTCGTGACGCGATCGCCGCCGGTCTTGGCGCGGCCCGCGAGCGTGCCGGTGGCGCGATCGTACCAGTGCACGTAACCATCGAGGTCGGCGACCGTGACGTAGTCGCCGACGACCGCCGGCGCCGACAGGCTGCGGTTCTTGAGCGAGTCGTTGCGCCACACCTCGGTGCCGGTGCGGCGCTTGAGCGCGACCAGCTCGCCGATGGACGTCGAGACGTACACCTGGTCGTCGTCCACGTCGACACCGCGATAACTGGACAGGTCGCGCGTCCACCAGATCTGGCCGCTGTCGAGCGCCAGCATGGCGGCGCGGCCCTGGAATCCGGCGACGAAAATCTCCTCGCCCACCACCTTCACGGCGGCATCGATGTCGTTGAGGCGCTCGAGCTCGGTGCGGCCGTGCGAAGGCGACACGGGCGACTCCCACACCGTCGCGCCATCCATCAGGTTCACCGCGAGCACGCGGCCGTTGTCGAATCCGGAGATCACCGTGTCGTGCGTCACGACCGGCGTCGCCAGGCCGCGCAACGTCAGGCGCGGAATCTGCTGCTCGGCGATCCAGAGCTCGTGGCCGTCCGCGATGGCGAGCGCACGCAGCTTGCCGTCGACGGTGCGCACCACGACTTCCTGGTCGGCCACGGCCGGCGCGGACAGGATTTCCCCCTTGACCTCGATGCGCCAGCGCTCGACGCCGGTGTCCGCCGCAAGCGCGATCACCTGGCCGTCGCCCGTGCCCACCGCGACCAGGTCGCCGCCGACGCCGGTGCCGCCGGTGAGCTCGAGCTTGGTCTTGGTGCGCCACAGCTCTTTGCCGGTCTTGAGATCGAACGCCGCGACTTCACCGTCGCGGCCGGCGGCGAACAGGTGGTCGCCCGAGAGGCCGAGTCCCAGGCCCAGGCGCAGTTTCTTGCCGCCACCGCCCACGCTCGCGCTCCATACTTTCTGGATCTGCAGCGTCGGATTCTTCAGGTCCACGAGCTTGGCCGGCTCGTCGAGCTTTTTCTTCTTCTTGTCCTCGTTCGACTTGCAGGCGCTGAGCGCCAGCATGGCCGCGAGCAGCAGCAGCGTGAATTTTTTCATGAAGAAGCCTTGGCGGATACTTCTGGTGAGTCGTCCGGGCTTCCCGGCGGCGTGCCGCCGAGATCACGAATCTTCAGGTCGAGCAGATCGGAGTCGACGCGGCCCTTGTTGTCGCCCTTGCGGGCCGCGAGGTATTCGCGCAATGCGCCCGCGCGATCGCCCTTGGCGAGCAGCACGTCGCCGCGCACTTCGGAAATGCGCGTGTCGAACTCCCCGGGCTGTTCGAGCTTGAGCGTGGCCAGTGCGTCGTCGTACTTGCCCATGGCCGACTGCACGCGCGCGAGGCGCAGGCGCGCGATCATGCCGATTTCCTCGTCCTTGGCCGTGTCCATCACGGACTTGAGACCCACGGCGGCCTTGTCGAGTTCATTCGCCTCGACGTGAACGCGAGCCGCCACGAGCGTGCCGAGCGCGGCATACGGCGTCGACTGGTACTCGCGGTTCAGGTCATCGGCGATGGTGACGACGCGCGTCCGGTCATTGCGCTGGAAGGCTTGGATCATTTCGTCATAACGCGCGGAGGCGGCCTCGGATTGTGCGGTCTGGCGTTCGCCATACCAGCGCCAGCCGCCGATGCCGGCCGCGCCGATCGCGATGCCCGCGACGATCCACAATCCATTCGCCCGCAGCCAGTCCTTGGCCCGTTGCCATTGTTCGGCTTCGCTGTATTCGCTCACATCGATCTCCTGAGAAACTCTTCGACCCGGGCGGTGAGTTCCGCGACCGGGTATTCAACCTGCGTGCTCTCGGCGCCGCGCAGCGGCTTGAGGGCGATCACGCCGCGCGCCAGCTCGTCGTCCCCGATGATCAGGGCGACTCGGGCGCCGGATTCGTCGGCGCGGCGGAACTGTGTCTTGAACTTGGCCGAACCGCAATGGACCACGATGCCCCGCCCCGGAAAAGCGTCGCGCAGCTGCTCGGCCAGCCTGAGCGCGGTGCGCTGGGCGGCCTCACCCTGTGCCATGACGAACACGTCTGGAACCGTGGGGGCCGGCAGCTGGCCGGCCAGGCGCGTGAGCTCGACCACCCTTTCCACGCCCATGGCAAACCCGATGGCCGGGGTGGTGTCGCCGCCCATCTGCGCAATCAGGCCGTCGTAGCGGCCGCCCGAGCAGATCGCGTCCTGTGAACCCAACGCATCGGTGATCCACTCGAACACGGTGCGCGAGTAGTAATCCAGCCCGCGCACCAGCCGCGGGTTGACCGTGTACGGAATTCCCAGCGCGTCGAGACCGGCGCGCAGCTCCGCGAAGTGCAGCTTCGATTCTTCGTCGAGATGGTCGGTGAGCACCGGCGCGCGCGCGACGATCGCCTGGGTGGGCGGATGTTTGCTGTCGAGGATGCGCAGCGGATTGCCTTCGAGGCGGCGCTTACCGTCGTCATCCAACGCGTCGAGATTTCGGCGAAAATAATCCTGCAGCAGTGTCCGGTACGCCTTGCGCGATTCGGCCGTGCCGAGCGAGTTGATCACCAGCTTCACGCGCGTGATGCCCAGCAATTTCCACAGACGGGCGGTGAGCGCGACCAATTCGACGTCCACGTCCGGCCCGGCGAAACCGATCGCTTCCACGTCGATCTGCGTGAACTGCCGGTAACGTCCCTTCTGCGGCTTCTCGTGCCGGAACATCGGGCCCTGCGTCCACACCTTGAGGCGCGCACCGCGCAGCAGTCCGTTGGAGATGACCGCGCGCACGATGCCGGCGGTGGCCTCGGGGCGCAGCGTGAGGCTGTCGCCACCCGCGTCCGTGAAGGTGTACATCTCCTTCTCGACGACGTCGGTGAATTCACCGATGGCGCGCTTGAACAGCTGCGTGTGTTCGACCACCGGCACGCGCAACTCTTCGTAACCGTAGGCGGCGAGCACTTCGGCCATGGTGCGTTCGACGTGCTGCCATGCGCCGATCTCGGCGGCGAGGACGTCTTTCATGCCGGTGACCGGCGGAATGTTGCGTGACATCTGTAGTTGTTAGGGGCGCGCCCGGGACAAGGAGCCGCTGCGGTTCACGACGAAACGCGCGCCCTCGCCGTTCACGGCGTTCGTGGGAATTTCGCGTGACTGACCGTCGACCTGCACGCTGACACCGGCGGCATTGCCGAGCACCACGCGCAGCGGCGGGCGCCCTTCGACGTTCTGCACGCTGCCGGCACTGGCCACGTCGTAGAACAGTCGCGTGCCGCGCGAATCGTAGATCTCCACCCAGCTTTCGCCGGACAGCTCGAGCGTCAGCTTCATGGGACGCGCCGGGGCTTCTTCGCGGCGCACGGCGTTCGGGTCCGGCGAAGTCGTCGTCGGAGACGCGCTGCCATTCGCGGACTTGCCGGCCGGCGGGGCAACCGGGACCGCATCGGCCACGCGCATCGCGGCCGGTTGCGCTGCGGACGTGGGCGCCGCCGACGGTGCGCTCGAGGCAGCGGGCAACGTTTCGGCCGGCGTCGCGGCGCCACTCGTGGCTCGTGTGCCGGCGTGTGAACCCGCCAATACCCACCAGATGGCGACGGCCAGCACCAGCGCGCAACCCAGGCCGACCAGCGGCGTGACCAGGCGGCGCGGATCGGCGCGCCGCTCGGGATGCGGCACCTGCGTGAGATCCGGCGGCGGGGATTTCGCTTCGCTGCGCGCCGTGTAGGCGTTGACCAGCTCGGCACCCTGCTCACCGACGAAGTCGCCGTAGCGGCGCAGGTGGCCGCGCACGTAGACCGATGCGCCGAGCTCGGCGAAACGGTCGGCCTCGAGCGCCTCGATGACCTTGGAATCGAGATGCAGCTTCTCGGCGGCGGCCGCCACCGACAGGCCCGCGCGTTCGCGTCCGGCGCGGAGCCGCTCGCCAATTGTTGCCGCGACAGGCGCTCGCGGCGCGCTGGCGGGTGCCTGGGAATCTTCCATCGATCAGTTGCGCTTCAGCGCTCGGGCCTGCGCGGAGTCCGGGAATTCGAGGCGCAGCGCACGTGAGTATTTTTCCTCGGACATCCTGTCCTTGGCGGCGCGCGCCACGGTCACCGCCGTGAGCAGCACGTCAGGATTCGGCTTGAAAGCGTTCAGGTAGGTGTCGACGACCTTGCGGGCCTCGGCGATCTGATCGCGCTCGAGGTGCAGGCTGGCGAGCTGCACCGTCGCCTCGCTGTAGTTAGGACGCGACGAGACCGCGCCGACGAACTTCTGCGCGGCCTCGTCGAGACGCTTGGCGCCGCGCAGGCATACGCCGGCGTTGGTGAGCGCCACCCAGGGCGTGCCGTAGTAACGGTTGCTGGCGACCGCCATGAAACGCGTCACGCCCTCGTCGACGCGGCCGTTCTTGCACAGGTAGATGGCGTAATTGTTGGACACGTCCGGTTTGTCCGGCGCGAGCTTCAGCGCTTCCTTGAAGTGCTTGTCCGCGAGCTTGGTCTCGCCGGTGCGGTCGTACAGCAATCCGAGGCTGGTGTGCACGTCCGGATCCTTGGGGTTCTGCTTCAGCGCGCGCTCGAGCTTCTCCTTGGCGAGCGAGTAGTTGCCCTGCTGCAGGTATGCCGTGCCGAGCTGCACGTTGTACTTGGACGCCTGCACGTCCTGCGACTCTTCCTTGAGCGGCTTGCCGCCGTCCTTGGTGCTCGTGACACAACCGGCCAGCAGGCACAAAGCCAGCCCCGCAATCCAGCCCATTCCGAAGTTCCGGCCCGTGTTCGTCATGCGCGTACCTGCAATCCGAAGGTTTTTGAGCCCAGCCGCACGGTGGTGCGGTCGGTGACCTGACCGGCGAGTTGCCCGCAGGCCGCATCGATATCGTCGCCGCGTGTCTTGCGTATCGTCGCGATCAGCCCGCGCTGCATGAGTTCGTCACGGAAACGCTCGATGACCGCCAGCGGCGAGCGGCGGTACTGCGTGCCCGGAAAAGGATTGAAGGGAATCAGGTTGATCTTTGCCGGATGACCGCGCAGCAGTTGCGCGAGCTCGCGCGCATGTTCCGGCCGGTCGTTGACGCCGTCGAGCATCACGTATTCGAACGTCACACTGCGGCCATTCTGTTCGTCGAGGTAGTGCCAGCAGGCTTCCAGCAGCTCGGCAATGTTGTGCTTGCGGTTGATCGGCACGAGCTGGCTGCGCAATTCGTCGTTGGGCGCGTGCAGCGACACGGCCAGCGCGCAGTTCACCTCTTCGGCGAGCTTGTAGATCTGCGGCACCAGCCCCGAGGTCGACAGCGTCACGCGGCGGCGCGAGATGTCGAAGCCGAAGTCGTCGAGAAAGATCCGGATGGCCGGCACCACGTTGCGGAAGTTCGCGAGCGGCTCGCCCATGCCCATGAGCACGATGTTGGTGATGATTCGATCGTCACCCACCCGCCAACCCTGCACTCCCGCGAGTTCACGATTCGCCAGCCACACCTGTCCGACGATTTCCGCGGCGCTCAGGTTGCGGTTGAATCCCTGCTGCGCGGTCGAACAGAAGGTGCAGTCGAGCGCGCAGCCCACCTGCGAGGAGATGCACAACGTGCCACGGTCTTCCTCCGGGATGTAGACCATCTCGAAGGCCTGATCGTTGCCGCCGGACAGCAGCCACTTGCGTGTGCCGTCGGAGGCGACCTGGGTCTTCACGATCTGCGGAACGGCGATCTCGGCGCGCGTGACCAGCTCGGCGCGGAAATCCCTGGCGAGATCGGTCATCGCCGTGATGTCGCATTCGCCGCGCTTGTACATCCACTGCATGAGCTGGCGCGCGCGGAACGGCTTGCTGCCCATCGCACCGACGAACGCCTCGAGGTCTGCTTTCGGCAGGCCTAACAAGTTGGTTCGTTCGGTCGGGGCTTCCATGGGTCTCAGCCGCGCGGGCAGATCTCCGTCTCGCGGAAGAAGTAGGCGATTTCCTTGGCGGCGGTCTCCGGCGCGTCCGAGCCGTGCACGGTGTTCGCCTCGATGCTCTCGGCGAAGTCCGCGCGGATGGTGCCCGGAGCGGCCTTCTTCGGATCCGTCGCGCCCATGATCTCGCGGTTTTTCGCGATGGCGTTCTCACCTTCGAGCACCTGCAGCAGCACCGGACCCGAGGTCATGTACTTCACGAGATCCTTGAAGAACGGACGCGCGGCGTGCACCGCGTAGAAACCTTCGGCATCGCGCTGCGACAGATGTTGCATGCGGGCGGCGACGACACGCAGGCCGGCCTTTTCGAAGCGACTCAGGACCTGGCCAATGAGATTACGGGAAACGCCGTCGGGCTTGACGATGGAGAAGGTGCGCTCGAGCGCCATGCGAGAGATTCCTTAGTGGGGGTCTGATGGGCGCGGGATTGTACCGGGAGGGGCTCGCCTTTTCGAGAAAAAAGGGCGAGTAAACCCCTGAAATTTAACGCCGAAAGCGGCTTCGGCGAGGCCCGTCAGACCGAGAAGCTTTCACCACATCCACATTCCCCTTTTATGTTCGGGTTGTGGAAGCGGAAGGCCTCGTTGAGACCCTGTTTGACGAAGTCGACCGTGGTGCCGTTGATCAGCGGCAGGCTCTCCGGATCGACGAACACTTTGACCCCGCGATCCTCGAAGACCAGGTCGCTGGCCGCCGAGTCGTCGGCATAGTTCACGACATAGGCGAACCCCGAGCAGCCGGTCTTGCGCACGCCGAGCCGCAGGCCAATGCCCTTGCCCCGCGACGCGAGGAAGGTCTTGACCCGTTCGGCAGCAGCTTGTGTCAGCGAAATAGCCATTTCTCAAACCTGGCGTGCTGGCCCCAGTGCCGCACGCAATGCATCTTCGACGATCAGCAATCGGCCAAGTTTCTCGGTCGGAACCTCGAACTTGCTGGCCCAGTCGGCGGGGGTTCCGGGAACCCCGGCGTCGACTCGAGCGCCTTCCAGAACATCACATAACCAGGCGCTGATGGCGAGAGTATGGGGGCATCCGTACGCAGAGAAACGGGCGCTTTTCACGATTCCGCTGGCGATTTCCAGCTCGAAGGTCACATCGGCGCCGTCCGCCCGACGACCCGCCTGTCCCCTGCAAATCCCTGTCGGCAGGGTGCCACGCGGAAACTTCGGCAAGCGCGGCGCCGCACGAAAGTGGGGTCGAGCCAACACCCCGAGCTCGGAAGCCCACGACAGCGGCCCGTCGAACGGCGGGAAATCCTCGCTGGCGCCCTCGATGGCGTCCCCACCGGCCAGGACGCGCAGTCTCGAGACTTCGCGCCGGATCGCCACAAGGGCGGTGTCGATGTGCGCAGGCGTCGTATATCGCCCAAAGCTGATCCGCAACGAGCTCTGCGCCAGCTCGGTGTCGCGACCGAGGGCGCGCAACACGTAGCTGGGTTCGCGCGTGGCGGAGCTGCAGGCGGATCCCGTCGAGACCGCGATATCGATGAGTCCCGTCACCAGGCTTTCACCCTCGACGCCTTCGAAGGACACATTGACGAGGCCTGGCAAGGATTCGTCGCCGGGCGGTGTATTGAGGATCGCGCCGGGCAACGACTCGAGCCCCTGTCGCAGTCGCTGCTGAAGCTGGCGACTGGCCGCGGCATCCACCGCGCCCTGCTCGCGCACCAGAGTTGCCGCCCGGGCAAAACCGGCGATCTGGTGCGTAGCCAGTGTCCCCGGTCGCAGGCCACGCTCGTGACCGCCGCCGAACATGATCGGCGCGATCCTCGGCCGCGCGCTCTCACGCACGTACAGCGCACCGATACCCTTGGGGCCGTAGATCTTGTGTGCGGTGAACGAGAGCAGATCGGCGCCCAGTGTCGCGACATCGCACGCG
>Ga0134122_10004294_pt1 | contig 10587 bp, 8 predicted proteins | sample KB302_FD_96461 | JGI IMG/M metagenome (GOLD analysis project Ga0134122, IMG submission 96461) | Terrestrial soil microbial communities without Nitrogen fertilizer from Kellogg Biological Station, Michigan, USA - KB3-0-2 | ecosystem: Environmental > Terrestrial > Soil > Unclassified ... | reverse complement strand
TCCTCATCGACGAGATTGCGCAGCGCCGGATCGAGATCCCGGGCGCGGTCTCGAGCTCCAATGCGTCCAGCGATCGGCTGCGCGCCGCCGGCATCCCGGTGCTCGACCTCAATGACGTCGGCACCATCGATACCTACATTGACGGTGCGGATGAGTCCAATCACCGGCGCCAGCTCATCAAGGGCGGTGGCGCGGCTCTGACGCGCGAGAAGATCATCGCCGCGGCATCACGGCGCTTCATCTGCATCGCCGATGACAGCAAGATGGTCGACGTGTTGGGGGCCTTCCCATTGCCGGTCGAGGTGATTCCGATGGCCCGCGTGCACGTGAGCCACGCGCTCACACGGCTCGGGGGTCAGCCGAAGTGGCGTTCCGGCGTGGTCACCGACAACGGCAACCACATCCTGGACGTGCACGGCCTCGAGATCCGCGACCCGGTGGCGCTCGAATGCGACATCAACCAGATCGTCGGCGTCGTCACCGTTGGATTATTCGCCGCCCGGCCTGCAGACGTGCTCATCCTCGGCGGCGCAGCGGGCGTACGGCAGATTTAGATAGCGGACGTCCGCGCTGCTGTCCGCTGTCCGAGCGCGGACACACCTGATATGCGCGAACCGGCATTTGCACCGCCCTCTCCCGTACTGATTTCAACCAGTTAGGGTTACGCGCGCTGGTTGGCACGACATGTGCTCTATGTAGCTCATGACCATGTTGCTACGCGACGTCTCCATGCGCGGTACCGAGTCGCAGGACCGGACGGTTGTCGAACCCCACCCTCGTCGGGCGCTCTACCGTCGCTACGGCCTGCTGGCGGGGGCCGGTGCGGTGGTACTCGCGCTGGTGCTGTGGAGCGCGCACGCGTGGCTGTCTTCAGGAAAGGTTATCCCGCGCGAGCGGATGCGCACCGCCGCGGTCGAGCGCGGGCATTTCATTCGCGACGTGGCCGCGACGGGCACGGTGGTCGCCGCGGTCAGCCCCACGGTGTTCGCCGAGGCGCCGGGAACCATCATCTATAAGGTGCGCGCCGGCGACGTGGTCAAGGCGGGCGAGGTGCTCGGACAGGTCGATAGCGCGGCGCTGACCAACGAATTCGAACGCGAACGCGCCACGCTGGTCAGCGCCGATGCCGCGCTGAATCGCCAGACCATCGAAGTGCGGCGCCAGATCCTCAAGAGCAGCCAGGACAGTGATCTCGCCAAGGTGCAGATCACCGCCGCCGAGCGCGAGTACAAGCGGGCCCAGGATGCCTGGGACATCCACGTGATCCCGGAGCGCGACTACCTGCGTGCCCGCGACGATCTCGACACCGCCAAGCTCAACTACGCCCATGCCGTGGAAACCGGCGGCCTGGAAAAGGACAGCCTGCAGCTGGAACTGCGCAGCCAGCGCGCCACGCGCGATGCGCAGGCCCTGAAAGTAGCTCGCCTGCGCGAGCGTGTGGACGCGCTGACACTGAAGTCCCCGGTGGCCGGTGTCGTCGCCACGCTCGCGCAGGCCGAGCGGGCCCAGGTGGCGGAGAACGCGCCCCTGGTGACGGTGGTCGACCTGTCGGCGCTGGAAATCGAATTCCTGGTCGCCGAGACCTATGCCAACGAGATCCGCCCGGGAATGAACGCCGAGGTCTCGCTCGACGGCCGCAAGCTCATCGGCACCGTCGCCGGCATTTCGCCGGACGTGCGCAACTCGCAGGTGACCGGCCGCGTGCGTTTCGCCGAGCAGCCCAAGGGCCTGCGCCAGAACCAGCGCGCCTCGGTGCGCATCGTGCTCGACGAGCGCAACGACGTGCTGAAGGTCGCACGCAGTCCATTCAACGATTCGGACACGAAGTTCGTCTACCTGGTGCAGGACGACCAGGCCGTACGTACCCCGGTGGAATTCGGCGCTGCGGCCATCGGCGAAATCGAAGTACGCAACGGGCTCAAGCCCGGCGACGTGGTCGTGCTTTCGGACATGCGCGACTACAAGGACGCACCCAGCGTCCTCATCGGCAACTGAGACCGCACCCAATTCGCAATTACAGAGGATCCGCCATGCTCGAAATGAAAGACGTCAGCAAAGTGTTCCGTACCGATCTCATCGAGACGCACGCGCTGCGCAATTTTTCGTTGCAGGTGAAAGCCGGCGAATTCCTGGCGGTCACCGGACCCTCCGGCTCGGGCAAGACCACGTTCCTGAATATCGCGGGGCTGCTCGAGCCCTATGACACCGGCACCTACCACCTCGACGGTGTCGACGTCACGCGCCTCTCTGACGATGCGCGCTCGCGGCTGCGCAACGAGAAGATCGGTTTCATCTTCCAGAGCTTCAACCTGATGCCGGACCTGAACATCTACGACAACGTCGATGTTCCGCTGCGTTACCGCCGCATGAAATCCGCCGAGCGCCACCAGCGCATCACCAATGCGCTCGAGATCGTCGGCCTCGCCGCGCGCATGAAGCACTACCCCGCGCAGCTCTCGGGTGGCCAGCAGCAGCGCGTCGCCATCGCACGCGCCATTGCCGGGGACCCGAAACTGGTGCTCGCGGACGAACCGACGGGCAATCTCGACTCGTTGATGGCCCGCCAGGTCATGGACCTGCTGGAGAGGATCAACGAGATGGGCACCACCATCATCATGGTGACCCACGATCCCGAGCTGGCGCGCCGCGCCCACCGCAACGTGCAGGTGGTCGACGGCCAGATCTCGGACTTCAAGCCCTACGAGCCGGACGCGGGCGTGTCTGCTTCGACGGCGCGCCTGCATGCGGTCGGCAGCAGCGCAGCGGAGGCCTGAGATGTTCGGCTACTACCTGCGCCTCGCGCTGGCGAGCTTCCGGCGCAATCCCGGCCTCACGGCGCTCATGGTCATGGCGATCGCACTCGGTATCGCCGTCTGCCTGATCACGCTCACGGGATACCGCGCCGCCGCCAAGAATCCCATCCCGCACAAGAACGATGTGTTGTTCTCGCCGGCGATCGACAGCTGGGACCCTAACAATCCGTACGACAAGGACAAGCCCTGGCGGCAGCCTGATCTGCTGACCTACCGCGATGCCCAGGCGCTGGTGGCCTCCGACATCCCGGATCGCAAGGTCATCATGTACAAGGTCGCGGACGTCATCAGCCGCGAGGATGGCTCGATGGAGCCGGAAACCATCATCGTGCGCGCCACCTCGCACGATTTCTTCGCGATGTTCGAAACGCCGTTCCAGTACGGCGGTGGCTGGGACCAGAAAGCCGACCAGGGGCCCGAGCCCGTGATCGTGCTCAGCAAATCGATGAACGAAAAGGCGTTCAAGGGCGCGAACAGCGTCGGCAAGACGGTGCGCTGGCATGATCGCGAGTTCCGCGTCATCGGCGTACTCGCCGACTGGCAGCCCGCACCGAAGTTCTTCGACGTGTCGAACGGCGCCTTCGAGGATCCCGAGGACGCCTACATCCCGTTTGCCTTTGGGCGCCAGTTCGAAATGGGCGCGGCCGGCAACACCAATTGCTGGAAGACCGAGTCCATCGACAGCTTCGAGCGATTCACGCAATCCGAGTGCATCTGGATCGAGGCCTGGGTGGAATTGCTCAGTGCCGGCAAGGTCGCGGCCTATCGCGAGTTCCTCGACAACTACGTGACCGCGCAGAAGAAGCTGGGCCGCTTCCCGCGCCCGCTCAACAACGCCCTGTACAACGTCGACGGCTGGCTCGAGTTCAACAACGTGGTCGGTGACGACCGCAAGGCCATGGTGGTGCTGGCGTTCGCGTTCCTCGCGGTCTGCCTCATCAACACGGTCGGCCTGCTGCTGGCCAAGTTCCTCAATGCCGCACCGGTGGCCGGCGTGCGGCGCGCGCTCGGCGCAAGCCGCCGCGACATCTTCTGGCAGCACCTGGTCGAAGCCGGCGTGGTATCGCTGGCAGGCGGCATTGCCGGTGCCCTGCTGGGCCTGGTCGGACTCTGGGCGCTGCGAGCCTGGTATGGCCGGGTCATCGAGGAATTCGGGCGGGTGCTGCCCTTCGAGGCAGGCAGCCTGGTGCTCGCCATCTGCATTTCGCTGGTGGCCGGTCTCCTCGCCGGCATGTATCCCGCCTGGCGCATCGGCCGCGCCGCTCCCGCCACGTACCTGAAGGCACAGTGACCATGGAAATCCGACCCATCTTCTCCGCTCTCCTGCGCAACAGCGCGGGCGCCATCCTGGTGTCCCTGCAGATCGCGATCACGCTCGCCATCGTGGTCAACGCGGTGTTCCTGGTGAAGCAGCGCGTCGACAAGGTGAGCCGGCCCACGGGCCTGGACGAGAACAACATGTTCTCGCTGCGGGTCACCGGGTTCGGCAAGGACTTCAAATTCCACACCATGGTGCGCGACGACATGGCGATGCTGCGCCGGATTCCGGGCGTGGTCGCGGCGACTCCCTCGCCGCAGGTGCCGCTGTCCGGCAGCGGAAGCTCCACCGTGTACTTCACCGAGCCCAACGAGAAGGGCAAGAAGGAACCCGTTGCCTACTACGAAGTCGATGAGCAGGGCGTGGCTGCACTCGGCACGCAGCTCGCCAGCGGACAACCCTTCGCCGCCGAAGACATCGAATACCGGGAGAAGGAGTCGCAGGCCGTGCCGAAGAGCGGCAAGACCATCATCAGCAAGGCGATGGCCGAGAAGCTGTTCCCGGGTGAGAACGCGCTGGGCAAGACCATCTACGACAACCAGAGCCAGCCACTGACCATCACCGGCGTGATCGAGCACATCCAGGGCTCCTGGGTCGATTGGAACAAGCTGGATCACGTGATGCTGCAGCCGATGGTGACTCCCGGCCCGTCGACGCTGTACATCATCCGCACGGCGCCCGGCGAGCTCGACCGGGTGATGTCGGATGTCGAAGTCGCGCTGAAGAAGGCGTATCAGAACCGCGTGGTCGGCAAGCTGCACAAGGTCGCCGACCTCAAGCGCCGCAGCTACTCTTCCGACAGCATGATCGTCGTGATCCTCGGCGTGGTCACCGCGCTGGTGGTGACCTTCAGCGCGCTGGGCATCTTCGGCCTGGCCACGTTCAACGTGAATACGCGCATCCGGCAGATAGGCACGCGCCGCGCCGTGGGCGCGCGCAAGCTCGACATCGTGCGTTACTTCCTGGTGGAGAACTGGCTGGTCACCAGCGCCGGCGTCGCGCTGGGCTGCATCCTCGCGCTGGTCGGTGGCTACGTGCTCTCGAAGCAGTACGGGCTGGAACGCCTGGATCTCTATTACCTCGTGAGCGGTGTGGCAGGCCTGTGGGTGGTCGGCCAGCTCGCGGCCTGGCAGCCGTCACGCAGGGCAGCAAAGGTCTCGCCCGCCATGGCAACGCGTAACGTCTGAGCGCGAATATGTCCGTCGTTTGCAACCCCAGGCCGACCCAGAGCGTCTTACGCATGACATCAGTCACTTCGAACCTCGAGGACCGCCTGGCACACCGGACCGTACTGGTTGCGGACGACAGCGAGGCCGTGCGCACGGCCTTCCAGGTCCTGCTTTCCCTGCACGGGGCGCGGGTGCTCGGCGCTTCATCTCCCGCCGAAGCACTCGCGACCGTGCGCTCCCAGGAAGTGGACCTGGTCATCCAGGACATGAACTTCCGGCGCGAAGCGACTTCCGGTGAAGAAGGCGTTGCGCTGTTCCGGGAGCTGCGCGCGCTGCACCCCGACGTGCCGGTGATCCTGCTGACCGCGTGGACCCACCTCGAGACCGCCGTGGACCTCGTCAAGGCGGGTGCGGCCGATTACATCGCCAAGCCCTGGGACGATGCGCGCCTGCTGACCACGGTGCGCAACCTGCTGGAGCTGCGCGCGGCGGTCGAGGAGAACGTCGCGACCCGCGCGCGGCGCGCGGAGGCCCGTGCCCAGCTCGCCGAGCGTTACAACCTGCGCGGGCTGGTCTACGAGAGCGACGCCCTGCACACCGTCGCGTCCATGGCGGCGCAGGTGGCGCATGCCGACGTGCCGGTGCTCATCACCGGCCCCAATGGCGCCGGCAAGGAAGTACTCGCCGACATCGTGCATGCCAACTCCGCGCGCAAGAATGCGCCGTACATCAAGGTGAACGCAGGCGCGCTGCCCGACCAGCTCATCGAGGCCGAGCTCTTCGGCACCGAGGCCGGCGCATTTACCGGCGCCAAGGCGCGCTCCGGGCGATTCGAGGCCGCCGACGGCGGCACGCTGTTCCTCGACGAGATCGGCAACCTGCCACTGTCCGGCCAGGCCAAACTACTGCGCGTGTTGCAGACCGGCGAGTACGAGCGACTCGGCAGCAACATCACGCGGCGTGCCAACGTGCGTATCGTCGCCGCGACCAACCTGCCGCTGCGCGACGCCATGCGCGAGGGCCGTTTCCGCGAGGACCTGTTCTACCGGCTGTCGGTCATCGAGCTCGCGTTGCCCGCCCTGGGCGAGCGCCGCGACGACATCCTGCCGCTGGCGCGCGCCTTCCTGTCGAACGGCGCGCGCCTCACGGGCGACGCCGAACGCGCCTTGTTGAACTACTCATGGCCGGGAAACGTGCGCGAGCTGCGTAACGTCCTGCAGCGCGCCGCGCGGCGCGCCGGCGGCGCGCCGATCACGGCAGGGGCATTGAACCTTCCGTCCGTCCTGCCGGCGCGCGCCGACGAGCCGGTGCTCGACCGCGCCACCATCGAGCGCGTGCTGAACGAGCACGGCCACGTCGTCGCCCAGGCCGCCCGGCAGCTTGGCATGAGCCGCCAGGCCCTCTATCGGCGCATGGAAAAACTCGGTATCAAGGAGTCCCCGGGCTTCAAGGCCTGACACTTCGCGGAAGCCGCGCCACCCATGCCCCGGCCATTGTTCGCAGGAAGATGGTCGATGGCCGGCCGGGCGACTCTGTGGCTATCTGCAACCGCACTGCTGGGCGTGGCGCTCATGCTCATCGCCAGCCGGCTCATCGACATTCCCTGGCTCGCGGTCGTCACCGCACTGCTGTTGCTCGCGCCCATCGTGGCCTGGAGCGGTGCGCGCCTCACCAGCCAGTGGAGCCGCACCTCGCGTGCGCTCACCGACGGGATACTCAGCCTCAAGGATCGCGACTTCAGTGTGAACGTCACCCAGGCTTCGGGCGACGAACTGGGAGAGCTGGTCGCCAGCTACAACGGTCTCGGTGATCGCCTGCGCATCGAACGCCAGAGCCTGTACCAGCGCGAGCTCATGCTCGACACCGTCATCCAGACCACGCCGCTGGCACTGGTGCTGACCAATGACTCCGGCTCGATCCTGTACAGCAACTCGGCCGCGCGTCGCCTGTTCGGCGAGGGCCGCAAACTGGAGGGCGAGAAGTTCGCGCGCTACCTCGAGCACGCGCCGGCGCCGCTGCGCGAGGCCATCGGGCGCGGCGGCGACACCCTGTTCACGCTGGAGATCGGCGGTGAACCTGAGGTCTACCACGTGTCGCAGCGCAATTTCCTGCTGAACGCGCTGCCACACCGGCTGTTGCTGCTCAAGCAGCTGACACGCGAGATCAATTCACAGGAAGTGGCCACCTGGAAGAAGGTGATCCGCGTCATCGCGCACGAGTTGAACAATTCGCTGGCACCGATTTCCTCGCTCGCACACTCCGGCCAGATCCTCGCGCACGCGCCGCCCGACCCCGCGCAGTTGTCACGCGTGTTCGCCACGATCGAGGATCGCGCCAAGCACCTGGCGGGATTCATCGACGGCTACGCGCAATTCGCCAAGCTGCCGCAGCCGCGCATGGCGCGCGTCGACTGGGCGGTATTGATCGAGCGGTTGCGCATCGTCGCGGCGTTCCAGTTGAGCGGAGCGCTGCCCACGCGCGCGGCCGTCTTCGACGTCGCGCAGGTCGAACAGACGCTGATCAACCTGCTGAAGAATGCGATCGAATCGGGCGCCGAGCCGGAGTCGATCGAGCTCGCGGTACAGGCGATGCCGCGCGGCACCACCATCGAAGTGCGCGATCGCGGCCCGGGCTTCAGCGCCATGGCGCTCGAGAACGCGCTGGTGCCGTTCTATTCCACCAAGGAGACCGGCACGGGTCTCGGCCTGACGTTATGCCGCGAAATTGTCGAGGCGCACGGCGGACGCCTGCGCATCGCGAACCGTGAAGGCGGCGGCGCCGTCGTCACGCTGTGGATTCCGGATGGTAGCTAGCACGGGAAGAATGTCATGTTCGATCTCTACATCGGCAACAAGAACTACTCCTCCTGGTCACTGCGTCCCTGGGTGATGATGCGCGAGCTCGCGATCCCGTTTCGCGAGATCCTCGTGCCCTTCGGCGGCGCCGCCAATCGCGATGCGTTCCGCACTTTCTCGCCCACGGGCAAGGTGCCCTGCCTGGTCGACGGCAAGATCACGGTGTGGGATTCACTGGCCATCGCCGAGTACGTCGGCGAACGCCACGCCGGAGTGTGGCCGGCGGAGGCGCAGGCGCGCGCCTGGGCACGCAGCGCCGCGGCGGAGATGCACTCCGGATTCCACGCCCTGCGAAACACCTGCGGCATGAACTGTGGATTGCGCATCACGCTGCACGAGGTCAATGACGCGCTCAAACGCGACCTCGAGAGGCTCGAGGCGCTGTGGGGCGATGGACTCGCGCGCTTCGGCGGCCCATTCCTCACGGGTGCGAAGTTCTGCGCCGCGGATGCCTTCTTCGCACCCGTGGCCTTCCGTATCCAGACCTACGACCCGCCGCTCGGCGCCGACGCACGCCGCTATGCCGCACAGCTGCTGGCGCTGCCATCGATGCAGACCTGGTACGCGGCCGCGCTCGCGGAAACGTGGCGCGACCCCGATCACGAGGATGAAGTGCGCGCCGTGGGGGTGTGGCGCGAGGACCTGAGGGCGCACGCCACGCCGTGATTGCGTTTGATCGTCGCTGCCACCGGCAAATCGGCTAGGCTCGCGCAGCGCCGGCTGTCGCCGGCCATCGCAGCAGGGGGAATGACATGACCAGCAAGTGGCTCGTGGCCGTGGCGGCCACGCTCGGAGCGATTGCGTCGGCCGAAGCCGCCGACACCGCAAAGCCCATCGATGCGACGCTGACCATCCGCGCCGACAAGCCGGGCGCGACCATCGATCCTGCCCTGCACGGGCAATTCATGGAACACCTTGGCCGCAATGTCTACGAAGGCATCTGGGTGGGCGAAGGCTCCTCGATCCCCAACACCCGCGGCTATCGCACCGACGTACTGGCCGCGCTCAGGAAGCTCGAAGTGCCGGTGCTGCGCTGGCCCGGCGGCTGCTTCGCCGACGAGTACCACTGGCGTGACGGCATCGGTGAGCGTGCGAAACGCCCGCACCGCGTGAACACTTTCTGGGGCGGCGTCATCGAGCCCAACGAATTCGGCACGCACGAGTTCTTCGAGCTCGCGGAAATGCTGGGCGCGAAGACCTATCTCGCCGTCAACGTGGGCTCGGGCACCGTGGCCGAGGCGTCGCAGTGGATCGAGTACATCACCTCGCCCTCGCAGTCCTCGCTCGCCAATGAGCGCCGCGCCAACGGCCGCGACAAGCCGTGGAAGCTCGACTATGTCGGCGTCGGCAACGAACCCTGGGGCTGCGGGGGCGACATGCGTGCCGAGTACTACGCCGACGAGTACAAGAAGTTCGCGCTGAACCTCAAGACGCCGAAGGACAACACGCCGATCAAGGTGGCGAGCGGCGCGTACGGCGCCCAGTACGACTGGACCGAAGTACTGATGAAGAACGCCGGCAAGCACATGGGCGCGCTGTCGTTCCACCAGTACACCCTGCCCACCGGCAAGTGGGACGTGAAGGGCCCGGCGCTCACCTTCAACGAGAACGACTGGATCATGACCCTCAAGCGCACGCTCGAGATGGACGAGTACGTACGCAAGCATTCCGAGGTCATGGACCGCCACGATCCGGACAAGAAGGTCGGGCTGTTCGTCGACGAATGGGGCGCATGGTACGACGTCGAGCCCGGCACCAACCCCGGCTTCCTCTACCAGCAGAACACGCTGCGCGACGCGGTGCTCGCCGGACTCAACCTGAACATCTTCCAGGCGCACGCCGACCGCGTGCACATGGCCAACATCGCGCAGATGATCAACGTGCTGCAGGCCATGGTGCTCACCGACAAGGAGAAGATGCTGGTGACGCCTACCTACCACGTGTTCGAGATGTACCGCCCGTTCAAGGGCGCGAGCCTGCTGCCGGTGGAACTGAATGCCCCGCAGTACACGCTCGGCGAAACTTCGATCCCGGCGGTGAGCGTGTCGGCGGCGCGCCGCCAGGATGGCACGCTGGTGCTGGCGCTGGTCAATACCGATCCGACGCATCCCGCGCGGGTCTCCACGACCTGCCCGGGCGCGAGCGCGAAAGCGATCAGCGCGCGTGTGCTGACGGCGCCCGCGATGAATACCCACAACACCTTCGAGCAGCCCGATACCGTGCAGCCAGTCGCCTTCAAGGCCGCGAAGCGCAAGGGTGATGCCTGGCTGATCGAGCTGCCGCCCAAGTCGGTGGTCGTCGCCACATTTCACTGAGGAATGCTCTTCATGCGCACCGCATCCAGGCCCGCCTCCTTCATCGCCGTCTGCGTGGGACTGATCGCCGCGCTGCCATCGCACGCCGATACGCTGCGCAATGGATTCTCGGTCGAG
>Ga0134122_10004293_pt1 | contig 10588 bp, 16 predicted proteins | sample KB302_FD_96461 | JGI IMG/M metagenome (GOLD analysis project Ga0134122, IMG submission 96461) | Terrestrial soil microbial communities without Nitrogen fertilizer from Kellogg Biological Station, Michigan, USA - KB3-0-2 | ecosystem: Environmental > Terrestrial > Soil > Unclassified ... | reverse complement strand
TCGCGCGGGCGGCGCTCTTCCTGGCCTCGGACGACGCGGCCATGATCACGGGCACGGCGCTCGAGGTGGACGGCGGCCGATGCATCTGAGCGCGGCGCAACCATGAACATCGTCCCGCTGGCGGCGGACTCGCTCGGCGTGCGGTCGATGGCGACCTATGTCGAGTGCGGCGAGACGCGCCTGCTCATCGATCCGGGCGCCGCGCTCGGAGCCTCACGCTTCGGGCTGCCGCCGGCGGAGGCGGAATGGGAGGCGTTGCGCCGGGCGAATGACCGCATCGCCGCCTATGCGGAGCGCGCGGGCTGGATCTTCGTCAGCCACTACCACGACGAGCACTATCGCCACGATCCCGCGTTCTACGCGGGCCGGGGGGTGCTGGCCAAGGATCCCCAGCGCATGGTCTCCGGGGTCCAGGCGGAGCGGGCGCGGCAGTTCTGGCTCGAGACCGAGAAGGGGGCGCGGCTCGATTCCGCCGACGGCCGATGCGTGGAGACACCCGACTGCATCCTGACCTGCTCGCCGCCGCTGCCGCACGGCGCGGAGCTGTCCGGACAGGGCTACCTGGTGGCGCTGACGGTCACCGACCGTCGCTCGGGCCGGCGCTTCGTGCACGCCTCCGATGTCCAGGGGCCGCTGTCTCCCGTCGCCGCCGCTTATCTGGCCCGGGAGCGGCCGAGCGTGCTCTACCTGTCGGGGCCGCCCGCGTATCTGGAGCACCGGATCGGCCACGCCCTGGTCGAGCAGGGGGTGGAGCATCTCCTGCGCATCATCGATCGCGCCGGGTGTCGCGTGATCATGGACCATCACGCGGTGCGCATCTCCAACTTCCGGGACCGCTTCCGGCGCCTCTGGGACACGGGCCAGGTGGTGACGGCGGCCGGCTATCTGGGGCTTGCCGACACGCCGCTCGAGACGCAGCGCCGGGCCCTGTGGGGCGCGCAGCGGAAGCCGGCGGGGGCGCTGCCGCGCCGTCCCGCGGAGCGCCGGCTCGCCGAGCCGGAGCTGGAGCGGCGGCCGTTTCGCAAGGCAAAGGGAGGGCTCGGACGATGAGCGACGCGAAGCTGGCGGTAGGCGACCCCGCGCCCGATTTCACGCTCAAGGGCATCGGGCTCAAGGACGTGAGTCTCCGGGACTTCCGCGGCAAGAACGTCGTGCTCCTGTTCTATCCGCTGGACTGGACCCCCGGCTGATCCAAGTGCATGCCGGCCTTCGATCAGCGCGTGAGCGACTTCGAGGCGGCGAATACCCAGGTGCTGGGTATCAGTACCGACAGTCCCTTCAGCCACGAGAACTGGGCCAAATCCGTGGGTATCTCGCACTATCCGCTGCTGTCCGACGCGCACCGCACGGCGGCGAAGGACTACGGCGTGTACTGGCCGGAGTGGAACGCCAATGTGCGGGCGACCTTCATCGTGGACGCGCAGGGCACGGTGCGCTACATCGAGCGCTACGCGCGCGGCGAGCTGCCCGAGCCGGGCAAGATCCTGGCCGAGGTGAAGAAGCTCGGCTAGGGCGAGCCGGCGGGACGGGCGGCCGGCCCCGCCCGCGGCCCGACTCGCGTCGTCAGCCCCACGCCCGCGAGCACGGCGAGCCCGCCCACGATCTCGGCGGGCTCGATGGTCTCCCCGAGCATGACCCACGCCAGCACCACGCCCACCACCGGCTGGAGATTCATGAAGATCCCCGCGCGGCTGGCGCCCACGCGATGGACACCCTCGTACCACCACACATGCGCGATCGCGCCCAGGATGCCCTGGATGGCCACCACTGCCCAGGCGGTGGCCGAGGTCCAGTCGGGAGCGGGGAAGAACCGGGCGGTGAGGAAGGGGACGGGCAGCAGCATCACCGAGCCCAGGACATACGCCGCGGTGGTGGCGACGGCGGGCGAGTGCACGGCGAGCACCCGCTTGCCATAGACGGTGTACACCGCCCAGCCGGCCTGGCCGAGCAGGATGATGAAGTCCCCGGGCAGGAGCTCGAGGTGCGCGATGGCCCGCCAGCTGCCCCGCGTCACCACCAGAAGCACGCCGAGCGCGGAGAGGATCACGCCCGCCCACTGGCGCCGGCGCAGCCGCTCGTGCAGGTAGAGCCAGGCCCCGATCGCCACCATCACCGGCGAGGCCGCCTGGAGGAGCGCCGCGCTGGAGGCGGTGGTGAAGGCGATGCCGAGATAGGTGCCGCCGGTGGAGACGAAGATCCCGGTGAATCCCAGAACGGCGAAGGTGCGCAGATCCCCCCACGAGAGCGCGCGGAAGTCGTCGAAGCCCCGGCGGAAGAGGAGCACGGCGAGGAACACGGAGGCGAGGCTGGTGCGGAGCGCCACCAGCACATAGGGCGGGAAGTGGGCGAGCGCGACCTTGGCGAAGACGGGATACGAGCCCCAGAGGGTGGCGATCAGAGTGAGGATCAGGTAGGGGCGGGTTTGACGGCCGGCAAGCACCTGCGTATCATAGCCCGTCGCGCATGGCGGACCACGTCCTCGAGACGCGTTTTTGGCTGCCCCGTCCGCGCGCGGAGGTTTTTGCCTTCTTCGCCGACCCCCATCATCTGGAGCGCGTGAGCCCGCCGCGGGCGCCCCTGCGCTGGCTGGTCCCGCCTCCGGCGCTGGGGCCGGGCGCGGTGCTCGACTTCCGGCTGTCCATCTTCGGCATTCCGACCCGGTGGCGCATGCTGGTGCGCGAGTGGGACGCGCCCCACCGCTTCGTGGACGCGCAGGTGCGCGGCCCCTTCGCGCGGTGGGAGCATCGACACCGCTTCCTGGAGGGGCCCGCGGACGATCGGCCCTCCGCCCGCATGGGCACGTGGGTGGAGGACCGGGTGACCTATCGGCTCCCGGGCGGCCCGCTGGGGGACGCGTTCCACCGGATGGGGGCGGAGAGGGGTATCGCGGCCGCTTTCGCCCACCGCGAGCGCCGGCTGCGGGTGCTGCTGGGCTAGACGGCGGGGAGGGTGATCCCCAGCGCGGTCAGCCGCGGCCGCACGCGCTCGGTGAGCAGCCCGATGCGCGCCAGGTTGGTGACCATGGCCGCGTGCATCTCCCGCCGGAAGTGCTTCCGGAACACGGCATAGTCGTTCCGCGCCGCCACGCCCCGCCGGTAGGTCTGGACCTCGGCAATCTGAGCGGCCGAGAAGCCCATGTCGCGGTAGACGTCGATGGGGAAGAACCCGGTGAGCACCTTCTCCACCGCGGTGCAGGTGAAGTCCTCCATCTCCTCGCGCTCCCGGGCGCTCGCTTCCTTCACGATGGCGGGCAGGGCCAGCATGCCGAAGCCCATGTGCCGCGACTCGTCCTGCAGGATGCGGCCGCACACCTCGGCCAGCAGCGGGTCCACCGCGCACTCCTGCATCATCCGGAACATGGAGACGGCGAAGGTCTCCGCCACCAGCTGGAGCGCGATGGTCTTGATGTACCAGCGCGAGTCCGTGAGGATGGCATCGAAGAGGAAGCGCTCGTTCTCGGGCATGGGGTAGTGCAGGCCGCCCAGCCGGTGCTGGATATAGCGCTCGAGCACCTCGTTGTGGCGGGCCTCGTCCATCACCTGGGTGGCCTGGAAGAACTTGGCATCCGCGCCGGCCACGGTGTCCACCAGCTGGCTGCAGGCGAGCATGGCGCCCTGCTCTCCGTACACCAGCACGGAGAGTCGCCAGGCGGTGATGCGGCGGTTCAGCTCCACCCGGTCCTTCTCGGAGAGACGTTCCCAGAGCGGGCTCCCATGGATGTCCACCAGCTCGTCGGCGAGGACGCGGCCCTCGGACGGCTCGGGGGTGGCCCAGGCGATGTCGCGGGAGGCGTTCCACTGATCGCGCTTGGCCTTCTCGTAGAGGCTGCGCATGTCCTCGGCCTGGACGGTGTAGTCGAACTCGAAGACCGTGTCGTGCGAGCCGGGAATGATGCGGCGCTCGCTGGGAACGGTCGCCGGAGGAGCGTCCACCGGTGGAACTTTCGCCTCTGGAGCTGACATGGGGTGCCTCCCGGTTGTAAAAACTCTGAAGTCGAGAAACTGAACTTATGAGTTTTTAGCACGGGGAGGGCGGCGGGGTCAAGTAGACTGCCCCCATGAAGCCGCGGCGCCAGGCGGTGCGGGACCAGATCCTTCGCACCGCCGCCGACCTCTTCCGCGAGCGCGGTTACCGGGCCTCCACCCTCGACGACATCGCCCGGCGGCTCGGGATGTCGAAGGCGTCCCTCTACGCGTACTTCCGCGCCAAGGAGGCCATGCTGGCCGCCATCTCGCGGGAGACCATCGAGGGCTTCACCCGCGAGCTGGGGCTGGTGCTGAGCTCCCATCTGCCCCCCGACGAGAAGCTGCGGCGGGTGGTCCGGCAGCACGTGCGCTTCGTCATCGCCAATCGCTCGTTCCTCACCGTGTTCTTCAGCGAGGAGGCCAACCTGCCGCCCCGGTTCGCGCGCTCGCTGGCCGCGCAGAAGGACCGCTACGACAAGGGCGTGGAGGCGCTGGTCACCGAGGGCATTCGCGGCGGCGTGTTCCGCGACATTCCGCCGCGCCTGGTGGTGTTCGGGCTGCTGGGGATGCTGAACTGGCTCTACAAGTGGTACAACCCCGCCGGCCGGTGGGGCGCGGAGGAGATCTCGGCCGCCTTTCTCTCCGTGCTGGAGGGCGGGCTCCTGCGCGCGCCCACCCGCGGGCCCGCGCTCACGCGGCGACTGCGGCGGGTGCGGCGCGAGCTGACCTCGCTCGAGCGCGCGCTGGACGCCTGAGCGCCGGTCAGCGGGACCGGGTGACTCCCACGCGCGGGCAGGCGTCGGCCAGGGGGCAGGTGGAGCAGTGCGGCGATACCGGCTGGCAGATGTTCTGGCCGAAGGCGACGAGCAGATCGTTGTAGCCGATCCAGTAGCGCCGCGGCAGGCGTGACCGCAGCGCCCGCTCGCTCTCCTCTGGGGTCCGGGTCCGGATGAATCCCCAGCGGTTGGAGATGCGATGGACATGGATGTCCACGCAGATCCCGGGTTTACCGAAGCCCATCGTCACCACGAGGTTGGCGGTCTTCCGGCCCACACCCTTCAACGTGAGCAGATCGTCGATGCGGTCGGGCACGCGTCCCCCGTAGCGGGCGAGGAGGTCGGCGCAGATGCCGAGGATGACGCGCGACTTGGTGCGATAGAAGCCCACCGGAAAGATCGCGCGCTCGATCCGGCGCGGGGTCAGGCGGCCCATGGTCGCGGGGGTGTCGGCGAGCGCGAAGAGGCGGGCGGCGGCCGGGCCGGTGGTCTCGTCCTTGGTCCGGAGCGAGAGCAGGCAGGCGATGAGCACGTGGAAGGGGTCTCGCCGCTGGGCGGCCACCTCGGCGAGCGAGGTGGTTCGCCACCCCGGCTGCTCCCGGCGCAGGCGCGCGATGAGGCGGCCGACCGTGGGCCGCGCGCGGGTGGCGGGCCGGGGGCGCGTCATCGCGCCGTGCCCAGAGTGGCCAGGAGCTCGCGCGCCTCGCGGGAATCCTTCATCGTCCAGTCCGCGAGGTTGCGGGGCTCGCGCTCCGCCGCCACCGCCTCCAGCTCCCGGCGCGCATCGTCGCCGCGTCCGCGCTTGAGCAAGGTGCGCGCGAGGCCGACCCGGGCGCTGGTCCAGCGGGCGTCCAGCGCGAGCGCCTTGCGGAAGAGCGCCTCCGACTTCTCGAGGTCGCCGCCGAAGAGGCCCGGAACCTCCGCGTACACCAGTCCCGCGAGCGTGTAGGCGGGGAGGAGCTTCGGATCCAGCTCCAGCGCCGCGTCCATGTGCTCCCGCACGGTGGGAAGGAGGAAGAGCGACCGGAGCACCCCCTTGGTCTGCCCCCAGCGCCCCGCATTGATCGCGAGCCAGAGGTGGGCGAGCGCGTTCCGCGGCGCGAGCTCGACGGCGCGCTGGCCGGCCTGGCGTCCCCGCTCATAGGCGGCGAGCTTGTCCTCCGCGGTGCGCGCGCGGATGTCGCCCCAGATGAACGCCGCCTGGGCGAGGGCGAGGAAATTGTCCAGGTGGGAATCCGTCTTCACCGCCTCCCAGAGCCCCGCGTACAGCGCGTCGAGCCGCGGCGGGTCCTCGTGATAGCGGGACGCGAAGGCGCGCATCTCGGCGGCGAGGGGCGATTGCGCCTGGGCGGTCCCGCCCGCCGGCGGCGCGAGCAGGAGGGCGACGAGCACGAGGGCGGCGCGCACGGCGTCATGCTACCATCTCCAGCGACGTCTCATGGAGAGCCGTCCAGATCGATGAGAACCTTGACCATCGTCTCGATCGCGCTGTGGCTGGGCATGCTGGGCTTCTTCGCCTTCGCGGTGGCCCCCGCGGCCTTCGCCACGCTCGACCGTCCCGGCGCCGCGCGGCTGGTCACGGCCGTGCTGTCGCGCTCCTACTGGGCGGGCCTGGCGCTGGGGCTGCTGGGCGTGGCGGGTCTCCTGGCGCGCGGGAGCCGCCGCTCCTGGGCCGATCGCCTGTCGCTGGGGCTGGGGCTCCTCATGCTGGCGCTCACCGCGTGGTCCCTGTTCGGGCTCATGCCCGAGGCCGAGGCGCTCCGGGATCGCGCGCTCGCCGCGCGCCTGGCGGGCACGCCGGACGCGCCCGAAGCTCTGCGCTTCGGGCGGATCCACGGACTCTCCACCATGTCGGGTCTCGCGGTCATGGTCTCGGGCGCGGTGCTGCTCGCGCTCGAGGCGCGCCGCGGCCGGGGGGACTCATGACGGGCTTCGAGCCGCTGGGGCTGGATCACGTCGTCCTCCGCGTGCGCGACCAGGCCGCGTCGCAGCGCTTCTATACGGACATCCTGGGCTGCACGCTGGATCACGTCAACGAGCCCATCCGGCTGGTGCAGCTCCGGTTCGGCGTGAACCTCATCGATCTCCTGCCGGGCGAGCGTGGGCCCGACGGAATGGACCACGTCTGCCTGTCCATCCGGTGCGACGATCTGTCCGCGCTCGCCGACGGCCTCCGCGCCCGCGGGGTCGCGCTCGAGGGCGGAGTGGTGACCCGGCGCGGCGCGTTCGGTACCGGCCCGTCGCTCTACCTCCGGGACCCGGACGGCTACTTGATCGAGCTCAAGCCCCGCTGAAGCGCGGCCTTCCCGTCACCAGGGCGAGGAGGGTCCGGACCAGCCGGGACGGCGTCACGGGCCCTCCGGAGCTCGGCGCCTGCAGCAAGCAGCCTTCCGCCGCGCCGAGGATGGTCGCGGCCACCGCGCCCGTGTCGAGCCCGGCGTGGAACGCGCCCTCCGCCATGCCCTCTTCGAGGATCTCCTCGAGGGACAGGCGGCTCTGCTCGCGCAGCCACGCCATGGTGAGCCGGAACTGCTTGTCGGCCCGCGCCCGCGACCAGCCGTCCACGAGGAGCTCGGACAGATGGGGATCTCCCTCGCCATAGGCGCCGAAGAGAACCTCGAGCGCGCCCTCGAGCTTCACCACCGGCGATTCGCCGCTCCGGGCGACGCGCGCGAGCTCGCGCACGATGGGGAGCGCGCGCTCCTCGACCTTGGAGGCGGGTTGAGCGCTCGGTGCGGCCGGCGGCGGCGCGCCCGCAGAGCGAGGCAAGGGGCGACGGCGCCTCGGAGCTCGGGCGCTACGGGAGGGCTTGCTTGCGCGCCGGCGCGTCACGCCGCCCCGGTCAGGGGCTTTGCCCGGCGATCTGGTAGGCCTCGACGGTGACCCGGAAGCGCTTCTCGCGGCCGCCCGACGGGATGCGGCACTCGAAGGGCGCGGTGCCGCGGCCCGGCACCACGCCGGTGACGTAGGCGCGCCCGCGGCTCACCACGACGCCCTGTTCGTCGAGGCCTTCGGCGAGGAGCACCACCCGCTCGTACGAGGACGAGGAGCCATTGCGCACGTCGCCGAAGAGCATGACCCGCCCGCTGCCGACGCGCTCGACCGAGAAGGTCACGCTCAGCGACGAGGCGGACTGGGGCGTATAGGTCTGCTGAGCCCGCGCGGAGGGCGCGAGGATCAGGGTGGCGGCGACCACCGGGAGCAGCCGGGGGAGGAGCAGGGCGAGCAGCGTGGCCGCGAATCGCACGGAGGGGGCGTTCATTCGTACCTGAGGGCCTCGATGGGATTGAGCTGCGAGGCCTTCTGGGCGGGATAGAAGCCGAAGAAGATGCCGACGGTGGCGGAGAAGCCGAAGGCGAGAAGAATGGCCTCGGGGGCGACGAGGATGCGCCATTCGGCGAAGTAGGCGATGGCGTACGAGCCCACCATCCCGATGATGATGCCGATGATCCCGCCGGTGAGCGACAGCGTCACCGCCTCCACGAGGAACTGGGTGCGAATGTCGCGGCCCCGCGCGCCCACCGCCATGCGGAGGCCGATCTCGCGGGTGCGCTCGGTGACGGAGACGAGCATGATGTTCATGATGCCGATGCCGCCGACCATGAGGGACACCGACGCGATGGCGGCCAGCAGCATGGTGAGCACCCGCGACGAGGCCTCCTCCGCCTGGAGCATCTCGGACAGGTTGCGGATTCAGAAATCGTCCTCCTGAAAGCCCTGCAGCTTGTGACGCTGGCGCAGGAGATCGCGGATCTCCTGCTCGGCGAGCTTCATGCTCTCGCCGTCGCGCACGCGGACGGTGATCGCGTTCACGGACGTCGCGGACGGCTTGGTGGGACCCAGCACCCGCTTGTTGGCGGTCCAGATCGGAATGAACACCACGTCGTCCTGGTCCTGTCCCCAGCTCGACTGGCCCTTGCGCTCGAGCACGCCCACCACGGTGAGCGGGACGCCCGCCACGCGCACCACCGCGCCCACGGGATCGGCGCCGCCGAAGACGTTCTCGGCCACGGTCTGGCCCAGGAGCACCACCTTGGCCGCCCCATCGGCTTCATCCTGGTTGAACCACCGGCCGGACGACACCGGCCACTGCCGGGCCTCCTCGTAGTCGGGGGTGGTGCCCTGGATGGCGGTGGACCAGTTGGTATTGCCCCAGATCACCTGGTCGCGGCCGCGCACGCTGGGCGCGGTGGCCTGGATGGATCCCACCTCGCGCACGATGGCCGCGGAATCTTCCTGGGTGATGCTGGGCCGGGTACCGAAGCCGAGTCGCACCCCGGTGGTCGCCACGCTCCCGGGCAGGATGAGGATGAGATTCGATCCCAGCGCGCGGATCTGCTCCGCCACGCGAGCCTGAGCGCCCGCGCCTACCGAGACCATGGCGATGACCGCGCCCACGCCGATGATGATGCCGAGCATGGTGAGCGCGCTGCGAAGGGGATTCACGCGCAGGGCGCGCAGGGCGACGCGGGCGCAGACGAGGAGATTCATGCGGCGGCCTCGTCCTCGTCGGGCGGCAGGTCGCGCAGCTCGGCCTGGGCGTCGCGGGCCCCCGCGTTCCGCTCGTCGCTCTGCAGCCGGCCGTCGCGGAAGTGGATGACGCGGCTGGCGTACTCCGCGATGTCGTGCTCGTGGGTCACCAGCACCACCGTGATGCCCTGGCGATTGAGGGTCTGCATGAGCGCCATGATCTCGATGCTGGTCCGCGTGTCGAGGTTGCCGGTGGGCTCGTCGGCCAGGATGAGGGCCGGCGTATTCACCAGCGCGCGGGCGATGGCCACCCGCTGCTGCTGGCCGCCCGAGAGCTGGCTGGGCTGGTGATCGGCGCGGTTGCTGAGGCCCACCGCCTCGAGGGTCCGGATCGCGCGGGCCCGGCGCTCCGCCGAGGAGAGGCTCGCGTACATGAGCGGCAGCTCCACGTTCTCCAGCGCGCTCGTCCGGGCGAGGAGATTGAACCCCTGGAAGACGAAACCGATCTTCTGGTTGCGCACGCGGGCGAGCTCGGAGGTGGCGAGGGCGGAGACATCCTGCCCATCGAGGAGATAGCGCCCCGCGGTGGGTCCGTCCAGGCAGCCCAGCAGGTTCATGAAGGTGGACTTCCCGGAGCCGGAGGGGCCCATCACCGCCACGAATTCCCCGGCATCGATCCCGAGCGTCACGCCCCGCAGGGCGTGGACGGTCTGGGCGCCCATCCGGTAGTCCTTGGAGAGATCCTGGACGTCGATGAGCATGGGGGCATTCCCTACAGGCGCATGCGCGGGCCGGTCTGCTGCTGCGGCTGCGACTGCGTCCCCGCCGGCCGGGTCGCGGCGCCGGGCGCGAGAGTGGCCACGAGCACCTCCTGGCCTTCCTTCAGCTCGCCGCCCACCACCTCCGTATAGTTCCCGTCGCTGATGCCGAGCCGGAGGGCCATCGCCACGGGCTTGCCGTCGGCGCCCAGCACCCACACGCGTCCCGCCTGGCCGCCGCCGCTCCGGCCGGACTGTCCCTGGGGCAGCTGATCGAAGATGGCCTGCTGCTCGGGCGTGAGCAGGGCGCGGATCTTCTGGCGCGCTTCCTCCCGGATGCGGGTCGCGGCGGCGCGCCGCTGCTCCTGCGGGACGCGGTTGAGCGTGGTCATCTGCGACCGCGACTCCTCCAGGATGGGCTCGAGCTTCTTCTGCTGCTCGTCGGTGAGCTTGAGCTCCTTGGTCAGGCGCGCCTTGGTCTCCTCGAGCGAGGGCGCGGGCGGACGCTGGAAGGGCGTCCCGCCGGGCCCCGCGGGTGCGGCGGCGCCGGTGGGCGCAGGCTCCTCGCCCGGCGGCCGGAAGCGGAGGGCCGCATTGGCGACCCGGAGCACGTCCTCAC
>Ga0134122_10004291_pt1 | contig 10589 bp, 8 predicted proteins | sample KB302_FD_96461 | JGI IMG/M metagenome (GOLD analysis project Ga0134122, IMG submission 96461) | Terrestrial soil microbial communities without Nitrogen fertilizer from Kellogg Biological Station, Michigan, USA - KB3-0-2 | ecosystem: Environmental > Terrestrial > Soil > Unclassified ... | reverse complement strand
TCGCCCCGAACGCAAGGTTCGAGTGCAGCCCGTCCACGATGCGGACAGGCCGGGTGACCGCGAGCAGCAGCGAGCCGCTGTCCTCCAGCGGGCCCTCGTGGATCACGACGTCGGCCGGCTCGAGCCGCCGCGTGAGCTCGGCCACGACCAGCCGGGCCGAGCGGCTGCGCGCGAAGGTGGCCATGCCCTCGCCGGCCATCGGCAGGAACGCGATCATCGCGGCCAGTGCCACGCCGACGCCGGCGGCCGGCAGCCGTCGTGCCGTGGCCACCGCCATCGCCGCCGCCGCCACCAGGAAGACGAGGCCGCTCTTGAGCATGACCGGCGCGTAGAGCGCCAGCGGCGAGGCGGCCGCCGTCTGGCCGCGCGCGGCCAGGTTGCGCGCAGCGACGTCCACGCTCTCCAGCGCGCCGGCCGGCATCGGGATGAGGCCCTGGGCGCCGAGCACGAGCCCGGCGCCGGCGAGCGCGAAGAGCGAGGTGACGGGCGCCAGCAGCGTGCGCGGCGTCAGCGCGCCGGGCAGCGCGTCGATCGACTCGTCCCACACGCGCGCCACCAGCAGGGCGAGCGCGGGGAAGGCCGGCAGCGCGTAATGCGGCAGCTTGAATGGCGACAGCGTGAAGCAGCCGACCACGAGCACGACCCACAGCGCCAGCAGCCCCCACAGGCGCGCGTCCGCATTGGGCCACGGTGGCCGCAGCGCGCGCGCGATCGCCCACGGCGCGGCCAGCACCCACGGCAGGAAGGCGCCGAGCGTGACGGCCAGGAACTGCCAGGCGCCCAGCGGTACGTCGGCATCGGGGAACAGGCGCTGCCGCGTGAAGTTGAGCAGATGATTGTCCACGACGGTGTACCAGAGAAAGCCGTGGCTGCCGCGCTCCACGCTGGCGTACCACGGTAGCGCGATGGCGATCGCCAGCGCCACGCCCCACCACGGCGCCCACACGGCGTAGGGCCGCTCGCGCGTGATCCAGAGGAATACCGCGATCACGCCCAGCGGCGCCACCGCGCCGAGAAAGTCCTTGCTCAGCGCCGCCAGCCCGAGGCTGGCGTAGGCCAGCGCCAGGCCCCAGCGCCCGCGGCCGCGATAGGCCACCACGAAGCCGGCGAAGGCGAGCACGATGAAGAAGATGAACGGCATCTCGGGCTTCACCTGGCGGCCGAAGACGAACATGCCCATGTTGGTGCCGACCAGCAGCGCGGCCAGGAGCCCCACCCGCGCGCCGCTCAGCATGACGCCGATCCACCCGGTCACCGCCGCCACGCCCACCCCGGCCAGGGCGGGCCACAGCCGTGCCACCGCCTCGGTGGGACCGGCCACCGCGAACGAGGCCGCCATCAGCCAGTAGAGCAGCGGCGGCTTGTCGAAGTAGCGGACGCCGTTGGCGTGCAGCGTCGTCCAGTCGCCGGAGGCGCGCAGGGATTCGGCGACGGCCGCGTGGAAGCCTTCCGGTGGGTCGAGGAAGGGGGCGGCGCCCAGCCCGAGCAGGTACATCGAGCCGATGGCGAGCAGCGCGAGCGCGAACGGGAGCCGCGGCAGTCTAGGTGACCTTCACCACCGCGCCGTCGGGGAGGCGCGTCAAGAACTCGGTCAGCGCCTGCTCGACGTAGCCGCGATCGCGAGACTCGAGCGTGACCTTGACCTTGTACTCCGGGTTCGAGAACTCCGGATACGAACCGAGCTGCAGCAGCGGGAAGTCCGCGAGCAGCCGGTTCAGGTAATCGGCCAGCGTCCCCTCGCCGATGCTCACGAAGACGTTCTTCAGGTGGATTGGCGCATCGCGGAAGCGCTCTCGCAGCGCCTCGAACTTCGCGCGGAAGATCTCGGGCACGCCCGGCAGCACGTACACGTTGCGCATCATAACCGTGGGGAATCGCACCGTCTCGCCGCCCACCAGCTCGGCGCCCTCGGGGATCTCGGCCATGCGCAGCGCCGCCTCGGTCACCCTGCCGCGGTAGTAACGCTCCAGCAGCTCGACCAGCAGCGGATGCCGCACGACCGGCACCATCATGGCCCGCGCCACGCCCTCGATGGTCACGTCATCGTGGGTAGGCCCCACGCCGCCCGACGTGAAGACCACGTCGTAGTCGCGGCTGAAGGTGGCGACCTCGTCGGCGATCAGCTGGACCTCGTCGGGAATCACCGTGATGCGCCGCACCTCGACGCCGAGCGCGCGCAGCTCGCGGCAGAGATAGACCGCGTTGGCGTCCTCGACCTTGCCCGACAGGATCTCGTTGCCGACGAGAATGATTCCAGCGGTCTTCGGCATGCCGTGACGAATTCTACGATAAGCGCCGGCCGCTGGCACCTCCTTTGCTCTACCAGATCGACGTACAACTCCGTAATCCCGCGCGTGGAGGCCGGATGCCCCGCCGCAGAAGCTCGGATCGGCGCGCTGCTCGCCGCGCGGCCGGCGTTCTGATCGTGGACGACACGCCGGATGTGCGTGAGCTGTACGGTGAATATTTCACGGCCCGGGGCTTCCGCGTGGTGACGGCGCGTGATGGCGAGGCCGGGATCGCGACGGCCACCGAGCATCGGCCGGATGTGATCGTCATGGACCTGTCGATGCCCCGGCTCGACGGGATCACCGCCATCCGACACCTCAAGGCCGACCACCGTACCCGCAAGGTCCCGGTCATCCTCCTGACGGGCTACCCGTACAAGGCGATCGAAGAAGGTGCCCTGGAAGCCGGGGCCGACGCCTTCATGACGAAGCCGTGCCTGCCGGAAGACCTCGAACGGCAGGTCCACCAGCTGCTGGATCAGGCGCGGCCGCACACCGCGGCGTAGACCCCCGCGCCGGGTGCTAAAATGCGCGGCGACGCATGGCCGACGCGCCTTCCCCCGTCCGTCTCTCCGGCTGGGCCCTCGTGCTCGGCGCGTCCTCGGGCTTCGGCGGCGCCACCGCGCTGGCGCTGGCCGGCGCCGGCCTCGACGTCTTCGGCGTTCACCTCGACCGGCGCGCCACCCTGCCCAGCGCCGAGCGTGTGATCGCCGGCATCGAAGCGCTCGGCCGCCGCGCCGTCTTCTTCAACGTCAACGCCGCCGACGACGCCAAGCGCGCCGAGGTGGTCGCCACCATGGAGCAGACGCTGAAGTCTGCGAGCGCGCTCGGTACGCTGCGCGTGCTGCTCCACTCGCTGGCCTTCGGCACGCTCAAGCTCATGGCCGGCGGCGAGGCCAAGGACGTGGCCTCGCGCGCGCAGATCGAGATGACGCTCGACGTGATGGCGCACTCGCTCGTCTACTGGACGCAGGACGTGGTGGCCCGCGGCCTCATGGGCGCCGGCGGCCGCATCTTCGCGATGACGTCGGCCGGCGGCACGCGCGCGCTGCCCTACTATGGGCCGGTGTCCGCGGCCAAGGCCTCGCTGGAGGCGCACATCCGTCAGCTCGCGGTCGAGCTGGCGCCGCGCGCGATCACCGCCAACGCCATCCGCGCCGGCGTGACCGCCACGCGGGCGGCTCAGAAGATTCCCGGCTACGAGTCACTCGAGCAGGGCGCCGAGCGCCGCAACCCCTCCGGGCGCCTGACGACGCCCGAGGATGTCGCCCGTGCCATCGTCGTCCTCTCCCATCCCGACACGGCGTGGATCACCGGCAACACCATCGGGGTGGACGGCGGCGAAGACGTGGTGATGTAGGTGAACGAGTACGCCGTGGCCGTGCTCCTCGGCGTCGTCGAGGGGCTCACGGAGTTCCTGCCGGTCAGCTCGACGGCGCACCTGCGCATCGTCGAGGCGCTGCTGGGCATGGACCTCGGTGATCCGTACTGGAAGACGTTCACCATCGTCATCCAGCTCGGCGCCGTGCTCTGCCTGCCGATCTACTTTCGCGACCGGCTGCTCGCCTTCGTGCGCACGTTCCCGCGGGGCGCCCGCGGTGACCGCACCGTGCTGAGCCACCCGCTGACGCTGACCGTGATCGCGTTCGTGGCCACGGCCGTGCCGGCCTTCCTGCTGACGACGATCATCGGCAAGAACCTCGAGAGTCTGCGGGTCATGGGCTGGGCGCTGCTGGTGGGCGGCGTGGTGATGTGGGTCGTGGACAACGCCTCCGTCCGCCGGCGAATGACCACGAGCATGGACGAGATGTCGGTCGGTCAGGCGGTGTGGGTCGGGGTCTGCCAGGTCCTGGCGGCGCTCTTCCCCGGGACTTCGCGCTCCATGGCCACGATCACCGCCGGCGTGCTGGCCGGCATGAGCCGCGCGGCCGCGCTCGAGTTCTCGTTCTTCCTCTCGATGCCGACGATGGCGGCGGCCACGCTCTACGACCTGCTGAAGTCCTTCCGGCCGCGCGGCGGCGACGCCATCGGCGCCATGCCGCACACCGCGCACGCGTGGATCGTGCTGGCCATCGGGTTCGTGGTGTCGTTCTTCGTCGCGTACGGCGTGGTGGCGTGGTTCATGGCGTGGGTGCGAACCCGCGGGTTCGCACCCTTCGCCGTCTACCGCATCGTCGTGGGCGCCGCCGTCCTCTGGTGGGTGCGCTAGGGCTGGAGCGAGGCCACCTTGGCTTGGAGCTTTTCCATCAGCAGTGGGAAGCCACCGGTCTGCATGAGCCGGGCGAACTGGGCGCGATAGTTGCCGAGGAGGCTGGCGCCGCCGACGTTGATGTCGATGACGCGCCAGCGGCCGTCGTCGGAGCGCCGCATCAGGTACTCCATCGGCGTCCGGTCGCCATCGCGGGCCACGATCGCGGCGCGCACGGTCGCGCGGTCCGTGTCGAGCAGCTCGTCACCCACCACGATGCGCTGCCCGTCCCAGCCGTCCAGCCGGCGGAGATAGGCACGGTCCAGCAGGTCCACGAAGAGCGCCTTGAAGCTCGCGCGCTCCTCCGGCGTACGGTCAGCCCAGGCACGGCCGAGCGTGCGTCGCGAGGCCTCGTCGAAGTCGAACACCTCGGTGACGATGGTGCGGACCTCACGCTGCCGTTCGACGGTGCCGGCGCTGCGATCGGCCAGGACGCCGATCACACGATCGGCCTGGCGCTGAAGCTCGTCGGCGGCATCGCCGGCGATCACGGGTGCCGCGGTCAGCGCGGCCACGAGCAGGGTAAGAGCGGCGACAGCGTGCGGAACTCGCATGGGGTGAGCCTCCACCCCTGGCTAATTGCAAGGGCGGTGCCCGGCCGGTTTTACGCGGAGTTCGCGCTGCCGGCAGAGTAAGCGTTTCGCCTTTTCTATCCGGGACGAACGCGGGCGGGCATCGCCTTGGCCAGCCCGCCGAGCAGCCGCTCGCGGGTGACCGGCTTGGCGAGCACGACGTCCACGTGCTGGGCGTGACTGGCGTCGAGCTCGTCGGCCCAGCCGGTGAGGAGCACGACCGGCACCGCGCGCCGGCGCTTGAGCTCCTCGGCCAGGACCAGCCCGGTCATGCCCGGCATGCCGAGGTCGCTGATCACCACCTCCACGGGCTCCCGCTCGAAGAGCTCGAGCGCCTCGCGGCCCGATGCCGCGGTGAGCACGGTGTGGCCGGCGGCCGTCAGCATGGCGCGGATGACGTCGAGCACCTCCGGCTCGTCCTCCACGGCGAGGATGCGCATCGGCTCCAGCGTCGGCAGGAAGGCCGGCGTGCGCGCCGCGTCGACGCTGATCGCGGGGAACGACAGGGTGAAGGTCGTGCCCACGCCCTCGCGGCTCGCCACGCCGATCGTGCCGCGGTAGCGGTGGACGATCTCCTGGGCCAGGCTGAGGCCGAGGCCCGAGCCGCCTTCGCTCGAGCGCGTGGTGAAGAAGGGCTCGAACGCCAGGCGCTGCACCTCGGGGCTCATGCCGCGCCCGCTATCGGCGATGGACACCACCGCGCGATCGTCCTCGCCGCGCACGTGCAGGGTCAGCCGCCCGCCTTCGGGCATGGCGTTCAGCGCGTTCTCGAGGATGTTCAGCATCGCCTCGCGGATCTCGCTGGCCACGGCCAGGATCAGCGGCGCCGGCTCCGCCTTGAGGTCGATCTCGTAGCGGATGCCGCGGCGGGCGGCCTCGTTGTCCCACTGCGGCCGCGTGAGCGCCAGGAGCTGCTCGAGCACGTCGCGGAGCTGCACGCCCTCGGGGCCGCGCACGCGCGAGGGCCGCGAGTAGTCCTGCAGCCGGCGCACGGTCTCCACGCTGTCGGAGGCGCCCTGGTTGATTACGCGCAGCGCGTGCACCAGCTCCTCGCGGTCGATCGCCTCGTCGGCAGCCAGGCGCTCCAGCAGCATCTCCGTCCAGCCGAGCACCGGCGTGAGCCGGTTGTTGATGTTGTGGGCCACGCCGGCCGCCAGGGAGCCGAGCGTGCGGAACTTCTGCTCGCGGATGAGGCGGAAGCGCAGCTCGTGCTCGCGGCTGACGTCGCGGAAGACGCCGATGCGCTGCACCTGGCCGTCGCCGGTGGCGGCTGTGGAGAGGCTCACCAGCACGGGCCGCGGGTCGCCGGCGCCCGTGATCAGCAGCACCTCGCCCTGCCAGGTGGCGCCGCGCATCTGGGCGGTGAGCGCGTTGACGTCCTGCGACGACGTCGCGAGCAGCTCGGTCCACGGCCGCCCACGGAGGTCCTCGGCAGCGACGCCGACCATCTCGGCGAACGCGCGGTTGGCGAAGATCACCTTGTCGTGCGCGTCGGTGACGATCACACCCTCGCCGATCCGCCGCACCACGTCGGCCAGCTCCCGCGTCTCGGCTTGCAGCCGCGTGTGCACCATCGTGGCGGCGATGCGGTCGGCCACGATGCGCAGCAGCCGCTCCGTGCGCAGATCGAGGCGCCGCGTGCGCCGCGCCACTTCCAGCACGCCGATCGGCGCGCCGCCCACGATCAGCGGAGCGACCATGAGCGAGCGGAAGCCGCCCTCGCGGATCGCCGGGTTTGCCACCCGGGGATCGGCGGCCGCGCCGTCGGGGATGATGACGGGCGCCTGCGTGGCCAGCGCGATGGCCGCCACGCCGCTGTCCGCCGGCATCGACACGCGGCTCAGGTCGCCGCCCAGACCGGCCGCCGCCCGCCCGCGCAGCTCGCTGTGCGCCTCGTCCAGCAGCAGGATGGCCGCGGCATCGGCGTTGAAGACCCCGGTCACCAGCTCGACCATCTTGCCGAGCAGCGCGTCGGCATCGCTGGCGCTCAGCGCCGCCTCGGCGATCTCCTCGAGGGCCTGGATCTCCGCGGTGCGCCGGGTCAGCAGGCGGCCGGTGACCAGCGTCCGCGTGCGCGCCACCAGCTCCTCGGGCAGAAACGGCTTGGTCATGTAGTCGTCGGCGCCGTCGCGCAGGCCGCGGATGCGCGCCGACGGGCTCGACAGCGCGCTGAGCACCAGGATCGGCGTGGCGGCGAGCTCCGGGCGCCCCCGCAGCCGCTCGATGACGTCATAGCCGCTCATCCCCGGCAGCATGAGGTCGAGGACGACCAGGTCCGTTTCCGGCGTGCGCTCCAGCGAGGACAGCGCGGCCTCGCCCGTGGGAACCGACTCCACCTCGTAGCCTTCGGCCACGAGCAGGTCGCGCAGCAGGATGGACGTGTCTCGGTTGTCCTCGACGACCAGGATGCGGGCCGCTTCTGTCACGACGTGCTGGCTCCTACGCCCGTCTGGAGAAGCGTGGTGGCGACGAGGCGGGCCAGCTCGTCGGGCGTGAACGGCTTGGTGAGGTAGGCGTGGCAGCCGGCGTGCAGCGCGGCCTCGCGCTCCTGCGTACGGGAGAGCGCGGACACCGCGATGATGGGCACGGACGCCGTCCGCGGGCTCTGCCGCAGGCGGCGCGCGACCTCCCAGCCGCTCACGCGCGGCAGCATGAGGTCGAGCAGGATCAGCGTGGGCACGCGGTCGGTCGCCTCGCGAATCCCCTGCTCGCCGTCGTCGCACACGCGCGCCACGCCGCCCAGCACGTCCTCGACCACGACGCGCATGAGCTCGCGCGTCTGCTCTTCGTCCTCCACGATCAGCACCTCGCGGCCGTGCAGGAACGGCTCGACCGGCACCGCCTCCGACGGCTGCACCGTCTCGGTGATCGGCGCCGACGGCGCGATCGGCATGGTGAAGGAGAAGCGGCTGCCGTGGTTTTCGCCGTCGCTCTCGGCGCGCACGACGCCGCCGTGCAGCTCGACCAGGCGGCGCACGATGGCCAGGCCCAGGCCCGAGCCGCCGTGACGGCGCTGCATCGGGGCCTCCACCTGGTAGAAGGGGTCCCAGATGCGCGCCAGCTCGTCCTTGGGGATGCCCACGCCGCGGTCCTCGACCGCGACCCAGACCCGGTCGCGCTGGGCGCCGGCCGTCACGCGCACGAGCCCGGCGGTGGAGCTGAACTTCACGCCGTTGCCGACGAGATTGACCAGGACTTGCTGCAGGCGCGAGGGATCGGCCTGCACCAGCGGCAGGTCCGACGGCACCGCGTTCTCGATGCGAATCTGCTTGGCCTGCGCGGCCACCGTGACCACCGTGATCACCTGGTCCACCACGTGGCGCACGTGGGTGGGCCGCGGATTCAGCTCGACGCGGCCCGCCTCGAGGCGCGAGACGTCGAGCAGGTCGTTGATGAGGTCGCTCAGGCGCTGCGCGCCGCGGAAGATCGCCTCCTGGTGCTCGAGCTGCTTGCTGCTGAGCGGGCCGTGCACCTGCCGCGTGAGCAGCCGGCTGTAGCCGATGATCGCCGTCAGCGGCGTACGCAGCTCGTGGCTGACCATCGCGAGGAACTCGCTCTTGAGCTGATCGAGCCGGCGCAGCTCCTCGTTGACCTGGGCCAGGGCCTGCGCCTCGCGCTCCTTGAGCGCGTACTCCGTCTCGTACTCGCGTACGAGGCCGGCCGTCTCGATGAAGACCGCGTAGCGGCGGCGCAGCAGCAGGAACGTGAACGTGGCACCGGCGGCGAGCCAGTCGACGGCGATCAGCGTGGAGGCGGCTCCTTCCGCCATCGTCCACGGCGTGGCCCACACGCGCACGGCCGCGCACATGCCGACGCCGAGGAACACCAGCGCGAACACCACGCCGAGCGGCTCCACGCCGCGCGAGGCGCGGTGGTGGATCGCCCGGATGACGAGGGCGGCGATGCCAAGCGACGACGCCGCCAGCACGATGTTCGCGAGGCGGAAGACGATCTCGGATGAGGAGAGGGACATGTGAGGCGCTTCTTCGGCGACTCCCTGGGCTCATGGTACACGCGGCCCCCGCGAGGTTGAAGCGGGCGGCGACGATTGATGTGAAAGGTTTTACCGGGGGCCCTCCAAGTCCGCGCCGGTGGAGGCTTTCGGCATGCGCAGTTTTACAATGCCGTTTTCTCCTGTCATCGCGATGACGGAATTGTCGGCCGGAGCCCTTTGAAGAATCCGGGAAAACGCGCATGTGCGCCATTCGTCGCGTGTTTCGCGGCCGCGCGGTGCGGCATGCTCGTTGCTTTTCCCGGACCGCATATTTCGCTCAAGATCGTCCTGGCTTCGGATGCTACACCTCTACGACCAGACGGATTCCTACGAGCCCGCGCCTCCGGAGGACGAGCAGCTGGCGCTCATCGACGCCCGCGTGCACGCCCGCTCCCGCTTCCGGAGTGTGGGAGATCCGGGACGCTTCGCGCTTTACTCGGTGCACAACGGAGACACCGTGCCCCTGCTGGCGCTGGCGGCCCCGTCCGCGGAGAGCGAGGGGGAGCATACGCTGGTCGCGGTGCGTGAGTTCCGGCGCGTCCCGCTGGCGGCCTCGTCGCTCGCCATGACGATCTTCACCGCCGGCCCCGGGCGGGCCATCCAGGTGGTCGCCGCCCTCGCGCACTTCGTCGAGCGCGCCGTCGACCTCTACCAGCCGGGCTACTTGCTCCTGGCCCATTCGCTCGAGGAGCCGCGGACGTCGTTGCTCCTGATGGCGGTCCACGACTCGACCGCGCTTGGCACCGGCGCGACGGCCGCGTTCAGCCTCGACGCGCTGATGCCCGAGCTGACGCCGCTCCTGGCCCGCGAGCCGGAAACCTACGAGTACTGCCCGGAAATCGCGGCCGAGCCGGTCCTCGGGGCTGTGTCGCCGTACGCCGTTTAGCCCGGAGGGGGGCTTTGCCCCCCTTCCGGCGGTCGTCGCGTCGCCTTCGGCTCCGCTCCTCCCTGCCTCCCCCCAGACCAGGATTGCGCCGGCAAAGCCGGCGCTCGAAAGCGGTTGACTGACGCGGGGCTCCCTGATTGGGCGTCGGCGTTGGTCGATGAGCTACTTCGATCCAAACAGCGGACGCTTCGACCAAACCGCGACGATCGGTGATTGAAGGCGTTACTTCGACGCGGTTGAAGGGGTTACTTGGGCGGGGGGAGGTAGCGGAGGAGCCAGTCTTGGGTGGCGGTGAGGGCTTGGTGGCGGTGGGCGGGGGTGGTGAGGCGGTGGTCGCCGCCGGGGATGATGACGAGGTCGCAGGGGTCGGTGGCGCGCTCGTGGAGGGCGACGCCGTGCTCGAGGGTCACGACGACGTCGGCGTCGCCGTGGACGATGAGGTGATGGCTGAGGCCGGTCGGTGCGAGCGCGTAGCGGCCGGTGGCGTACTCGAGCGCGAACGGCACCCCCAGGCCGCGATTCTCGCCCAGGTCGTCGTTGGCCAGCTCCGTGAGGCTGGCCGGGGCGTTCCAGGTCACGATGGGCAGTGGCCGCGGCAGCC
>Ga0134122_10004290_pt1 | contig 10590 bp, 13 predicted proteins | sample KB302_FD_96461 | JGI IMG/M metagenome (GOLD analysis project Ga0134122, IMG submission 96461) | Terrestrial soil microbial communities without Nitrogen fertilizer from Kellogg Biological Station, Michigan, USA - KB3-0-2 | ecosystem: Environmental > Terrestrial > Soil > Unclassified ... | reverse complement strand
CTCCCGAGCGCTGTCTGCGGAGCGCCGTCTCCGCTTCGATGTCGGCGAGGCATGCGCAGCATCGGACCGCTCTCGCCGGTGCTGGTCAACAGTCGAGCCCCCACCGGAATCATGAAGGACCTATAGCTCTATCTCTCTTTTTCTTGCTACTCCCTGCGGAGATCAGGAGGTGTCGCTCGCGAGACTTCTGCGGTATAATGGCAGGCGCGAAACCGCTGGTAACGAAACTCTGCTCGGGAGTATCCCGCAAGTAGAACCTCGTTAAAGTGGCTGACAAGCCTGAGCCAAGAGGAGAAATCATATGATGAAAAGAAAAGCAAAACGAGCGGGCTGGGGCGAAATGACGGTTCATGGCCTTGTGTGGATTCTCATTGGAATTGTGCTCATTCTCTGCGACCTAACCTTGGAATTTTGGGGCAACAAACGGGTGGCTAGCGAAAACCCTGGCGGGGTGGTGACCGTCCTTGACGGAGAAGTATTTCATCTTATCACGAGGTCTTGTGAGGCATTAGGAATAGCGTCGCTGATTTTTGGGATGTTTAGCTTGTTTATTGAACTGCCGGGATTGCGGAATTATTTTTTGGATCGGATGAAGGAACTCGTCATAGAAAGAGATTACCTTAAGAATCTTAGCGGCGAGGAACTGGAGAAGCTGCAGCTTAACGTAATTCGAGCTAATTTTCGGGACGATGAGATTGGAGACAAGGGAAGCTTCCTTGACTTTCTCTACCGTGACATCTATTCATACATCGGCAAGCCTTACCGAGAGCGAGTCACGCTTGAAATCAGATATGAAAAAATGGGAGAAGATTTTTTTATAGCACATGACCGAATGACATATATTTGTCGTATGTCTGGCGGCGAGATAGTACCCGCTATTCTTTGGCAAAATGATCCAGATGAAATTGAAGAAATAAGAGAATTAAAGATAGTCGCAAGATATCCTAAGGGTTACGGACCTGAAGAGGACGTGCTGATCGCAAATCTAGATAAGTGCAATTTTAACGTAAGGCAAAAAGATGGGAACATGCAGCAATCAGGAACGGCTGGTGATTATTTGGGCAAAGAGTTCAGAGTGCGTCGGGGAGAATCCTATGACAACGTGGATCAATTGAAAATAATAATAGAGGCGGTTTATGTTGTTCGAACAAGGCACTTTCACTACTGGCTAATGTCCTATCCGACAAAAGATTTCAGTCTTATTCTGAAATTTCCCGATTCTTACCAGTCTCAAGCGGCGACGTTTATCAACAATGAGCACGTGGGGGTATTGACCCAAGAAAGGGGTTACTACAGCTTCTTTTACAATTCATGGATGATACCGCAGAGTGGAGTAGCTTGGCGCTTGATTCCAGTTGAGGAGCAGAAGCTTGGTGCTCCTACAATGCAGGATGGCGAAAGTGCCCAGGGGGGCCAGAGGTAGGAACGGCTAACCCGCCAGCCTAACAGGGGCCGCCGGCCCCACGGCCAACCCGCCTCGTCGCCTCATGCCAACTCACCAAAGTCGAACTCTCCATATATTGGAAGCTCTCTGTGCGGCAGCGGAAGGTCGCGCCAACGAGTTCATCGAGCTCTTCAGCGACTTCGCGGCCCTCACCGGTCGCGGCGAGCACTCAGTGTCTGATCGCTTGCCCTACACGATCAAACCGTGGACTAAGCTTTACGTTAAAGTCTCCGGCGGATACTCGAATACTCGATTTGCGATCACGGCCGGCCCTTGTATTGCAAAGCCGAGGATCATTGCTACGATCTCCTCAACCTCGCCCTAGGAGCGCCGCCAAACGCTGATGGCTCGCGATCAGCCGTCAGCAAGAGCTTTCAGACCGTTGTAGATGTGCTTGGCTTTGGAAGCATCACGTACGCTCAAAAAGCGATACTGTTAACGCCCGGCTGCAAGATCAACCTTGACGCCCTCATCAATAGGGTCATCGTGCCACGCACAGAGGGATAGTCTGCGCCCGCGCCTCCCAGCCTCGAAGCGCGGAGCCGGCGATTTCTTCGACCGTAGCGGCTGGCTGTGGGGTTGCTGGCTCAGAATCGGGGCCGGGCCGAGCGCCGGGATCCCCCTCTTCCCAACCGTGAAGATCCATAGCTCCATCTCTCATTTTCTTGCTGCTCAACTGGGAGACCGGGAGCCATGTCGCCTACCAGGCTACTGCGCTATAATGGCAGACGCGAAACCGCTGGCAGCGAGACTCAGCTCGGGAGTATCCCGCAAGCCGGACCTCGTTACCAGGCTGGCGGCTCGGATTCCAAGAGTCTTCAACAATTGTAAGGAGGCGCGATGGAGGTAGGTTGCGTACTCTTCTTGATCCTGATGGTTCTCGTGGTGATCGCCGTGGCGAATGCGGCGAAGGCGGCGCAGCAAGCTAAAGACAAAGCCCTCGGCGCCTACCGGGAGAGCCTTGCTCAACTGAAGCAAGACCCTTCGAACCCGAATCTTCGTCAGGAGACGTTGCGTTTAGGTCGCGAGTACTCGAACCTGACAAGGGACCAGAAGGGGGTAACGGTCTTCGATGAGGTAGCTTTGTCCAACGATATCAATGCTGCCTGCGCGGGAGCGGCGGTGCAGCGGCCAGCGCTTGCCTCCGTAGCTGGCAGCGTTGAGGCGCGATTGCAGAAACTGTCGTCACTAAAGGCGCAGGGTTTGATTTCGGAGGCCGAATACGAAGAGAGCCGGCGAAGGATTCTCGCGGAAGTATGAGCCGCCGGCGGCTCAAGCGCGACGCGTTGGGCGACGGACCCATAACCGGAGCTTATGAACCCCTATGAGCGAGCAGATCCCATGGAAACCAAGAAGAAGCTCGACTGCCTGACAAAGGATCTAGATGATCTGGTAGAGCGGTTCTCGCGCGAGTGCGTCACGTATAAGAATCGAGCGCTTATGCTGAGGATCACCTCAGTCGTCCTGGCGACATCAATAACCATCTTGCTGGGTCTCAAACTAGAGAACGTCAGAGTCCGCGTCGATCTAAGCAACATAGCGCTCGTGCTGGGCGGCCTTATCACCGTGCTGAGCACCTATGATGCGTTCTTTGATCCGCGCTCGCTCTGGGTGCGAGAAACGGTAACCTTTGCGCGGCTCAAGGATCTGCAGAGGGATCTCAAGTTTTGGGCCGCGGGGCTTGAGGCGGAGGAGACTGATCCCGAAGCGCTGGCGAAGTTCAAGAGACGGCTGGATCGGATCCTCGAAGACAGTCTCAAGTATTGGATGAAGATCAGGGGGGCTCCTGAATTGGAGAAAGAAGCTGAAGGGGCCATGCCGCAGGTTCGACAGGAAAGGGCACAGCAGGCTAAGAGCGGCGCCGACACATAGTGTTGCCATGTTCCCGAGCCTGAGCGGGATAACTGAGGCAAGCGAGAGCCTAGGATGGGACATTGGATAGCAATCGCAAAGGATCTATTCGGAGCAGCGGCTCTGCTTGGGGCGGCTGGATTCTTTCTTTTTAAGGCGATACAGGGGTACTTGATACTTAATCTCTCCCTGCAACTTGAATCGCGACGCGTTCGCCATGGCTTGTCGGACCTGATCGCTATCACCCTCACGCTCTCCAAGGGTGACCGAGGTACGGTTCGGCTCCACGATATTTCGGTAAAAGCGACCGATTTGTTTGGCGTAGTCTATCAGCCCAAGGGACCTTCAGGTCCGCCAGAGGAGCGCTTTTCTCATCAGAAGCCTTCAGCTACCAATCCGTCTGTCCGAATCATTTGGTCACAGCGAAGCAGCAGGAATCCCCACCTTAATCTCTCTCCGGGAGAAACTTACCAGATCGAGTGGGTGATCTCGACCCCCTCTCAAATTCCAATCATTATCGAATCTGCAGTTCTTGGGAGAGCTCGCCTTTGGCGTCGTACTGGACAGTGGCGGGCCACAAAGATCTCGCTTCCCCTCGGTGACGTAGAGGTCGAGCCAAACCGGGGGGCGGATAAGGATCAGGTTGACTCAGGCTCGCAGATAAGTGAGCCGCAGAACTCGACCGATCGAGCGGACGGCAAACAGCGCGGCCGCGAATCGGCATAGCGTTAGGTCACTCCACCCATACAGACACAGCCACCATCCGCTGCCGCCAACGGCGGAGTGCGAGGCCAGCCTGACCTAGGCCAGGGCCTTCCACGGAAACAGGACCAGCGCCGCCAGGAACACCAGGTGCACCGCGCCGCCGAAGGCGAAGCCGGTGAAGAGCAAGGCCAGCCAGGAGGTGAAGAGGAGCAGGGCGAGGGCGACGCGGAGGGTCGGGGAACGCATCGATTCCACGCTATCACAGCGGCCTAATCAGGTATCCTTGAAGCATGATCGAGGCCGTGACCTTCGACGTCACTCACACGCTGCTGCATGTCCCCCGGCTCGGCGAGATCTACTCCGAGGTGCTGGGCCGCCATGGCGTCGAGGTCGATGCCGAGGAAGCGCAGCGGCTGTTCTCCGTGGTCTGGGAGGAATTCGCGTGCAGCGCCGATCCGGCGGCCGATCGCTTCACCTCCCACCCGGAGGGCGAGCGCGGCTGGTGGCGGCGGCTGCTGGAGCGGATCTGTGAGCACCTGGGAGCGCCGCCGCCCTCTCGGTTCGCGGCGGCCGAGCTCTACCATCGCTTCGCCACCGCGGAGGCTTACGAGGTCTACCCGGAGGTGATGCGAGCGCTCGCCTGGCTGCGCTTGAGGGGCGTGCGGCTCGGCGTGATCAGCAACTGGGACCACCGCCTGCCGGACGTGGTGGAGGCTCTGGGGCTCGACCTCTTCTTCGACGCGGTCGTCTACTCGGCGAAGGTCGGGGTGGAGAAGCCCCACGCGCGGATCTTCCAGCAGGCCGCCACGGAGCTGGGAGTGGAGCCGGCGGCGGTGCTGCACGTGGGGGACGGCCGGCTGGAGGACGTCGAGGGCGCCGTGGCGGCGGGCATGCGGGCGCTCCATCTCACCCGCAACTCGGGCGGCGGCGACCTCCGCGATCTCACCTCGCTGCCGGAGCTGGCGGAGGCGGAGCGGACCGGCCGCGCCGGCCGGCAGTGGGCGGGCCGTGTGTTAGACTTTTGACGAGCGACGCCGACAATGAAGATCTCCACCAAGGGTGAGTACGGCATCCGGGCCATGCTCTATATCGCCATGCACGGCGACCACGGTCCCGTCACCAGCCACGAGATCGCCCAGCATCAGGGGATCCCCGAGCCCTATCTGCGCCAGATCCTCGCTCTGCTCTCCAAGGACCGGTTGATCCAGTCCAACCGCGGGCCCCAGGGCGGCCATACGCTCGGCCGGCCGGCGTCGCGAATCTCCATGCGCGACATCCTGATCACCCTCGAAGGGCAGACGACGGCGATCGATCAGATCCTGGCCCTGCCGTGCACGATCGACGTCGGCCCCGAGCACTGCGCCATCCGCGAGGTGTTTCTGGAGATCAAGCAGGCCGTCGAGCGCATCCTCTCCTCCACGACCCTGGAGACCATGGTGAACCGCCAGCGGGAGATCCTGATCCGGCGGATCTCCGTGCCGCTCGACCTTCCTCCGCTGCTGGCGACGCTGCTGCCGATCGTCTCGGACTGACGGCGAACGGGCCTGCCCGACAAGTCGGTGAATATTCGGCGTTCTGCCCTCCGTCGACCCCTCACCACCCCGGCCCTCCTCTCCCCGAGGGAGAGGAGGGAGGAAGACGGAGAAAGGACGCTAAAGGGTTTCTTCTCTTGGCTTTGTTCCCCTCTCTCCCTTGGGGAGAGAGGGGCCAGGGGAGTGAGGGGCCCGACGGAGGGCAAGACCACCCGCAGATCACGACCGAACTGAGCCGCTACAGGCTGCCGTGAATCCGCTTGTGAAAAGTCGCACAAGCGTGGTACACTCCGCGCCGCCCGGAAGAGAGGGGTGGGAAACGAGCGTCGGCCGCCGGTGGCGGGCGATGCCGGAGGGGCGGTTCCGGTGCGCTCACGATGCCTGAGGAAGCCAAGTCCGCGAGTCGTCTGGCCAGGTTGTCTGGCATCGGGATCGAGCTGGTCGCGGCGGTTGTGGGTTTCATGTTCCTCGGGTACTGGTGGGATCGCCATTTTGCCACCAGGCCCTGGGGTGTTCTGATCGGAGCCGTGTTGGGGCTGGTCGGCGGGCTGTACAACGTCGTCCGCCAGTCGCTGGTGTCCGTCAGGGAAGCCACTTCCGGCAGCAAGAAATCGAAGGGCGACGGAGAACGATGATCGCCGTCCGGACGCCGGCCGCGGAGTATGTGCGGTTTGTCCTCTGGGCGGTCGGGATCGCGGTGGCGCTGGCCCTGCTGGGCTACGCGCCGACCCGGCGGCTGGCCGGCGAGGGCGCGATTCCCGCCATGTTTGCGGGATGCGCCATCGGGGTGCTGGCTTCGGCGGTGGGGGCGCTGCCGGTGATGCTCGCCAAGCGTTCGGGTACGCGGCCGGCGCCGCTTCAGGGCATGCTGGTCTCGATGCTGCTGCGCCTGGCGACGGTCCTGGTGCTGGGATTGTCGGCGGGGCTTTCCGGCTGGTTCGCCACCCGCCCCCTGCTGCTGTGGATCGCTCTGGGGTACGTGGCACTGTTGGCGCTGGACGCGCGGTACTTGGTACGAGGACTCTGATTCCGTTTGGGAGACGGCTGGATGCTCATCGCTTTCATGATGGCCGAGAATCCGCTGGAGCACATCGTGCGGCATCCGATGATCCAGCGAAACGGCTTGACGTTGCTGGACAGCCACATCGTCATGCTGATGCTGGCGGCGTTCCTGCTGATGCTGCTGCTGCCCATCTGGGTGCGGCGGCGGCGCGGCACGGACGATATCGGCTCCATGGTGCCGGTGGGAGCGGGCAACGCCGTCGAGGCCATCTGCGAGTATCTGCGCAAAGAGGTCGCCCAGCCCGCCTTGCATCACCATACGGACCGCTTCATCAAGTTCATCTGGACGGTGTTCTTTTTCATCTTGACGGTCAATCTGCTGGGGCTGCTGCCGATCGGCGGCATCAAGATCCTGGGCGCGCACATCGGCGGCACGGCGACGGCGAACCCGTGGATCACCGGCACGATGGCCTTCATCACGCTGGGAATGATCGTGGTCAACGGCTTGCGGCTCGGCGGGAGGGAGTTCCTCGCGCACTTCAATCCCGGCCCCATCTGGCTGGCGTGGATGCTGATCCCCATCGAGGTGATCGGCCTTCTCGCCCGCATCTTCGCCTTGACCGTGCGTCTCTGCGCCAACATGATCGCCGGCCACGTGCTGCTGGCGGTGCTGCTGAGCTTCGTCTTCTCGGCTGCGGTGAAGGGCCTCGCGACCGGGCTCGGAGTGGCGGTCCCGGTGGTGGTGGGCAGCGTGGCGATCACCCTGCTGGAGATGTTCGTCGCCCTGGTGCAGGCGTTCGTCTTCACGTTTTTGACCACCCTGTTCATCGGCCAGGCGGTGGTGTTCCACCACGGCCATGCCGAAGGAGCAGAGGCGCATTGATTGGAGCTCCAATCGCCAACTTCAGGACCCTAGGAAAGGATCTTTTTCGATGAGCAAGAGAACAGCCCGGATTTCGTTGATGATGATCGCTCTCGGCTTCGTGCTGATGTTCGCCGCGGTGGCTCCGGCGAGCGCCCAGCAGGACGGCGTCGCCGCCGCCACCGCCCACGAGCAGTCGTACTTCCTGACCACCGACGGCGCCCGCAAGCTGGGCGGCGCGATCGGTGCCGGGCTCGCCGTCGTCGGCGGCGCCGCGGGCATCGGCCGCATCGGCGGCAGCGCGGTCGAGTCGATGGCGCGCCAGCCGGAGGCTTCCGGCCAGATCAGCACGGCGATGATTCTCACCGCGGCGTTCATCGAAGGCGCCATGCTGTTCGCCGTCGTCGTCGGTCTGATGGCTTCTCTCGGCTGAGGCGGCGATGATCAAGCGGGTACTGTTCACACTCGCCGGGCTGGCGCTGGCATTGCCGGCGCTGGCGGCCGAAGCGGAGCACGAGGCGCCGAGCCTGTTCGCGGGCGATCTCGGCAACTCCTTCTGGACGTTGCTGATCTTCGTCCTCGTGCTGGTGGTCCTCGGCAAGTTCGCCTGGGGGCCGATCCTCACCGCCCTCCAGACGCGCGAGCAGTTCATCCGCGAGGCGCTGGAGAAGGCGAAGCGGGACCGCGAGGATGCCGAGGCGCGGCTGCGCGAGTACGAGGAGCGGCTGGCCTCGGCACGGAGCGAGGCCTCGGCCATCGTCGACGAAGGCCGCCGCGATGCCGAGGTGGTGAAGCGGCGGATCGAGGAGGAGGCGAAGCGCCAGGCCGACCAGATCATCGAGCGCGCCAAACGCGAGATCCAGATCGCCACCGACACCGCCACCAAGAGCCTGTTCACGCTGTCGGCGAAGCTGGCGACGGACATGGCGGCGCGCGTTCTCGGCCGCGAGCTCTCGGCGCAGGACCACGAGCGCCTGATCGCCGAGGGTATCGACGGTCTCGACGCGGCCGGACGGAACTGAGCCATGGCGAAGGTGGACAACCGCGACCTCGCCGTGGGCCGCCTGTACGCCGAGGCGATGCTCGCTCTCGCCGAGGAGCAAGGGCAGAGCGACGCGCTGCTCGAGGAGCTGAAGGATCTCGCCGGCTCTCTCGACCAGAGCCCCAAGCTCGAGCACTTCCTGGCGAGCCCTCTGGTGGACGAGGAGGGCCGCGCCAGGGTGATCGAAGAGCTGTTCCGCGGCCGGGCGAGCGACCTGCTGGTGGATTCGCTGCAGGTGATCAACCGTAAAGGGCGGCTGGGCCAGCTCCGCGCCATCGCCGAGTCCTACCGCCGGGCGCATCGCGACCTGCGCGGCTGGGTGGACGTCCACGTCCGCACCGCGGTGCCGCTCACCGGCGCGCTGCGGGCTCGGCTGGAGGGCTCCATTTCCGGGTTCACCGGCCGGAAGCCGGCGCTGTTCGAGAAGGTCGATCCGGCGCTGATCGGCGGCATGGTCGTCGAGGTCGAGGGCAAGAAGATCGACGCCAGCGTGGCGTCCCGGCTGCGGGACTTGAGCGAGGCGCTGCTGGCGCGGGCGACGCGCGAGATCCAGAGCGGCAGAGCCTACGTTGCGGAGTCGTAATCGAGGCAAGGAGCTTTCATGAGATTCAAAGTGGATGAGATCGCGTCGGTCATCGAAGAAGAGATCCGCAAGTACCGCACCGAGGTCGACCTCAGCGAGGTGGGCAAGGTGCTGGAAGTGGGCGACGGCATCGCCCGCATCTACGGCCTGACCGGCGCCATGGCGGGGGAGCGCCTCGAGTTCGCCAACGGCGCCCAGGGGCAGGTGTTCAACCTGGAGGAGACCTCGGTGGGCGCGGTGGTGCTCGGCGACTACCTGGGCATCAAGGAGGGTGACGAGGTGCGCCGCTCCGGCGAGCTGCTCTCGGTGCCCTGCGGTCCGGCGCTGGTCGGCCGCGTGGTCGACCCTCTCGGCCGGCCGCTCGACGGCCTGGGCGACATCAACACACCCCATCGCCGGCCGCTGGAGTTCAAGGCTCCCGGCATCGCCGAGCGCCAGCCGGTCAACGAGCCTCTGCAGACCGGCGTCAAGGCCATCGACAGCATGATCCCCATCGGCCGCGGCCAGCGCGAGCTGATCATCGGCGACCGCAAGACCGGCAAGACGGCCATCGCCATCGACACCATCGTCAACCAGCGCGGCGGCGACGTGATCTGCGTCTACGTGGCCATCGGCCAGAAGGAGTCTACCGTCGTCGGCCTCGTCGACAAGCTGCGCGAGCTCGGCGCCATGGACTACACGATCGTCATCTCGGCCGGCTCGTCCGACCCGGCGCCGCTGCAATACATCGCTCCCTACGCCGGCGCGGCCATGGCCGAGTACTTCATGTACCAGGAAGGCCGCGCGACGCTCTGCGTCTACGACGACCTCTCGAAGCAGGCGCAGTCCTACCGCCAGCTCTCGCTGCTGCTGCGCCGGCCGCCAGGCCGCGAGGCGTACCCGGGCGACGTGTTCTACCTCCACTCGCGCCTGCTGGAGCGCAGCGTCAAGCTGCGCGACGAGTACGCCGTGGTGCCGGCGGACACGCCCGCCGACGGCCGCGACCGCTCCATCGCGTACCAACACCCCGAAGGGCTCGGCGCTCCCGAAGAGCACCGGCCGGACGACGTTCACGGCATCTTCCACCGGCCGCACGGCCGCAAGAAGGCGGAGGCCTGGCTGGCCAGTCTGCCGGACGCCGACAAGTACCGGGTGCACAGGTTCCCGGACAGCGGCGGCTCGATGACGGCGCTGCCGGTGATCGAGACTCTGGAGGGCGAGGTCTCGGCCTACATCCCGACCAACGTCATCTCGATCACCGACGGCCAGATCTACCTGGAGCCCGACCTCTTTTTCGCCGGCGTGCGGCCGGCGGTCAACGTCGGCATCAGCGTCTCGCGCGTCGGCGGCAACGCCCAGCGCAAGTCGATGAAGAAGGTGGCCGGCTCGCTGCGCCTCGACCTCGCGGCCTTCCGCGACCTCGAAGCCTTCGCGCAGCTCGGCACCGAGCTCGACGCCGCGACGCAGCACCAACTCGACCGCGGCCAGCGCATGGTGGAGCTGCTGAAGCAGCCCCAGTATCAGCCTTACGGCGTCAACGAGCAGGTGCTGTCGATCTTCGCCGGCACGCGCGGCTTCCTCGACGACGTG
>Ga0134122_10004289_pt1 | contig 10591 bp, 10 predicted proteins | sample KB302_FD_96461 | JGI IMG/M metagenome (GOLD analysis project Ga0134122, IMG submission 96461) | Terrestrial soil microbial communities without Nitrogen fertilizer from Kellogg Biological Station, Michigan, USA - KB3-0-2 | ecosystem: Environmental > Terrestrial > Soil > Unclassified ... | reverse complement strand
GCAGATGGCCGCTGCCGCTGCGTTTGGCCAGACTAACTACACGCAACTCGACCCGCTGACGGTGTCGCTGTCGCACCCGGATGCCACGCTCGCTTTCATCAACAACACGGCGGGCGTCAACGCCCACTTTTCAACGTCGCCATTCTACGAGCAGGAAATAAAGGCGCCAGGCGCACATCTCATCACGACCAGCTATGACATTCTCGGCGGGCCTGCAACGGCGCTGGTGATTACGACCAGCAGCAAGTTCCGCGAGGCCAATCCGAAAGTGTATCGCGCTTTCATCGATGCGGAAAAGGAAGCAATTGATACGATCAACAAGGACAAGCGTGCCGCCGCGAAATTTTATCTTGAAGCAGCCAACGATACCAAAAACACGGTCGATGACATCAACGCGATGATCAGTGACAAGGATTATGCGTTCACGCTGCAGCCACAAAAAGTTTTTGCGACAGCGCAGTTCATGGCAAAGATCGGCTCGATCAAACAGGCGCCCGCCACGATCGACGATCTGTTCTTCGGCGATATCCCCGGATTGAAGGGCGACTGATTAGCGCAAGCCGCTTTATGGCCATAGCAAACGGCACATTCCGGATCGGGACTGGCGCGGGCTTTTCCGCGGATCGCCTCGATCCGGCCGTCGATCTGGCGAAGCGCGGCCAACTCCATGTGATGGTGCTCGAATGCCTTGGCGAGCGCACTGTTGCTTTCGCCCATCGCGACCGGATGGCCGATCCACGTCGTGGCTATAACGCTCTTCTCGAACGCCGCATGCGCGCTTTGCTGCCGGCGTGCCGTGCATCCGGAACCGTGATCATCACCAATATGGGCGCCGCCAATCCGCGTGCGGCCGCAGAGCGCACGCGCGACGTTGCGCGCACGCTCGGGATTTCCGGACTGAAGATCGCGTGCATCGAGGGTGACGATGTCACCAAGTTTGTTCAGCCCGATCAGCCGTTCATGGATGAACCCGGGACGCTGGCCGACATCGGGCGCCCTGTCGTCGGGATGAATGCCTATCTTGGCGCTGACGCGATCATGCCGGCGCTCGAGGCAGGCGCGGATGTTGTGATCGGCGGCCGCCTGGCCGATCCGTCAATGTATCTTGCGCCGCTGATGCGGCACTACGGCTGGCAAGACTCCGAGCTTGCGAAGCTGGGTGCCGGCACGCTGGTCGGCCATCTGATGGAATGTGGAATGCAGATCACCGGGGGCTATTTCGCCGATCCAGGCATCAAGGATGTGCCGGATCTCGCGGACTGCGGTTATCCGATTGCCGAGGTTTCCGCTGACGGGAGTGCCGTGATCACAAAGCTGCCGGAGACCGGCGGACGCGTGAACGAAGCCACCGTGAAGGAGCAGCTTCTTTACGAGGTGCATGATCCGGCGAGTTACCTCACGCCGGACGTTACCGCGGATTTTAGCCGGGTGACGGTCAAGAACCTCGGCGAGGATCGCGTCCGGGTGGAGGGCGCCGCCGGTCGTGCACGGCCCAAGAAACTCAAGGTCACGGTTGGTTTTGATGCAGGAGTGCTGGCCGAGGCGGGCGTAAGCTATGCCGGCCCGGCCGCCGGCGAGCGCGGACGTCTCGCCGCCGGGATCGTCGAGACGAGGCTGAAAGAAACTCACAGGATCAGCTCACCTGTCAGGATCGATTTGATCGGCGCCGGATCGCTTTTCGCCACGGCCGGAAAGACACGTACGGACAGCGAAGACGTCAGGCTGCATGTCGCCTTGCGCACGACCGAGCGTGAGCAGGCCGACCTGATGCTTTGGGAGGTTGAATCGCTTTTGTGCTGTGGTCCGGCAGGCGGCGGCGGTTACCGCGGCGTCATCACACCCGCGGTCGAAACCAAATCCGTTCTGATTGACCGCGGTCTGGTGAAACCAACATTCGAGATTTTGGTGACGTGATTAACCACGGACGCAACCAGCGGCTTTTCGTGCGCGACATCGCGCATGCACGCGCCGGCGACAAAGGAAATACGTCCAACGTGAATATCTGGGTTTACGACCCGGAGGATTTCGAGCTCCTCAAGCGCAGCGTCACGCCGGAGCGGATCAAACGAGAATTTCCGCGATTGGTGCGGGGGACGGTGACACGCTATGTCGTTGAACATCTGCACGGGCTCAATCTGGTGATGGGCGAGGCGCTGGAGGGCGGCGTGAACGCGTCGCTCAACCTCGATTCGCACGGAAAATCCTGGAGCTACCTTATTCTGGGCCTGACGCTCGATACAGACGAAAAGAGCCTGCAGGGTTGATCATGACCAGCGTCGGAAACAACACGCCGGTCGTCGACGTTCGCGGCGTCACGCTGCAGTACAAGACGAGCGATCACCTGGTCACAGCGACCTATCGCGTCGATTTCAATGTGCTCCGTTCGGATCGCTTCGTTCTGCTGGGCCCGTCCGGATGTGGAAAGTCGACCCTGCTGAAGGCGATCGGTGGATATATGCATCCCACCGAAGGCAGCATTCACCTGAATGGCCGTGAGGTCAGCAGGCCCGGCCCCGACCGCATGATGGTCTTTCAGGAGTTCGATCAACTGCTGCCATGGAAGACCGTGCTGCAGAACGTGATGTTTCCGCTTGTCACAAGCGGGAAATACGAGCGGAGCGCTGCCCGTGAAAAGGCGCTTGGTCTCATCGCGAAAGTCAATCTCGCCAAATTTGCCAATAGCTATCCGCACACCTTGTCCGGCGGCATGAAGCAACGCGTCGCCATCGCGCGTGGCATGGCGATGGAGCCGGACGTGCTGCTGATGGACGAGCCCTTCGCCGCGCTCGATGCACTCACCCGTGTGCGCATGCAGGACGAGCTGCTCGCGCTCTGGGACGAAATCAAGTTCACAGTGATCTTTGTCACGCATTCGATTCCGGAAGCGGTGAAGATCGGAAATCGCATTCTTCTGCTCACGCCGCATCCCGGCCAGGTCAAGGCCGAGATCAACAGCGTGCCGCGCGGCAAGGGCGAGACGGCGGCCAGCGCGGAACTGGGTCAGAAGATTCACGCTATGTTGTTTGCCGACGAGATCGAGGACACGCGCCATGACTGATGCCGCCCTCCGGCCAGAGATTTACCGCGAGCCGATGAGCCAGGAAAAATTCGGGATCGTGCAGAAACCGCTGACGATTTTCGAACGGCTCTATAATCAGAACTGGTTGCGCAAGCTGTTTGTACTGATCGTCATCGCCGTGTGCTGGGAGGTTTATGCGCGCTGGCTCGACAATGAGCTGCTGGTGCCAACCTTTAGTGCCACGGTTCGCGCGCTCGTGCAGGGCATCGCTTCTGGCGTAATCCTCACGCGCGCACTGCTTTCGATCAAAGTGCTTCTGATGGGATTTGCGACCGGCGTCTTCATCGCCGCAGTCCTGACTTTTCTTGCCATCAACACGCGGCTCGGAAACGATTTTCTCGAAACGATGACGGCCATGTTCAATCCGCTGCCGGCCATCGCGTTGTTGCCGCTTGCGCTGATCTGGTTCGGGCTGGGGACGGGAAGCCTGATTTTCGTGCTGGTTCACTCCGTGCTGTGGGCTGTCGCGCTCAACACACATGCCGGCTTTCGCAGCGTATCCACCACGCATCGCATGGTCGGTCAGAATTACGGATTGCGCGGGATCGGCTTTGTGGCGAAGATTCTTATTCCTGCGGCGTTTCCAAGCATTCTGGCCGGCCTCAAGATCGGCTGGGCGTTCGCCTGGCGCACGTTGATCGCCGCCGAGCTTGTCTTCGGCACCACGTCAGGGCAGGGCGGACTGGGCTGGTATATTTTTGAGGCGAAGAATCAGCTCAATATTCCGGAGGTTTTTGCCGGACTGCTTTCGATCATTCTCATCGGTCTTTTTATCGAAAACGTCGTGTTCAGACTGATCGAGACGAGGACCATCGGCCGCTGGGGCATGCAGAGTTAAACCCCTCATTGATCACTCCGCCGGCGTTACCGGACGCCGGCCAGAGCGGTCGAGTGCAGCGATTGCTTTCTGCAACAGCGTGCGGATCCGCTCCGCAGAACCCACGTTGACCATGCTGGGGTCGAGATAGAAATCGAGCCCCGTCGTGTGTTCGCTGAAGATCTCCACCGTTTGCCCCATCGCATCGAGCATGCCCTCGACCGCATAAGGGACGACTTCGCGGCTGATCCCTTTCATCGTAATCGGCGGCAAAGCGTGCGCGACGAGGATGTCGCGCACCAGAGCATAGGTTTCGTAGCTGATAACGATGTGGCCCGGTTCGGCAATTGATTGCAGGCGCGCCGCCAGGTTGGCCTCGGCCCCGATGATCGTATAGTCCATGCGGTCGGCACTTCCGAAATTACCGACATTGCAATAGCCGGTGTTGATGCCCATTCGGACACGGAACGGGTGCTCGACGCCCTCGTTGCGCCATTTCACGTTGAGTTCAGCGAGCCGATGCTGCATGTCGGCCGCCATGTGCAGGCAAGCCTTGGCGTCTTCCGCTTCACCTTTGGATTCCGGATCTCCAAAGAAGATCAGGATGGCATCGCCGACGAATTTGTCGATCGTGCCGCCATGTTTGAGGGCGATGTTCGACATCTCGGTAAAATACTCATTGAGCAACGACGTGACCTGTTCCGGTTGCAGACGTTCCGTGGTCGCGGTGAAGTCCTTAATGTCAGAAAAGAAGATCGTGAGCTTCTTGCGCTCGGTATGAATCGTCACGTCCTTCTGGCCGCTGAAGATGCTCTTGTAGATTTGCGGCGAAAGGTAGCGCGAGATTTTCATCGATAGTTGCGCGAGGAAGTCATTCGCAGTCTCAAGCTCGCGGTTCATGCCGCGAATTGTCGCCGCCTGGCGCCGCTGCACACCGATAAAAGTGATTCCGGATGCGGCCATGAAGACGAAATAAGCCAGCAAATATTTGAATGAAAGCAGGTTGGCCGCAATCGGCTGGGTGATAGTAATTTCCTGGATGCCACGGACATCGCCGACCTTCCAGTCGCGCTTTGGGCTTTCCGGATGGGAGTTGTGGCAGGTCACGCACGCCGCACCCATGATCACCGGCGCAACGAGACGGACGCGGTCGCTGAAGACCGACGCCGACACATCGGTCAATTGCTGATTCACATGATTGCGCAAGTCGGCGAGTGCGCCGGTCTCGAAACCATCGAGGACGTGCGGTGCACGATTCTTGAAGGGAAAATCCGAGACGAACCGGTAAGTGATGTTCTCCTGTTGCTCGCTGATCACGCGTCCAAGTTCGAGCGAAAGTGTCGCGGGGATCGGTATGGCGCCCGGGATGCTCTCATAGTTGTGCACGACTTTCGTTTCGCCCGGCGAGGCCAGCACGCGGCCGACGACGTTGCTGGCGTAGTAGCCGCGTACGCTGCTGACGACCGAATTGAGGTCCTTCGCCTGACGAAGCAGCGAGCTCTCCGACAGGTTGCGCAGGTCGAGCCATACAGCGACGGGGAGGCCGGTGAGCATGACGAGAACGAGCAGGATGAGCGCAATGCCATGCGAGCCTGTAGAACGGACCGGTTCCATCGGCTGCTCCTTTTCAGATTGCAAAAAACCACGACTCACCCCGGGCCGGGATCATAAGGACTTCAGGGGACATTTCGAGGTGCCTGTTTTCGGTCAGGCCGCAATTTCGCTTCTCGGGAACCTGGGCTAAGCTCGCGTGTAACAAACACGCGACAAGGGGAGAAACCATGGCAAGACGGGTCAATGTCATTGCGAGCGTATTCGCGGCTCTCATCATCGGCGCCGGCTTGGCTGGTGTGTCCCGCGCGCAGGATTGTCCGCGCGGCGATCTCGACAAGGCCTATTGCGATCGCGACGGCGACCTGGTGGCAGATACCCCTGCGCAGACCGTCAATCCTTCAACGCTGATTTTTGCCTATACGCCCGTCGAAGATCCGGCCGTCTACACCAAAGTGTGGGATGGCTTCATCAAGCATATGGAGAAAGTCACCGGCAAAAAGGTCATATTCTTTCCGGTGCAATCGAACGCGGCTGAAATTGAGGCGATGCGCTCCGGCCGCCTTCACATTGCGGGCTTCAATACCGGCGCCAATCCGATTGCGGTGAATTGTGCGGGCTTCGTGCCTTTCGCCATCATGGCCGGCAAGGACGGCGCTTTCGGCTACGAAATGGAGATCATTGTGCCAGCCGACAGCGCCATCAAGACGCCGGCCGATATCAAGGGCAAGAAGCTTGCGTTCACTGCACCGACCTCGAATTCCGGATTTAAGGCGCCCTCGGCGCTGCTTGAATCGGAATTCAATTTGATCGCGAAGCGTGACTATGAGCCAGTGTTCTCCGGCAAGCATGACAACTCAGTGCTTGGCGTCGCCAATAAGGATTATGACGCGGCCGCGATTGCCAACGAAGTGATGTTCCGCATGTTCGAACGCAACGTCGTCGAGAAGGCGAAAATCCGGACGATCTACAAATCGGAAACTTTCCCGACCACCGGCTATGGCATTGCGCACAATCTTGATCCGGCCTTGCAAGCCAAGATCAAGGAAGCCTTCTTCACCTTCCCGTGGGAAGGCTCATCGCTCCAGGCCGAGTTCAAGGGCCAGGATAAATTTGTTCCGATCACCTACAAGAAAGATTGGAGCGTCATCCGCAAGATCGACGCGGCGAGCGGTGTGAAATACAGCTGCAAGTAAGACGCGCGGCCGGAGGGGACTCGCATGCTGCGCATCAAAGGTCTGACCAAGCGCTATCGCACCGGCGACCTTGCGCTCAAGGGCATCGATATCGATGTGCCCGACGGCCAGGTGATGGCGCTGATCGGGCCTTCCGGTGCCGGAAAATCCACCGTGATCCGCTGCATCAATCGCCTGGTGGAGCCGACCTCGGGGTCGATCACGCTCAACGACGTCGACATCGTCAAACTCGGCAGCGCCGAATTGCGGCGCGTGCGGCGGCGCATGGGCATGATCTTCCAGGAATATGCGCTGGTGGAGCGGCTCTCGGTGATGGAGAACGTTCTCACCGGCCGCCTCGGCTATGTCGGCTTCTGGCAAAGCTGGCTGAGGCGTTTTCCGCAATCCGATATCGACGAAGCGTTCCGCCTGCTCGAACGGGTCGGCCTCGACCACATGGCCGACAAACGCGCAGATGAGCTTTCGGGCGGGCAGCGCCAGCGCGTCGGCATCTGCCGGGCATTGATTCAAGATCCCGAATTGCTGCTGGTGGATGAACCGACCGCTTCGCTCGACCCAAAAACGTCACGGCAGATCATGCGCCTGATCACCGAACTCTGTAGCGAGCGCAAGCTGTCGGCGATCATCAATATCCATGATGTCATGCTGGCGCAGATGTTTGCCGAGCGTATCGTTGGCTTACGCCTTGGCGAGATCGTCTATGACGGTCCGCCCGACAAGCTGACACCTGCCGTGCTTACATCGATCTATGGCGAGGAGGACTGGTCGGCGACGATCCGCAAGGTCGACGAACAAGCAGGCGAGGCGGACGAGGATAATGTGGTGCCTTTCGAGCCGCCGCGCCCGGATCGCAACCGATTGGCGGGAATGACGTGAGTGTTGCCGTCACCACGCCCCGTCAATGGAAAAAGCCGCCGCTGATCAGGTCGGCCTGGCTTCGCTGGGCGCTTGTCGTCGCAGCCGTCGTCTATCTTGCGCTGGTATTCCAGACGACACCGGTGAACTGGACGCGCGTATGGGAAGGATTGCCGCGAGGCGCTGCATTTCTGAAGGCATTTTTCCCGCCGGATTTTGTCAGCCGCTGGGACGAAATCGCCGAAGGCATCGCGGAAAGCCTGTGGATGACGGTTGTTTCGACCGTGGTCGGCATTGCGCTCTCAATTCCGGTCGGGATTGGGGCAGCAAAGAACATCGCGCCGGCCCCTGTCTATTATTTCTGCCGCGCCGTACTTGCTGTCTCGCGTAGTTTCCAGGAAATCATTCTCGCGATCTTTTTCGTGAAGCTGTTCGGCTTCGGCCCATTTGCAGGCTTCGTGACGCTTTCATTTGCCACCATTGGCTTTTACGGCAAGCTGCTCGCGGAAGACATCGAGGATATGGATGCGGGCCAGGCGGAAGCCGTCCGCGCATCGGGCGCAAGCTGGCTGCAGTGGATCAACTACGGGGTCCAGCCGCAGGTGATGCCGCGCATGATCGGCCTCGGCCTCTATCGCTTCGACATCAATTTCCGTGAATCCGCGGTGATCGGCATTGTCGGAGGCGGTGGCATCGGGGCGACGCTCAACACTGCGTTTGATCGCTACGAATTCGATTCAGCGGCCGCCATCATCATCGTGATTATCGCCATCGTCATGTTGTGTGAATACGGTTCCGGTTATTTGCGGCGTTGGGTGCAGTAATGACCACGATCGCAGCAGGGGCGCGGACCTGGCGGCGGCGCGACCGTCGCACCCAGTTGCTGGTCTGGGCGGCCTGGCTGTTCGCCGTTGCCCTGTTCGTCGGCTGTTTCCAGCTCATTTCCGACAAGACCATCTGGGCCTTCGTCTGGGACGCACCGCAGCAGGCCGGCGACCTTGCCGTGCGTATGGTGCCCCCCGACTGGCTTTACATTCGCGTGCTCGGTCGGCCGATCTGGGACACCCTCAATATCGCCACCATCGGCACGCTCGTCGCCGTGGTACTCGCCATCCCGGTAGCCTACTGCGCCGCGCGCAACACCACGCCAAGCGTCAGTGTGGTGCGGCCGATCGCCCTGTTCATCATCGTATCGTCGCGCTCGATCAATGCGCTGATCTGGGCGTTGATGCTGGTGACGATTATCGGCCCCGGCGTGTTCGCGGGCATCATTGCAATTGCACTGCGTTCGATCGGCTTCTGCGCCAAGCTGCTTTACGAGGCTATCGAGGAGATCGACGAAGGGCAGGTTGAGGCCGTGCGCGCAACTGGCGCCTCCGGAGGGCAGGTGACGGCTTACGGGATCGTGCCACAGGTGCTGCCCGCTTTTGCCGGCATTTCGGTGTTCCGCTGGGACATCAATATCCGCGAGTCGACCGTTCTGGGTCTTGTCGGCGCGGGCGGCATCGGTCTCGAACTCAATGCCGCGATTACGCAGCTGTACTGGACGCAGGTCTCGCTGATCCTGCTGGTCATCATCGGCACCGTGATCGTCAGTGAATGGGTGTCGGCCAAGATCCGTCACGCGATCATCTGATCTCTAAGCACTCATGGGCAGCGCAAGATCGGTGGCGCGCAGGGCCTTGCTCGAACCGATGCCCATGCGTTTTACGATCGACATCGCCTCCACCATCGTGATCGTCAACGGCCGCACGCGCTCGCTCGGCAGATACATCACATTGCCCGACATCGGCGTCGGCGCCTGCGGCAGGAACACGGCAACCCAGCCATCGTGAAGCTGCTCGAGCAAATAGCCGATTTGCCATCCTTCCTCGATGCTGACGAGAACCGGTTTCAGGTCTTCAGCGCTCTCAATCTGGGCAAAGCCCTCGGCCATGGTTTTCACCATTCGGTATTGTGGAAGGCCGCCAAAAAAAGAATTTTCAGACCAGCGCATGATCGATCTGCCCGTGACCGTGCGGGCAATAAGGCCGGCCGCGATTGAAATGACCAGCAACATCACGACGGCGAGCGCCTCCTCCCCGGCTGGGCCGATCATCTTGTCGAGGGCGAGGATTTCCGAAATCGGATGTGCCACCTTTCCGGCAAGTTTCATCGCGTGTCCGAGAAGCAGCGCGACCAGGACCAGCGGCAAAAGAAACAGCATTCCGCCTGCGATTGTCGCTTTCAGGAATTCCGACAAGGACGTTTCTGTCCCGCGCTGTGGAATAGCCATCTGACGCCTCCTTTTTTGGTGGCAATCGCTAGGGCAATTTTGGCTCGACTGAGAAGTATAGCTGGGCAGAACGCGTATTGCGCCTAGCCTCCGCCGTAGCTCTGGATCAGCGAGCCGGCGACCAGGCTCCAGCCGTCCACCAGCACGAAGAAGATCAGCTTGAACGGCAGCGATACGACGACTGGCGGCAACATCATCATGCCCATCGACATCAGCACCGAGGCCACCACGAGATCGATGATGAGAAATGGCAAGAACAACAAGAAGCCGATTTCGAAAGCGCGCTTGAGCTCGGAAATCATGAAGGCCGGCACCAGCACGCGCAGCGAAAGGTCCTCAGGCTTGGCCGGTTCGGCTTCCTTGGCCATGTCGGAGAAGAGTTTGAGGTCCTTCTCGCGCACGTTCTTCTGCATGAAAGCGCGCAGCGGCTGTGAGCCGCGTTCGAAGGCCTGCTCGGCGGTGATTTCATTGGCCACGAGCGGCTTGATGCCTGTGTCATAAGCGCGTTGCAGAGCAGGGCCCATCACGAATGCGGTCAGGAAGAGCGCCAGCGATACGATGACGGCGTTGGGCGGTGCTGTCGCGGTGCCTAGCGCAGTACGGAGCAGCGACAGCACCACGACGATGCGCGTGAACGACGTCATCATGACGAGGATGGAGGGCGCCAGCGACAAAACGGTCAGCAGCGCGATCATCTGGATCACGCGCTCCGTCAGGCCGTTGCCCTGTCCGAAGTTGACGCTGATGTCCTGAGCGGCGGCTGGCGCCATCGCTACGAGGAGGATCCCTGCTACCCCGACCGCCACCGTCACAAGACG
>Ga0134122_10004288_pt1 | contig 10591 bp, 10 predicted proteins | sample KB302_FD_96461 | JGI IMG/M metagenome (GOLD analysis project Ga0134122, IMG submission 96461) | Terrestrial soil microbial communities without Nitrogen fertilizer from Kellogg Biological Station, Michigan, USA - KB3-0-2 | ecosystem: Environmental > Terrestrial > Soil > Unclassified ... | reverse complement strand
CGATCGCTTGATCGCGGGTCGGATGAGGTATCGCTCTGTCCAGCGCTGTCATTGCCAGATCCACGGGTAGCAAAACGATCCAGTACACCAGGCACCGCGTTCGGCCCGTTGGCCACAAGATTTGTTTCAGCATAACCCCCTCTCGAGCACACCCCGAGGTCGCATTGCGGTGAGCACGGCATGCGACTGCCGGCTCCCTCGCCCACGGGGATCCGCCTTCTCGCCGGTTCGTCTGGCCGCGCGTTGGTCTGCGCTATCCTACTTCGCTGCACCTGGGGTCGCCAATGCTTCGCATTGCGGACTGGCGGAGGCTCAAAGGGACCGTGGCGAAAAGCGACTGTCCCCGTCGACAGCTTTGCCGCCAATCCTTGGGGCCTCTACAACGTCCACGGCAATGGACCGAGGATTGTTGGAACCAAGAGAATGTCGGAAACCCGGGCGACGGCACGGCGCGAGCCCATGGAGATTGCGGCCGATGGCTCAAGGCGATGGCTTCGGGCGGCAGGCGTGTTTTGCGGCCCATACACGCCTGCCCCAGGGCGACGTGCTCTCCTCCACCCGGGGCGGTGAGGTTCAGGACCCCATGCGGGCCCGCGTCCGGCGCCGGAAGTTCCGGCCGATCAGGCTCACTTCCACCCGGTGCAGGTCGGTCACTGCGATCGCCGGCTTGTTGTCCCCTGGGCCCTCGACCGCCCAGTTGCCGTGCGGGTCGACCACGCCCGACTCCACGCCGGCCGCGGCATTGGCTGGCACGGCCAGGCTGATCCAGTAGTTGTTGGTCGCCGCGCATCCGCGGGCCTTGGTCTCAACCGTCTCGTTACCCGATGAGTTGGTCGAGTAGGACACCAGCACGCCGTCGACATCGAGCTGGTCGTACTCCGTAAACAGCTCCGGGAAGAGCACGTCCAGCCCGAGCGCGAGACCAAACCGGTACCCGTCAACCTCGAAGGTCACCGGTTGCTTGCCCGGGGTGTACATCCAGGTGATCTTCGTGGTCGACAACGTGCGTTCATCGTATCGCGCGACCACGTTGCCCTGGTCGGAGACGACATACACGCTGTTGTGCGGTCGGTTCGGAGGCGGGCAGCTGGTGCACCGAGGGGATCACGGTCCAGATCCCCAGCTCACCCGACAGCGCGGCGATCCGGTCTAGCTGATCCTGCAGTACGATCCACTGGGCCTTGCTCCAGTCGGAGGGTCCGATCTCGTCCGGGCCGATCTCGGACATCACGCGCTTGCTGGGAAAGCAGATCGCGCCCTCGGTGAAGTGGACCAGGCGTGCACCCGTGTCGGCTGCCTGCTTCATCAACCGGCGCACTTCCGCGCCGCTCTCCCGCAGCAAGGCGACGTTCGTCGGGTCTTCATGGACCGTCGACTGGGCGACGGCGATCCGCAGTGTGGGCTGGGTGTTTTCCGGCATGTCTTCTCCTACTGGAGTCGGACGGAAGTGCCGGAGGGCAGCCGTGTAAGACTCACCCGTTTTGGCGGCGCGGGCTCGGACCCGCCGCTTCAAGTTCCTATGCGCTGTCATCTGGCCTTCCACGCACTCGCACGCGGTCCCCCAGCGACCCCGTCCGAGGCGGTTGACCAGGACGAGCGGCCCGAGACAGGAAGTCCCTTTGCCTCCGTTGTTAGACCGAGCTGGGGGCGGTCTCGGGAGGTTCGGCGCAGGCCACGCCAGACTCAACGGTGCTGATGTGAATCTGATTCGTCAACTACAGGATAGGAAAGGCCCGCTTTGGGCTAGGATCTTGCCGAAGCGCTCAGGTAACTAACCGGCCGCGCGCAGGTCTGGAAGTGGCACACAGCGCCAGTTCGCGGCGATGTGCTCATTGTCCGGTAGCTGAGGTCGAGCGGTCGCTGACCGGCGGGGGCGAACGCGACGCGAATGACCCGTGCACCGAACCGGACTTTCCAGTCTTCAGCGACGCCCGGGCTGCAAGGCGACTTTGAGAACGCGAGCGTAGTTGCCTATGGCGAGCTTGCGTATGCGCCGCTCGTCCACGCCCAGCCGCTGCCAGTGATCAACGATGCGGCGGAGATGGCCATATCCTGACAACACGCTGAACGGCCCGAGGCCATTGATGTCAGTTCCAAACGCGACGTGATCCTCGCCGAGCCATTCGGCAAGCTCGATCATACGGTCCGCATAGGCTTCGAGCGTCCGGCCGACGTCAGCGGTCAGTGACCAGAGCCCCACGACGCCTCCTTTACTCGCAATCTCTTTTGCCGTGGCGAGCGAAAGTTGCCGGCGTCGCCAGACCGCTGCGGAGCCAGGCACGGGTGGCCCGCGAGTTACTGAGCCGTGCGACCACACCATCGGCGCCCGGGAGATCGCGAGCGCATCCACAACCGCGGCTTCCGTGCAGTGAGCCAGATCAACAAGAATGCCGAGGCGATTGCATTCCCTTACGACCTCTTTGCCAAGTTGTGTGAGCCCTTGATGCTGGGCAGGTTCGGTCTGAATGTCACCGATCGTATTTCGGGTGTAATGAACGATTTGGAGATGCCGCACTCCCAAGTCGTACGCGGTTTTGGCGCTGCCGGTGTTATTCTCGATGAAGTTGGCGCCTTCGACCGCCAACACAACATGAGGTTCGCCACGGAGGGCCAGATCGACGTCTGTTGGGTTGCGCAACGTCTTGAGTTTTTCCTGCGCAAGATGCTCCTTGATCCGCCCGAGTTCGCGCTGGAACCAACCCAGGGCCTCGCCTGGCTTCGGCACCGATTTTTGCTTGTAGGTCCTGACGTCAAACCAAAGGAGGTCACCAACCAGAGACCACGCCGCCAACGTCGTGCTGCCAGCCGCCAATGACTGCGCGAGAGGACGCAGGTGGTACCTACTTTCGGCGAAGAAGGAATGAAAATGCATGTCGGCTGTGAGGATTGCGGACTGTGCATCCGCGCGAGTGCCAATCAAAAACGGGCCGGCAAGGGCACCTCCAGTAAACTTGCGACGGTCCATTTGACATATCTCCTGAAGCCATCGGTGCTAGCGGGTCGGCTGAGTGGTGTCGACGACAAAACTACCGGCCCTAGAACAGCACCCAGGAGCTCGACCAGTCGCAAAAGGCTGTGAACCGTCCGTTCGATGCCTTCGCGCCGACACAGCTCGGCGATGCTGATCTCGCCGCGCAAGCCGTCCAGGACGATAGCCAGCGTGCCAAAGCCGTGAACCACATCTCGACGCGTGGTAGGCATGGTAGCTTGTACCTCTCTTGGTCTCGGCGATCTCTAACTATAGCGGAATACTGACCGCACGCATGCACGCCCTTGCGGCCGCTCCGACAGTCACTCGCACACGTCGGTCAGGACGCCTGCACTGGCGAGTCTCGCTGCGGTCGGTCAGCCAGTGGTTGTCACCGAGAGAACGAACACGCGGGCTGTGTTGCGAGGCGTTTCGAATCTCTGATTCCGCCCCTGTCGTTGCTTGTGGTCGGAAGCATGTCCACCGGCCAGTCGGTCACTTGCGGTTATGGCACGTCGCTGCCGTGCCGGCTAACGCCATGGCACGGCAGGAGTGGGTGGGAAGCCTGCCGTTGGTGCCGCTGCTGGCCGGCCGATCACACGCCGACGGTGCGAAATTCCTACCTTGCTGACCAGGCGGCGAAGCAGCGGTTTCCCGCTACCCGCCATAGTCAGAAATCCAGTGCGCTACACCGCGCCGGCCTGCGCGAGCTCGTCATGCTCGCGCGCGGCCCGGAGACCTCGGAACATGGTGCGCCGGCTGACCCCGAGCACCTTGGCGGCCTCCTCGGCGTTGAGCCCGTCCTTGGCCATCAGAGACTGCGCCCTCGGCGCCATGTCGGGGCGCCACTTCACCGGAGGCCCGAGGCGCACCCCCCGCTTGCGCGCGGCCGCCAGCCCGGCCCTGGTGCGCTCGAGGATAAGGTCGCGCTCGAACTGCGCCACAGCGCCCAGCATGTGCAGCACCAGCTTGCCGGTGCTGCCCTGGGTACTGAGGCCGTCCTCCACGGTGCGGAAGTGCACGTCCCGCGATTCCAGCTCGGCGATGAGCTTGGTGAGATGCGCGAGGCTGCGGCCGATCCGGTCGAGCTTGTAGCAGGCCAGCGTGTCGCCCGGTTTCAGCACGGCGAGCGCCTTCGCGAGCGCCGGCCGGTCGTGCCGGATGCCGCTCGCCTTCTCGACGAAGAGGTCGGCAGTCCTCACCCCGAGCTTGCGGGCGGCATCGAGTTGCAGGTCGAGCTTCTGATCCCTGGTGGAGACCCGCGCATAGAACACGACTCGGCCCATTTTCGCCCCCTGCCGTTGGCACCGGGTTTCGGCACCTTGCGCGGCGCCTTATGGCACTATCAGCGGCACTGTGCAATAGACCTTCGTTTGCGGCACTGACTCGGTCGCCGGGGCTTTGAAAGGATGCTCAGCCTCATGGCTGAGGCAGCTCGGAGGTGGCGTAGCTCGATGCGCAAGCATGCGAAGTCTTGGTCCCCGCGGCTCGAGAGCGTACTGCTTCCAAGCCAGAAGTAGTGGGCGCCGGCGAAGCCGAGCCGTCAGGCTGGCAATAGGGGGCGAGCACCCCATATAAGCTTCGTGGCTCTTCCTCAGGCCCATTTGGTGAAGGCGCAACCATGTCCCTTTCACGCATGACGACTCTCACCCTTGCTCTGGCGGCGTTCGCCATCGTCGCAGCGGACGTAGGCAATGCGCGGGTTGGCGGCGGCGGAAGCTTCGGCAGCCGCGGCAGTCGAACCTACTCGGCGCCCCCCGCCACCAACACCGCGCCAAAGGCTGCTCCGATGGAAAGGTCCATGACCGAGAAGAGCGCTCCAACGAGTGCGCAGAATGCGCAGCCCGGGGCTGGTGCCGCCCAACCCTCGCGCTTCGGCGGCTGGCGCGGCCTGCTCATGGGCGGGCTGATCGGTGCGGGCCTCGCGAGCATCTTCGGATTCGGCGCATTGGCCAGCGTGCTCGGCTTTCTCCTGCAGTTTGCGCTCATAGCCGGTGTCGTCTACTTCGCGGTGATGTTCATCCGGAACCGCAGACAGCCCGCGCTTGCGCGCGCTCCAGCGGGGGGGCCCGATCGGATTCCTCAGCCTGATTCGCTCAGCCGCCAGACCGTCGCCTCCAACGGCGGCGCGATGGCATCCGCATCGGCCCTCGCGATCGGCCAGGAAGACTTGGATGTCTTCGAGAGGCTGCTCGGCGAGATCCAGACGGCATACGCCCGCGAGGACGCTGAAACGCTCGGGCGTATGACGACGCCGGAGATGCTCTCCTACTTCAGTCGGGATTTGGCCGACAACGCCAAGCAGGGCCTGCATAACGAGGTCTCCGACGTGAAGCTCCTGCAGGGAGACCTGTCCGAAGCGTGGCGCGAGGGCGGCTCGGATTATGCCACCGTGGCGATGCGGTTCTCGATGATCGATGCCACATTGGACCGGGCAACCGGCCGCGTCGTCTCTGGCGATCGCACGCTCCCGGCGGAGGCAACGGAGGTGTGGACGTTCCGCCGCGAAGATCGGGCCCCAGCCGACGGCTGGCAGCTTTCAGCCATACAGCAGGCGGCGTAGCATTCAGTTGCCGGTCTCGTGTTCAAAGCCCTAGTTATGCCCTTTGTTGGCACAGGGTGTGTGAGCAGTCCTCCATTACCTCGTAGTAGGTTGTCCTTGTCGGCGGTCGCCCCAGGACGAGCGTGAGCGCATCGCCAAGCGCGCCGGCGAAGGTCGGGCCGCCGCCAAGGCTGCGGGCCGGAGGTTCGGGCGCAAGCCGAAGCTCGACGAGCACCAGTCGGCCGAGGCACGGAGGCGTCTCGCCGATGGCGAGAGCTTTAGGGCCATCGCTCGAAGCTACAGGGTAAGTCACACCACGATCAGCAGATTGGGCGACGCGTTAGGCGAGGCGGCGCCTATCCTTCCCAGTTCCCCCAGGCCTGGCTCGCTAAAGGGCTCTCCGTAAGCGCTGTTCGGCAGGTTTCGGGGCGAGCCAGGCGGCGAAGTCGCGGCCCTTCGAGAAGGTGGCGCCGGTGCCGATTGCGGCCACCATAGCGCTGGAGATGATCGGGCCGATGCCCGGCACGCTCATAAGCCGTTGAGCACCGACATCCTCATGGACGAGCCTTTCGATCTCCTCAGACAGGCGATCGATGCGCTCGTCCAGGCCTCGCCAGTCCAGCGCCAGGTCCTGGAGATCCAGTTCTAAGGGCAGAGCCGGCGCCGGTCCCGTGACCTCGGCGTCATCAGTCGAGCGTGTACGTCCCGACCGCGCACCTCTGTTCTTCTGAAAACTGGAGCGGCGGAAGATATCTGGGCAGGCGATATCGTGTGGTCTGCGTCACTGCGGAAAGAATACGAGCGGCAAATAGCGAAGGGGTATTGCCTAGCCCAGCTTCTTCCGCTCTTTCTTGAGCCCCAGCGATGGGCAGGTCTCTTGTCAAACTGATAGCCTCCATGGCGCTGATCATGCCGAAGCCGGCTCGTCGCGGCGCGACCTTGCCTCGCTCGATGTGGCGCTGGATCGCCATGCCGAGGCCGAGCCGCTTTGTCGGCGTGGCGGCCCGTGAAAAAGAGCTTTGTCCGGAGCGACGGAGGATGGAGGGGTACCGTGAGAGCAGCAGACCGCCTGAAGGGGAGGCGGATCCCGTTCACCCGATGCCGGAATAATGCACAATCCTCCTTGCCGCTGGCGATCGTCGTGCTTTGCGCAGCTGTGTGCTTCACCATGCTGTCGGCAGGATCGCGGGCGGAAGCGCAAGCAGACTCTGGCCCTGCCGCCCAGTCCCCTTCCATCGCCATCTTTCTAAGCTCGCGCAAGGACCAGTGCTACGACAGCGGCATCACCGAAGCCATCGAGCAGCTGACGAAGGCCGAGCAGAAGCGCATTAACGCCTCGGGCGGTGTCCTGCGCCGCGCACTCGATCTCCAGTTCCTGGACGACAAGCAGGACGACGGGCGGGCCGTCGCCAACATGAAGCAGGCTCTTGCCAACCCCAACACCATAGCGATGATCGGACTCTCCCAGACCGCGCGCGCCAAAGCGGTGTTCGACGCGGTTGGCTCCGACATCGGCGCGAGCGGCGTCCCGATCCTGTCCGACATCACGGTCAACAGCATCTTCGAGAAGCAGGGCAACGTCTTCACGATGCGTCCTGCGCAGGATGATCAGCGCGTGCCTGTGATAGAGGCCTTCATCGAGGCGCGCGCAATCAAACGGCCGGCGTTCGTTGGCCTCAAAGATCAGCTTTTCAGCTCCAGCCTGGGCGATGGCCTCAAGAATTCCGCGGTGCTGAGGCTGATCGCCGACCATCGCCTCGCCCAGAAGGCCGATGCAGCCACCGTCGCAGCGGTCGTTGCCGACCTGAAGCAGAAAGACGCCGACCTGGTCATCCTGGCGGTGGGGGGCGGGCGTACCGCCGAGATTCTGGCCGCGCTTGCGGCCGCGGGTGTGACACCTGCGCTCTTCGTCACCGGCAACATCGACACCATTGTCGGACGAAGCGGCGGAGAATATCCCGGCGACATTTTCCAGCTCGCCTGGGAGAACCTGCCCAACATCTTTAACGAGAGGCTGCGTACGCGCGTCGCTCGCAACGGACTGGAAAAATGGATTTTCGAGGGCGCCAAGGTGCCGGAGGCCCCGGGCTGGAAAACGGGCGAGTGCAAAGAGCGCCCTGCTGCCGTGCCGGACGTGTTCGATGGCCGCAACATGCTCGCCATCGGGCGCGGCACCCAGTATGCCGACATGGTCGCCATGGTCGCCGAGGCGCTCAAGTCAGCGGACCCCGGGGCAAGTACAGGAGCGCTACGAGCCCATCTGCTCAAGCAGCTCAATACCACCTATGTCGCCGGGCGCGGTGCCTTCCGCGGCAGCTTCGAGAACTGGTCTTTCAGACCGGGCTCGCGCGCCGCTGATCGCACTCCGTTTGTCGTGATGCGTCCGAGCGGACTTGGGGCCTCGCAGCTGGCGCCGCTGCAGTTCCTGCGGCTTCGCACGGATGGGTTGCGCAAGATCGACACGCTCTATCTCGATGTCGACCTGATCCGGATGTATCGCGTCGACGACAACGACAAGAGCTTCTTTGCCGACTTCTATCTGTCTATGCGAGGCAACAACGCATCGATCCGGCAAGTGGATTTCGCCAACGGCTTCGTCGACCCCAAGAACAACGACCGCCAGATCACGGTGCGCACGCTGCACGAGGCGGGACCGAGCGAAGTCTACCCGCCGGACATGAACATCTACCTGGTATCCGGCAAGTTCGAGTTCGAGCCACGCCTTTCCAACTACCCGTTCGACACCCAGCGCTTCGCGATCACCATCCAGCCGAAGTCCGGCGAGGCGCCCTTCATCGTCCAGCCCCCGCCGGCCTCGCTGCGCGATAAGGCCGTCGAGACCGACGGTTGGGTTCCGCTCGATCAGTACGTCGGCTACAACGAGGATTTCGTGCCCACCATCGACGCCTCGACGTACCGGCAGAGCGTCGTGCCCTTCTACAGGGCGAGCTACGTGTGGCTGATGCAGCGGCAGACAACGGACTACTACCTGAGGGTGGTGGCGCCCTTGGCATTCATTGTGTTCGTCGCCTACATGTCGATCTTCATTCCGCTCAGCCAATTCGAGGCGATCGTGACCATCCAGGTGACGGCCCTGCTTTCGGCTGTCGCCCTATACCTCGCGCTGCCCAAGGTAGATGCTGGCGAAGGGACAACGATATCGGACCGGGTCTTCCTGTTCGCCTACAGTGCAGTGAGCTTGATGATCGTCGTCTCGATCCTGCGAACCACCCGACCCGTCGCGCTGTCGCGGTGGGTGGGCAAGTCGCTCGGCGTGGTGCACGTCGTGCTCATCCCCCTGCTGGTCGCGGCCATGACCCTCTACGTTTACCGCGCCAGCCTAGGCTGAGGAACAGGACGCCCGGCCGCGGCTAGGCCCCGGCCCCGCGCAGTCTTCCCGCCGGCGAGGCACGCGGTGGGGGACGGTCGGAGCCACGTCGTGACGCCCAGCCGGCGGGCGGCTAGGCTTGTGACGTCTGGTCGTTTCACTTGGGTCCCGTACTGCCTCGACCAGAGGAAGCGGCAGCTCTTGGCACGAACTCACCATTCCTGCACTGCAGCGAGTCCGTCAGCTGTGAGCGGCAGCTCTGCCGCGGCCCCTGCCTACAAGCCCCCTGGAAGGGCGTCCGAAGCCCCCAGGAATGTCCGCGAGAACGCAGACACCTGATGAAGTCGAGCAGCGACTGATCGCCCTCGGGTGTCGCGAGGAGCAGGTCGCGAAGCACCTCGCCAGCCTTCATGCCATCGCTCGCAAGCGCAATGGCGACACCTCCCGCATCAAAGGACTAACGGACCAACAACTGGACGAGATACTCCGTCGCCTGTCTGTCCGCCGCTTCACATCGCAAGGGCAACAACATGTCAACCTACCCAGGCGCATGGGCTGGCGACATCATTGGGCAGGCCGTCGAGGTCGAGTCTGGCGTGACCGCGCGCATGCTGCACGACATGCTCGCGATGGGCTTGCTCATCCTGCTCACGTGCCAGCGCGCCCGTCTGATCCTGCGCAAATTCCCCGACCACAGCATCGAGACCGTCTTCCAGCGGTGGATTTGAGGGGTTGCGACCCCAAATCCGTCGCTCACAAACACATTTCCGCCATCCGTGACTTTTTCGTCACTTGATTATAAGTCGTTGATATTCCGCTGTATAGTAACACAGGAGGTCTGCACGCGCACAGTGTTTGGGTTGCTCCGCGCTGCGTAACGGCGCTTGTTGCCGTCCTGCACTTGCCTCGCCGCGCCCGCCGGCTAGCTTGGGCGCGCAACCTTGTCTGTCTTGCGTGCGGGCGTAGATTACTCATGTTGTATGACCGGCTGCGATCTGCTGTGTCACTCTTCGCTGTCGCCGCCGTTGCCGGCGTCCTGACCGGTTGCTCGATACACCCATTGCCCGAAGATTTCTCGCGCGCGACGACCCTGGACATTGTGAAGAGCATTCGCTGCGAGGCACTTGAGGGCCTCCAGAGCCTCAAGCCTGAAGAGCGCGCAAGGGCGGTTCCGATTATCAATACCACGACGATCGGCTTGGATTTTACTTTTACAATGTCGGAAGGAAACGGCTTAGTTAGTCCATCCATGCAATTCATGCGGCCGCCGTCCAACCGGTTTACCTTGGACTTGACAGGCGACGCCGACGTGCAGCGTCAGAACATACGCAAATTCCACATAGATGAGCCCCTGGCGGACCTGGTCAAGCGTGAGAATATCGAAATCTGCAAGAATAGGGTAAAAGGCCCGAATTGGACCTATCCGATCGCAGGCAAGATAGGCCTCGACGAAACCGTTCGCACCTACGTCAGACTGGAGTCGGCCACAAAGCCGAAACGGCGACCCGATCGAGAGCCCTTCACCAACTTCTCTGACGACTTGACGTTCACCACGAACTTCTCAGCTTCCGCGACGGGTCACATCGTGCTGGACGCGGTTGTCGGCCGCGTGCGGCTGAAGGATGCGAATCTTGGCGTGGGTGCCTCTCGCAACGACATGCATCAAGTCCACGTCTCATTTGGCCGCAGAAGCGAGGGGAACGGAGCGAATGCGGCCGCAGCCGACGAACGGGATCAGTTGGTCGCATCCGGT
>Ga0134122_10004286_pt1 | contig 10592 bp, 8 predicted proteins | sample KB302_FD_96461 | JGI IMG/M metagenome (GOLD analysis project Ga0134122, IMG submission 96461) | Terrestrial soil microbial communities without Nitrogen fertilizer from Kellogg Biological Station, Michigan, USA - KB3-0-2 | ecosystem: Environmental > Terrestrial > Soil > Unclassified ... | reverse complement strand
CGCCCTTCCAGCTGCGAGTCGCCGCCGGGAAGCTCGATCTGCACGTTTTCTGCGCAGACCGCCGCGGCTCGTTCGGGGTCTCGCGCCTCGAGCGCATCCATGAATGTCTTGGCGGCTTCCAATGGATCGGGCATTAGGTGGAGTATTAGGGACGTGCGGCAACTGCGCGGGCTACTGCCGTATGCACTGGTCTCCGCGCTGGTCGTTGTCGCCTCGGTGGTCGCGATCGTCGTGTCGACCACGAGCACCCCCGCGAGCCCCGCCGTGGCTGAATCGGCCTCCCCCACCGCGGCCGCGACCGCGTCGCGACAGGCCATAACCGACCTCTCGGCCACCGGCCGGCTCGCGTACTGGCGCGCCGAGCCCAACGGCGATCACCTGCTGTGGATCGCGAACGCCGACAACTCACGGCGCCGCTCCGTCGCGAAGACCGACACGCCAAACGCGATCTCGAAGACGCGGTGGTCGGTCGACGGGAACCAGATCGCCTACGTCGAGGGAGGCATCCGTCTCGTCGTCGTACGAGTCGATGGCGCGACGACCTCCTACACGCTCGCACCAGAGCTGCGGACCGACAGCTACCGCATCGTCGATCACCGGTTCTCGCCGAGCGGCGCGCGCATCGCGGCGACCGTTCAGCGTCAGACCGGCAGCCAGAGCGACATCTACATCGCCGCGGCGAACGGCACGTGGACACGGATCACCACGGTCGAGGACGCGATCGCCGCGGACTGGCTCGATGAGGACGAGCTGCTCGTGCAGACGACCGGCGGCGTGATCTCGGCCGTGCGTGCGACCGGGACGAATCAGTTCCGTCCCCTCACGGGCCTGTCGGCATCGTCGCCGGTCGTCGGCAGCGACGGTCGCATCTACTTCCTGGCCGGGCGCGTCACGCAGTTCGCCGGCGCATCGGAGACGTTCGTGTTCGCCGCCGCGGCGAACGTGTGGAGCATGACCGCGGACGGCACCGATGTCCGCCGCGAGCTCGCGCCGCCAGATCAGGACAGCCTGCGGCTCGATGGCACGTGGTCGACAGGGTTCCTCTATCACCGCGGCACGAATCCGGCGCAGCTCGTCATCGGCTCGATCCCCATCCTCCTTCCCTCGAACGCCGGCCTGATCGAGCGCATCGCCGTCGCGCCTGACAAGCGCTACGCGATCGGATTCGCCGGGCCCACCGTGGTCCGCGTCGACATCTCACCCACCGGCCTCGCTCCGAGCGCGGTCCTCCTGCTCGGTTCCATCGATTCCGGCGATGTGTGGTTCCCGCGCTCCGCTCCGATCGCAAGGGCCGCGGTCACACCGCGAGCGGACGCACCGGCCGTGCGGTACGTGTTCGCGCTCGGCGGCAACGTCTGGACGATGGGCCCCGACGGGGTCGCGTCGGTGCTTCGCACGGGCGCGAGCAACGCGCAGACGCAGCGCCGGTTCACCATCCCGCTCCCGCAGTGGTCGCCGGCCGGCGATCGCGTACTCACCGTCGAGAGCCTGGGAACGGGCGCGTCGGCGCAGCAGCTCATACCGGTCACGATCGATCGCACCGGCAAGGTGACTCGCCTCACGGCGCTCTCGTCCGTGGCGCCCGCGGTCTCGTGGTCACCGGACGGCTCGCTCATCGCGGCCGTGGCGCTACCGGCATCGCCGCTGGATCCATCCATCCTCCAGAGCGAGCTGAACGTGAGGGTCGTGACCGCCGAGGGCGCTCTCGGTCAAACACTCCCCGGACGCGAGGTCGTGTGGACGAAGCCCGGGATGTTCGTGCTCACCAACGGAACGATCCGCGCGAACGACCGCGCGCGCGACGAGCAGGCCATCGAGCTGTGGTCGGGCACGCAGAAGCGCACCGTCACCACGGTCGCGCGGATCATCGGCGATCCGCGCGCGCTCGCGCCCTCGGCGACGAAGGGCCTGACATCGGTGAGCAACATCACCGCCGCGTCCGATGGCACCTATGCCGCGGCTCGCGTCTCATTCCTCGGTACGACCGCGACGCCCTTCCTCGTCCTGCTGCGGGCGTCCGACGGTGCGGCAACGCAGTACGTCCTCGGTGACCGCATCGCCGACGAGGCGTGGTCGCCGGCGCGAGCGCTGATCGGTTACACGAACACGGTGGGCGGTCTCGGCATCGCGGGCTCCCCCAGCGAGGCAAAGCCGATGGCGACCGTGCGTGACCCCGGGACCGGCGCCGTGCTCGCGGAAGTCGATGGTCGTTTCGCCGGCTGGTCGCCCGACGGCGCGTGGTTCTACGTCGCGACGAGCGGCGGTCTCTACGCGCGACCGCTCGCGAGTGGGGCGCTGGTGCGCGTCAGCGGGATCGGCGTTCCGGTCAGCATCACAAAGCCATAGCGATGCACGTCGGCGCGGTCTTCCCGCAGCTCGAGATCGGAACGGATCCCGAAGCGATCGCGAAGTACGCGCGTACCGTCGAGGACTTGGGTTACGACCATCTGGTCATCTTCGATCACGTCCTGGGCGCCGACGCGAACAGGCCTGGTGGCTGGACCGGCGTGTATGCCCACCGTTCGATGTTCCACGAGCCGTTCGTCCTGTACGGCTACCTCGCGGCCGTCACCACGCGGCTGAGGCTCGCAACCGCGGTGATCGTCCTCCCGCAGCGCCAGACGGCCCTCGTTGCGAAGCAAGCGGCGGAGGTCGATGTCCTCTCGCGTGGCCGGCTCACGCTCGGCGTCGGCATCGGGTGGAACGAGGTCGAGTACGAGGCGCTCGGTGAGAGCTTCACGAACCGGGGCAGGCGCATCGAGGAACAGATCGCGGTGCTACGCGCGCTCTGGACGCACGAGGTCGTCGACTTCAAGGGTCGATGGCACCGCATCGATCGCGCGGGCCTCGATCCGCTGCCGGTGCAGCGTCCGATCCCGATCTGGATGGGCGGTGGCTGGGACCGGCGGACGCGCGCGATCGTCGAGCCTGCGGCACGGCGTATTGCAAAGATCGCCGACGGTTGGTTCACGCACGTCCCGGCGAACGAGGACAGCCGCGCAGCGATGGAGGCGTTCCGCCACCTTCTCGAAGAAGAGGGACGCGATCCGGCCACGTTTCCGGTCGAGGCTCGCCTGCCGGCTGCGAGGGGTGGCCCTGAAGAGTGGAAGCGGGGCATCGAGACGGTCCGGCAGCTGGGGATGACGAGCGTGGAACTCAACACCATGGGCGCCGGCTATCGCTCGCTGGACGAGCACCTCGACGCGTTGAGGCGTTTCAAAGAGCTCGTCTAGGGCGCGTCCACCAACGTTCGCGTGTAGTCGCGCAACACACGCCGGCTCCGCAGCCCAGCGGACTCGTACATGTGGATCGCGACGTCGTAGTTGTGTGCACCCCAGACCATCACCGACCTGGCGCCGCGCGCAGCGCTACGGCGTTTGACCTCCTCGACGATCGCGCGACCCAGTCCAAGACGGCGGTAGTCGGGATGGGTCCCGAGCGGCTCGATCTCGACCGTCCGCGATCGCGGATCGAACCACGCGATGCAGTACGCCGCGAGCGTCCCATCCGGCGCGGCGATGATGGGCACGAGCCTTCGTTCGAAGTCGGGCATCGATATGACGGATGCGTGCATGCGAGCGTCGTAATCCGAGGGTGCCCGCGTAGACCACGACGCGCGATGAAGCTCGACATATGCCGCGTCGAGCTCGGGCTCGAGCCACCGCATCGAGAACCCTTCGGGCAAGCGCGGCGACGTCGGCTCACCGACCATCTCGCACACGAGCTCGTTACCGTTCAGGGTGGACATCTCGTAACCGCGCAGCGTCAAGGCCGCGACCAGATCTCTGTCGCCGTCCCACGCCGAGATCTTTATCGCGGCCTGACCTTTTTGCCTCGCACGCGCTTCCGCTTGATCGAGGAGCGCGAGGTGTCGATCCAGCGACGGATGGGCGGCCTGGATCATCACGTACCCGTCGTCGTCGACGCCGAAGCCGGCGACCGCGTCGCCGTCCATCCAGCGCAGCACTGCAAATGTCTCCCGTCGGCCAAGCCGGCGCAGCAGCCACTGGAGCCCGCCGGGATGAAGGAAGGCATGTGGATCGGAGGTCGCATAAGCGCGGCCGACCATGTCGAGCAGCTCCGTCAGGTCGCGCTGCATCTCGAAACCGCGTTCTCTTAGACCGGACATCGCGCGACTATTGTCGATAGATGGACGTCCAGGTCGACCACCACGCCGGCGCGACGCCAGACCCGAAACAGCTCGATGCGCACATCCGCGCCGAAGCGCGCGACGTCTACGGATGGTCGAACGGACCAGGCGACCGCTACGAGCAGCACGCGCATGCGTACAACAAGCTCCTCTATTGCACGCAGGGCTCGATCGACTTCGTGCTCGGTGATGGCCGGACACTGACGCTGCGACCGGGCGATCGCATGGTGCTTCCGGCCGGCACGCCACACGCGGCCCGCGTCGGACCGGACGGCTGTGTCTGCGTCGAGGGCAAGGTCTAAACTCGCCGCCATGCGCCCGCTCGCGCTCCGCATGGGGCGACTCGGCACCGAAACGGCATTCGAAGTCCTGGCCCGGGCTAAGGCTCTCGAGGCCAAGGGACGCAGCATCGTTCACCTCGAGATCGGCGAGCCCGACTTCGACTCGCCGCGGTCCGTCGTAGCGGCTGGCGTCGCGTCGATCGAGCGCGGCGAGACGCACTACACCCCATCGGCGGGCATCCCGGAGCTGCGCGAGGCGGTCGCGAACTACCTGAACCGCGCGCGCGGCCTTCAGGTGGAGCCGGGGCAGGTCATCGTCACGCCGGGCGCGAAGCCGATCATGTTCTTCGCGATCCTCGCGCTCCTCGAGTCCGGCGACGAGGCGATCTACCCCGATCCCGGCTTTCCGATCTACGCGTCGATGATCTCGTTCGCCGGCGCGAGGGGCGTGCCGCTCGCGCTGCGGGAAGCGAACGACTACATGCCCGACCTCGACGAGCTGCGACGCCTCATCACGCCGCGGACGAAGATGCTCATCCTCAACAGCCCGCACAACCCGACAGGTGGAGTGCTTTCACCCGAGGCGATCTACGAGATCGCGAAGATCGCGCGCGAGCACGACCTCTGGGTCCTGTCGGACGAGATCTACGCCGAGATCATCTACGAGGGCAAGCACCGCTCGATCGTGGCGGAAGAGGGAATGGCCGAGCGCACGATCCTGCTCGACGGATTCAGCAAGACCTTCGCGATGACGGGATGGCGCCTGGGATACGGCGCGTTCCCGAAGGCGCTCGTGGATCCGGTCGCGAAACTGGTGACGAATTCGGTCTCGTGCACCGCGACCTTTATTCAGCGCGCCGGAGTCGTCGCGATCTCGCAGCGCCCGGCCGAGGTCGACGTGATGCTCGCGGAATTCCGACGGCGCCGCGACGCGATCGTCGCCGGACTCAACGGCATCGAAGGGATCACCTGCCGGCTCCCGCACGGAGCCTTCTATGTGTTCCCCAACATCAAAGGTCTCGGACTCGGCGACGCTGCGACAGTCGCGAACCGCGTTCTCAACGAGGCCGGTGTCGCGGCGCTCGCCGGCACCGCGTTCGGGCCTGTCGGCGAGGGTCACCTGCGCCTGTCGTACGCGAACTCGCTGGAGAACCTGAACCTTGCCGTCGACCGCATCCGGGACTGGGTGCGCTCTGGGAAGACCGCGGTACCTACCGCCGGAGACTGACGACCGGCGCGTCTTGCCCGAGCTGTCTTACATACCGGTAAGTAAGTAGAGTGGAGCGCAAAGACGGCTAGACCCCGATGCCGTCGACGATCAGCCCGACGATATCGGTGGCCAGCTCCTGCGGCTCGCGTCCACCAGGCAACGGATCGCGTCCCGTCCATGGATCGAGCAGATTCAGCAGGGCTTGTGCGGCGAAGGCCGTGTCCATCTGCCGCAGCTCACCGGCCTGCACGCCGTCGTCGAGGATCTGCTGGAGGGGCGAGAAGAAGTGTCTGAAGAAGGCGCTGCGGGCCTGGCTGTTCTGATCGACCGTAAGCGTCACACCGCCGTCGCGCAGCAGGCGTGGGGCGCTGCAGCGCGCTCCGATGAGGTACGCCAGAGCGGAGATCAACCGATCGCGTGAGCGACCGCCACGCCGGGCCGCGGATTTCAACGCCCCGCCGTGCTCCTCGAGAACGCTACAGACGACCGCCGTGAACAGCGCGCTCTTGTCCGTGAAGTAGTAGTAGACGGTCGGCTTTGTGACCGCGGCTTCGCGCGCGATGTCATCGAGCGACGCGCCGCGGACCCCCTTCTCGCCCCACAGCCGGTCCGCGGCCTGAAGGACGCGCTCCCGTGTTGACCCGACAGGCCCGCGCTTGCGCTGCGGCACCCCGCGATTCTACCTACCGGTCGGTAGGCACCGCAGCCTTCGTTACGGCTTTCGCACCAACGCTTGGGCGTTCCTAGAGGCGCGTCCGCGTGCCAGACGGTCGCGCTGCCTCGCGCTGAATCTCGCTCGAATACGAAACAGGACGACAACACGCTTGCTGTCGTGTAGTTGACGGCATCGCGTTACCGATTTAGGCAGCGCGCTTATCGACGGCGTTACGTGCTTGCCCTCCGTTGGAGCGGGCTCTGCCTCCTGTGCACCCGATCGCCCCGCATGGGGCCACGCAAATCGAGCACAGGAGGCACCAATCTATGCGCAAGGCATCCGGAGTCCTGACCTTCATCACCGGTCTGGCTCTACTGGTATTCGCGGCCTCGAGCCCGGCAGCCGCCACTGGCGGCGGCAACAGCAACAACCCCAACGGGTTCAACGGCACGGTGAAGATCCATGAAGAGCCAGGCGAGGCCGAACCGATCAAGCAGAACGAGCCCCATGTCTGCACTTTCCACATACACGGCTTCAACTTCGACGCCCGCTCGACCGGGTGGTGGCGCATCGAGCGCTGGGCACCCACCGGGAGCGGCACCGCGATGATGGAAACGTGGGGTCCGGCGGACAACCAGGGTGACTGGAAGTCACACCCGATGACCCTTCCAGACGGCCACTACAAGCTGTTCTGGGACCAGACCACGCCGCAGGCGCCCGGAGGCGAGAAGCACAAGGTCTTTTGGGTGGAGTGCAACGCCGGAACGACCACCGGCGGCTCCAACACGACCGGCGGCACAGGCACGAACACGAGCACGACCGGCACGGCGTCCACCGGAACGAGCACCAGCACTACCGGTACGGCATCGACAGGCACATCTACCGGCACGTCCACCAGCACCACGGGCACGACCGGAACGACCGGCGGCACGATGACGATCACCGCGAAGGCTCTGAGTGACCACGAGTGCGACAGCACTGAGTGGCACTTCGTGATCACCGGTGTCAAGGACATGCACGCGCCAGCATCGATCCACGTCACGTGGTCGAACGGAGCTACGGCCGACGTTGCTCTCGACCGCGTCACCGGAAACGTGGCGCACTACGCGACGACCGCGAACCTCAGCTCAAAGGTCACGAGCGCGACCGCCGTGGTCGGCTCGGGCTGGAGCGGGCAATTCAACCTCAGCCACGGTCCGTGTGAGCACGGCACGACGACCGCCGGCACGACCGGAACGAACACGACCGGTACGACAGGGACCACCGGCACGACCGGAACAACTGGGACCGGTACCGGAACAAGCACGACAACGAACACGTCGACCAGCACCAGCACCACCACGACGACGGGTGGCAGCAACACGACGGGTTCGACCACAGGCACGACGACTGGCACCTCGAGCAATTCGACGACAGGTGGCAACACCACGACGAGCTCGAGCACAGGTACGACGACTGGAACAACCACCGGTACAACGACCGGAACAACGACCGGAACGACCACGGGTGGAAGCACCTCGACATCAACGACCGGCACGACCGGTGAGACCACTACCGGAACGACGACCACCTCGACCTCCGGCGGTAGCAGCTCGACGACAGGGACGTCGAGCTCGACAGGCACGACGACCGCTGGGTCGACCAGCACGACCAGCACGACCAGCACGACCGGCACGACTGGTACGAGCGGCACATCCACATCGACAACGACCACCACCGGTGGCACGACCGGCACAACATCCGGCACGACCACTGGCGGCGCGGTCCTCGGAGTTGAGACCCTGCCAAGCACGTCTGGCGGCGGAATGCAGGGAGCGGGCGGCGGCGCGATCGCCGGTGTCCAGACCCTGCCCTCCACCAGCACTGACTCGGGCAGCAGCCAATTCCCATTTGTGTCCCTCGGCATCGTGCTCATGGCTTCGGGCGCGGTGATGCTCATCCGGCAGCGGCCGCAGAAGCCATTCACGCAGTAGGCACCGGGCCGAAAGGCCATGCCTTGCGCACGGGAGGGGGCCCGCAGGGGCTCCCTCCCGTCTCATCTCGCACACTGCTTCCGTGAACGCGTTTCGGGCTTTCTGGGCTGGCGAGGCGGACATCGCGCCGGTGGCGTTCTTCCGGATCCTCTACGGGCTGCAGCTGTTCAACTGGTTCTGGCAGCTCTATCCGAATCTCGCCGCGTTCTTCACCGACGAAGGCATCTTCCCCAGGCGCCAGCTTCTCGCGTTCTATCCGGAGCGTTTGTCACTGCTGAATCTCGTCGGCGAGTGGTGGCAGGTCGCCGTGCTCTGGGGCTTCTCGTGTGTCGTCGCACTCGCACTCACGGTCGGATGGCGCACACGGCTTGCGAGCTTCCTCGCGTTCGTCCTCATCGTGAGCTTTCAGTGGCGTAACCCGCTGATCCTCGACGGGAGCGATCTCGTCTTCCGCTTCATTCCCCTCTGGCTGATGTTCACGAACGCCGGCGACCTGTTCTCGATCGACTCGCGTCGCCGCCCGCAACCGCCGACGGGTCGTGGGTGGGCCCTGCCGATCCGCATCCTCGAGCTGCAGGTCGCCTGGATCTATCTCGCGACCGGGATCGAGAAGCTCGGCGGATCACTTTGGGTGAACGGCACCGCGGCCTATTACGCGCTGCAGCTCGAGCACACCTTCGGACGCTGGTGGGCGCGACCAATCGCGCTGCAACCCGTGCTCGTCCAGCTCATCAGCTGGGGGACCATCGTCGTGGAGCTCGGATTCCTGCCGCTCGCGATGATCCCATCGCGCTGGACGCGGCTCATCGCCGCCGTCGCCGCGTTCGGCCTGCACTTCGGGATCCTCACCATGATGAATGTCGGCAACTTCCCGGTGATCATGCTGTCGACGCTCGTCCTGTTCCTTCCGCCGGAGTGGATCCGGGGCGTCGTGGCGCGAACGGAGCGCAGCCTTCGTACGCGTCTCCCACGTTCGGTGCTGACCTGGCGAGACCGGTTCGTCGCCTTCGCCTCGGATCGCCTTCCACCGTCCACCGTGCCCACGCGTCCGAATGAGCTGCTGCGACGCTTCTCCGCGCTCGCGCTTGTTGTGTTCGCGCTCTTCGTCTTCTCGACCGCTGTGCCACGGCAGCTCGACGTGCTCCGCCCGACCGGGGATCCAGCCGGCCTCGTGCGCTTCTTGTCCCTCGATCAGCGGTGGGACATGTTCTCGCCGGATCCAGCGCGGGCGGACGGCTGGATGCTCGGACCGGCGCAGCTCATCGACGGCACGACCTTCGATCTGTACACCGGCGGCCCCGTGGACGACACGAGCGAGCGGTACAGCGACCCGCTTTACACACGCTGGGTCAAGGTGCACGAGCGCATCGCAAATGCGGGCTATGGCGATTATCGTCTCGAGTACGCGCGCTATTTCTGCCGCGCCAGGAACCTCCACCTGCGACCGGGGCAGGTGCCGCTGGACTCGTTCCAGCTGGTCTACGTCGAGCGCGTCATCCAACCACCGGGGGAAGGACCACCACTGATCAACCGGTACGACCTGTGGACGCACAAGTGTTAGAGCAGCAGCCGCAGGAGCGCCGTCTCGTGACGGTGCTCTTCGCCGACTTCGCCGGATTCACCGAGCTCGCCGACCAGATGGATCCGGAGGAGCTGCAGGTGCTGGTGTCCGGCATCTTCGAGGATCTCGCCGAGGAAGCGGTGCGCCACGACGGCACCATCGAGAAGTTCATCGGTGACGCGATCTTCGTCGTGTTCGGCGCGCCTGTGGCGCACGAGGACGATCCGCAGCGGGCGCTGCGTACCGCGCTCGCGATGCAGCGCGTATTCGCCGACCACGCCGCGCGGGTCAAGAAGGAGCGCGGCGTCGAGTTCGGTCTGCGCATCGGGATCCATACCGGCATGGTCGTCGCGGGCGCGGTCCGCAGCGTCGCCGAGTACGGCGTCATGGGCGACACGGTGAACATCGCGTCTCGCCTGCAGTCCTCCGCCGGACCGGGCGAGATCTACGTGACCCAGACCACGTTCCGTTTGACGAACCGCGAGTTCAGCTTTCGCGAGGTCGGACCGATCGAGCTCAAGGGCAAGGACAAGCCGATCCTCGCGTATGCGCTGATCGGCGAGCGCACCGATGTGCGCCCGAGCATCGAGATCGCCGCGCCCCTGGTCGGCCGCTGGATGGAGCTCTCCCGCCTCGATCTCGCCTACCAGTCCGCGCGCCTCGGCAGGACCGAGCTCGTCCTCATCGCCGGCGAGCCGGGCATCGGAAAGAGCCGGCTCGTTTCGGAGTTCATCGGCCTCGCCACGGCCGCCGAGGAGGGCG
>Ga0134122_10004284_pt1 | contig 10593 bp, 6 predicted proteins | sample KB302_FD_96461 | JGI IMG/M metagenome (GOLD analysis project Ga0134122, IMG submission 96461) | Terrestrial soil microbial communities without Nitrogen fertilizer from Kellogg Biological Station, Michigan, USA - KB3-0-2 | ecosystem: Environmental > Terrestrial > Soil > Unclassified ... | reverse complement strand
TCGGCGGGATATCCCTGGCAGGTGGTGCATTCATCCTGGGGCGGCACGCAGTTCGAACTCCCGGCGGAAAGCGAACCGCGCATTCAGCTCAAGGGCTGGGCCACGGAAGACGCCGTGCGGCGCCTGCTGAAGGCCGGCGGCGCGGATCTGGACGCATTGGTGGCGAAGGCCCGGAGCCGGAGTTTCAAACCCGTGCCGCTCAACCTGCGCACCTCCATCAAGTTCGAGAACGACGTGTCGCGCGTGCGTACCGCGAACGTCGCGGGGCTGCTGCCGGGCAGCGATCCGAAGCTCAAGGATGAAGTAGTTATCTACTCCGCGCACCACGACCACTTCGGCATCGGTGAGCCGGACAAATCCGGCGACAGGATCTACAACGGCGCCGAGGACAATGCCGCCGGCTGCGCGCAGCTGCTGGCGATCGCGCGCGCCTTCGCCGCGTTGCCCGAACGGCCGCGGCGCTCGGTGCTGTTCCTGTTCGTCGCGGGCGAGGAGCAGGGCCTTTTGGGCAGCAAGTACTACTCGCTGCACCCGACGTTCCCGGCGGGCAAGATCGCGGCGAACATCAACTACGACGGCGGCAACTTCCTCGGCCGTACCCGCGACCTCACGCAGGTGGGCGCGGGCAAATCGTCGCTGGATGCGATCGCCCGCGCGCTGGTGGAAAAGCAAGGTCGCGTGCTGGTGCCCGACCAGAATCCGGACAAGGGCTATTACTACCGTTCCGACCAGTTCTCGTTCGCGAAGATCGGCGTGCCGGCGCTGTACTTCGACGAGGGCACCGACTACATCGGCAAGCCCGCGGGCTGGGGCAAGCAGCAGCACGACGCGTGGACCGAACACGTCTATCACCAGCCCAGCGACCAGCTCAATGACAGCTGGAACTTCGACGGCATGATCGAGGACGCAACCGTCGGCTTCGAAGCTGGCTGGCTGGTCGCGCAGGCCGACGAGATGCCGGCGTGGAACGCGGGCGACGAGTTCGAGGCCGCGCGCAAGAAGGCCCTTGCCGCGAATTAGGCGATCGCGGGGTTCTTCGCCTCGGACATCGAGTAGTCCATGAGCGCCTCGAACGCCTCGGCGGCGCTGCGATAGCGCTCTTCAGGCTTCTTCGCCACCAGCCTCTCGAGGAAGCGCTGATGGCGCGCGAGATTCTCCGGCAGCTTGGGTATCGGCGCGGTCTTGTGCATCTCGAACAGCGCCACCAGCGACCCCGCGGCGTACATGCGCTGGCCGGTGAGCAGCTCGTACAGCATCACGCCGACGCTGTAGAGATCCGAGCGTTCGTCGGCTGTGCCGCCCAGAGCCTGTTCGGGCGACAGGTAGTAAGGCGTGCCGATGACCACGCCTGCGAGCGTCTTGGCCACGGGGTCCGCGTCGCGGCGCGCGCTGCCGAAGTCCACCAGCGCGATGGTGCCGTCGTCGCGGAACATGACGTTCGCGGGCTTCAGGTCGCGGTGGATGACGCCGGCGGCGTGCACCGAGGTCAGCGCCGAGAGGATCGAGCCGATGATGATGAACGCCTCTTCGAGCCCGGGCCGGTCGCGTGCCATGCGCGCGCGCAGGTCACCCGCGGGGAAGTACTCCATCACTATGTAAGCGTGGCTGTCGGTGAAGCCGTGTTCGAACACTTTGGCCACGTACGGGCTGTCGATGCTCGAGGTGGCGAAGTACTCCTGCACGAAACGCGACAGCAGGTCGGAATCGCCGCTGCCTTCGCCCTTGAGGATCTTCAGCACCACCTGCTGTTTGTTGGCCCGCTCGCACAGGCACACATTCGCCGTGGCGCCGCTGCCGAGCGGCTTCACCGGTGTGAAGCCCTGGATGCCGGCCGATCGCAGCACCGCCTCGGCATCCGACAGGCGCTTGGCCTCGACGCGCGCGATCATGCTCGGGCTGTCCTCGGTCGGGGCGGGCCGGCTCGAGGATTTGGCGTCCTGGCGGATGGGTTTGATCGTGGCCTCGGCCTTCGGCGCGGGTTCTTTTTTCGGCGGTCGCGGCGGCGCCTTGACGTCGATCTCCGTCGGCGGCTTGTGTCGCTTCTCCTCGACGGGCACGCGCACGATCTTCGGGAAGTTGGGCTTGGCGCGCAGCTCCGACAACCACAGCAGCCCTTCGCGGCGCAGGTACTCGTCGTCGATCAGCATGTGCGCGTAGCGATCCCAGCGGAAGTCCGCCGGCGGTTTGCCGTAGGCCGCAAGGTCGTGCACCTCCAGTCGGGCCTGGGGCCATTTTTCGATGGCCATGCGCCGCGCCCGGTTCACGAGACCGGATGCGTGGCGCATGATGAGAACGCGTTCAGTCATGGCGGGACTTCCGTGTGCAACTCACTTCTGGGCGACGGAGTGGCGCTCGATGATCGCGCGGAGTTTCATCTCGTCGACCGGCTTGGTCAGGTAGCCGTCGCAGCCGGCCATCGTGCCGCGGATCTTGTCGAAGGTCTTGTCCTTGCTGGTGAGCATCACGACCTTCATGAGCGCGTTGTCCTTGTTCTTCTTGATCATCTTGCAGACGTCGTAGCCATCCATGCCGGGCAGCATGACGTCGAGGAAGATCATGTCGAAATGCAGCTTGGAGATCTTGAACAGCGCCTCTTCACCGGACGCCGCGAACTCGGGCTGCACGCCGGAGGGCGCGAGCTTGTTCTGCATGAACGTGCGCATCAGCGGGCTGTCGTCCACGACCAGCACGCGGAAGTTGTGTACCTCGTATCGCGCCGGAGGCGCGTGAGTGGACAACTGTGGGGGCACGGAGGGTAATACCACGGGCGCGACCGGCTGCGGCGTGACGGCCACGGGCGGCGGGGTCAGTGACGGCGGTGGCTGCATCGGGGCTTCGGCCATCTTTGACACCGGCGACGGAGTCGCGGGCTGCATCGGCGCTTCGGCCAGCTTGGCCACCATGGGGGCGGCGGCCGGCAACGATGCGGACAGTGGATTTGCGACCACACGCAGGTTGGTGCGGGTCGTCGAAGGCGCGACCGCGGCCGACAACGCCGACGGCGACAGCGGCGTCACGCCGCTCGACTGCATGTTGATCGTCGGCACGCCGGGCTGATCCTTCTCCGGCAGTTTGTCGCTGAGAATCTTGTCGACCGTCTTCTCGGTCACCGGCTTCTCGTTGAACGAGCGCTCGAGCGAGACGTTGGGCTGCAAGGTGACATGGGGCAGAACCGTGGCGGCGGGCGCCGCGGCCGTCATGGACATGGAGTGGATCGCGGACGCGCTGTTCACCGTGCCCGACAGGCTGTGCCCGGCGCCGGCGAGCGTGGAGGCCGCAACCGACGGCGCACTCAACGAGCTCGCGGCGGTCGACAGGGTATTCGCCGCGGCCGTCATCGGCGCGAGCGCGGCATTCATGCTCGCCGACAGCGCCGGCTGCTGCGCGGTCATGCCGGTGGTGACCCGCGCGAGGGTCTGCTCCTGTTTGGGCATGGAGGCGGTGTCGCTGCTGGCCGGTGCCTTGCTCGTGGGCAGGGTGCCGCCCGCGGCCGGTGCGGAGACATCGTGTCCCGCGCCTTCACGCGCAGTGGCATTGTTCAAGGCGATCGCCAGGCGGTCCATCGCTCCGACCACCTTGAGACCCAGCGGCCGCGAGGCGGAGGCGACTCCGAGGTCGAGGTTCTTGGAACCGACCACCAGGGTGCGATCCGAGGTGCTCGCGAACGTGGCCTGCCAGCTCGCGACGGCGCTTTCGCTGTCGCCATCCAGCAGGTACATGTCCGGGGCGGTACCGGCTTCGGGATTCCAGAGTTTGTAACCGATCTGGCGCGCCGGTGCGACCGACAGCAGGAAGATCGAGTTCAGCATCTGGCGCTCCGGCGCGGAGAAGCCAACCACTCGGACATTGATGACGCGGGTCTTATTACTCATGACATTACCCTTGTGTGGTCCTTAAGCCGTCGCCGCGCGTCTTTCGACGTGGGTGGTGACGGCCGCGGCCACGTGTTGCAGCAACTCGTGATCGGTATATGGTTTGGTGAGATAGACGTTCACGCCCGCGGACATCGCCTGGCGGCGGTGCTTGTCCATCGAACGCGAAGTGATCATGACGACGGTGAGGTTCGCGAGTTCGGTTCGCGAACGCACGTGGGCGGTGAGCTCGAGGCCATTCATGTTCGGCATTTCGAGATCGGTGAGCAGCACGTCGGGACGTACCGCTTCCAGCGACTTGACCGCTTCCAGTCCATCGCGCGCCAGCGCGACGTCGTAGCCCTGATCCTCGAGCAGCGAGGCGATCGCGCGGCGCACCGACAGCGAGTCGTCGACCACCAGCACGCGTGAGCGGCGGATGCCCTGGGCAAACACGCGCGCCTCGGCGGCGGCGCGCGCCGACTGTTCGCGCGGACTGCGCACCAGCTCGGCTACGTCGAGCAGCGGTATCACGCGACCGTCGCCCGAGATGCCGATGCCGGAGACGCCGGGAATACGCTTGACGTAACGGCCGGCGGGACGCGTGACGAGTTCGGCGGCGTCGAGCACCGCGTCGACCAGGATGCCGGCCGGGCCGCTGTCGGTGTCGGCGATCACGAGGTTGCGGCGCTCGGGCGCGGTCGCCGGCGCGAGGCCGGTAAGCGTGCCGAGTTCGTGCGCGGGATAACGGTGCGCATCGAAGTCGGCGAACAGCTGGCCGTTTTCGCGCACCAGCGTCACCGCGACCGCCGGCACGGCGCGCTGCACGGCGTGGCTGGCGATGCCGAATACCTGGCCGCCGTCGCGCACGAAGAGCGCATGGGTCGCGACCAGCGAGGCCTGGAAGCGCAGTTCGATGGTGAGGCCTTCGCCGCGGCGGCTGCGGATGTCGATGGAGCCGGACAGGGCGCGCAGGCGAGTCGCGACGACGTCGAGGCCGACGCCGCGGCCGGAGATTTCCGTAACCGCGTCGCGCGTCGAGAAACCGGGCAACAGCGTGAGGCGCGCGATCTCCGCGTCCGTCGGCGTGGCGTCGAGTTCCAGCAGGCCGCGGTCGATGGCCTTGGAGCGGATCTGCTCGAGATCGAGCCCGCGGCCGTCGTCGGCGACGCGCACGGTGACCACTTGTCCGCGGCGTTCGACGCTCAGCGTGATGGTGCCGGCGCGCGGCTTGCCGAGATGTGCGCGTTCCTCGGGCATCTCGAGACCGTGGTCGACCGCGTTGCGCAGGATGTGCAGCAGCGGATCGAGCAGCTGGTTCAGCACGTCGGCGTCGACCAGGATGTCCTTGCCCACGACGCGCAGATCGGCGAGTTTTCCCGTGGCGGCCGCGGTCTGGCGCACGTTGCGTTGCAGGCGCGGCACGATGGTCTCGACCGGCGCCATGCGTGTCTGCGAGGCCATGTGAGCCAGCTCGCGCATCAGGCGCTGCTGCTGGTGCACGATGCCGGCGAGTCCCGCCAGTTCGTCCTTGAGGCCGAGGCCGAGGTCGCGGGCGTCGGTGGTTTCCTCCATCAACGCGCGTGTGAGGGACTGCACTTCGTTGTACTGGTCCATTTCCAGCGAGTCGAAGTCGCCCATTCCGGAAGAAGCGGCGGCGGGTGTGACCGCGTGCAGTTTGTGGCGCGCGGCCACGCCGCGAATATCGACGGAATTCTCGAGCTCGAACAGGCGTTTCTGGATGGCGCGGTCGCGTTCGATCAGCTCGCGCGAATGCGTGGCGGCGCCTTTCAGTTCCTGCTCGAGCTCGCCGATCTTGATGGTGACTTCTCCCACCATGCGCACCAGGTCGTCGAGCAGCTGCGAAGGCACGCGAGTCATCGCCTTCGTGTCGCGCGCCGCAACCACGGGCGCCGCGGCTGGTGTCAGGTGTGAATCAGTCGCAGCGTCTTGCGCCGCGCCGCGCGGGCTCTGATAACCCTCGCCGGACACCAGCTGCGTCCCCGAGATGAAACCATTGTCGCGCGCCGCGTCGAGCATCTCGATGACCGCGAGCGCGTTGTCGGGCGCCACGTCCTCGCCGGCGACCGCGGCCACCATCTGCTCGAGGCAGTCGGCGGCAGCCATCAGCGCGCGGGCGCGGTGTTCGGAAGGCAGATCGGCGTCAGCCTCGCAGATCTCGAGCACGTCCTCGAGACGGTGCGCGAGCTTGGCGACACCGCGAATGCCCAGGATGTTCGCCGAGCCCTTGAGCGTGTGCGCGGCGCGCTTGGCGTTGCGCAACAGCTCGACCTGCGCGGGCGCGGCCAGGTCGTTCGACGACAACCAGCCCGACAGCGACTGTGTCACCTCGGCAGCCTGCGGCGGCGAGTCGTTGAGGAAGGCGTCGAGCAGTGCGGCGTCCACGTCGCCCGAGATGTCGAGCACCAGATCGGCGCCGGTCAAGACTTCCGGAGGCGCGTCTTCATTCAGCGCAGCGCCGATCGAGTTCGCCGCGGCGAGCTCGGCGCGCAGCGCGTCGAGCGCCGCGGTTTCGAGGGGCAGGGGCACCCAGCTGCCGCTGAAGTGCGCCAGCAGGATGTCGATCGGGCCGGGCGCGGTGGCGTCGCGCAGGTGCGCTTCCAGCAGCGGGGCCCACTCGGTGAAGAACGGGCGCACCAGCAGGCGCGCATCGGCGTCGCCCGGGTCGAGATGCTCGAGGTTGGTCTGCACGCTGGCGCAGATGCGCTGCACGCCTGCGAGTCCCATGTAGCCGGCGGCTTCAGAAAGCCGCGCCACGGACGTTAAATAGGAGTGATTGGCGTGCGCGATTGCCTCGGGCTCCGAGTCGGAGCCCGCGTCATAGGTGTGCGTGAGCTCGGGTGCAATCCCGGCGAGCTCGTCGGCGAGCGCGGTGAGGAGATCCTGTCCTCGCATCTGCCTGTCTACCCTCCCTGTTCCCTGCGTTCCCGGATCAAGCTGCGCGGTTGGTCGGCAGCTTGAACACGCGTACGGATTCCACCAGCCGGTCGGCGGACTTCGACAGGTCGGCGGTGGCCTCCGACTGCAGCAGAATCTCCGCGGCGGTCTTTTCGGTACTGGCGCCGATCTGGTGCACGCGATTGCGCAGCTCGGTGGCGATCTTCATCTGCACCTGTGCGGACGAGGTAATGCGCTTCACCAGTTCCACGAGGCTTGCCGTGGACTGCTGCGTCTCGCGCATCTGCGCGCCGGACTTGGCGGCGAGCTCGGATCCGGCGACCACCTGCGAAATCGTCTTGTTGACCGTATTGATGGTGTCGGACGTCTCGATCTGGATGTTGTTCACCAGCTGCGCGATCTGCTGCGTCGCCTGGCGCGAGCTCTCGGCGAGGCGCTGCACTTCTTCGGCCACGACTGCGAAACCGCGGCCCGCGTCGCCGGCCGCGGCGGCCTGCATGGACGCGTTCAGCGCCAGCACGTGGGTGCGTTCGGCGATCGTGTTGATCAGGTTCACGATGCCGGTGATTTCCTGCGAACGTTCGCCCAGGCGCTTGATGCGTTTTTCGGCCTCGGCGATCGACTCGCGGATGCCTTCCATGCCGCGCACCGTCTCGTTCACCGCGCCGAGCGCGCTCACCGTGGAGGTCGTGGCCTGCTCGGCGGCACGGTTGGAAGCGGCAGCCAGCTCGGCCACCTGCGTCATGACCTTGTTGGCGTTCGCGAGGTTTTCTCCGGCACGTTCCACGTCGGCGCGTTCCGCGGCGGCGGTGGCGGTCACGGACTCACCCTGGCGCTTCACGCGCTCGGTGGAGAGCTTCACCTGCGCGGCGATGCTGGTCACTTCCGAGAGCACGCGGCCGGTCTCGTGCGCCAGCAGGTTGATGGAGTCGGATACCGTGCCGATCACGTTCGCGGTGACCGGCGCCTTGGCGGTCAGGTCCTTGTTGGAGAGCTGCGCCACGGCCTGCAGCAGCTGCACGACCGAGTTGTTGAGGTCTTCGTTTTCGCGTTCGGCATCGGCGAGGCGCGCCACGCGGTCGTCGAGCAGATCGTCGAAGGCGCGCGACAGCTGGCCGAACTCGTCGTCGCCACCAAGCTGCGAACGCGCGGCGAAGTCGCCGTTGGCGATCGCGGCCACGGTGTTCTGCATCCTGGTGATGGGCCTGGTGACCGAGCGCAGCAGCGAGAACGCGATCAGCAAACCGAGGCCCAGCAGCGCCACGGCGATACCGGTCGACCAGACCACGACCTTCTCGCGCACCGCGGTCACCGGCGCGAACGCCTCGGCGGCCTTGATCTCCGCAATGATGGCCCAGCGCAGTCCGTGGATCGACAGCGGCGCGTACGCGCCGAGCACGCGCACCTTGGCGTAGTTGTCGTACACACCGAAGCCCGCGACATTCTTCTCGAACACGTCGCTGGTGGCCTGGGTCTTGATCGGTACGAGGCCGATGCTGGTGCCCTTCATGGTCACCGCGTTGACCAAGCCCTTGGAGAAGCCGGCGTCACCCACGCTCTTGGCGTAGGCATTGATGTCTTCGATAGCGAGGCGCGCGACCGAGCGCGGCGTGCCGTCGGCCGCCGACACCAGGTAGGTCTCGCCCGTGTCGCCGAGGCCGCGGTCCTTCCACCTGGCTTCCCCGGTCATCACCGAGTTGATCTTGTCGATCGGCACCTGGACGATCAGCACGCCTATCTTCTTGCCGTTGTCGAAGATCGGCGTACCGAGGAAGGCCGCCTGGTCGTTGTACGAAGGCAGGTACTCGCCGAACTCCGACAGCGCGATCTGGCCGGGGCGGTCGAGCGACCAGGACTGTCGGAAGGCGTCGCCGAGACGCGTCTTGGCATATGGCCCGCTCACCAGCGAGGTGGCGAAGTCGAGCTCCTTGAACTGCGTGTAGACGATGGTGCCGTTGCGCGGCTCGACCAGGAAGATGTCGTACAGGCCGAACTGGCGCAGCGCGGTGCGCATGAACGGATGGATCTGGCCGTGCAGCTCCGAATAACGCGAACCGTCGAGCGCGCGATCGAGGTTGTTCTTGGCGCCGAGCGGATGCGGGTTCGCGGCGATGTACTGGTACTGCAGGTTCATCGTGAGGTCCGGCAGCGAGACGGCGGTGCCGGCCATGTCGAGCTTCTTGCCGGTGTTGCGCTTCTCGAACTCCTGGATGAAGTCGGAGGTGTAGTACTTCGTCAGGCGCGCGCGCTCCGCCGGCAGGTCCGCGATGTTGAGCACCGAGTTGTCGAATGCGGTCGGCAGCTCGCGCATCGCGTTGACCACGTCCGGGGACGCGGCCAGCACCTGCACCTGGTTCGACAAGGCTTCGAAGTAGTCGGTGATCTGCGCGGCCTTCGAGGCGCGCTGCGCGACCAGCGATTCGCGCGCCTGCGACTCCAGCGCCGCGCGGCCCGAGTTCAGCGACTCGCGGCCGACGATGACCGAGGTCACGGCGACCGGGATGATGGCGAGGAACAGCGTACCGAGCAGCAGTTTCTGCCGGATGGACTGGGCGCCGAGAATGTTGCGAACGGCCATGTTTAGCTCACGAGTTGATCGAGTAGTTGCGCGTAATCGAATTCGAACCAGGCGTCATTGCCCGCCTGGTACACAGTGCGCACCGCGGCGGCGGCGCCGGCCGGCAGCTGCGGCGCGATGATTTGCGAATCGGGGGTGAAGACCATGCGGCGTGGCAGGCCATCGATGGCGATGCCGGCGGCCGAGTCGCCGTGACCGATGACCAGCAACATGCGCTTCTCGCGCGGCAGGTGTTCGGTCTCGAACAGCGCGGTGAGATCGAACAGCGGCACGATGCGGCCGTGCAGGTTCACCAGGCCGAGGAGGTTGGCGGGCGCGCGTGGCAGTGGATAGACGTTGGGCATCTCGGTGAGCTCGCTCGCGGTGGCGAACGGCGCGAGCAGGCGCATGCGCCCGATGCGGAATGCCTGCCGCACGATCTCGTCCGGATTTTCGGCCGCGGCGCCCGGTGGCGTCGCCAGCGCCGCGAGCTCCGGCGGGAGCGGCGGCAATCCGAGCGGCAGATGGAAGGGCGAGCTCATGGCGTCCGGGTCGGTGCGTTCAGGCGCAGGCCGTGATGGCGTTCAGGATCTGGTCGGGCGTGTAGGGCTTGGTGACATACCCTTTCACGCCGAGCATCTGCGCCCACACGCGATCGGCCTTCTGGCTCTTGCTGGTCACCAGTACCACCGGGATGGCCTTGGTGGCTGCATCGCCGCCGATGGCGCGGGTCGCCGCGAAGCCGTCCATCTGGTCCATGTTGACGTCCATGAGGATCACGTCGGGCAGCTGGCTCTTCGACATCTCAACGGCCTGCTGGCCGTTGGTGGCCGTGATCGTGATGTAACCCGCGGCACTCACGATCCTCTCCAGGTTCATGAGATCCGGACGCGCGTCATCGACGATCAACACTTTTTGAATAGCCACAAACCTCCCTCGGGGCGTGGAAAGACGCCCAATACACGGACCCAAAAACATGGATCAGCCCAGAAGGAATCTTGGCCCCTATGTGACAAAACCACGGTGATGCGGGTCACACCGGGTTTCCCTAGGAAGGGCTCCAGTTCACGAGTTTTCGGGGTTTGGAGCCCGCGAGAGCCCCGGTTCGCTGCCGGCCGGCCAGCGGGGTCAGTACTTGCGGTTTTCCAGCCCGTGGCTGGCGTTCTCACGCGTGAACGCCGATTCCTGGGTGACGATGCGTCGGGGCACGGAGTGGCCGGCGGCCGCGTCCTTCACCGTGGCCATGAGCTGCGGACCCAGAAGCGG
>Ga0134122_10004283_pt1 | contig 10595 bp, 8 predicted proteins | sample KB302_FD_96461 | JGI IMG/M metagenome (GOLD analysis project Ga0134122, IMG submission 96461) | Terrestrial soil microbial communities without Nitrogen fertilizer from Kellogg Biological Station, Michigan, USA - KB3-0-2 | ecosystem: Environmental > Terrestrial > Soil > Unclassified ... | reverse complement strand
CGCAACTCCGCCGCCCCCGGCGCGATGTACCAGAGAGCGCGGGCCTCGACGGCCTCTTTTCGATGGTCGGGTGCCTTCACAGATGACCTATTCGCACGGAGAGTTAGCGCCGCCAAGCGGGATCAAACCATGATCCGGCCATGGTCCGGCTTATTCTGTCCGGTGGTTAAAAACCGCCCGCCCGTATGGGCGGAATGGGGAAAATCTGCTTAGAGAAAGCCTGCTGATTGCCGCCCGCCGCTGCCCGGCGGGCATTCACGAAAAGGTACCTGCATTGTCGCTCGACCCCGCCTTCGCGAACGCGCCCGGCACCATGGAGCTTCCCGCCGCCGCGCTGACCCCGACCGGTACACAGTTGGTATCCACGCTGACACGCCGCCGGCGGATTTTCAGCGCGCTTTCGCTTGCGACGCTCATCGTCATGGGAGCCTGGCTCACAAAGATCCTGGCCGTGAACGGTTTTGGGGTTTTGGGAAGTTTGATGTTGCTCGCGTTTCTCGTTTGCGCGCCTTGGTTCATCATCGGTTTCTGGAATTCAGCGATCGGATTCGCCATCCTGCAGCTCGTGCGCGATCCGCTGAAAGTCATCATGCCGGCGGCTGTGAAAGCACGCGGCGACGATCCGGTCTTCGTACGCTCGGCGATTTTGATGACCTTGCGAAATGAAAATCCTGCGCGTGCCTTCAAGAGGCTGCGAACGGTCAAAGCGAGTCTGGATGCGACCGGCTTCGGCGAAATGTTCGACTATTACATCCTGAGCGACAGCTCGCAGCCGGATGTGATCGAGGCCGAACGCACGGCGTATGGCGCGTGGATGAGGGAATTCGCCGATCTCGATCGGCTTGTCTATCGCCATCGCACAGAAAACACCGGCTTCAAGGCTGGTAACGTCCGCAACTTCTGCGAACGCTGGGGCAAGAAATACGAAGTGATGGTGCCGCTCGACGCTGACAGTTTGATGACAGGCGCTGCGATCGTTCGCCTCGTGCGCATTATGCAAGCGAACCCGCGGCTCGGAATTCTCCAGAGCCTCGTCGTCGGCATGCCGAGCCCGAGCTTTTTTGCGCGCGTCTTCCAATTCGGCATGCGTCACGGCATGCGCTCGTTCACGAGCGGCAGTGCCTGGTGGCACGCCGATTGTGGTCCGTTCTGGGGCCACAATGCCGCGGTACGCGTCGCACCGTTCACCGACTATTGCCGTTTGCCCGATCTACCGGGAAAGCCGCCGTTCGGAGGTCACATCCTCTCGCACGATCAGATCGAGGCCGTACTGATGCGTCGCGCCGGCTATGAAGTGCGCGTGTTGCCGGAAGAAGACGGAAGCTATGAGGAAAATCCGCCGGCGCTGCCGGACTTCGCTCGTCGCGACACACGTTGGTGCCAGGGCAATCTGCAATATCTTAAACTCGTGAGCCTGCCTGCACTGTTTCCAACGAGCCGCATGCAAATTGCGTTGGCGATTCAAATGTTTCTGGTATCGCCTGCGATCGTGTTGTTTGTGATCGTGGCCGCGATTTCTGCTGCATCGTGGCCCCCTGACGTTGCCTTTCCGAAAGTATCGGCATTTTGGTTTTATTTTATGTTCGTCCTTATGTATCTTTCCCCAAAATTTTTCGGTGTCGCGGAAGCTTTGCTTCGCTCGCCGCGGCGCTATGGCGGCGTCGCTAGAATTCTTGCCGGGACAGTCGTCGAAACGATTTTCACATTTCTGATCGTGCCGATCTCAATGTTCAACCAGACCAAGTTCATGGTCGCACTTTTGTTCGGACGAAATGCCGGTTGGGACGTGCAGGAGCGCGACGGCTATCGCGTGCCGTGGAAGGTTGCGGCCCAGGGGTTATGGCCAGCGACAGTGTTTGGTCTTGCAGTTCTTGCGTTTCTGGCATTCACAGCGCCTGGGTCAATTCCCTGGTTTCTGCCATTTCTAGCGGGCCTCGTACTTTCGATTCCCTTCGCCGTCATTACGTCATCGCCGGAAGTGGGCGAGGCCGCGGTGCAGTGGCGCCTTTGTGCAATCCCGGAGGAATTCGAAACGCCGGTGGAAATATCTACACTTCTCTCTCCTCGCATATCTGGCACCTAGTTTTCGAGGACAAAGAAAAATGTTCGCCACGTCTCGCGGCGTCCTGCGTTCGCTCTACATCTACTACGGCGATCGCAAGCGGCGCGATGCGATGGACGCTCTTTACCGGCGCTTCCTCCGTCCTGGAGACCTTGCCTACGACATCGGCGCTCATGTCGGCGACAGAGTTGCATCGTTTCGGCGCATAGGTGCGCGCGTCGTTGCCGTTGAGCCCCAACCGGCGCTCGTCCTCATATTACGGATTCTATTTGCATTCGACCGCAACGTTACGATCGAGCGTGTCGCGCTCGGACGCGAAATTGGCAGCATCGAGTTGAAACTCAATCCGCCCAATCCCACCGTCGCGACCGCATCAAAGGAATTTGTCGATGCCGCACGGGGAGCGCCGGGCTGGGAAGGCCAGCACTGGACGAAAACAAAAATCGTTTCGATGCGCACCCTCGACGATCTCATCGCACGTCACGGTTTGCCGCGCTTCGTGAAAATCGATGTAGAGGGCTTCGAGGACGAAGTACTCGCCGGACTGAGCCATCCGTTGCCCATGCTTTCTTTCGAGTTCACGACCATTCAGCGCAAGGTCGCGATTTCCGCAATTGAACGGCTAACTGCGTCTGCGCCCTATACGTTCAATGCAGTACTCGGCGAGAGCCAGCAGCTCAGCCATGCCGAGCCGCTCGATGCCAAGGGCATTTCCCGCTGGATCGAAGGTCTGCCGGTCGAGGCGAATTCCGGCGACATATACGCGAGCATGGATCCGGTTCCGTTGCGGCTAGCGGCTACAGGATCGTAACAGCGAAAGCGCGGTAAAACGTTCCAGCCGTTCCGTCGAAAGGGTATAGGCCGCAAAAGCACGGCTGCTTATAATACCAAAAAATCCATTGGTTCCGCACCGGCGAAAAAAGAGAGGCCGCCATGCCTGACCCGATTTCATATCGCCGCCAAGACGAATCCGCGCAACCGCCTAGCCTTCATCCGGCTTATGAGTCGACCATCAAACGTGCGCCCCAACAGCGGCTCGTCTTGATGCCGCAAACGCTTTCCGAGGTAACGGGCCCGGTCTATGGCCACAGTAAGGTATTGCCGGATGATTCCGATCTCACGCGCCAGCACAAAGCCCAACCGCTCGGTGAGCGCATCATCGTTGCGGGCCGCGTGCTCGACGAAAATGGTCGGCCGGTGCGCCAAACGCTGATCGAAGTTTGGCAAGCGAACGCGGCAGGCCGTTACATCCATCACGGGGACCAACACTCGGCGCCGCTCGATCCGAACTTCACGGGCGCGGGCCGCACAATGACTGATGCCGAGGGCCGTTATAAATTTCTTACCGTCAAGCCTGGCGCATATCCTTGGCGCAACCACCCGAACGCCTGGCGCCCCGCGCACATTCACTTGTCGCTATTTGGTCCGAGCTTTCTTACGCGGCTCGTGACCCAAATGTATTTTCCTGGTGATCCACTGATTCCATACGACCCGGTCTATAACAGCATTCCGGACAAGAAGGCGGCGGAGCGCATGATTTGCCGCTTTGACTTTGATACGACCGTGCCCGAATGGGCGCTCGGCTACCAATTCGACATTGTTTTGCGCGGGCGTGATGCGACGCCGATGGAGCACTAGGGTGGCGTTCGGCCAAACTCCTTCCCAGACCGTCGGTCCTTTTTTTCATTTCTCTCTGCCCCACGACGGCGACGAGGTGCTTGTCACCGGAAAAACGGAGGGCGAGCGGATCATGATCGAGGGCAGGGTGTTGGACGGCGATGGTGCACCGCTGAACGACGCCTTGATCGAAATTTGGCAGGCGAATTCAGCCGGCCGCTATGATCATCCTGACGATACGCAGGACAAGCCTCTGGATCCCACCTTTCACGGTTTTGGTCGCTGCCCAACCGATGAGAAAGGCCGCTTTCATTTCCATACCATTCGGCCAGGTCCGGTACCGGGTCCCGGCAACACGCTTCAGGCGCCGCATATCAATGTAACGGTGCTGGCGCGCGGCATGTTGAAACAGCTTGTGACGCGCATCTACTTCGAGGGCGACGAGAAAAACGCCGACGACCCAATCCTTGGCCTTGTCGTCGAGCGGGAGCGGCGAGCGACACTCATCGCGAAGCGGAAAAACGGCAAGGACGTGGTTTACGCCTTCGACATCAGGCTGCAAGGAAACGGCGAGACTGTGTTCTTCGACGTTTGATTGTACGCTTCAGAGATTCATCCATGAAACAAAAAGGACGGCCGGTACCGGGCCGCACCATCGTCTTTTTGGCGGCTGCGAGTTTTGCGAGCGCGGCGTCGATACGCGCGTGCGATCCAATTCTAGCGGATATCGGTGCGAGTTTTTCGGTAACCCCGGGGGCCGCCGCGCGCGTCGTCACCGCCTTCGGCGCGACTTATGCCTTTGCTCAGCTTGCCTACGGTTTTATCGGCGATCGGTTCGGAAAACTCGAAACCATCTGTATCGCGACATTGCTTTCGGCAGTGACTGCACTGCTATGCGCCTTCGCAAACACGCTCGACCTGCTGACGCTGGCGCGCGTTCTGGCGGGGGCCTCCGCAGCGGCGATAATTCCGTTGTCCATGGCCTGGATCGGCGACGAGGTGGATTATCATCAGCGCCAGGCTGTGATCGCTCGATTTCTCACCGGGCAAATTCTCGGTCTTGTGTTGGGGCAAGTGATTGCCGGCGTTGTGGCGGAACATTTCGGCTGGAGATTCGTATTTTGGGTTCTCGCCGGATTTTTTCTGATATTCGGTCTCGCTCTCGGCCGCGAGTTGCTCAGGCGAAAAACCCGCGTCGTCCCGGAGCCCGTCGCCTTTCGTGTCACGCTTGGCCGATTGGTCAAGATGCTGCGAAATCGATGGGTGCTGATGGTGCTCGCTACAGTATTCGTCGAGGGTGCCGCACTATTCGGCGGCTATGCGTTCGTCGGTTCATTCCTGAAAGAGCGCTTCGGAACGAGCTACGACGTGATTGGTCTGATTGTCAGCGGCTTCGGTCTTGGCGGTCTTGCCTTTGCCGCAGCGGCACCCGTCTTGGTGAAGCGGCTCGGTGAGCGCGGTTTGGCCGCTGTAGGCGGAGTGGTCCTGCTCATTTCGTTTGTTGCGCTAACAATCGTGCCGACCGCACCTGCCGCAGCGCCCGCAACCATTGCCGCGGGTCTGGGCTTCTACATGCTTCATAACACCCTACAAACGAATGCAACCCAAATGGCGCCCGCTTTGCGTGGATTGGCGGTCTCTAGTTTTGCAACGTGCTTTTTCATGGGGCAATCAGTTGGTGTGGCCCTGGGCGCCCCGGTATTCGACTACACCGGCGCTATACCTTTATTCCTGAGTGCAGGGTTGATTCTTGCAGCACTCGGATTCGCCTTTCGTCTAGGGCTAGGCTTCAAATAGGCTATTGCGCTGCGATAAAGATAAAGCTTGCGACGAACGGCAATTGTTTTGCTAGTATACCAGCGAGTGCGTGACTAACGCGCACCAATTGTCACGCGACAACTGATCGCGTCCCATCAAAACGATGGATTCCCAGGGAGGTACCGATGCAAAAGAAATCTACCCGCAAAGACTCGCGCGCGCCTGTCGAAGGCCGCCGAAAATTCCTCAAGACCGCCGGTCTTGCAGGCGCTGCCGCAGCGGCAACGTTTGCTGCGCCGAATATCGTCAAGGCGCAGGGCCCGATCAGCATGCGCTGGCAGAGCACATGGCCGTCGAAGGACATCTTCCACGAATACGCGCTCGACTACGCCAAAAAGGTCAACGATATGACTGGCGGCGATCTCAAGATCGAAGTGCTGCCCGCAGGCGCTGTAGTGCCCGCGTTCCAGCTGCTCGACGCCGTATCGAAGGGCACGCTCGACGGCGGGCATGGCGTGCTCGTTTATCACTACGGCAAGCAGAATGCTCTGGCGCTGTGGGGATCAGGCCCGGCTTACGCAATGGACGCCAACATGCTGCTGGCATGGCACAAGTATGGCGGCGGCAAGGAGCTTCTCAATAAGCTCTATGCGTCAATCGGTGCCAACGTCGTCTCGTTCCCGTACGGGCCGATGCCGACCCAGCCGCTCGGCTGGTACAAGACGCCGATTACCAAGGTCGACGACTTCAAAGGCCTTAAATTCCGCACCGTCGGTATTTCCATTGACGTGTTTACCGGCATGGGTGCCGCGGTGAACGCGCTTCCGGGGGGCGAAATCGTTTCGGCGATGGATCGCGGTCTGCTCGACGCGGCCGAGTTCAACAATGCGTCGTCGGACAGGCTGCTTGGCTTCGCTGACGTTTCCAAGGTCTGCATGCTGCAGAGCTATCACCAGAATGCCGAGCAGTTTGAGATCACGTTCAACAAGACGAAGTACGACGCCTTGCCCGAGAAAATGAGAGCGATCCTTTCTAATGCCGTCGAAGCGGCTTCCCAAGACATGTCATGGAAAGCAATCGACCGGTATTCGCAGGACTACATCGAGCTGCAGACCAAGGATAAGGTCAAGTTCTACAAGACGCCCGATTCAGTCCTCAAACGGCAACTCGAAATTAACGACGAGGTTGTGAAAAAGAAAGCAGCGGAAAATCCGATGTTCAAGGAAATCATCGAATCGCAACTCGCCTTCGCCAAACGCGCAACGCAATGGGAGATCGACACAGTCGTGCCCCGGAAGATGGCGTTCGATCACTACTGGGGTCCCAACGCGAAGAAACCGATCTGATTGTAAATTGAACCTGCAAAGCACCATTCGGTAGCGCTACCGGATGGTGCTTTATACATCCAACGGAAATCTGCTCAGGCTAAAAGCATCTCATGAGCGTCCAGAGTTTTTTGCATACGATCGACGGCATTAGCACGTGGGTTGGTAAGGCAGCGGCTTGGCTAATCTTGGGGCTGACCGGGGTCGTCTGCCTCGAGGTCTTCAAGCGCTACATCCTGAATTCACCGACGGCGTGGATATTCGACGCCGATAACATGTTTTACGGCTCGCTGTTCATGCTTTGCGGCGCTTACACACTGGCGCAAAATGCGCACGTCCGAGGCGATTTTCTCTATAGTTCGATGCGTCCCCGGACGCAGGCGACGCTCGACTTAATACTTTATATCGTCTTCTTTTTCCCCGGCATTGCGGCGCTGATTTACGCAGGCTGGGACTACGCTGGCGATTCCTGGCGTATCGCAGAGCATTCAAACGTGACGTCGGAAGGTCCGCCCGTCTACCACTTCAAGTCCGTCATCCCCATTGCCGGTGCACTCGTCATGCTGCAAGGCGTTGCCGAGCTCGTGCGTTGCGTTGTTTGCCTACAGACCGGTGAATGGCCGAGCCGTCTCAAGGACGTCGCCGAAATCGACGTCGTCGAGGAGCAGCTCGCACATAGCGAATATGTTGACGAAGAGTCGCGAAAGATCGCGATCGAGCGCGCCGCCCAGATCGAAGAAGCCGCACGCCAGCGTGGAATGGGCGGGGACAAGCTAACATGAGCGATCCCGCACTCGGCCTTCTAATGCTGGCGCTCATCGTGGTTGTCATCATGATGGGCTTTGCCACCGCCTTCACGCTGATGGGGCTTGGAATATTTTTTGGCTTCATTGCGTTCTATACGCCCGGCGAATCCTGGGTCCACAACAAGGTCTTCGACCTGATAGTTCAACGCACTTACGGTGCGATGACCAATGACGTGCTGGTTTCCATCCCGCTCTTTGTGCTGATGGGCTATGTAATGGAGCGCGGCGCGCTCGTCGACAAGATGTTCTACTCGATCCAACTTGCGTTCCGGCGCGTGCCGGCCTCGTTGGCCGTCGCAACGCTGATTGTGTGCACGTTTTGGGGCATCGCAAGCGGTCTCGTAGGAGCCGTCGTGGTGCTGATGGGCGTCATCGCGTTCAACCCCATGCTGCGCGCTGGCTATGACGTGAAGCTCGCATCGGGCGTCATTACGGCGGGCGGCACACTGGGTATTCTCATCCCGCCGTCGGTGATGATTATCGTCTATGCCGCAGTGGCGGGGCAATCGGTGGTCAAACTTTATGCCGCCGCGATGTTCCCCGGCTTCTTTCTCTCGTTCCTCTACCTAATCTACATCATCGGCTGGGCGATGATTAATCCGAAAATTGCGCCTCGGCTGCCGGAGGAGCAAACGCGGGTACCCGTGCCCGCGTGGGTGCCAAAGTTTCAACAGGCATATTCGAAAAACATGCTGGTCGCGCTGATCACAGCGCTGCTCTCACCGTCAAGGGCGAGAATGATCGACGCAGATGGTCGTGCCGTCGGTTACGGGATGTTGCTGAAGAATCTAGCCTTCGCGTTGGTGCCATTCGTGTTGGTTGCTGGGACGCTTTGGCTTGTGTGGTGGTACGTCGTTATTCATCAAGAAGTTGTTGCCGCAGCGGCGGTTTCCGGGGTGCAGCAATTGGGCACGCCTGGATTAACAACGGGACCGGCGGCGCCTTCCGAGTCCGGACCACCTGAGGGATTCTATCTTTGGTTCTGGATTATTGCGGCGGGCTTGGCGCTGCTGCAGATACGGTACTACCGAAGTATGGATGCTGAGCGTTTTGAAGTCGTGAAGCTTGTGACTGTTTCGGTAATGCCGCTTGGCATTCTCACCGTCGTCGTCCTCGGCGTCATACTTTTCGGAATTACGACAGCAACCGAGTCTGCTGGGGTCGGCGCAGCGGGTGCTTTCCTGCTGGCATTCCAAGCCAGAAGCCTAGACTGGAAGCGCACCAAGGAAGCAGTCTTCCTGACCGCGAAAACGACTGCGATGGTGTGCTGGTTGTTCGTCGGATCGGCGCTGTTCTCGGGAGTATTCGCGATCCTTGGCGGCCAGGCATTGCTCGAACAATGGGTGCTCGCTCTCGACATGACGCCCGTTCAATTCATGATCCTGTCGCAAGCCATCATCTTTATCTTGGGATGGCCGCTGGAATGGACTGAGATCATCATCATCTTCGTGCCGATCTTTCTCCCGATGCTGCGGCACTTCGGCATCGATCCGATCCTGTGGGGAACACTCGTATTCGTGAACCTGCAAGCGGCGTTCCTGTCGCCACCGGTCGCGATGTCGGCGTTTTACCTTAAGGGTGTCGCGCCCAAGCACGTCACGCTCAACCAGATATTCGCAGGCATGATGCCCTACATGCTGATCGTCATCCTCTGCATGGTCATCATGTATGTGTGGCCGGGAATGACGCTCTGGCTGCCGAATTACCTTTACGGCAGCTGACGATCGCGCCTAGCGTTCTCTGATAGGGCGGAATTTCTACCGCGCGAGCTTCACGGGAACGAGTCTTGGTGAAAAACGAACTAAAGACGCTCAGCGCAGTCGACGCGGCAGCCAAGATCGCAAGCGGCGCGCTCTCGTCGGAGCAATATGTGCAGGCCTGTCTGGCCCAAATCGTCGCGCGCGACGGCGACGTGCGCGCGTTCGTTCGCCTCGCAGCCGACTATGCAATCCAGCAAGCACGTGAACGCGACAAGCAAAGAATTGAAGGCAGGACACTTGGAGCGCTGCACGGAATTCCGGTCGCGCTGAAGGATATTTTCGACACCGTCGATTTCACAACTGAGAACGGTTCGAAGCTCTATACGGATCGAAAACCGAAACAAGATGCCACGGCGGTAGCCCGCCTTCGCGCGGCCGGCGCCGTGATCCTCGGAAAGACGGTCACCACCGAATGCGCTTTTTATTTTCCCGGCGCGACGCGCAATCCCCATGATCCGACGCGTACACCGGGCGGCTCTTCGTCGGGCTCGGCTGCGGCGGTCGCTGCCGGAATGGTGCCGCTTGCGCTGGGCAGTCAGACCAATGGCTCGGTCATTCGTCCGGCTGCTTTTTGTGGCGTGATCGGCATGAAGCCGAGTCACGGTCTAATTTCGCGTGCACGGGTTCTGGCGCTATCAGGCCATCTCGATCATGTCGGCGTTTTTGCAAACACGCTCCCAGATGTCACGCTTGCCCTGGATGTCCTGGTGGGAAGCGATCCCGATGATCCCGACACGAACGGAGTGGAAAAGTCGAGTTTTGCGCACGCATTGACCGGCAGTGCAAAAGAGCCGCGCCTCGCTTTTGTGCGCACGCCGATCTGGAACAAGGCAGACCCCTCAACGCGAACGGCATTCGAGAACCTCGCAAAAAAGCTTGGAAGCGCGATTGTTGAAATCGAATTGCCCGGCCGCTTTGCTGATGCCTGGCCCGCACACCGCACAATTATGGCTGCCGACATGGCGAAGAATCTAGGACCTGCCGCCGAGCGCGGCGGAAAAGAAAAATCGAGTGAGATCCTAAGGAATTTTCTTGCCGAGGGCCGGGGTATTCAACCGGAACGCTATCGTGCAGCCGTCGAGGAAGCAGAAGGGCTGAGCGCGATGTTCGACGAGCAATTCAAGGATTTCGAGGGCATCCTCACGCCCGCGGCCATTGGCGTCGCGCCCTCGATCGAAACAACCGGCGATCCGATGTTTTGTACGCTATGGACACTGCTGGGTGTGCCGGCGATCTCGCTGCCACTGTTGCGTGGAGACGGCGGCTT
>Ga0134122_10004282_pt1 | contig 10595 bp, 10 predicted proteins | sample KB302_FD_96461 | JGI IMG/M metagenome (GOLD analysis project Ga0134122, IMG submission 96461) | Terrestrial soil microbial communities without Nitrogen fertilizer from Kellogg Biological Station, Michigan, USA - KB3-0-2 | ecosystem: Environmental > Terrestrial > Soil > Unclassified ... | reverse complement strand
GCTCGGCACGCCGCTGTGCCAGCCGCCGAAGCAACGCCACAGGTTGCGCACGATGAATTCGGGCTCGTCGTACACGGGCCGCAGGTAGGGTTTGGCTTCGAGCGCCGGCGGCGGCCGCACGGCCTCGAGGATTTCGTAGAGCGTTTCTCCTGCGTTCAGGCGCTCCAGCGTCTGGTTCACCAGTGATTCCAGGTATTCAGCGGTATCGAGCAGCGCCGCCTGTACCCGCGCCGCGCCGGCGATCGGCAAGCCGTGGCCGGGCAGCAGCAATTCGGGCGCGAGCGCGGCCATCTTGCGCAGCGCGAGCGCCCATTCCACAGCGTAGCGCTGCACCTTCTGCGGATTGCCGGCGTTGGGCGCCGCCCAGATGAACAAGTCGCCGGTGCACAGCGTCTTCGTCTCGGGCAGGAACACCCAGGTGTGATCGTCGGTTTCGCCCTTGGCATGGTGCAGCTGGAAGCGCGCACCGCCGACCGAGAGCTCGAGCGAGTCCGCGTAGACGTCGGTCGGCGCCTGGAACTCCACCGGCCACTGCGTCGCCACGCCGAACTGGCGCGTGTTGATGATCGAGTTGTAGCCCGCGGTGCGCACGTAGCGCTGCATGCGCGGCAGGACATTGGCGTGGCCGATGATGCGCGGCACCTGCCAGCCGCGTTCGCGCGCCTCGGCGAGAAATGGCGGCAGGCCGTAGGCGTGATCGACGTGACCGTGCGTATAGACCGCCGTGTGCACGCGCTCGCCATTCCAGCCGCGTACGGCGTCGAAGCTCAACTTGTGCGCGGCGGGATGAAAGGAGCCGGTATCGACCAGCACCAGACCCTCGCCGGTCTTCACCGCCGTGACATTGACGAAGGCCTTGTAGAACGCGACGCCCGGCGCGAGTTCTTCCAGCAACCGGGGGCCGGAGAAAGGATGGAATTCCGCCTGCGCGGTGCTCGCTTCCCCGCTCCACAGGCGGTCGGTGCGCTTCAATAGTTCGGACATGGACTGTTCCCGTCTCGAATACCAACAAGGTAGACTTTACGCGGGAGGAAGTGTCCTATGAACAAAATTCTGCTTTCAGTTTGCGTGCTTGCGATCGCGGTGAGCGCGCACGCGCAGCAGTTTCCGCTTCCCGGCAGGCCGGTGCGCATCATCGTGCCGTTTCCGCCGGGGGGCCAGACCGACATCCAGGCGCGCGCCATCGCGCAGAAAGTCAACAGCGAGACGCCGGGCATCTCGGTGATTGTTGAAAACAGGCCGGGCGGCTCGACCGTCATCGGCGCTCGCGAGGTACAGAAGGCCGCACCCGACGGGCACACCCTGTTCTACACGATCGCCACGCATGTGCAGATTCCACACCTGTTTCGCCCGGCGCCCTGGGACGCGTTTCGCGACTTCACGCCGATCACCACAGGCGCGCGCTCGGCGACTGTGCTGACTGCGCACGCTTCGATGCCGTTCGACGACGTCAAGGGATTGGTGGCCTATGCCAAGGCCAATCCGGGCAAGCTCAACTTCGCTTCCTTCAGCCCGGGTTCCACTTCGCACCTGAACGGCGAGCGCTTCATGCGCCAGGCCGGGATAGAGCTTGTGCATGTGCCGTACAAGGGCAGCGGGGACGCGATGAAGGACCACCTGTCGGGCGTCGTGCAGCTGTTCTTTGATGGCCCGACCACTGCGATCGCGAATTCGCGCTCGGGACGCGTCAAGATGCTCGCCCATGCTGCGGAAACGCGCATGGCGTCGGTGCCCGAGGTGCCGACCATGCGCGAGCTCGGATATGACGTCGGCTACTGGGGCTATCTCTGGTTCTGGGGTCCTGCCGGCATGGCGCCCGCGACGGTGGAAGCCGTGTACCAGCATCTCGCCAAGGCAATCAAGCACCCGGACGTGGTGAAGCTGTTCGCCGATGGCGGCTCGGAAGCCTCCGGCTTACCACCGGCCGAGATGGCACGCGCCGCGAAGGAATTGTCCGATCGCTGGGGCGAAGTCATCCGTGAGGTCGGCATCCGGATCGACCAGTAGCGCCGTGGGACCGCTTACTGGACTCAAGATCCTCGAATTCGAGGCCATCGGTCCGGGCCCCTTCTGCGGCATGATGCTCGCCGACATGGGCGCCGACGTGCTGCTCATCGATCGCACCGCGGACCCGCGCCTGGGTATCGGGCGCGACCGCTGGTTTGAAGTCATGCTGCGCGGCCGGCGCTCGGCGACGCTCGATCTGAAATCGAAGGACGGCGTCGAGGCCGCACTGCAACTCGCCGCCAAAGCCGACGCGCTCATCGAAGGATTCCGTCCCGGCGTGATGGAGCGCCTGGGCCTCGGTCCCGAGGTGCTGCTGAAGAAGAATCCGAAACTCGTGTACGGCCGCATGACCGGCTGGGGCCAGGAAGGGCCGCTAGCGCCGCGCGCGGGTCACGACATCAACTACATCGCGCTCACCGGCGTGCTGCACGCCATCGGCCGCGCCGGCACCGCGCCGGTACCGCCGTTGAACCTGATCGGCGATTTCGGTGGCGGCGGCATGCTGCTTGCGTTCGGCATCGCCTGCGGCCTGCTCGAAGCACAGCGCTCGGGCAAGGGCCAGGTAGTGGATGCCGCGATGGTGGACGGCGCGTCGCTTCTTGCGGCGATGTTCTCCGGCATGCTCGCGGCAAAGCGCTGGAGCGAGACGCGCGGCGAAAACATACTCGACACCGGTGCACCCTGGTACGACGTCTACGAAACGCGCGACGGCAAGCACGTCTCCATCGGCTCGATTGAAGCCAAATTCTATGAAGATCTGTTGCAACGGCTCGGCCTGGCGAATGACAAGCTGCCGGCGCAGCACGACCGCAAGGGCTGGCCAGTCCTGAGGAAACTGTTTACGCAGAAATTCAGGGAAAAAACCCGCGATGAATGGTGCACGGTATTCGAGGGTTCGGACGCCTGCTTCGCGCCGGTGCTGACCTTTTCCGAGGCGCGCGCGCATCCGCACAACACTCTGCGCCGAGGTTTTGTCGATTCGGGCGGGGTGCCGCAGCCAGCACCCGGGCCACGTTTTTCGCGCACGCCGGGATCAATCCGCGGTGCGGCGCCCGAGCGCGGCGCGGGCGGCAAGCAGGCGCTGCTGGATTGGGGGTTCTCGGAAACGGAACTTGCCGGCCTCAAAGCTCGGGGACTGGGCTTCGCATGAGTGGCCCCCTCGAGGGCCTCAAGGTCCTCGACATATCCAACGTAATTGCCGGGCCCTTCGCAGCCGCCCTGCTCGGCGATTTCGGCGCCGAGGTGCTGAAAGTTGAACTCCCGGGCGGTGGTGATCCACTGCGCGCGCTGCCACCGCACAAGGACGGCAAGCCGCTCCTTTGGAAAGCAGTGAACCGCAACAAACGCGCGGTAACCCTCGACCTGCGCAAACCCGCGGGCCAGGCACTGTTCAAACGACTCCTGCCGCGCTTCGACGTGCTGATCGAGAACTACCGTCCCGGCACGCTCGAGCGCTGGAACCTCGACAAGGACACGCTCTGGCAGCTGCAGCCCAAGCTCGTGATCCTGCGTGTCACCGGATTCGGCCAGACCGGCCCCTACAGCGGCTACGCCGGCTTCGCGCGCCTGTTCGAGGCCTACGCCGGCCTGACCTACATCACGCGCGCGCCGGGCGAGCCGCCGATGCACCCGGGCTATCCGATCGGCGACCCCGTCAGCGGCGTCTTCGGCGCATTCGGCGTGCTCGCTGCGATGCTGTATCGCGCGAAGCATCCCGAGGCACCGGGACAGGAAATCGATCTCTCGTGCACCGAGGCCGTGATGCGGCTGCTCGAAGTGCTGCCGATCGAGCACGACCAGCTCGGCCTGCTGCACGAACCGGTGGGCAACGGCAACGCCTATGTTGCGCCGGCAGGCGTATTTCGCTCGGCCGACGGCGAGTGGGTCACGTTCACCGCGGCAACGCAGGCCGTGTTCGAGCGCTTCTGCCGCCTGATCGGCCGCGAAGAGCTCCTTGCCGACCCGCGCTACGCGAGCAACCCGCTGCGCATGCAACACATCGAGACGTTGAACGCGATCGTGGCCGGGTGGATCGGTGCTCGTCCCTACCGCGAGGCGATCCGCGCCCTGTCCGAGGCCGGCGTCGCGGTGGCGCCGGTGTACTCCAATCGCGACATCGCGGAAGACGAGCACTTCCGTTTCAGGGAGTCCATCACCAGGGTGACGGACGCGGATTTCGGCTCGGTTGCGGTTCCCTGCGTGGTGCCGCGGCTCTCCGCCACGCCCGGGCAGGCGCGCAGCGCCGGCCCCGCGCCCGGCGCGCACAACGCCGAGGTCTACGGCGGCTGGCTGGAGATTCCTCAATCGGAGCAGGACGCACTGCGCCGTTCCGGCGTGATTTAGCGACACCGCCGTATTGCAAAAACATTACAATCCGCCGAACCCGGAGGAGTCCTCATGTTCGGCCGCCTGATGCCCCGCGAAGGAAATTTCTTCGTGCTGTTCAACGCCCACGCTGAGCGCATCGTCGAGGGCAGCCGCGCGCTCGCGCTCATGATCACCACCTTCACCGAGGTGGAAAAGCACGCCCAGTACATCGACGCCGCCGAGCATGCCGCGGACAAGATCACGCACGAGACCATCACGCTGCTGCACAAGACCTTCATCACGCCCTTCGACCGGGAGCAGATCCACCAGCTGATCACCCGGATGGACGACATCCTCGACCTGATACAGGACGTCGCCGAGTCGATCGTCCTCTACGACATCCGCAAAATCACCCCCGAATCGAGGCAGCTGGCCGAGATCTGCCAGATGTGCTGCGAACGCGTGCGCACCGCGGTACTGCTGCTCAACAACGTCAAGGACGCGGATGCGATCCTCAAGACCTGCCAGGAAATCGACCGCCTGGAGTCCGACGCCGACCGCGTCATGCGCGCGGCGATGTCCAAGCTCTTCCGCGACGAAGCCGATGTCAAACAGCTGATCAAGCTGCGCACGATCTACGAACTGCTCGAGCAGATTACCGACCGCTGCGAAGACGTCGCGAACATCGTCGAGGGCATCGTGCTGGAGAATTCCTGAGCGTCGAGCGGATACCGGCGGGGAACTGAATGGATATTTCCCAGACCAGCTTCGGCATCGTCGTCCTGCTGGTGCTGGTGGCGCTGGCATTCGACTTCATGAACGGCTTTCACGATGCCGCAAACTCGATCGCGACGGTGGTTTCCACGGGCGTGCTCAAACCGCACCAGGCGGTGGCGATGGCCGCCTTCTTCAACTTCGTCGCCCTATTCGTCTTCCACCTGAGTGTCGCGAACACGGTCGGCAAAGGCATCGTCGATCAGGGCATCATCGATCACTATGTCGTGTTCGGCGCCCTGATCGGGGCGATCGCCTGGAACATCATCACCTGGTACTACGGCATTCCGTCCTCGTCTTCGCATGCGCTGATCGGCGGCATCGTCGGTGCAAGCGTCGCCAAGGCGGGAACCTGGGCACTGATCCCCGCCGGCATCCTCAAAGTGGTCGCCTTCATTTTCATTTCTCCCCTGATCGGCTTCATCCTCGGTTCGCTGCTGCTGCTCGCGATTTCCTGGATTTTCTCGCGCTCCACGCCGAGCCGCGTCGATCGCCTGTTCCGGCGCCTGCAGCTCGTTTCCTCTTCGCTCTACAGCCTCGGTCACGGAGGCAATGACGCGCAAAAGACCATCGGCATCATCTGGATGCTGCTGATCGCGACCGGCTATATCGGCACCAACGATCCGGTGCCGGCGTGGGTGGTGATCGCCTGCTACGTGACGATCGCCGCCGGCACCATGTTCGGCGGCTGGCGCATCGTGAAAACCATGGGCCAGCGCATCACCAAGATCCGGCCCGTCGGCGGGTTTTGTGCGGAGCTTTCAGGATCGATATCGCTATTCATCGCGACATCCCTCGGTATCCCGGTGTCCACAACCCATACCATTACAGGATCCATCGTCGGCGTTGGCGCGGCGCAATCGGTGTCCGCGGTACGCTGGGGTGTCGCGGGAAATCTGATCTGGGCGTGGATCCTCACCATTCCCTGCTCTGCATTCGTCGCCGGCGTGGCCTGGTACCTCGGTCGGGTCCTGCTCGCCAGCAGCTGAGCCGGCCCGCGTCGGCGCGCCGCTTCAGACTTCGGGTGCCTGGATGTTCAACTTTGCTTCCGCCAGCCGCTCGGTCGGCGCACAGAGCAGGTTCAGCGGATCGACCTGGAAGAACTTGTACGGCAGGCCCTTGAAGGCGTCCTTGATCGGCCCCGTGCCGACCTTCCAGTACTCCACCCAGCACCACGGCCGATGTTTGCGCAGCGAAGCAGCGGCACCCTGGAGCACCTCGATTTCCATGCCTTCGACATCGATCTTGAGGAAATCCAGCTGCGGCAGCGGCATCGCATCGATCATGGTCACCGCGATTTCCTCGCCAGCCCCCGCCGGGTCGCTGCCGACCAGGCTGAGCAGGCCGAAGTCCTGTGCACTGCCGTAGTCCAGCGGCGGCACTTTGACGCGGCCGGCCCGCGCGCCGACGGCGAGGTGGAAGGCCTGCAGGTTCTCGAGGTCGTTCAGGGCAGCCGCACCGCAGAGCGCGTAGAACATCATGCGCTGGGCTTCGAACGCAAGGACGATACCGCCAAGGTTGCGCAGCGACTGCGCGAGCGGTATCGCGACCAGGCCGATATTGGCGCCTGCGTCCACCGCCACCGCGCCCTCGGGCAGGGTTCCGGCGATCGCGAGGATCATGCGCAACTCGCTCTCGATGTGCGGCAGGCCGGTCTTGATCAGCGCATCGGCCTGAAAGGCGCAATGCCGGTTGACGACGAAGCGGCCGTAGACCGACTCGATCACCGTGAAGTTGTTGACTGCCACCGCCATCCGCCCCTCCTCTGCCTCAAGAATACGTCAGTGCGCCGCCACGGTCCGGCCGGTCCAGATGCGGCACGTTGTTGAAACTCACGCAATGGATCCGGCTCGCCCCCGCCTGCAGCTCAGTGATGCCGGTATTGCGCGTCTGCAGATTGAGGTCCACCACGCCGCGCAAGGGCATGCCCAAAACATCGGCGAGAATGGTGGATATCGGTCCGCCCGAAGTGACAACGAGGACGCGCTTTGCCGCGCCCTTGCGCAGGTCCGCGAGCGCCGCCAGCACGCGGCCGCGGAATTCGGCGAACGGCTCGTGGGGATGTCCGCCCAGCGCGCCGTCGGTCCACGCGTACATCGCCTCGCGCAGGATGCGAAAATGCTCGCGCCGGTCGCCGCCTTGCGGCATCGGCCTGCCCTTGAGGTGGGCGTGGAGCAGGGAATGGCTGTCGTATTCGTCCAGCCTCGCGTCGACTTCGGCGGCCGGCGCCCTGCCGATGCCCTCTGCGATTCCGTTCAGTGTCTCCACGTGCCGGCGCAGCGAGCCGCGCACGACACGATCGAATGTTGCGCCGCGTTCGGCGAAATACTCGCCCAGCCAGCGCGACTGGCGCCAGCCGAGCTCCGAAAGCTTGTCATAGTCGTCGGCGCCGAAAGACGCCTGCCCGTGCCGCACGAGAATGAGTTCCGCCATAGCCCCGGATTGTATGAAATATGGAACAATCGCCGCATGAAAATCAAAGACAAAGTGGTCGTCGTCACGGGCGCCGCCAGCGGCATCGGCAAGGCGCTTGCGCAGCGTTTCGCCAAGGAAGGAGCGCGCGGCGTAGTTTGCGCCGACCTGAACGAGAAGGACGCCAAGGCGGTCGCCGCGACCGTCAATGGCCTGGGCGTGCGCTGCGATGTCGGCCAGGAGGGCGACATGAACACGCTCGTGGTAAACGCGCTCGAGCACTATGGCGCGGTCGACATCTTCTGCTCCAACGCCGGCATCATCGGGCGCCATGGCCTGGACGCCTCGTTGAAGGAGTGGCGGCGCACGATGGACGTCAATTTCATGGCCCACGTGCTCGCTGCGCGTGCCGTGATCCCCGTGATGCTGAAACAGGGCAGCGGCTACATCGTCGCCACCGCTTCGGCCGCCGGCCTGCTGATGCAGGTGGACTCGGCGACCTACACAGTCTCCAAGCACGCCGCGGTGGCTTTTGCCGAGTGGCTCTCGGTGAACTACGCCGAGCGCGGCATCAAGGTCTCCTGCCTCTGCCCGCAGGGCGTGCGCACGCCGATGCTGCTGGGGCCCTCGGGAGATCGCAAGTCGTTTCTCTCCGAGGGTTCAGTGAGCGCCGAGGACGTCGCCTCGCGCGTATTGGAATCGATCGAAGCCGAGCGCTTCCTCATCCTGCCGCACCCGGAAGTGGCCGATTACGAACGCAGGAAGACCGCGGACCGCGACCGCTGGCTGGGCGGGATGCGGCGCCTGCGCGCTGCAATCCTGACGGACCCGAACATGCGCGGGCTGGACTGAAATGACGCGGCTTGTTTTTGCCGTTCTTTTAATTTTGCTTGCGGCAGGTTCAGAGGCGCAAACATTTCCCGCAAAGCCGCTGCGCATCATCGTGCCGTTCCCGGCAGGCGGCATCGTCGATCTGATGGCCCGCACGCTGAACGAAAAGCTCGCCGCAGGGCTCGGCCAGCCGGTGCTGGTGGAAGCGCGTCCGGGCGCCAACGGCAGCCTCGGCACCGAGGCGGTGGCGAAATCCGATGCGGACGGCCACACGCTGGTGCTCGCGACCCTGTCGCACGTCACCACGCCTGCGCTCATGAAGACCCCCTGGCACCCGCTCAAGGACTTCGCCGGTGTCGCCGTCATGGGGCACGTCGCCAATGTCGTGGTCGTCTATCCGGATCTGCCGCCAAGGACGCTGCGCGAGTTCGTCGATTACGCGAAGGCGCGTCCGGGAAAAATCAACTACATCAATGCCGGTGCCGGCGCCTCGCAAACGATGAGCGCGGAACTGTTCAAGCGCAATGCCGGGCTCGATCTGGTCGGCATCGGCTACAAGGGCTTTCCGCCGGCAATCCCGGACATTCTCTCCGGGCAGGTGCAATTCTCGTTCATGCCGTTTGGCGTCGCCGCGCCCCATGTTCGCGGCGGCAAGCTGCGAGCGCTCGCGGTTGCCTCGCCCTCACGCAGCCGGCAGTTCCCGGAAGTTCCGACGATGGCTGAAGTCGGCCACGCCGACTCCCAGGTCATCTCCTGGTACGCCTACCTCGTCCCGGCCGCGACGCCGAAGGCAGCGGTGGCGCGATTGAACGCCGAATTCACCAAGGCCCTGGTCGACCCAGAGGTCATCGCGCGCATCGAGAAAATCGGTGGTGATCCTTTGCCCGCAGGCAAACCTGAAGAGGTCGACGCGATGCTCGCGCGCGAGCTCGAACGCTGGACAAAACTTGTCCAGGCGACGGGGATGAAAATCGAATAACAGCTAGTGTTTGTGCTGCGCCGCGGGAGCGGCGCTGTCGCCCAGGCGGCCGACCTGAAATTCGGCATTCACTTCGCCCGCTTTTGCGAATTTCAACTTCACCGCCACCTTCTCGCCTTCCTTGAAAGGCCGCGTGACGTCCATGAACATCAGGTGCGCGCCGCCGGGCTTGAGCTCGAAACTGCCCTTCGCCGGGACGTCGTAGCCCGCCACCTGCCGCATTCTCATGACGCCGTTGTCATTGATATGTACGTGCAGTTCGACCGCAGCCGACGCCGTTGACGATGCCGATACCAGCCGGTCCGCCGCCGCGCCGGCATTGCGGATGAGCATGTAACCGCCCGCGACCTTGGCGCCCGGTGGCGTGGCGCGGGTCCAGGGTTTCTCTATCTGCACTTGCGCCTGGGCGGAATGCGCGGCGAACAGGATCAGGACGACTAGAAGGATTTTCATATCGCGAATTTCCTGACCGCCTTCTCGTTCCATTTCATTCCCAGGCCTGCGCCCGCGGCGCCAACGACCCTGCCTTTCTCGATGCGCACCGGCTCGTCAAGAATCGGGTCGGCCCAGTCGACGTACTCGAGCCAGTGGCAGGTCGGCGTTACCGCAAGCAGCTGGCAGCTCGCCTCGGCGAAGAGATGGCTCGACATTTCCAGGCCCGCGCCCTGTGCCAGCGCCGCTGCCCGCATCCACCCCGTGACGCCGCCGATGCGCTGCGCGTCGGGCATGACGTAGTCGCAGCAACCCGCGGCGATCGCCTGCGCCATCTGCTCCGGCCCCATGAAGTTCTCGCCGATCTGAATCGGCGTCGCGACCTCGTGCGCGACCTTGGCGCAACCGGCGAAGTCGTCGGCGCGAATCGGCTCTTCGATCCATAGCACGCCGCCCTCCGCGTCGATCATGCGGCCACGGCGGACCGCCTCGGCGACGCTGAGCGCCTGGTTGAAGTCCACCATCAGCGTGATCTTCGGCCCGATGGCTTTCTTCACCACGCGCAGCGCTTCGATGTCAGCCGCTGCCGTCGGCCTGCCGAGGCGCAGTTTCACCGCCGAGAAGCCGCCTGCGACCAGCGCTTCGGCTTCCTTCGCCAGCGGTTTCAGTTCCTGGATACCCAGGCCATTCGAGTTGTAGGCGAGGACCGGTCGCGGCGCGCCGCCCAGCAGCTGCACCACCGGCCTGCCCAGTGCCTGGCCGAGCGCGTCCCAGGCGCACATGTCGATCGCCGACATGGCGAAGAGCACGATGTTGTGCACGCCCAGAAGGGTGTAGCGCGCGCGCAGCTTCT
>Ga0134122_10004277_pt1 | contig 10603 bp, 11 predicted proteins | sample KB302_FD_96461 | JGI IMG/M metagenome (GOLD analysis project Ga0134122, IMG submission 96461) | Terrestrial soil microbial communities without Nitrogen fertilizer from Kellogg Biological Station, Michigan, USA - KB3-0-2 | ecosystem: Environmental > Terrestrial > Soil > Unclassified ... | reverse complement strand
GAGTTCGCCGACGAGCACGCCGCAAGGGAACCGGTGGCCGGCTGAGCCGCCCAGGGTTCCGATCCCGCCAACCACGACAACGAGGACGAATGGCTGATCTGGAGATACGCAACCTGCATGTGAACGCCGAGGGCAAGCAGATCCTCAAGGGGCTCAATCTCGAGGTGTCCGCGGGCCAGATCCACGCGCTGATGGGCCCGAACGGCTCAGGCAAGTCAACGCTTGCCAACGCGATCATGGGTCACCCGGCGCTGGAGGTGACCGAGGGCGAGATCCGGTTGCGGGGCGAGGAGATCACCGAATCCGCCCCTGAGGACCGCGCTCGCGGCGGGCTGTTCATGGCTTTCCAGTACCCGGTCGCGATTCCCGGTGTGACGGTCGCCAAGTACCTGCGGATGGCCGTGAACGCCCAGCGCGAGGTGCGGGGCGAGAGCGAGATCAAGCTGAAGGACTTCCGCAAGCAGACCGAGGCGGCGATGGAGCTGATGGACATCCCCCGGGAGTTTTCGAGCCGTTACCTGAACGACGGGTTCTCGGGCGGCGAGAAGAAGCGGATGGAGATCCTCCAGCTGGCGATGCTGAGACCCCAGCTCGCCGTCCTCGACGAGACGGACTCCGGCCTCGACATCGACGCCCTGCGCACCGTGGCCGAGGGCGTCTCCAAGTTCGCTGGGCCCGAGATGGGGATCCTGATCATCACCCACTACCAGCGCATCCTTCACCTGGTGCAGCCCGACTTCGTGCACGTGATGTACGACGGACGGATCGTCAAGGAGGGCGGCCCCGAGCTGGTCGGACTGCTCGAGGAGCGCGGGTATGGCTGGATTCGCGAGGAGGTCGAGGCGGCGGCGGCGTAGCCGTCGCACGGAGGATGGAGACGACCACCGCGACAGCAGCGCGGGCGGCACCCGTCATGCCCCCTCCCGTGGAGGAGATCCGCGGTCAGTTCCCGCTGCTCGCCCGGGAGCAGGACGGCAAGCCGCTCGCCTACCTCGACAACGGCGCCACGTCGCAGAAACCGCTGGCCGTCATCGAGGCGCTGGACCGCTTCTGGCGTTCCCAGAACGCGAACGTCCACCGCGGCGTCTACCGCCTCTCCGAGGAGGCGACGGAGGCCTATGAGCGCTCGCGGCTGGTGGTCGCCGCCCGCCTCGGCGCCGACCGTCGCGAGGTCGTCTTCGTCCGCAACGCAACCGAGGCGCTCAACCTGGTGGCCTATTCCTGGGGCCGGGCGAACATCACACAGGGCGACCGAATCCTGCTCACCGAGATGGAGCACCACTCGAACATCGTGCCCTGGTACCAGCTCGCCTCCGAGCGTGGCGCCGAGCTCGACTGGGCGCCGGTCACCGACGAGGGCCGGCTCGATCTGGAGGCGTTCGGAGGCCTGCTCGAGCGACAGCCGCGGGTGGTCGCCGTCGCGCACATCTCGAACGTGCTCGGCACGATCAACCCGATCGCCGAGATCGCGCGCCTCGCGCACGACGCCGGGGCGCTGGTGGTCGTCGACGGCGCTCAGGCGGGCCCCAAGCTGCCCCTCGACATGGCCGAGCTGGGGGCTGACTTCTACGCGCTCACCGCGCACAAGATGTACGGGCCGACGGGGACCGGGGCGCTCTACGGCCGGCGCGAGCTGCTCGAGGAGATGCCGCCGTTCATCGGCGGCGGCTCGATGATTCGCCAGGTGCGGCGGGACGAGATCACCTGGGCCGAGCTGCCGGCGAAGTTCGAGGGCGGCACTCCGGCGATCGGCGAGGCGATCGGCTACGCGGCCGCCGTCCAGTGGCTGGACGCGATCGGCCTCGAGGCCGCCCACGCCCACGAGGCTCAGCTCGGCGCCTATGCGCTGGAGCGCGTGGCGGAGGTTCCCGGGCTACGGGTATTTGGTCCGCCGGCGGGCGACGACAGGGCTGGGATCGTCTCCTTCGTCCTCGACGGCGTCCACGCCCATGACATCTCGGAGATCCTCGACCGCCACGCAGTCTGCGTCCGCGCCGGTCACCACTGCGCCCAGATCCTCATGGACCGCCTCGGGGTGCCCGCGACCGCCCGCGCCAGCCTGGCCGTCTACAACACTCGCCAGGAGGTCGATCGGCTGGTGGACGCACTCCACGACGTACGCCGCGTGTTCGAGCTCGACTAGAGGCTGCCGCGATGGACGACCTGTATCGAGAGCAGATCCTCGAGCACTACAAGCGCCCCCACAACTTCGGCCGCCTCGAGCGCTACGACCTGGAATTCGAGGACTCGAACCCGTTCTGCGGGGACGAGCAGCACGTGTTCATCAGGCTGGATGACGACGACCGCGTGGCCGAGGTCGCCTTCGAGGGCAAGGGCTGTGCGATCTCGACCGCCGCCACCTCGATGCTCACCGACGAGCTTCAAGGCATGAGCCGCGAGGAGCTGCTGAAGCTGCCGAAAAACTTCGTCCTCGACCTGCTCGGGATCGACATCTCGGCCACCCGGATCAAGTGCGCCCTTCTCGGCCTCAAGGTGGTCAAGGGCGCCAGCCTCGGGCAGCCTGCCGACTGGGAGGACGAGGGCGAGCGGGGCGAACCGACCGAGGCAGCGCGTTCGGGAATCTGAACCCCTGGTGCCCGGACCCTCCTCCGCCTCCGGCGCCGCTAAAATCCGACTTCGGAAGTAGGATTAACGTGATGACGAGCACAAGCACCGACGACGAGGCCGTAGTGACCGAGAGCATCACCGTTTGCCGAGCGGACGAGCTCCCCGAGGGAGCGATGCGCCTGATCGAGGCCGAGGGGCGAAAGATCGGCGTCTTTCGCTGCGGCGACGGCGAGCTGTACGCGATCGAGGATCGGTGCTCGCACGACGACGGCCCGCTGGCCGAGGGCGAGTTCGACGCGGACGCCTGTACAGTGGAATGCCCCCGGCACGGCTCGCTGTTCGACCTCCGCACCGGGAGGCCAAAGACCCTCCCCGCATTCATGCCCGTTGAGACGTTCGAGGCCCGAATCGAGAACGGCGAAGTGAAGCTGGACAACTGATGGCGACTCCCGAGACAAAGGCACGTACCGACGAGCAGAGCGCGCTCAAGGAGATCGGCGCCGACTACGCCGAGCGCTTCGGCTTCCACGATCCCGAGACCGGGTACGCCTACAAGGCGCCGAAGGGTCTCTCAGAGCAGGTCGTCCGCGACATCTCCGGGTACAAGTCGGAGCCGGACTGGATGCGCGAGTTCCGACTCAAGGCCCTGGAGCACTTCCGGGCGCGCCCCACGCCGAGGTGGGGCGGAAACCTGGCCCAGATCGATTGGGAGAACATCCACTACTTCGTCCGGGCCTCGGAGAAGAACAGCCGTAGCTGGGACGACGTCCCCGACGACATCAAGAAGACCTTCGACCGGCTCGGCATCCCCGAGGCCGAGCGCAAGTTCCTGTCCGGCGTCGGCGCCCAGTACGAGTCCGAGGTCGTCTACCACCAGGTACGCGAGGACCTCGAGAAGCAGGGCGTGATCTTCATGGACATGGACTCCGGTCTGCGCGAGCACGAGGACATCGTGCGCGAATACTGGGCGACCGTGATCCCGCCGAACGACAACAAGCTGGCGGCTCTCAACTCCGCCGTCTGGTCGGGCGGCTCGTTCGTCTACGTCCCCGCTGGAGTCAAGGTCGAGATGCCGCTCCAGGCCTACTTCCGGATCAACACCGAGAACATGGGCCAGTTCGAGCGCACCCTGATCATCGCCGAGGAGGGCGCCGACGTCCACTACGTCGAGGGCTGCACGGCGCCTGTGTACTCGACCGACTCGCTGCACTCCGCGGTGGTCGAGATCGTCGCCAAGCCCGGCGCCAAGGTCCGCTACACGACGGTCCAGAACTGGTCCACCAACGTCTTCAACCTGGTCACCAAGCGCGCGGTCGCCCAGGAGGGCGCAACGATGGAGTGGATCGACTGCAACCTCGGCTCGAAGCTGACGATGAAGTACCCATCCATCTACCTGCTTGGCCCCGAGGCGCACGGCGAGATCCTCTCGATCGCGTTCGCCGGCAAAGGCCAGCACCAGGACGCAGGGGGGAAGATCATCCATGGCGCTCCCAAGACGACCTCGTCGATCTTCGCCAAGTCGATCTCGAAGGACGGTGGACGCGGCACCTATCGCGGGCTGCTCGAGATCGCCAAGGGTGCGACCGAAGCGCGCTCGAAGGTGGTCTGCGACGCCCTGTTGCTCGACGAGGAGTCTCGCTCGGACACCTACCCCACGATCCGGATCGACGAGAACGACGCCAACGTCGGCCACGAGGCCTCGGTGTCGAAGATCGGCGAGGAGCAGCTTTTCTACCTCCAGGCGCACGGCCTCGACGAGGAGGAGGCCTCGAAGATGATCGTCAACGGCTTCATCGAGCCGATCACCAAGGAGCTGCCGATGGAGTACGCCGTCGAGATGAACCGCCTGATCGAGCTGCAGATGGAAGGGTCGATTGGCTAGAGGCGCCCCGGTCAGGACCGAGCCCGCGTGGCTTGTGGAGAGGCGCCGGAAGGGCGCCTCTTTGGCGAGCGAGCTGGCGCTTCCGACGCAGAAAGACAAGGGCTGGGAGTTCACAGACCTGGCCGGCCTCGACCTGGACTCCTACGCGGCCGGCGAGGGTCGGGTGGAGGGAATCGACCCGGAGGTGGACGGCGCCGATGGGCCACCGGTGGTCCTGCCGCTGCGGCAGGCGGCCGAACGGTTGGGCGACGTCGTCGAGCAGCGGTTCGGCTCTTTGGTTCCGATCGACGATCCCTTCGTGGCCCACAACGAGGCGAACTGGCGAAACGGGGTGTTGGTCTACGTTCCCCGAGGCCAGCGCCTTCAGGAGCCTCTGCGGCTGTCGGTGCATCAGGACGAAGCCGGGGGCGCGCTCAACTGGAGGACCCTGATCGTGCTCGAGGAGGGCGCGGAGGCCGAGGTCTGGGAGCACTACGTCTCGGACGGGAGCGACTCCGAAGGACTGTTCAACGGCGTGGTCGAGCTCTCCGTCGGGCCCGGCGCCAACCTGCGTTACGTCTGCGAGCAGGAGCTATCGACGGGCAGCTGGGTATTCGCGACGCAGCGGGCCGAGCTGGACCGCGACGCCTCGCTGGAGTGGGTGGCGCTCGGCTTCGGCTCTGCGCGCGGCAAGGTCCGAATGGAGACGAAGCTCGCGGGCCCCGGCTCCTCGGCGAAGGTCACGGGGGCCTACGCGGGCGCCGGCGCCCAGCATCTGGACTTCGACACGACGCAGGAGCACGCCGCGGCGCACACCACGTCGGACCTCGCCTTCCGCGGCGTGCTCACCGATCGCGCCACCGCAGTCTGGCGGGGCATGATCCGCGTCGATCCCGGGGCCCAGCAGACGGACGCGTTTCAGGAGAGCCGCAACATGCTGCTCTCCAAGCAGGCGCACGCCGACGCGATTCCGGGACTGGAGATCGAGGCCAACGACGTCCGCTGCACGCACGCAGCCGCCGTGGCGCAGGTGGATCGCGAGCAGCTCTACTACCTGCGCGCCCGCGGCCTGCCCGAGCCGCGGGCCAAGCGCCTGATCATCGACGGCTTCCTCCAGGAGCTCGTCGAGCGCACCAGCGAAGGCCCGGTGCGCGACGCCCTGTCGGCGGCGCTCGATCGCCGGCTGGGTGAGCTCCTTCCCGAGACCTGAGCCGCCGGCGCGCGGCCCTCAGACGGGCGGGGTGCCTACGGTGATCCTCGCAACGTCGATGCGCGACGCCGCGACGACCAGCGGGAAGTTGCCCGGCTTCGAGGCCTTGAACGTGATGAGCGTCGGCTCGCCGGCCGGGATCGTGCGCTCGATCCCGTAGCCGATCAGCTCGACGTCGACGGCGCCGTTCGAGACCACCCGCAGGCGAACGAGATCGTCTCGGCGATAGTGGAGCTCGGCCGGCCCGCTCGCAGGCGGGGCGCCGTCGATCACCCTCACCGTCGCCACTGCTGGGCGCGAGGCCGAGTTCCCGCCTTCCGAGCGCCCGCCGCTGCCCCGTTCCCCATTGGAGACCGACGGAGCGTCGACGGTCTCCTCGCTGTACAGAAAGACGAAGCCGGCGACGATCCCGACGCCGAGGATCAAACCGAGGACGATGCCTATGACCCGGTCGCGCCAGCGCACATCGAAGGTCGCCGGCTAGGGACCGTCCGGCCGGCTAGACGCCGTCGAGCAGCCGCCAGTTCGCCCGCAGGACGGTTTCCGCGCCGGCCACCAGCTCATCCTCGTCATCCCGTGACGCCAGCTCCTCGATCAGCTCGCGCGCCTGCGCAGCGTGCTCGGTGTCCCGTTGCTCGTGGAGGCGGAAGTAGGCCGTCCCGGGGCCATCGGCGAACCCGTAGCAGTCCACCAAGCCCTGGCGCTTGATCCGCGAGATATCTGGCTGGCCGCTCTCGATCGCGTAAAGCTTCACAAGCCTCACAAGGAGATCGTCGCCGCCCGCGTGCGGTGCTCCGGAATCCGACCAGGCCCGCACGCATTCTGCCGTCTCCGGCGTCGGAGCGTCGGCGGCACGCCCGCCGGCCGACTCGACGAATCCGTCCCAGAGAGCCAGGTGGTCACGCTCCTCGACCGCGTGCTGCCGCAGCTCGGGGCGCTCGGGAGCGGCGTCCGCGGCGGCTTGGGAGAGCCCTGCGATAGCTTCCACCGCGTGCCGGTACTGGCCCGAGTAGCGCGCCAGCTCGTCGCGACTCAGCTCTCCGGCCGACCAGCGCCGGTAGAAGGGGTGGCGGAGCACGTTCCAACGCTCGCGCGCCTGCTCGATCCGGTCCCAGGTCCTCTGCGTCAAGTGATCCTCCTCGTTCAGCCGGAAGAAGCCAGGAGAATAGCGGCGCGGTGCGACCGCAAGCGCCCGACATAGCCGTGCCGCCATTCGCGCCGGGCACGAAGTGGATAGGCCCCGAGCCACCGGCGGTCGAGCGCATCTGTGCCCGCGGCCCTCTGCTCGTACATTTCATCGATGCCGCGCACCTGTCGAGCGTCCGCACCCTCTCGTACGTGGGCGCCTGGGGGGAGCGCTACCGCGACCTGGGGCTGACCCTGGTGGGGGTCAACACCCCCCGCTTTCCGTTCACGGCCGATGCCAGCAAGCTGACCGCGGCCCTGGCGCGGCTCGGGGTCGGCTTCCCCGTGGCCGCGGACTCCGACTACCGGGTTTGGCACGACTACGGCTGCGAGGGGTGGCCCTCGCTGTTTCTCTGGGGCCGCGGAGGAGCCCTCCGCTGGTTCCACTTCGGCGAGGGCGAGTACGCCGCCACCGAGGAGGCCATCCAGGATGAGCTGCGGGGCCTCGACCCCGGGCTCGACCTGCCCAAGCCTCTCCCCCCTCTTCGCGCCAGCGACGCCGCCGGCGCGCTCGTCGCGCGCCCCAGCGACGAAGTGTTCCCGGGCGGCTCGGAGTCCCAGCCGTGGCGGGCGCGCGAGGACGTCACGCCGCTCGAGCTCGATTACGCGGCAGGCGGCGCCTGGGCGACGGTCGACGGCCGGGGACAGCTGCGCGCCTCGCTCGACGGCGGGGCCCAGTCGACGATCGAGGTCGAGGCGCCGGGGGCCTACGAGCTATCGGCCCACGAGCGGCACGAGGCCCACCACCTGGCACTTGCCGCCACGCCCGGCCTGAGCGTTTACTCGATCGCCTTTGCGGCCGCCGTGCCTTGACCTGACCACAGGCTCGGCCGGATCAGCCGCGCGCGGCCAGCTCGACCCTGATCTCCTTCGGGAGCATGAAGCGCACGTCCTCATCGACCGTTCGCAGCTCCGACACCTCCTGCGCCCCGCGCTCCCGGAAGAAGTCGACGAGCTGTGAGACGAGCTCCTCGGGGGCACTAGCCCCGGAGGTGATCCCGATGGTGTCGGCGCCCTCCAGCCACTCCTCCTGAACCTGGAGCGCGTTGTCGATCAGGTGGGAGGCGGCCCCGTGCTCGCGCGCCACTTCGACCAGCCGGTTCGAGTTCGACGAGTTGGTGGAGCCGATCACCAGCACCAGGTCGCACTCGCGCGCCAGCTGCTTGACGGCGATCTGGCGGTTGGTCGTCGCGTAACAGATGTCGTCCGACTTCGGGCTGACGATCCGAGGGAACTTCTCGCGCAGGCGAGCGATGATCTCCAGCGTCTCGTCGACCGAGAGCGTGGTCTGAGTGATGAAAGCGACCCGGTCGGGGTCGGGGACCTCGAGGTCGTCGACGTCCTCGACCGTCTGCACGAGCACGATGTTGGCCGGCGCCTCGCCGGTCGTCCCCTCCACCTCCTCGTGGCCCGCGTGGCCGATCAGCACGATCGTGTAGCCCTGCTCGGCGAACTTGCGCGCTTCGACGTGCACCTTGGTGACCAGGGGACAGGTGGCATCGATCGTGCGCAGACGTCGCCGGCGCGCGTTCTGGTGCACCGTGGGGGCGACGCCGTGCGCGGAGAACACGACCAGCTCGCCCTCCGGGACCTCGGTCTCCTCGTCGACGAAGATCGCGCCCCGCTTGGCGAGCTGCTCGACGACGTGCTTGTTGTGGACGATCTCCTTGCGCACGTACACGGGCGGCCCGTGCAGCTCGAGAGCCTCCTCGACCGTCTGCACGGCTCGATCCACGCCGGCGCAGTAGCCGCGCGGCGCGGCCAGCAGCACGCGCCTCGGCACGCTACGGACAGGGGATCTGGAGACGTCCGCCATCGCCCTAAAGGGTACTCAGCGCTGTCCCTTCGAACTGCGTCACCGAATCCGTGGCAGCACGTCGAGCGCCGTCTCCCCCACTGCGTCGAGGCTTCGCGGGCAGACGTGGGCGAGGTTGTCCCGCAGCGTGTGCCAGAAACTTCCCGGCGTGGGACCGGGGCCGTAGGTCAGGTCGATCAGGTCGACTGACGGAATCCCCGCCTGCACGAACGGGATGTGGTCGTCCAGGACCGCGCCCGCGGTCCCCACGAACGGGGATGGGCCCGGCTCCTCCTCGGCGGCGTCGGAGAACAGCTGGTAGAGGTCGGAATCCGAGTTCACCTCCCGCGGAATCCCGAGCTTGCAGTCGCCGACCAGGTCGAGCAGGACCATGGCGCGGATCTCGTCCACCGGCGCCGAGCCCTGGACGGCGCCCTGCTGTGCGTACGAGAAGTACTGGCGGCTGCCGCGCGCCCCGTCCGTCTCGAAGGGCTTGTCATCGTGCGCCTCCTCCGCGTCGAAGAAGACCAGGTCTATGGAGGGCCCAGGGAGGCGCCGTGGAAGCCCGCGCGCCAGCTCGAGCAGGACCGCGACGCCGGAGGCGCCATCGTTGGCCCCGACGAAGCCGCGGATGTCCTTGGTGTCGTGGTGGGCGCCGACGACGACCGTCCCCGGCGATTCGCCCGGGATGTGGCCGATGACGTTGCGGCGTGGGTGCTGCACCCGGACCTCGGTCACCCCGGCTTCGCGCAGCTTGCGCCCGATCAACCGCACCTCCTCGCGGCTCGTGGCCGAGCCGGCCGGCCTGGGACCGATGCGCACCTGCGCACGCAGGTCCCGGAAGGCGCGCTGGGCGTCGAAGCGGTCGCCGGCGGCTGGGCTCTGCCCGTTGCCCGAGTCCTCGCCGCAGCCGCCCACCACAGTGACAAGCACGGCGAGTAGCGCCCAGAACCGTCGCACGAGGCGAGGCTACCGAGGCGGTAGGGTTGATTCGTGGCACAAAAACACATGGATCGCCTCAGCTCGGTCGACGTCTCCTTCCTGACCAACGAGAGCGCCTCCAGCCACATGCACGTGGGCGGAATCCTGATCTTCGAAGGGCCGCCGCCCAGCTACGACGACCTGCTCGACCATGTGCGGGGCCGGCTTCATCTGGTGCCCCGCTTCCGCCAGAAGCTGGCTCACCCGCCGATCCAGACCGGGCGCCCGTTCTGGGTCGACGACCCGAACTTCAACCTCACTTATCACGTCCGTCACTCGGCGCTGCCGGCGCCAGGCTCGGAGGAGCAGCTCCGCCGGATGGCGGCCCGCGTCTTCTCGCAGCAGCTCGACCGCACCAAGCCGCTCTGGGAGCTGTGGCTGGTCCAGGGTATGACCCGCAAGCGCTTCGCGCTGATCACGAAGACGCACCACGCCCTGGTGGACGGCATCTCGGGAGTGGACATCGCCACCGTTCTCTTCGATGCAAAGCCGGTCCCCGAGCCCGCCGAGCCCGACCACGATTGGGCGCCTGACCCCGTCCCCTCCGGGGCGAGCCTGGCCGCGAAGGGAGTCCAGGGGCTGCTGGGCGCCCCGGTCCGCCTGGCGCGCCGCTTGGAGCACGCGGTCGAGCACCCGCAGGCGGCCGTGCGCAGGCTCACCGAGGCCGCGGAAGGGGTCGGCGAGATCGGCTGGGCGTTCGCGAACCCGGCGCCGAAGGTGCCCCTTAACGTCAAGATCGGCTCGCACCGCCGATTCCTCTGGATGCGCAGCGATTTGGCGCAGATGAAGCGCGTCAAGGACGCGCTCGGAGGCACGGTCAACGACGTGGTGCTCGCGGTGGTGGCCGGGGGGGTTCGCGACTGGCTCCACGGCCGGGGCATCCGCACGGAGGGACTCTCGCTTCGGGCGCAGGTGCCGGTCTCGATCCGGGCCGAGGACGAGCGCGGACAGCTCGGCAACCGCCTCGCCGTGATGCGCGCGCCTCTACCCGTTTACATCTCGG
>Ga0134122_10004276_pt1 | contig 10603 bp, 13 predicted proteins | sample KB302_FD_96461 | JGI IMG/M metagenome (GOLD analysis project Ga0134122, IMG submission 96461) | Terrestrial soil microbial communities without Nitrogen fertilizer from Kellogg Biological Station, Michigan, USA - KB3-0-2 | ecosystem: Environmental > Terrestrial > Soil > Unclassified ... | reverse complement strand
GGCTGCGGGCTTCATCGCGGTCGTCTACGCGGGCATCGAGGTCTTGACCTTCATCGTGAGGATGATCACCGCCGCCGTCAACTTGGTGGCCGCGATGATCCGCATTAAGGACGCGATCGTGGACGCTGCCTCGGCGCTACTGGTGCAGGCGGGTGACAAGCTGGCGCAGATCATCACCACCTTCCGGGGGCTGCCCGGCAAGCTGACCGTTATCGGACGCGAGCTTGTGGCTGGCCTTAAGGCCGGGGTGTTGCAGAGTTGGAACGCGTTCGTGTCCTGGCTCTCAGGGCTCGTCAACACGTTGCCCGACCCGCTCAAGAAGGTGCTGGGCATCCGCTCGCCGTCCAGCGTCATGGCGGGCATTGGCCGCGACTACGTGCTCGGCCTCAAGCAAGGCATCACCAGTACGTGGCCCAACATGCAGGACGCGGTGGACAGGCTGCGTGTCGTGGCGCCGCAAATGGACGGGCTGGTGATGCCTGAACTCGCCATGCCTGCCAGCCTGCCGCAGCGTGGCCCGCTGGCCATGGCCGCCGCAGCCGGTGGTGGGTTTGCCACGGGTGTGTTGTCGCGCGCTGCCCAGGCGGGGGCGCTGGCCAGCACAGGCGGCCCGCCGCCAGTGCTGGTGGACATCACCATCGAGGGCGGGGTGTTTCTTGATGACGGCCCCAGCATGGACAGGCTGAGCAACGCTGTGACGCAGCGCATGCAGCACGCTCTAGGTACGTAGCCCGTGCCGCTGCCAACCCTCACCATCGGCGCGACCAACCAGAGCGCCAAGATTCGCAGCGGCTCGATGAGCGTGAAGTTCAACACGCTCGACGTGGCGTTGTACGACCCCGTGGTGATCCCTGCCATTGACGACGTGGTCACCCTGTCGATACCTGCCTGGTCGGGTGTGGTAACCAAGGTGGCCACCACCGACGTGGTGAACAAGAAGGGCCATCAGGTCGTCCTCGTCTCGGCGAGCTACGTTGCCGACCCCCTGGCCAGCCAGGGGCCCTTCGACCTCCACGACACGCCCCTGGGCGGCGGCAACCTGCTGACGGCCAACCAAGCCAGCATCGAGACCGACGTCACCGGCTGGGCGGTCACCGTCAACTGCACCATCGCGCAGACAGCTGCCCAGGCGCACGATGGCACCAAGGCCCTGCAACTAACCTCGGTCGCGGGCGGCGACATGGCGGCGCAGGACAGCACCAACCTGCCGGTGGTGCCAGGCGAGACCTACACCGTCTCGGGCTGGGTGCGCAGCGCCGTCTCGGCCCGCTCAACGCGGCTCGACCTGTTCTGGTTCAAGGCCGATGGCGTCACGCCCTCCTCAGTGCGCGCCTCCGACGTGGGCACCAGCGTGGCCGACTCTGCGGCGGCATGGACGGTGCTGCCCGCCCTCACCGCCATCGCCCCCAGCGATGCCGTCTTTGCCGTGGTCAAGGTGCGCGTGCTGGCGACGGGCGCCGCCGCCGAGGTGCACTACTTCGATCAGCTGGGCCTGGCCATGGGCACCACACCCTGGGTTGCCGGTGGCACGCGCCCCACCTTCGGCTACAGCGGCCTGTCGGTGCAGACGCAGCGCAACACCGACGGCGAGTTGAGGGTGACGGGCAGGTGCGTAACCAAGCAGGGCGGGCTCTGGCCAGCGCACACCTTCTTGCTCACCTCCACCAACCAAGGCATCGCCGCCCAGTCCTTCACCGTGACCAATGTGACGGTGACGTGGCTCACCAAAGACGTTGAGATCTACACCATCGAGTTCGGCGATCCCATCGTGACCATGAGCGTGTGGATGAACAGCGCCGCCAGTGGCCAGATCACCACCACCAAGATCACCGACGGAGCCATCTCCACGCCCAAGCTGGCGGCGGGCTCGGTGACGGCTGACAAGCTGGAGGCGGTTCTGGTTCTGGCGAACAAGCTGGTCGGAGGCGTGCTGGGGGCAGCGCGCACCGAGATGGATGCGGCGGGCTTTCGCGGCTACGACATATCCGAGAACCTGATTATCAACATCCCCAACGACGGGTCGCCGCTCTCGCTGCTGGCCCAGGTCATCGCCTCGTCGCTGCTGGTGACCGGCAACGCGGTACTGACGGGCACCCAGAACGAAGTGGCCATGGCCGCCGTTGTGCAGCTGGATGCGTCGCAAGGCAACCCAAGCCTCAAGCCTTCGCTGGCCCAGGGCTGGGACACCTTGACGATCCCCAGGAACGCCACCGTCGACGGTGTGGTGTTCAGCCGGTGGTGCCTGGAGTACGACGCCGCTGGTGGTGCGGCGGGCACGACCAAGGTTTTCTACCAGATCGCCTTCAATGACCAGAACAACATTTGGTACTTGGTCGAGATCAAGTGCTCTGACCTAACGGTCAACCGCTCGATGGCCTTCGGTGTGTCCGCTCAGCTCTACAGTTTGTGCCGCCTCGGCTCCTACATCTACCTGCTCTTCCACTTCTCGGGCGGCTGGCGTGTTTACCGCTACGTCCAGGCCACCTGGGCGTCTACTCCCGATGCGACTTACATCCCCAACATGCCGACTGCCACTCCCAACTTCCCCAGCATGTGCTCGGACGGCACCAATCTCTTCATCGCTGACACGGTGCTGGGGGGCGCGCTCTCGTGGAACAAGTACGACGGCAACATGGTCAAGCAGGGCTCGACCATCGCCACCGGCTACACGCCGCCCACCAAGCCCAGCGATTGCGCTGCGGGCAACTTCGATTTCGGCGCCTTCCGCATGGTCACCTCAGACCACGGCGGCAGCGTGCACGTCTTTGATTCGGCCGGGGCGCGCCAGGTTAACGAGGAGTTCTTCTTTCCCAGCTCGACCTTTGAAAGTGGCATTGCATACGGCGATGCGCTGGGGGACGGCGCGCGGTTCTGGACGACGCCGTTTCAAACCCAAACCCTGGTCAAGCACTCGACGTGGACGTGGACGACGGCCAGCGCAATCTACTGGGTGGCGTACAGCTGGTACGACAGTGCAGGCACCACGCATGAGACACAGGCGGGGCCACGCGCCTCGATCACCATGGGGCGCCGCAAGAAGCTAACGGTGACGGCGGCGATCTTGCCAGGCACGGGTGGTGCAGACGAGCCGAACAACATCCGCTTCTACATGGCACCCAACGCGACCGACCCCGGCCTGACGAACCTCAAGCTGCAAGCCACCCAGGCGGCGCAGACGGTGGCCCTCTCTACCTACAACTCTGGCGGGGCTGCCGACCCAGGGTCGAACGGGTTCGGCTCGGGCACGCCTGGGGAGTTCAAGACGCAGGTCGGTGGCATCTCAATCAAGGGCGACGGCAGCGCCGTCTTTGGCTCCGGCCTCAACTCCGGCAACTACCGGTTCCGTGCCACCGCCAGCGCAACCCAAGTCCTCTCATCTGGCGTTTGGGCGACCTTGAATTTCGACACCGAGCAGTACGACTCCAACAGCAACTTCAACACCACCACCCACGTGTACACCGTCCCGGTGACCGGCTACTACCTGATGATCGGGGCGATTAGCGGCAGCCCCACTGTCCGCATTGGAGTTCGCTTCAACAAGAACGCAGGCACCTTCCTGGCGACGACCGTCGCCAACTCGACCACCAATGCCCGCCATGAAGTTGTCGGCCTTGCATTCCTTACGGCGGGGGACACCATTACCTGCGAGGGCTTTGGTGACTCAGCTACCTTGACGGTGCAGGGCCAGGAGTTCAGCATGCACCTGCTCAGCCTGTAAAAGAAGGAGGGTCCGAATGGAGAACTACACCCCGGGCATCGTCTGTCCCAAGTGCGGGGCCACCGGCGCCCAGACGCGGTACGTGGTGACAGACAAATGCGCCATCGACACGCCGCACCTCCATCTCCGCTGCATGAAGTGCGAGTACGGGCTGGGCTGGCAGGACTGGGCCGTGTTGCCCATGGACTCAGCTGCCCCGGTGCCACCCGCCATGCAGAAAGACCCACCGCCACCCGTCGAGGAGCCCAAGTAAGGCCCGAGCGTGGCACGCGACCGTGCCTCATACTCTGGCCATCTTCAAGGAGGTGCACATGCTCACTCGACTAACTCGCCGGCTCGTCACCATCGCCGCCCTGCTGGCCATGCGTCGCGTGCCCCTACTGCTGGTGTTGGGCGCGCTGGCCCTGGTCATGGTCACGGCGGCTGCGCCTGCCGATGCCAGCCTGGCCACCGCCCTGGGTATCGCCGGGGTGGCGGCGCTGATCCTGCCCTTCGTGCTCAAGCTGGTGCCAGCTGCGGGCAAGTACATGATTGCCATTTGCGTGGTGGCCTCGCTGCTGATCGCCGTGGGGTCGATGGTGGCCTCGGGCGAGATCGTCTTGGACAACCTGAGGGCCACCGACCTTCCGACTTTGCTGGCCATCTTCCTGAGCGTCGAGGGCCTATCGCAGCGCCTCTACTCGATCCTGATCCAGAGCCCCGAGACTGCCCGGGCCGTTACGTAGGGCCCCGGCCACGTCGCCCTCAGCCGCCACGCTGCAAGGCTGGGCCGCCATCCTGGGCGGCCTGGCCAGCCTGATCGGTGCCCTGGGCGCCGTGCTGCATGAACAGCGGTGGCGGTTCCAGTGGCCGGTGCATCGCATCGACCGACGCAAGGCAGGGCGGCGGCGCACGCGCAGGCCAAGCCCGGGGCGACGCCGCACCGACTGAGCCATGTGGCATGACGTAGGTGCAGGCCACCGCGTGCAACCGCTGGCAGCGGGTGGTGACCCTGGCGTGGTGACTTTGCTGTGGGAGCACGACACGGTGCAGCCCTATGCCGTGGCCAGGCACATGGTGTCGAGCGCGGCAGGCGCCACGTGGGCGTTGACGCGGGGCGGCGGGGGCATCTCGCTCACGCCCTCCCTGCATTGCGACCGTGCCAAGGGCGGGTGCGGCGCGCATGGCTTTGTGACGGATGGCGCCTGGCGTTGACGACCTGAAATCGGACGTCGGGTCGCTTACCTGCACGACCACGTGCACACGAGTTGCGGGCATGCCGCACGCTGCCGTATGTTTGCACCTGCACCCGCCCACCCAGCACCACACAGGAGGACGCCATATGCCCAGTACCCCCACCGCCAACCAACAGCGCAAGGCAATCGCCAAGCAGCGCGCGGCGATCATGGCCAAGGCCCGCGCCGAGGTTGAGAAGGATTGGGAGGCGGTGGAAGTCCGCCAAGCAATCGACGCAGAAGCCAGCCGTCAACTGGTGCGTGAGCACCGGGCGATGGACGCCGTGTTGGCCCAACGGGCCGAGGCAATAGCGGCAGCCCGTGCCGCTGCAACCAATGGAGATGACAACGAGATGGCGACCGAGACCAAGGCAAACAAGCAGGCAGCCGTGCGCAAGACGGCGATGAGCGACGAACAGGTGGTGGCGTTCATCGCCAAGCAGCTGGGCAAAGACCCCGACGCTGGGGTGAGCACCGTGTACAAAGCCCTGCGCGCGGCAGGCAACTCGTGCAGCGGTGGCCGCGTGCGCAACCTGTTCGAGCAGGGCCGCAAGGCGGCAACCAGCGGCAGGGTAGACAGGGCAATCGTCAAGTCGGTGAAGAAGTCACTCGCGAAGGGCGCGGTGAAGAACTACACCGGCAAGGCCAAGCCGAGCAAGAAGGCCAAGGCCAACGGCGAGGGCGTGACGGCGGGGGAGCCGGTGCCCGCAGCCGCCACGGCGCGCAGCAAGTAGACATCAACGTGGGTGGTGCAAAGGGCGGTGAGCAGCGTGCTCGCCGCCCCCACTCTGACAGCGACGAGGACGGCTTCTACCAGCGCCTCGGCAGGTGCTTTGAGTTGGCTGGCACCTTCATGATCCACGACCCCAGCGCGCGGCTGCTGATCCACGGCACCATCCAAGGCGATGGCAGGCCAGCCCTGGCGCATGCCTGGGTGTACACACGGCACGGCGACATATGGGAACCGATCACCAACAGCCTCTACGACCCGCGCGATTTCAAGGCGATGTTCTCGCCGGTGCAGGAGCGTGCGTACAGCCTGGTCGAGACCTCGCGGCACATGCTCGTGACCAAGCACTACGGCCCGTGGCACAACACCACCGGCACCACCAAAGGAGAAGTCAAATGACAGCGATCCAAGAGCACGGCGCTGCGCTGCGGCGGCTGCGCGCAGAGTTCGATTCACGGCCCATCCAGCACGAGCGATGCCCCGACAGTGGCATGGCCCCGTTCGTGGGCTACAGGCAGCCCGATGGCCGCGCGTGGTGCGGTGCTTGCGGCCACGTGGTGGCGACGATCACCCTCACTGGGCACGCGCGGGGCGTGCGCTATGCCGAGCACCTGACCAACGGCCAGCCGGTGCCCGCGTGACGCGTCGGATCGATCCGGCCACGCTCATTAGGCACGCGCTCAGCCAGCCCGGGCGCGCCCTCTGCGGGCAGGAGGTGAGTCACAGGGGCCCGCAGCAGGGACCGCACACCTTCGTCGTAGTCGATTACGGCGGCCCCGCACACCCCGACAGGTACGAGGACTACTGCACCCGGCTGGGCAACAAGATGTGCGGCCAGTGCCATCACCTCTTGCAGCTGCGCCTGACGTGACGCGACGGCGGCGGGCGACAGGTGCGTGCCTCGACTGCGAGTGCGCGTGCCTGCAACCGCCCGCCGCCAACACCTGCACGTGCAGCCACCACGCCACCCGGCACCGCTGGCAGCCTGGGCCCCAGGACGTGGCGCGGCTGCTGGCCTGGCTGGACGCGCGCCCCTACCTGGCCTAGCTGCCAGGGCCCTGCCTGGGCGGGCCAGGGTGCCCCAGGACACCAGCCGCCGCTTCAAACGCCCGCCTACCCCCTCTGCCTGGCAGACGCCCAGGCTGCCCGCCCCAGCCCCTCGCCTTCAGTTCAAATCACCCCGCTGGCAGGGGGTGCCCACCGCCCAGGCTTGGGGGCTCGACATATAAGGGCGTGCACGATCCCTAAGTTGGTGAGGCACAACCTGCACGCCCCTGTGTACAATGGCGGAGCGGGTTGGAACCCCCGCCCAAGCAGCGGTTGACAAGTAAACAGCGGGCAGGCCGGTAGAGGCTGCTGCGGAACTCCCACAGAAGCTCGGCATCGAGCGCGGCACGGCGGTAAACCAACGGGGCGAACGCGGTGCGGCTAGGCAGCTACCAACACCGGTACCACCCGCTGCCAAGAGCGGCAAGGCTAAGACGCAACACCACATCGCGACCCATCGATAGACCCGCCAGTACATAGCACCGTGTGCCCGAGAAGGGGCCGACTACGGGATGCGCTGGCGGCGAGCGTGCAGGTGTTGGACAGGAAGCCCGGCGTAGAGCCGGATTCAAAGCCCACTCGTTTATCGGGAGCAGCCGCCCCCGCAGCAACCGCAACCCAAACCAAGGAGCACCACCCCGTGAAGATTCTTAATGACACCAAGACCACCCGCGATGGCATCACCACTCGCACCGCAACCCTGGCCGACGGCACCGCCATTACCTACTGCCACCCGCACCACTCATGGGAGTGGGACTGCATGTGCGGCCACGTCAACAAGCGCGCCGACGTGGCGTGTGACGACTGCGGGCGTGACCGCGTTACGGAGCAGGCGGCATGAAGTACAACCTCGTGATCGTTTACCCCAAGCGCCTCACCGTGCCTGACGGTGACGCTTGCATGCGCTGCCCCCGCACGTTGGGGCGCGGCGGTCGGTACGTGCACATCGACGGCATAACCAAGGCGCTGTGCTCAGGCTGTGTCGCCGCCGTTTGCAAGCAGGCGCACCACGTGCACCGCGAGCGCCACTAACCCCCAGCCACCTGTACACAAGAGGAGCACCACCCCCAATGACAACCCAGCACATACACGTCAGCGTCAACGCCGCCCCCACTCACGAGACCCTGGCCGACAGCGGCCTTGAGTGGTCAGGCACCCTGGACGACCTCGTGCGGTTCGTGTACGCCAACCAAGGCACTCTGTTCGTGGAGGACGCGGTGCCCTACCGCTACGGCAACAACCACCTCACGGTGGCCAGCCAGGGCGAGTACCACCACGGCGAGCACCGCGTGTACGGCACGTGGGAGCACGAGAAGAGCTACAACCGCTTCGACAGCGAGGATGAGTACAACGCCTGGCAAGACAGCCGTGGCGACCTGGCCCACGGGCCAACCGAGATCGAGTGCTACGCCTGCGGCGGCTTCGACGGCAGCGGCACCGGGCCGGAGCGCGCGGTGGTGGCACACGGCCCCACCGTCAACCCCGCCGACCCAACCGCCACCTACGTGCTGGCTTGCGGCCACGTGGTGATGTAGCCACGGCGCAGGCGGCAAACCCCACCCACCCACCACCCACACAAGGAGCACCACCAACCGTGGACACCACACTCAACCTAGAGCAGATCAAGCGCGCCCTCGTGCTCGGCTTCATTGCCGACGTGCCGATGGCGATCGTTGGCCGCCCTGGCATTGGCAAGAGCGGCATCGTGTACGAGGTGGCCGAGGCGCCCAAGGTGCCTTACACCATGTACGACTTCAACCTCAGCGACAAGACCCCCGGCGACGTGGGCGGCATACCGGTGCCCAGGCTTACAGAGAAGTCGCTGGACTTCCTGATGGCTAAGGGCCTGCTGCCCTTCGACACCGACGAGAAGTCGATCCTGTTCTTGGACGAGATCGACCGTGCCCCCATCGACACCCTCCAGCTGGCGCAGCGGATCATTCGGGAGCGCCAGGTCAACGGCCACAAGCTGTCGCCCAACTGCCGGATCGTGTGCGCCATGAACGGCACCAGCGACATGTACACCAACGACCTGAGCGAGAGCCTGCGCAACCGCATGTGCTTCCTGCACGCCGAGGCAGAGAGCCAAGGCGCGTTGGCGGCCTGGCTTACCTGGGCCGACGAGCACGGGGTGAGCCCCATGCTGCAAGGCTTTGCAAAGTTCAACCCCAACGTGTGGAGCACGCCGCCCGCCAACGCCCGCAGCAGCAAACCGGTGGGCGAGCTTGCGGTGCCCACGCCCCGCAGCTTCACCGACTACGCCGACAAGCTGCTGGCCGCCGCCGACGCGGTGAACTTCAAGACCGACGACCTGCTGGACGCCATGGTGGCCGGGTGCGTTGGCAAGACTGCCGCACTGGTGCTCATGGAGTACCGCCGCGTGTACCTAACCTGCCCGACCATCGAGCAGGTGGTGCAGACCCCCGACACCGCACCGCTGGTGGACGACCCCGGCGTGCGGTTTGCTTTCACCCTGGCGCTCACCAATGCCGCAGAGGGCAAGCGTGAGGTCGCCGCCGCCGTGGCCCGCTATGGGCTGCGCTGGGCCGATGAGGACAACGCGTACCTGATGCAGCGGCTTGTCGAGAAGGAGCCGACCGTAATCACCACCCCCGCCTACCGCACGTGGAGTGCAAGGAGCAGCCAGTAATGACCCCCCGCAGCAACACCACCACCAAGCCCCTGTCGCCAGGCCACACCGTTGGCTCAGGCTTCTGGGACTCAGCCGCAACGCGTAAGGCCAAGGCCGCTAGCAACGGCGCGTTCAACGTAAGCACCGATGCGATCTTGATGCGCGTGATCATTGGCAGGGCCGGGGCCAAGGCGCGGAGCAAGACGTTGCAGCGCGAAGCCGCAGAGACCCACGGCGCCGACCTCGACAGCCTGGACACCAAGGTGAGCAAGCTGGCGCACGACGCGCTGGAGCCGCTCATCAAGTTGGAGAGTGCCGCCCGCGCGGCCTTCTACTTCGGCACCGTGCGCTGGGACGACAACGCCTGGCGGCTGGTGCCAGCCACCCGGTTCGCCGCCCTCATGGCGGAGCTAAACGGCTACCGAGACAAGTACAGCGACGCCACCGAAAACCTGGTGGCCATGCGCGACGAACTGGCGCGCGACTACAGGCGGCGGGTGGGTGCCAAGCTGGCAGCCGAGAACCCGTTTGTAACGGCCAGCGAGCTGCGCGCCAACTACCGATTCGAAATCCGGCAGATGCCGGTGGCCGACCCCACCGGGCTGCGCCTGCGCATGGTGAGCGACGACGTGGTGAATGAGATCAAAGCCAACGTCACCGCCGCCTACGCGGAGCGCCTGGCCGGGGCGCAGATGGAAGTGATCGAGCGCCTGCGCGAGCGGGTGGCGGCGATCAAAGACGCCCTGAGCCGCGAGGCCACCACCACCCAGCGCGGACGCAAGGTGGTGACGCACGTGCCCCGCCTGCACGACAGCCTGGCAGCCAACCTTGACAAAGAGATCGAGGCGCTGCCGCACCTCAACATCACCAACGACCCCGAGATTGCCCGGCTGATCAACCGCGTGAGGGATGAGCTTGGCGGCTTGGAGCTAGGCGAACTGAAGGCCAACGAGGCCGACAGGCGCGCGACGGTCAAGGTTGCCAGCAGCGTGCTGGACGACCTCAAAAACTTTGGACTCAAGTAAGGAGCACCACACATGCAACCCCTCACCCCTGCGGCCAAGGTGCAGCACAGCCTCGTGGCGCTGTACGGTCGCTTCAAGTTCTTCGCCCCCGTGGCGGCAGCGTGGAAGGTTACGGCCGACCCCGCCTGCCCCACGGCTAGCACCAACGGCCCCGAGCTTCGCTACTCGGCGGCCTTCGTGGACGGGCTCAGCATTGCCGACACCACCGACCTCATGCTGCACGAGACTGGGCACGTG
>Ga0134122_10004274_pt1 | contig 10605 bp, 6 predicted proteins | sample KB302_FD_96461 | JGI IMG/M metagenome (GOLD analysis project Ga0134122, IMG submission 96461) | Terrestrial soil microbial communities without Nitrogen fertilizer from Kellogg Biological Station, Michigan, USA - KB3-0-2 | ecosystem: Environmental > Terrestrial > Soil > Unclassified ... | reverse complement strand
GGACGCGAAGTCCGAGCCGTCCACCGTCGTGACCTGGAGCGCGTCGATCGACTCGTCCGAGTGGAAGGTGCCGGCGGTCCCGTCGGCGCACGTCCCGCCCAGGGTGTTGGGCTGGTTCGCCTCCGGGCCGAGGCCGGCGCGCCCATTCAAGAACCCGCCCGAGGCGCAGGCGGACATGACGCCCGTGCACTTCGGCGCCTTCAGCACGGCGTCGTACGCGGCGGTGGCGATCAGCCCCGCGCTCGAGGCTCCGGGCGTCGCGGGCGTCTCCGTCTCCGGTGTGGGTTCGCAGGCGGCAAGCAGGAAACAGGCGGACAGCAGGGCGGCAAGTATGTGGCGCATCCATCCTCCGGGGTTGGAAGCGCCCACCAGGCAAGTGGCGGACCAGCTCGGAGGCGCCCGATCTCCCTGGGGAATCGGCGCGAGGTGTCACCGCCGCGGTGACACCTGAACACGCCCAGAGGACACCTAGATCCCGAAGAAGGTCCCGGAGAGCTCCAGCGCGAAGGCATTCGCCGCCGCGCCTGGCCCGGTGAGGACCGCGTGGTACTGCGCGGCGATCCGGAACCCGCCGAAGTTGATCCCCAGCTGCGGCATCACCCCGAAGCCGGTGCCGGCGATCGCGGTCGCGCCGCCGGTGCCTCCGCCCAGGACCACCACCGTGTACACGCCCGCGCCGAAGCCGACGAACGGCCGGATGTCGCCGCCCAGGAGGTCGAATTCGATCTTCGGCAGCGCCCCGGCCAGGATGTGGAGGCCCGCGTAGACGTTGCTGCCGCCGATGTCGAGGCCCACCAGTACCTCGCCGTCGGCCCGGAGCCCGACGCGGAGCTGGTCGAAGATGGAGAAGACGGGCTCCGCCACCGCGCCGATGCCGTACGCGTTGGGCGAACCCGGCGCGAAGGCGAAGGCCACGCCGCCGTGGGTGTGGAAGCGGGCCAGGGGGTTGGACTCCTCCGCGGAGGCGGCGGCGGGGATCGCGAGGCACACGAACAGCGCGGCGAGGGTTGCTCGGTTCAAGCCAGGGCTCCTGGGAGAGGGGACCCGGCTTCGACGGGGGCGACCGGAAAAAATTCAGAGGGCCGGACCGGGACGAACCCGATCCGGCCCTCCGAGGTGTCAGCTACCCAGGCCGGGGAGCTGGACCCAGATACAGTCTAGAAGCAAGGAGCCCAGGTGGAGAGCGCAGAACGGATGGGCTCGCGCAGCGGCTCGGCCTTGGCGGCGTTGAAGGTGTTGTCCGCCGCGGTCTTGCTGGTCGCGCCGTCGATGAAGATGCCCCAGGTGTAGACGCGGCTGCCGACGATGCCGCGGGTGCACTGCGGGATCTCCGCCGAGCCCGCCACCGACCGGTACTCCAGGCACGGGCTGGAGAAGCAGAGCGTGTAGCCGCCGGCCTTGTAGTGGGTGAGCAGCCGGGTCTTGAACTGGCTGATCTCGGTGGCGTTGAGGCCGTAGGCGGGCGCCTCGGCGTCGATGATCGCGTTCACCGAGGAGACGATCCCGGTGAAGTCGCCCGCCTGGGCCGGCATCCGGGAGTAGAGCGCGGAGCGGCTGGAGGAGGAGATCAGGGAGCCGTCGGCGATGCCCTCGTAGATCACCGAGGCGTCCTCGAGCGTCAGCTGGTTGGCCGGCGGGCCGCCGCAGCCGGGGTAGTGGTTGAGGTGCGTGCCGGTGAGGCCGACGATCGCCGCGGTGTTGTTGATGGCCGCGAACCCGAAGGTGTCGATCATCGCCTTGGTGCGCTGGTTGTCCGAATTCTCCAGCATCTGGAGGATGGCGTTGCCCATGGTCTCGGTGCCGGTGACGGTGCTCGTCGGGCAGCTGCCGGAGGCGGGCGGGGCGTAGACGACGACCAGGTCGTTGAGGCTGGCCAGGCCCGCGTCCACCTGCCGCATCGCGTGGAGGGCGATCAGGATCTTGATCGAGGAGGCGGGCTCGAAGATGCGGCCCTCCTGGAGGTTGGCCTGCACCGCGCCGTTCAGCTGCTTGAGGTAGAGGCCGGTCTCACCGTCGGTGCCGCCGCGGAGGATGTTCCCCACGCGGGTGCTCGCCGCGTTGGAGTTGTTCACCATGATGGCCGCGAACCGGCGCGCGCCGCCCACGGAGTACGTCTTCACGTCCAGCAGGCGGGCGCCGTTCTGCGACAGCCGGTCGCTCAGGTCGGCCGAGGACATCCCGTAGTACCACCACCAGGAGAAGCCACCCGGCTCCTGCTGCATCACCACGTTGAAGGTGGAGCCGCTGGCGTCGGCCGGCTCGATGCTGATCAGGAAGGCGTTGTTCTGGGAGAGGAGGCTGCCCACCGTGGCGCCGCTCACGCCGTAGTACCACCACCACGCGCGCGCGTCGGCGCCGGTGTTGGGGATCATCACCACCGCGTAGCGGGTCACGCCGCCGGTGACGTAGGAGCGGAGGTCCACCAGGCGCGCGTTGTTGCTGCTCACCAGCGAGCTGATCTGCGCGGTGGTGAGGCCGTAGTACCACCACCAGCCCTTCGCGTCCGCGCCGGTGTTGCTGATCATCACCGCGGCGAAGTAGGTGGTGCCGTTGACGTCGTACGCGTCGAGGTTGGTCAGGCGCGCGTTGTTGGCGCTCAGGTACGAGGACAGCTGGGCGCCGGTGACGCCGTAGTAGTACCACCAGGCCTTCGCGTAGGTGCCGGTGTTGCTCACCATCGCCACGGTGAACAGCAGCGGCGAGGACGACTCCACCTGGAGGCTGACGATGCGCGCGTTGTTGCTGCTCACCAGCGACGAGAGCTGCGCGGGCGTCACGCCGTAGTACCACCACCACGCGGTGGGCGTGGTGTTGAGAGATTCGGCGAGCGCGCCCTGCTCGGCGGTGCCGAGCGATTCGACCGGCTCGCCGCATCCGGCGACCGCGATCATCAGTGCAGCGAGCAGACCAATGCCCCAGCGACCCGTGGTCGCGGGGAGAGAGCTCCGGGCAGTCATGGTGTTCCTCGGGGTTTTTCCGGGACGGGAAATTTCCCGCCTGGCGACCGGAAGAACGCAGGTCCGGGGGGATCTTCCCGGGGCGGCGAATCCGCCGCAGTTCCCAGGGGTTACTCCGGCCAAACAGGCCTGGGCCGGCGAAATTCCCGCCAGATCTCCGGGCACGGCGGTTGCGTTGAGTGCCTTCGCACCCCCAACCAGGAGCTCCCGTGTTTCCGATTCGCCGCATCGCCTCCGCCGTCCTGCTGCTCACCGCCTCCGCCGCCCTCGCGGGCGAGCCGCCACCACCGCAGGGGAAGGCCCCGCCCAGCGCGCCCAAGACCATCGACATGAAGCGCCCCATGGCGTGGCTGCTGGACGCCCAGGGCAAGGACGGCGGCTGGGGCACGGACAAGGGCGCGCCCGAGGACGTCGCCACCACCGCCATCGCCACCATCGCGCTGCTCCGCTACGGGAGCACGCTCTCCGCCGGCGAGCACCAGGACGCCGTCAAGCGCGGCACCATGTACATCGTCCGGGCGATCAAGGCGGTGCCGGCGGACACGCTGGAGATCCAGCCCGAGGGCACCCAGCCGCAGCGCAAGCTGGGCCGCTACATCGACACCTACCTCGCGGCGCAGGCGCTGGGCGAGCTGTCCCCCACCGCCACCGACGGCGAGGTCCGCCACGAGGTGAGCGACGCGCTGGACCGGGTGATCAGCAAGGTGATGAAGCTGCAGCGGCAGGACGGCAGCTTCGCCGGCCAGGGCTGGGCGCCGGTGCTCTCCAGCGCCTTCGCGCACGGCGGGCTGTACGCGGCGAAGGCGGCCGGCTCGCACGTCGTCACCGAGGACGCCATCGCCCGCGCCAACGCCAACATGGAGGCGCAGTACGACGCGCGGAAGAAGGCGTTCGAGTCCGGCGACTCCGCCGGCGTGCAGCTGTACTCGGCCGCGGGCGCGCTCGGGGCGGCCGGCAAGCAGGGGAAGCTGGACGGCGACGCGGCCAAGGCGGCGCGCGAGGCGATGAAGGACGAGGCGTTCCTCCGCGGCTTCGGCACCTACGGCGGCGAGGAGCACGTCTCGTACATGATGACCTCCGAGGCGCTGGCCAAGGTCGGCGGCGACGAGTGGGCCCGCTGGGACAAGAACATCCGCACCCGCCTGACGTTCATCCAGCGCGCGGACGGGACGTGGCGCGGCGACCACTGCATCACCAGCACCACCTTCTGCACCGCGGCCTCGCTGATCACCCTGGCCATCAAGGCCGCCCCGCCGAGCGCACCACCCTCCAACGGGTAGCGTGCTAAGTCGGGTCGGGTGAGACGACCGAAACGACCCGGCTACCTCCTGATGCTCGCGCTGGCGGGGACCTCGCTCTCCGCCGGCGCCTCCGAATTCTCCGGCACCATCCAGGGCATCTCCCTCCGCCCCGAGATCGGCACCGCCATCTACGGCTACGAGGCGAGCGGCAACCTCGGCGGCGGCAGCGCCGGCACGCGCACCTTCGCGGACGGGAAGTACCTGCTCCAGTGGAGCGGCCGCGCGGAGGCGCTGCTGGGCATGGTCGCCTTCCGCTACCCGTTCTATCCCATCTACGGCGCCACCCTGGGCGGCACGGCCGAGGGCGGCCTCCGCCTCTGGCCGTCCAGCTTCATGAGCCCCTACTTCTCGGCGGGCGCGGGCGTGGACGGCGTGGCGGTCACCCGCTTCGGCATCCCGTTCAACGGCGGGCCGTTCAACAACAACCTGGACGGGCTGGGCGGCGTGGTGGGCGACCTGGTGTTGAAGGCCGGCGCCGGCGGCGCGCTGCTGGATCCGGGGCAGGTGCTGGTGACCGGGCTGGAGCTGCGGATGGACCTCAGCTCGCCGGGGGCCAACGTGCCGGCGCGCGCCTTCTTCGGCGCCGGCCTCCGCGCCCGCTACGACCTGCACGGGTTGATCGCCGCGGGCGAGGCGTCGCTCGCGCTGGCGCCGCCGGGGCGCGACGCGGCGCTGGGGATCACCTCCTACACCGACCGCTGGACCCTCTCCGCGAGCGCGCTGAAGACGCTGCTCTGGGACCACCTCATCGCCGGGCTGGGGGTCCGCGTCCGCCGCGACTCCAGCTCCACCGTCTACGACACGGGGCTCACGTACCTGACCAGCGGGCCGGTGGACTCGCGGGTCTGGTTGATCCTGGGGTGGATGCCATGAGCAGCAAGCGACTGTGGCTGTTGCCGATGTGCCTCCCGCTGCTCGGCGTGGCGCCGTTCAACTGCACGCCCGGGTTCTCGGACTGGGGGTTCGACGCCATCGAGGAGCTGCAGACGCCGGCGGACCCGCCGCTGCAGTGCTCGTTCACGCTGCCCGCGGACACCAAGGACGCGCAACGCCAGGCGTGCGCCTTCGAGCGCGGGGACCTGGTCTCGGAGTCGCTCGACCTCGACCCGGGCGCGGTGGCGAAGATCCCCATCCGCCACGTCATCTTCATGATGAAGGAGAACCGGAGCTTCGATCACCTCTTCGGGAAGCTGCACGACGAGGGGCAGCCGGGGACGGAGGCCATCCCGGCGGACTTCACCAACCCGGACCTCGCCGGCAACGAGGTCGCGCCGTTCCACCTGAGCACCACCTGCTTGCTCACCGACCCGTCCCACCAGGGCGCGGAGATGCGCCGGGGCCTGGCGGGCGGGACGATGCGGGGCTGGGTGGAGAACGCCGCGCTGACGACGGGCACCGACGGCCACTTCGTCATGGGCTTCAACGACTCCGCGGACCTCCCGTTCTATTACTGGCTGGCCAACACCTACGCGCTGTCGGACCGCCACTTCGCGCCCATGGCCTCCGGCACCTTCTCCAACCGCAACTTCTACCTGTTCGGGACCAACGCGGGGGTGCTGGACACCGGGATCACCTTCCCGGATCCCTCCACGCCGTCCGTGCTGCAGACGCTGATGAACGCCGGGTTCACCTGGCGCGCCTACTCCGACGACGAGGTCTTCGCCGGGACGCTGGGCTGGCACGAGGGCAAGCCGGGCGTGCGCACGTTCCAGCAGTTCCTGGACGACCTGGACCACGGCACGCTCCCCAACGTCGCCTTCGTGGACGCGGTGGAGGACGTCACCGACGACCACCCGGTGGCCGACCTGCAGGAAGGGGAGAAGTGGCTGCGGCAGATCTACGAGCACGCGGTGGCCAGCCCCCAGTGGTCGCGGCTGGCGATCGTCTGGACCTACGACGAGGGCGGCGGCTTCGCCGACCACGTCCCGCCGCCCGAAGGGTGCCTGGCCAAGCCGACGCCCTCTCCGTTCACCCAGATGGGGCCGCGCATCCCGCTGGTAGCCATCTCGCGGTGGGCCAAGCCGCACTACGTCTCGCACGTGGTGCACGACCACACCGCCATCACCCGCTTCATCGAGGCCCTCTTCGGCCTCCCGGCCCTCACCGCGCGCGACGCCAACTCCGACGCGCTGATGGACCTGTTCGACTTCTCCTGCTCCCAGCCCGTCACGCCGCCCCAGCCCCCTTCAGCCGCGGGCGCGGGGGGGTGCGCGCGATGACTTGGACGCTTCGCCCGCGTAAGCTCGATCTGCCCGATACGCCAGGAGGAGGGGGCCCCCCATGAACCAAGACTACGTGCAACTTTCCCGGACGATGAAGGAGCGGGGCCTGCTCGACGACCGCGCCCCCGCCGGCTACCTGGTGCGCCTCGCGTTCAACGCCGCCGTGGTGATCGCGTGCCTGGCCACCATCCCGCGCGTGGCGCACAGCCTCCCGCTGGTGCTTCTCAACTCCACCGTCCTGGCGTTCTTCATCGTCCAGTGCGTGATCATCGCGCACGACTCCATGCATCGGGCGGTCTTCCGCTCGCCGGCGGCGAACGACACCCTGGCGCTGTTGATCTGGAACCTGATGGTCGGCATCAGCCACACCTGGTTCTTCGCGTACCACACCAAGCACCACGTCCAGAGCAACCGGATCGGCCACGACCCCAACCTCGAGGTCCCCTTCTTCCTGCCCGACCGCGACCAGGTGATGCAGACGCGCGGCTTGCGGCGCTGGTTCGCGAAGTACCAGGGCTACTTCTTCCTTCCCTTCCTCTTCCTCTCGGGCGGGGACTTCCTGGGCCGGACGATGCGGCACATGGGGAAGATGAAGAAGCTCTCCGCGGGCTTCTTCGTGGAGGCCACCTTGATGCTGGCGCACTACGCCATGTTCATCGGCTTCCCCATCTACGTGCTCGGTCCGGGCCGCGCGGCCCTCTACATCCTGTTGCACTACGCGCTCGCCGGCTTCTACGGCGGCGTCGTCTTCGCCACCAACCACATGGGCATGCCCCTGGTGGGGTCGGACGAGAAGATCGACTACGTGGCGCACCAGGTGAGCACGTCCCGCAACCTGACGCCGCATGCGGTGAACAACTACGTCTTCGCCGGGCTGCACTACCAGATCGAGCATCACCTCTTTCCGACCATCTCGTACCACCGCATCAAGGATGCCCGGGTGATCATCGAGGAGCACTGCAAGCAGCGCGGGCTGCGCTACCACCAGGTCGGCACGCTGAAGACCTTCGCGGAGATGATCAGCTACCTGCACCAGGTGGGAGAGCCCCTGCGCAGGCCCCCGCCCTCCACGCCCGGCGCCTGACCCGGCCGCGGTCACCCCGCAACGAAGAAGGGCGCCGCGAGGGTACGCGGCGCCCCTCCGGGAGCAGGCGAGCCGCCTAGAACTTGTGCGACACCCGGGCGTAGAAGTATCGCCCGACGAAGTCGTAGTTCGGGTCGGCCTGGATGAACGCGTTGTAGACGGGCAGCGGGGCCGTGTTGAGGAGGTTGTTGACGCCCACGGCCAGCGTGCTCTCACCCACCGGCGTGTGCATGGTGTAGGCGAAGTTCGCGTCCACGGTGGCGTAGTGGCCCACCTCGCGCGAGACGGGCGCGGGCGCCGTCGGGTCCTCGACGGTGCAGGTGTTGGCGTCGCACTCCTTGAAGTTGCCGATGTAACGGACCCGCGCGCCGGCGCGGAACGCGTCCATGGCCCAGGTCACGCCCAGGTTCCCCTTCCACTCGGGGTAGACGCCGCCCAGGTCGTAGTTGCCGCGCCCCTGGATGAAGTGGCCGCCCGCCAGCTCCTGCGTGAAGTCCAGGAGGTAGGTCACGTCCGCGTCCACCAGGATCCGGCCGATGGGGGTCTCCGGCTCGTAGCGCGCCCCCAGGTCGATGCCCGAGGTCCGGTTCCCGCCCACGTTGGTGAGCGTGTCGGTGATGTTCATGATGTCGTGGTTCGCGTTGCGCTCGATCAGCGAGCAGTACTGCGCGTCCCGGCCCGCCTCGGTCGGGTAGCAGCTGTCGAGGATCACCGGCGCGCCGATGGTGCCGATCGCGTTCTGCACCGCCACGTTGTAGTAGTCCGCGGTGATCGAGAGGTCCTTCACGAAGCGCGGCTCGAGCACGACGCCCGCGGTGAGCACGTTGGCCGTCTCCGGCTTCAGCAGCGGGTTGCCGCCCACCACCGTGCGGATCTGGGCGCGGTCGTCGAAGTGGTCATCCGGCACGCCCTGGGCGTCGCACGCCGCGTCCACCGGCGTCCCCTGGGGCCGGTTCTGCCCCGCCACCGCCGCCGAGCACGGGTCGCCCACGTTGGGGAACCCGTCGAACGTCCCCGAGAACATGTTGCCGATGTTCGGCGCCCGGAACGCGGTGGAGTACGTGCCGCGCAGGGTGATGTCGCGCACCGGGGAGATCCGGCCGCCCAGCTTGTAGGAGAGGTTGCTGCCGAAGGTGTTGTAGTTCACCGCGCGGGCGGCGGCGCTCAGCTCGAACATGGTGCGCCCCACGTCGCGGCCGTCGCCCGCGGGCTCGGCCAGGATGGGGATGGAGAGCTCCGCGTACCCCTCGTTGACGGTGAAGCCGCCCTCCACCGCGCTGCCCTTGTTGCCGGTGGTGTCGCCGGAGGCGGTGAGCGGGTCGGGGATGAACGCGCCGTGCTCGTGGCGGAGCTCGTAGCCCGCCGCCAGGCCGACGGGCGCCGCGGACCCGATCCGGAAGAGCGTGCCGCCCAGGGTCGCCTGCGCGGAGAGCATGTCGTTGAGGCCGCGCAGCGTGCCGGTATAGGTGAGGTTGGCCACCTGGTCCTGGCTGATCGACCCCGCGCCGCTGAACAGGTTGAGCGGGACGCAGCCGTCGATGGGGTTGCCGGGCGTGCCGCAGCGGGCCGTGCCGTCGGTGTCGATGAAGCTGGGCCCCACCGCGTCCGCCAGCTTGCTCCGGCGGAGGCGGCCCTCCTTGAGGGAGACGCTCTGGTTGCGGCCGTAGTTCAAGGAGAGGTCCCAGGTCCACGGCGTGGGCGTGGGGAGGAAGGAGAGCTGGCCACCCACGCCGGTCACCGCCCGGAAGGTGTCCTGGTCCTGGGTGTCGGACCGGTCCTGCACCTCCACCATCCGGCGGGCGATGTTGTCGAAGTCGCGGCCGAACGGGTTGTAGACGTTGTCCCTGGAGACGACGATCCCCTCGCTGGAGGTGAACAGCGGCTCGGCGGCCAACTGCTGGCGCGAGGAGCGGTTGTTGTACGAGGCCTCGAAGTAGCCGCGGACGTTGTCGCTGAAGCGGTACTCGCCCACCGTGAACACGTTGGCGCGCTGGCTGGGCGTCACCAGGTAGTTCTCCGGCTGGTAGTTGTAGAAGTCGCCGCCGGCCTCGGTGACGCCGGTGTTGCGGAAGGCCCGCCACTGCTGCGTGTCGGCGTCCAGGGTGAAGCGTCGGACGCCGGGGTTGGCCGCCACCAGCGCGTTCCACGCCGCGTTGCCGTCCTGCACGTTGGCGCGGACGTTGAACGCGCCCTGCGGCGTGGCGGAGCTGCCCTGGGTGCCCACCTCGCCGGAGGCGAAGTCGTAGAGCCAGGCGAACTTACTGAAGGACCGGTTCCCGGCCATGATCGCCCCCTGCCGGAAGAAGCCGCCGGTGATCATCAGGTTGCCGCGCTCGGTGGTGAGCCCGGTGGTGGCGTTGAGGTCCAGCTGCATGCCGTCGCGGTACTGGGAGCCGCCGTAGTACGCCTCCAGCTCCGTCCCGTTGTAGTCCTTGCGGGTGATCAGGTTGACCACGCCGGCGATGGCGTCCGTGCCGTAGACGGCGGAGGCGCCGTCCTTGAGGATCTCCACCCGCTGGATGGCGGAGCTGGGGATGGTGGTGAGGTCCACGGTCGGGTCCGCGCCCGTCCCGCCGCTGACGAACCGGCGGCCGTTGACCAGCACCAGGGTGCGCTGGAAGCCCAGGCCGCGCAGGTCGATCCGGACGGAGCCGTCACCGCCGTTGTTCACCTGGGTGTTGAGGCCGTTGGACTGCTCCGGGATGGACTGGAGGATGTCGCCGATGCTGGGGCGGCCGGCGGACTCGATCTGCGACTTGTTGAGCACGGTGATCGGCGCGGCGTGGGAGAGCTCGACGCGAGGGATGTGCGTGCCGGTGACGACGATCTCCTCGACGAAGTCGTCGGCCGGCGGCTTCGCGGCGTCCGCCTTGGCGGGAGCGGCCGGGGTCGCCTGGGCGGGGGGCGCCTGTGGAGGCGAGGGATCCTCCGCGAGCGCGGCGGTTGACCAGCTGAACGACGACACGGCGGCGAGCGCGGCGAGCGCGCGAAGTCGAAGTGAGTGCAAGGATGCGGGCCTCCTGCGGTTCGCGCCGCGCCAG
>Ga0134122_10004273_pt1 | contig 10606 bp, 14 predicted proteins | sample KB302_FD_96461 | JGI IMG/M metagenome (GOLD analysis project Ga0134122, IMG submission 96461) | Terrestrial soil microbial communities without Nitrogen fertilizer from Kellogg Biological Station, Michigan, USA - KB3-0-2 | ecosystem: Environmental > Terrestrial > Soil > Unclassified ... | reverse complement strand
TGTAATGGCAATCTCTAATGATGCTACAGCTAACACAATAAACGTGTGTACTGGCACCTGGGTAAAAACAGTAACCCTTGGTTCAACTAATACTACTTCTACTACTACCGTACAATCTGGTACAGGTGCATTAAATATCACAGGTACAAACGCAGCCGTTACAATTATATCAGGAACTGGAGCTTTAGCAATCTCTAACGATGCAGCTGCGACAACTCTTACAATCGGTACGGGCGCTGCTGCTAAAACTGTCACTCTGGGTTCTACAAACACTACTTCTGCCACTACTATTGCTTATGGAACAGGTAACTTAAGTATTGACGGAGCAGCAACAGGGACTGTAACTCTAGCCCCAAGCATTACTTCTGGAACTATCAATATCGGTGGTACAGGAGCAAATACCGGCACAGCAACAATTCTTGGTGGTACAGGTGCTCAAACGATTAACATCGCCAACTCAACTGGAGGTAAAACACTAGCGATTGCAACAGGCGCTGGTGCTAATGCTGTTACTATCGGCTCAACAAACTCTACATCTGCTACTACGATTAACTCTGGAACAGGAAATACAACTTTAGTTGGTAACGTTCTTAAGTCAACAGGCCCAGCTTTCTTGGCTTCCCTGGCTGCTACAGCAGTTAATAAAACTGGTGACGGCACATCTTATACTCTCGGTACAGATGCTCTTACTGAAGCATATGATAGAGACGGGAATATGAATACGAACGGAACATTCACGGCAGGAGTGACAGGGCTTTATAACCTTCACGCTCAAGTGGCTCTTACTGGATGTACGATCGCAACGACATTTGTGATCTCCATCGTAACTACACTCGCGACATACACAAAAACATTTACGAAAGCTGCCGGGGCTCAAGATGAGACTGTTGACATTACTGCATTCGCTAACATGACTGCAACTAACACAGCGACAGTGACTATTGTAGTTTCTGGTGAAGCTGCTGCAACTGTTGATATTTTGGGTGGTGCAACAAGAACAACATATTTCTGCGGATACCTAATAGGATAAGGAAAACATGGCATTTGGAACAAAAGCACAATTTGATGCAGTTCGCGAGCTAGCATTCGGGGGAATTTCCGGGACTTATGCGGTCGTCGGTTCTCCTCTTACTGATCACGCTCGTATAGTTAGAATTGTCAATTCAACGAATGCCGAGATCTATATTTCTATAAATGGCGTTACAAATCATATTCGTATGGCTGTAGGAAGTTTTGTCTTGTTTGATTTTTCTACAAATAGAATTCAAGACGATGGTCTTTTCTTATCAGTAGGCGTTCAATTTTGGGCAAAACAAGTAACTGGTGCTGCGACTAGCGGCTCAGTTTGGGTGGAAGTGGTAAGCGCAATTGGCGGGGTATAATGTCCCAGGGCGGTCCTTTAAATGCTAGCGGTGGTGGTGGCGGAACGGGGATGCCCATTCAGACCATTACCGGTAATGTTGGCGGCCCAGTAGGCCCAGACGGCGTCAATAATTTTAACCTACTTGCCAATACCACTATGGGCATTACTACTATAGGTAATGCCGGTACAAACACTATAAATATCCTAGGAATTCAGTCCACCACATCGCAAATAGGGGTGGTTGAACTTGCTTCTAGTGCGCAGGCAATAGCAGGAACCGATACAAATAACGCAGTTACCTCTTCTGCCTTAGCCGCTAAATTAGGCACTCAAACTCTTCATGGACTTCCGATTGGAGCAGGATCATCTGCCGCTATTTCTTGGACTGCTGCTCCTACAGATGGTCAAGTTCTCATTGGATCAACAGGTCTTACACCAGTTTTAAATACTATTACAGCAGGAGCCGGAATAAGCGTTACAAATGGACCAGGCACTATTACAATTGCCAATACTGGTGGTACGGGATTTACCTATACTCTTGTTAATAGCACGCCATATATCGTTCTTCCTGCAGATCAGTATATGGGAGTAGACACATCTGGAGGAGCCATAACGATTCAACTTCCTAATGCTCCTACTACTGGTCGTGTATTTGTAGTAAAAGATAGAGCAGGGACTTCATTGGCTAACCCAATAACTGTGACGACGATTGGCGGAGTGGTAACTATAGACGGCGCTACTACTTTTGTGATGAGTTCGGCTTTCCAGGCTGCAGAGTTTATTTTTAACGGAACAAGCTATGAGGCGTTTTAAGGATACACTATGGCTTATGTAAAACTATCTTCTCCTCCTACGATCGGCAACGTGGTCCAAAACACTGGTCAATTTAGTGCTGTTGGAGTAGGGGCAGCTGCTACTACGGCTGCGTTATATGTTAATGCTTCAAATCGTATTGGTACTTGGATTACTGGTAACAATATTTCTACAGGAGCTGATGCCGATGGTATTTTTGTCGATTGTTCTTTCAATCCTTCCGCGAATGTAACAAATGCTGCGTCAATAGGCTTATATCCTACATTTGCTCCTCCTCTTGGGATCACTATTACTAATGCTTATGGTCTTTATATAGCTTCTGGAACTCAAGGAGGAGCCGGCTCTGTTACAACAGGCTACGGTTTGTATGTTACATCTCCAACTTTTGGTACAGCCAATAAAGCGGCCAACATTGGTGGACTCATCGTTGACAGTGGAGGAACTGGAACAATATCTGCCGGAGTTTGGCAAGGCACTAATATTGCTGTGAATCATGGTGGCACCGGTACAAATACTCTTACAAACCACGGGGTATTAATCGGTCAAGGTACATCTGCGATTGTTGGGGTAGGACCTGTGGCTTCTACAGGATGCGTACTTCAGTCTAATGGCGTTGGATCGGATCCGGGGTTTAGTACAGCGACTTATCCATCTATAGCCACAGGCACAGGAACGATTCTTAGAGCAGATGGATCTAATTGGGTCGCAACCACAGCTACTTATCCTAATACGACTACAATTAACCGCATCCTATTTTCTTCTGCAAACAATACGATTTCTGAGATTACAACTGCAAATCAATCTACCATGATAACCAGTACGACAGGAGTTCCTAGTTTCGTTTCAATGGCTACTGATGGGAAGGTTTTGATAGGTTCTACTGCAGGAAATCCAGCAGCAGCTACATTAACTGCAGGCGCTGGTATTAGCATTACAAATGGTTCAAACTCCATTTCGATTGCTGCAACGGGAGCTGCCGGTGGTGGTATAGTTTGGTCAGATGTTACAGGTGCCACTCAAACTATTGTTGCAGGAACAGGTTATCTTGCCGATCGAGGAGGAGGTGTAGCTTTCACCCTTCCCGCTTCAAGTACAATAGGCGATGTCTTTGTAATAGCCGGCGTACAAGGGTCATGGACATTAGCGCAAGCGGCCGGGCAGCAGATTAAAATAGGAAGTTCGGCTACAACAATAGGCGTAACTGGTAGTTTAGCGTCAACGAATGCCAACGATTGTATTTATGCTGTAGCTTCTAATACATCAGCTTCTTCGGTATGGATCGTAATTCATTCGATGGGAAATATAACGGTAGCTTAAGGTTTTTATGGTAACAAATAGCAGTTCAAATATTCCTACAGCAGCTTCAGGAAAGGTATTGCAGGGAGCAGGTGTTGGAACTAACAATACTTTTTCCACCGCAACTTATCCCTCAACGGCAACTGGGACGGGCAAAATATTAATAGCTGACGGGACAAACTGGATTGCTTCGACTCCAACCTATCCTAATACTAGTGGAACCGCAGGAAAAGTTTTAATTTCTGATGGTACAAACAATGTGTACAGCACTCCTACCTTTCCAAACGCCAGTGCAACTTCAGGAAAATTTATAAGATCTGATGGTACAAATTGGATCGCCTCTACTCCCACTCTTCCCACTTCTGCTGGAACATCGGGAAAAGTGTTACAGTCTGATGGTACAAATTATGTAGAATCCACGCCAACTTATCCAAGCACCAGTGGCTCTTCAGGAAAAATTCTTGTTTCTGATGGAACGAATAATATTTATAGCACACCAACATTCCCTAATGCATCCGCAACTTCTCGCAAAATTATCGTAAGCGATGGGACTAATTGGGTTGCTTCTACAGAAACCTGGGCAACGCCAGGAACTTCAGGAAATGTCCTAAAATCAGATGGTACAAATTGGACGTCTGCGGCTAACTCAGGTGTGGGAAATTTAGTTTTAATTCAATCCCAAACTGCAAGTAATTCTGCTACTCTTAGTTTTACAACAGGCATCACAAGTACTTATACAACATATTTTTTTGTAGTTAGTAATGCCGTCCCAGTAACCGATGGGCAAAAGCTCCAGCTTTTATTCTCAACTGATGGCGGAAGTTCTTATGCTGCAACCAATTATAAGGCAGGAATAAACACCTTTCTTAATTATAATTCCGCGACAATAACGAACGCTAACACTACGACGTTTATACCAGTTTCAGAATCTGTTTCGAGTACAGCACCCGGAGCTTCAGCGCAGTTTTATATATATAATGTTACAAATGGTAATAAACCCGCATGGAATGGAATGTTCACTCTGAATTATTCTGTTGGGCCTCAAACGGGTTTCGGATTTTTAGGTGGAACTAGCACCAATACAACTGTAAATGCTTTTAGATTTCAATTTGGTTCTGGTAATATATCTACAGGAATTTTTACTTTATTTGGAGTTAAAGAAAGCTAATGCCATTTGTTGATAGAAGTACCCTCACCTATCCTGCTACAAATTCTTTTCCCATCAGAAAATGGTTAGATCCTGGACGCAATCCAACTTCTAATGATTTTAAGAACTTTCAGATTTTTGATATCTGGATTAATGATCTAAATAATACAGCTTGGATTATGGTAGATAGGACAGCCACTTCTGGAACATGGCTTCAGATGGCTTCTTCTAGCGTCGGTATCGCAACCATCAATAACGTTCCCCCCAATGGCGCGGGTAATCTTACTATAGCTGGAACAGCTCCAATTACTATTACGAATAACGCTGGTACAAACACCGTTACAATTGGTGTTTCCGGGGTTGTTGCCACATCATTTCCTACTCAGGCGGGAATCGCGATACCAGCCGCTGGTGCGTTGACAATCAATGGAGCGGCCGGGATTACAACTTCTGGAGCCGGAAGCACGGTCACGATTACAGCTGGTCCCACAATCCCTACAACTTTTACCGAAAATGCTGGGTCTGCCACCCCGGCTCTGAATAACTTAAATATTTTGGGTGCGGGAGGCATAACGACATCAGGTGCGGGATCAACAGTAACCATTACTGCGGGCGTGACGATTCCGACTACTTTTACTGCCGACGCCGGTTCAGCGACGCCCGCAGCAAATAATCTTAACATTTTTGGCGCAGGAAGCACTACTACATCCGGAGCAGGTTCTACAATCACTATCAATTCTACCGGGGGCGGTATTTCCTGGAATGAAATCACGGTTGTAGGCCCTACTCAAATGGCTGTAAATATGGGGTATGTAGCCAATAACGGTGCAGTCGTAGGTTTAACTTTACCTCTTACAGCGGCTTTTGGAAGTGTCCTTTGGATTGTAGGAAAGGGAGCAGGAGGTTGGCAAGTTCAACAGAATGCAGGCCAAACTATAATAAATGGTGCCATTTCTACGACAGTTGGTGCTACAGGAACTTTAACAAGTTCAGAGCCATCGGCTACAGCATATTTACTATGCATTACAGCTAATACAACATGGAAAGTTATATCAGAAACTGGAAACTTAATCTCAGCTTAGGAGGCCTATGGTCGCATCATCAAATAACGCAATAGATAACACAGTCGGAGCTTCCATATCTGGGGTTACAAACACTCTTACAATAACAAATCCAAGCAACACTGCTTCTTCGGCGGCCAGAGAAACTATTGTAGTTGGCGGTGGAACCGCCGGAGATCCAACGATCAATTGGAATGTTTCAGGTGTTACAAATTGGGAGATGGGTATAGATAATAGCGTTTCCGACAATCTCACCATTTCAAATGGAACCTCATTGGGAACCAATGATGTTTGGAGAATGACGACAGGCAATCAAAGAACGATGCCGCTTCAGTGCGCATTTAGTGCCACTCTTAATTCTAATGACTCTAACGTTACGGGAGATGGCACAGTTTATGTAATCGGAACAAATGTTGCGTGGACCAAAAGATTCGACCAAGGAACAAACTTTAACACAAATGGAACATTCACTGCGCCAGTAACAGGACGATATTTTTTCACGGTACAATGTCGATTCACCAATCTTACAGCAGCTCATGTTAAAGGAGAATTAGAGTTCCAAACAACCGCAGTTACATATTTCAATAATACATGTAATCCGGGCGCGATGCGTGAAACGCCGGGCATAACAAATGGACTTGGATTAGGCAATTGCTATTTTACCGACATGACAGCGGGTGACACGGCTAAATTTTCGATTAGTGTTAATGGTTCGACAAAAACAGTGGGATTGCTAGGAGCGGGCGGAGCAACATATTTTTCCGGCTTCCTAGTTTGCTAAAGCCTCGTCAAGGCCTTTAAACGCCCGAATTTCGCCTTATTTCACGTTGAGCTATGTGGTGGTAGTAGCCCCCTCTTTCTAAACTCATTTTGGACCCTTTCTTCAAATCCATGTTCTTTGAAGGATATGTAGATATCAGGAGTTGGTCCATAGCCTTTGAATCTAACAGCATCGATAAGCACTTCAAAATCATTTGGGAAACGGCAGTTTTTTTTCATTTCATTAGAAAAAAGTTTTCTTTTCTGTTCAACACTTTCTTTTCTAACCGGCTGCAACTCACGCTTTTTCCACCACGTCCTAATCGCCGCCAGATAATCTTTATAACGCTTGCCGTGAGCGGCGCAGTAATCGTTCATCTCTTCGATCAAAGATTCTAAAGCATCCCCGCATAGTTCCTTAGCCTTTTGATGTTCTTCTTTGCTCAGTTTGACGAAAGCGCCGCAGGCCTCTCTCTCAACTTCCTTGGTAGATTGATTATTCTTCTTTTCTTTATATATATAGTTACTTGGTAGTGTCCGTTTTCCAGGATCCTCGGTTCCAGGATCCTCGGTTTCCGCAGCCTTTAATGCCTCAAATCCAGCTTCCTGGAAATCCGGATACGATAAAGATTTTTTAAATTCAGATTTCATATCCTCTTCTATTTCAATAGCTTCTTCCGACGATGCCGGAACTTCAAGAAAAATATATTCGACTGGACCAGGTGTGTTTCCATTTTTGCCATTTGGTATTCGATGCTGCACCCGAATGCATAGTCTTACTTCAATTAATTCTTTAATGCCCCCATAAATTGAATCGCGCCCTTCCTGGCAGCTTTTTATTAATTCCTTTACGCAGAACCTCCAGTTATCTGGCCGAGAAATACATCGCGCCCAAAGACCCAACGCCTTTAAGCTTAATTTGTCGTTCCATAATGTTGCTCTATCTAAAATTACAAAAGGTTTTTTTGCATTGTGTCTATTGCGAATAATTGACATTTTTCTCCTATATTTCATAGAAGAAGGTCCCCATTTTTTTTCTCTAACGACTTTTTTTGTTGTGAAATTTAGCAGATCTGCTATACTTCGGGAATCATATAGTTAAGTACGTCGTTAGAGGGGATCTTTCCAGGGGCCCCTCTTCTTTTTTGTATTGCCAGCCTAAAACAATCCAAATATTTATTTCCACAAAAAACATTTTTCAGTATGTTGAGGGAAGCTAAGATCCTCAGGTTTTCGCTAGGTCCTAGGCACATGGATCTTAAGTCTGGATAGCGTTCCTCAAAGAGTTCAGCCGTGACCCAGTTCCTCTCGTCATTTAGGGGAGTGCCAATTCTCCATTGTTTACTTGTTGGGTGAGAAACTCCATTTCTCACCCTTTTTTCTTGTCCTTAAATATTTTTGGGTTAAAATATTCTTACTTCTCTTCCTGGGGAAGTTTATTATTCTCTTTGGGGAACGAAAGTCGTTCCCCTTTTTATTTTGTCTTTGCTATAGTTTTTTAAAGCAAAGGATCTCGCATGGAAACCTATGAATACCTGGATCGCATAGATCTTCTTTTGAATATAGCTATTTTATTATCCTTCAACATCGGTATTGCTCTAACTTTTTGGCTGATCAAGAAGGTCAATCGACTAGAAGTTTTGCTCAAATGGAAGCAGTTTGAACAACCAAAAGAAATCGAAATTAAAAAGAAAAGGGGCAGACCAAGGAAAGAAAAATGAGCAAAAAAGAAATGAAAGTCTCCGATCTTCCAGACAATCTTCATGATCAAATTAAATCAGCTACAGAATATATTCTTACTTCTGCCCAGCTTATTACCGAAGAATTGAAAATAGAAGATGGTCGGGTGGTTTTAACAGCTATGGAAGCTGCCCTTATGCATATTCTTTCGGTTTATCTTGTCGAAACTAAATTAGATAATCCTAATATGATAAATGAGCGTTGTAAAGTATTTAAAGAAAATTTAACTACAATATGCCAAAAATACAGAGAAACAAAAAACCCCTAAGTATTTAGCTCAGGGGAAACCAAGAGAGGTTTGTTTAGGCCGTATCTATAAAATAAAAACTTTAAACTTTTTTAGCTACCACATTTTGAGATCGTCCACCGTTCTCGTGCTGGCTCTCGGTACTTATCCAAGTCAACTACTTTAAGTTCTGGAATAGCATCGTAGTTTACTTTACCTTTGGGGAAAGACTGAGTTAGCTTCACGCCGCTGCCTCGGCTATTACGACCGTTGGCAAGCTCGATTAAACGCTCTCTAAACTCATCCCGTCTTTTCTTCAATCCTTCATATGCCTCAAGTTCTTTCTCGAGCATAAGGAACTCATATGCAGCTTCATCCCATAGAGAATCTTCCCGCTCTTCATAGTCCCAAGTTGTGAGGTCCGGAGCAGTAAAGTTAGTCAAGCACTCCCAAAAGAGCTTTTCCTTTTTCATCATGTCGGCGATATACTTATCATCGCGCTTAACCTCAATACAGGCCCCTAAAGGCTCAGTATCATCTGATCCCGGCACATAGCCTACTAAGTAACACTTATCAGCTCCTTGGGTCTCTAATTGATGCTGAACTTGAGGATAATAAGTGGGCGGGATCTTGCCAGCCGAGATTTGCATAAATACCTGCTGACTCGTCTTCACTTCCACAATTACTCTTCCGTCAAACGAAACAGCATCCAATGTCGCACTCATGAAATCATTCTCTGGATGGAAGATACACTTCTGCCTCTCAAGTAGAATACCTAAGTGATCTTCGGCCCACTGCGTTGCTTCTTCTTCATAGAACTTTCCCTTTAACATCGGTGCAGTTTCTATCGATTCAGTTTGATTGATCCGTTGCTGCCACAGCTTAAATGGCGTGTTGACCTCCCAATTTCTAGGAGCACAACCCATGATTACAATAGCATCGCTAGATCCGATCTTCCTTTGTCTAAGCCACTCTTGTTTTTCCATTAGCCTTCTCCTTTGCGCGCGTTTCTAACCAGGTCATCATTGTAGCAAAGTTCTCTTTTGGGATCTCATTGAATGCTTTAGCTGCGAATCTTTTAAGGATAATGTCTTTAGCCTCAGTGTCAGATCCAACGGCTTTGATTAGAGATTTAAGCTGCTCATCAGTTATTAGCTCTTTGGGAGCTTTACGATCTTGAGCTTTCTCCGCATCATCATCTTCTCCCTCTTTGCAAACTCCAACGATTGCAGCCAGCGCGTAACGTCTAGCGTAAGTAATCGCCGATCCTACGGCCTGTGGATCTTGTTTGCCCAAATAGAGGGGATAGAATCCTTTCATCCATTCACCAGAAGAATGAAGTAGTGTCGTTACTAAAAAGACCTGTCCATCTACAAATCCTGTCACTTGAGAAATTGAAAGTCCCTGAGTTGTTAAGGACTCCTTACAAGCTCTCCAAATGCTAGTTAAATCTGCGTAATTAGACTTAAAGAACGGGTTCTTTGAATCTTCTTTAGCCTCTACCATTGTGCTTTGAGCCTTTGCGAGCGCTTCTGCCAGCTTTCCTATGCTTTCACTCTGTGTCGGTATTGTCATAATCTTGTTCCTCTTGGTTTGTATCTTCTTGCCAGTCTTCATCTGGCCACGCATCTAAGCGACTGTATCCAATCATATATTCTCCTGTAAAAATATTTGTTTACATTGGAGTATAATTTAAGGTCAACCACGAGAATTTAGTTTTTGAAAATCCACCCAAGAGACTATTCTTTAGGCAGGTTTTCATTCATCATGTTGTTCCTTTGTTGCCCCAGTTGCGAGCTGGGGTTTTTTGTTACTGTCATCAGTATGCGTCTACCTAGACATTATATTCAATAGAAAAACGTCTATCTCGACAAAAATCACGAACTTTCCTAGAATGTCTACATGAAAACGCCAGCTGAAATCATTCAAGCTTATTTAACTCTTATGGGCATGAAGAAAATAGACTTCTGCAAACGATGCCGCATCCATCGCTCTTCTCTAGATAAATACCTCAAAGGCGAACCTATTCATCCTTACAAAGCTAAGGGAATAGAAATGGGAACCCTCGGCGCTATAAAGGTGAAGGAACTAATAAAATAAATTTTAATTGGAATTAATTATCTCGCGTCGTATGTAGAGGGTGAGGTGATTATGATTTCATTAGATTTATTCGGTGACCCAATACCCAAGAAGCGCGCACG
>Ga0134122_10004271_pt1 | contig 10606 bp, 9 predicted proteins | sample KB302_FD_96461 | JGI IMG/M metagenome (GOLD analysis project Ga0134122, IMG submission 96461) | Terrestrial soil microbial communities without Nitrogen fertilizer from Kellogg Biological Station, Michigan, USA - KB3-0-2 | ecosystem: Environmental > Terrestrial > Soil > Unclassified ... | reverse complement strand
CGGCACCCTGGTGGCCCTGGGCGTCGTCGCCTGCCTCGTCGCCACGTTTCTGGTCCTGCCGGCGCTGGAGTCGCTGGCCCGCCGGATGCAGAAGCAAGCCGCGAGAGAAGCTCGGCCATGAGCGTCGCCCTCCGCCAGGAAACTCCTCCGCACGCTCCCGAAGCCGGCTGGGCTCGCCGCCTGCTCGGACCGCTCCACGTCACCGGCGTGTTCTGGTTCCGGCTCCACCGCTGGGGGGTCACCATCCTGCCCCCCTGGACGATCGGCTCCACCATCGCCCTGTTCACGACGTTTTTCTGGATCGCGTTGCGCAAGATCCGCGCCGCCATCGCCGCGAATCTGGTGCCGGTGCTCGGTCCCTGCGGCTGGTGGGAGCGGCAGCGCCGGATCTACCGCACGTTCTGGACCTTCGCCTGGTGCCTCTCGGAACGCTACGAGCGCCTGAGCACCGAGCGAATGTTCCGGGTCGAGCTCGAGAACGGCGAGGGCTGGCGGGAGCTGGTCGGAGGCGAGCAGGGCTTCGTCCTCGTGACGGCCCACCTGGGCAGTTGGGAGGTGGGCTCGATGCTGCCGGCCTCGCACGACCGCCGGCGCATCCACGTCGTGCGCGAGGCGGAGACGGATCCGCGGGCGCAGCGGTTCATCGAAGGGCTGATCCGCAGCCGCGGGGGCGATCTCTACACGACTCACTTCGCACAAAATCCGCAGCTCGGTCTGGACCTCTTGGACGCCTTGCGCCGGGGCGAGATCGTGGCCTTGCAGGGAGACCGTCCGCGCGCCGGCGGCCGCACCGCCGAGGTCACCCTCTTCGGCCGGCCGTTCCACCTGCCCATCGGACCGGCCGCCCTGGCCCGCGCCGCCGGCGTGCCGCTGGTGCCCGTCTTCATCTTCCGCGAGGGACGGTTGCGCTATCGCAGCGAGGTCCGGCCGCCCCTGCACGTCGCGCAGAGCGCCGACCGCCGGCGGGATCTCGCGGAGGCCCTGGCGCGGTTCGCCGTCGAGCTCGAGAGCGCCATCCGGCGGCATCCCCATCAGTGGTTCTGCTTTCGCTCGTTGTGGCAAGCAAACGTGGTAGAATCTAACTAGTCTTTCAATTCCCTCTACTGAGCTTGGAGGCCGGGCGCAGGGGCGGTCTGCCTGGAGACTGGAGTCTCCGGGAAAGGGATCAACCGTCTCGAAAGGAGCCGATTCATGCGACGCGCAGTCTGTACGGTCTTCGCTTTCATCCTGATCCTTGCACTTCCTGTGGCCGCGTCAGGAGCACAGGAAATCTCTCTGGAAGCCCTGTCCGACGACCCCTTGGCACCGTGCACCGAGTTTCACAAGCCGAACTGCGAAACCGTTCACGCCGATGATCCTGGAGATGGGAGAGTGGGCTCTCTCATGTGGCTCGACGGCCGCGCCTACGTCCTGCTGTGGAGGGGCCCCGGGTATTACCTCGAGTCGGGTGCCGTCGTCGAGCCTCTGGGAGAGGCCCTGCCCGGTCTCCAGGGCCAGCGGTGGCGGGAGGTCTATCCCAATGAGGGAGCGATTCACACCTCGTTCTCCTGGCAGGACCTGGATCGCAATCAGGCTCTCAGTGTCTCGGATACGTTGGAGTTGGAGCCCGGCCGGGTCCTCAAGATCAAGGACGTGCGGCTCCGCCTTCGGGTGAGACCCGCCGAGCCGTAGGGATCGCGGCGTCGATGAGCGGGTAGCCTGCCTGCCGCCACTCTCGGATACCACCTCGGAACCAGAGAACGTTCCGGAAGCCGAGGCGGGCGGCCTGGGCGCCGGCTTCCCGGCTTCGAATGCAGTCCGATCCGTAGCAATAGAGCACCAGGGGGAGGGCGTGGTCGGCATCGGGCCACTCCCTCTCGATTCTCATCGCGAGGACCTCCGACAGTATCTCCGTGGTGGAGGAGTAGGGGACGAAGAGCGCTCCCGGCAGGTGGCCGATGGCAAAGTCCCGGTGCTCGCGCAGGTCGAGCAGGATCAATCCGCGAGGATGGCGGTCCTGATCGAGGCCGGGATTCTCTCGCTTCAGCAGAGAGGCCAGCTCCGCGGCCGGGATGACCCGGACGACCGGATGATCTCCCGCCGCCGTCCACTCCTGCCAGCCGCCCGGGAAGACCCTAACTTCGAGGCCGGCGAGGCTGAAGAGGAAGTAGCCCAGGCCGAGCCGCGGATCCTGGGGGCCTTCGCCGTAGAGCACGAAGGTGGACTCCAGCTTGACGGGATCGCCCGCTCGGGGACCGAGCGTACCGAGGCGCCGGCGCAACTCGACCGGATCCGGCCAGCCACCGTTCGCGGGCAGCAGCGCGCCGGGATCGAAGGGCAGGCTGTAGGGGATATGACCGGTACCGAAGAGGGGGGGCGTCTGCCAGGTGTCCCAGCCCCGCGCGTCCCTCACGTCGAGCAGCTCGACTCCCTCTTCGCCAAAGGAGCCGGCGACCCACGCGGAGCCCACGGCCACCGTGCCGCTGGGAGGACGGCGAAGCTCCGAAGGCGAAAGCCTGGAGGCGCTGGTCTTCAGAGCGCCACCGGCGGCCTGCCAGGCCACGAGGCCGCCGCCGAAGATCCGCACCTCGGGGCAGCCTGCCCAGCGCAGGAGCCAGAACAGACGAGCGGCCTTCTCGCGGTCTCCGTAGATCACGACTGCCTTGTCGCCCAGGATTCCGCGTTCGCTCATCAGAGCGCGCACGCGCTCGATCCCCCACGGGACTTCCTCGTCCGGCCGCCAGGCGAGGACCGCGTGCGGCAGGTGTCCTTTCTCGAAGAGACCAGCGTCTCGGGCGTCAAGCGGTACGGCGCTTCCGGCCTTGAGTCGGCCGGCCAGCTCCCCAGGGTCGATCAGGAGACGGGGGAAGACGGGCTCGCGAGGCGGCCCCGGTGGCGGGACGGGCCATTGCAGGGGCGATTTCTGCCCGTCTGCCGGCCCTGCCCCCGACAGCAGAAGGAAAGCCAAGACCCATAATCCAGGTTTCATGGCCATGCGGAGATGCTAATCTTTCCGGACATCGGCCACAAGGCGACTTGGTTGGCCCGAATGACGGGGGCTCGAGCGAGACGATGAGCGTTCCTCTCGATGTGCGGTATGGTTTCCGCAAGCTGAACAACAGTGCGGGCTTCACGATCGTCGCGGTTACCTGCCTCGCACTCGGGATCTGCGCCAGCACCACCCTCTTTTGCCTGGCCGACGCATTGCTGCTGCGGCCGGTTTCCGGGATCGAACGCCAGGAAGGCCTCGTCTCCCTCGCACCCAAGCTGGCCCCCCTGCCGGGGCTGCCCGGCGAGCTGGTTTCCAGACAGCTCTCCTATCCTCTCTTTCTTCGCTACCGCAACGCCAATCACGTTTTCTCCGGCCTTGTGGCCTTCCGGCCGGTCACGGCGAATCTCACAGCGGCAGGCGAGGCCCGCCGCGTGACAGGCCAGGTGGTTACCGAGAACTACTTCGACGTTCTCGGTTTGCGCTGCGCTCAGGGCCGATTCTTCGGTGCCGCAGGATGGTCGCGGGGAACCCCGCCGGAAGTGGTCATCAGTCACACCCTCTGGGAGCGTACCTTCGGGGCCCGTCCCCAAGCGATCGGCAGCTCGATCAAGTTGGACGGCAACCTCTTCGTGGTGGCCGGCGTGGCTCCACCTCGCTTTCACGGCACGTTTTACGGCGACGAGGTGGATGTCTGGATCTCCATGGAGGCGGCGCCGCTGGTCTTTGCGGATTTGCGCGGCGGCAAGTTACAGGATCCGGACCATGCCTGGCTCTTCTGGTTCCTCGCACGATTGTCGCCGGGCGTGGACGCGGAACACGCTCAACGCGAGCTGGACCTGCTGGCCGCTCAGTTCGCAGCCGGCCTGACAGGAGACGCGCGGCCGGCTGAATTGCAGATCTATCCTGGACTCGGAATTCGGCCGGGAACCCAGGACGACCTGGCGCGGCCGCTGACGATCCTCGCTACCGTCGTCGGGCTCCTGATGATGGTGGTGTGTACAAATCTGGGTGGGTTGCTGCTCGTCAAGGCGTCGGCGCGGCGAGAGGAGATCGGGATACGGCTCGCTCTCGGGGTGACGCGTGGCCGGCTGGTGCGGCAACTGCTCTCGGAAAGCGTTGCGCTCTCTCTGCTCGGAGGGGGCGCAGGCCTCATCCTGGCGCTCTGGACGGTGGATGCCCTGCGAGGGGTCTCTCTCGGAAAGTTCGTCCCGCGGATCACCGACCTGAGCATCGACGGCCGGGCGGTGGCGTTCGCGCTGGCCCTCTCCCTCGCCGCCGGGATCCTCTTCGGGCTGATTCCAGCTTTGTGGACGGCCAGTCTCCAGGGCGCGCCGTTGATGCGCCAGGGAGTTTCCGCTGGTGTCCGGGAGCATGGCCGCAACCGTCTGCAGGAAGTGTTCGTCGTCGGGCAGGTTACGGTCTCGCTGCTGCTCCTCGTCATCACCGGGCTCTTCATGCGGACGCTCTGGAATCTGCGGTCGATCAATCCAGGGTTCGACACCGCGCGCATTCTGAACCTGCGGCTCGACCTGTCGCCGCACCGCAGCGACGCCGCACCCTCCGGTCCGGCTTTCTACGAGCAGCTTTTGCCCCGCGTCCGCAAGCTCCCGGAAGTCCGTGCCGCCTCGCTGACCCTCTGGGTTCCCCTCTCGAGCGTCAACCAACGGACGCGGCTTGCGGGGCTGCCGCCGCAGGCGGGCCTGCGTGTCAGGAAACCGTGGTGGGGCCAATACAACGTCGTCTCGCCGGGTTTTTTCCAGACCCTGGGGATCCCCCTGCGCGGCAGGGATTTTGCGGAGACCGACCGCCGGGGCTCGCCGCTGGTCGCGATCGTGGATGAGATGCTGGCGAGGATTCTCTGGCCCGGCCGGAGCCCGGTCGGTGAGCGGTTCACCGTCACCCGAGGGGAGACTTACGAGGTGGTGGGAGTTGTCCGCAGTGTGCGGTTCCAGAACCTGCAGACCCACCCGCAGCCTTACTTCTTCGTACCGCTCGCGCAACACTACGAGCCCGCCACCACGCTCCAGGTGCGGACACGGGGGGACCCGTTCCGCGCCGTGGACTCCCTTCTGGCGGTGATCCACGAGCTCGAAAGCAATTTAGGAGCCCAGGTGAGCCTCTATGCGGATGAGGTCCAGGAGACGTTCGCCATGCCCCGGCTGTACTCATGGCTCCTCGGCGCCTTCAGCCTGGTCGCGGTGGCGGTCACCGCCATCGGCCTCTACGGCACCCTCGCGTATGCGGTCAGCCGGCGCACGCGAGAGCTGGGGATCCGGACGGCCCTCGGCGCGCGCTCGGCCGAGATCGTCGCCATGGTGATCCGGCAGGGACTCTACCTGACGCTGACCGGGATCGTTCTCGGGATCACCGCGGCCCTGTGGACCACCAGCCTGTTCTCCGCTCTGCTCTTCGGCGTGACGCCGACCGATCCGGCGGTCTTCGTCTCGGTGGCTCTTCTGCTGGTCCTCGTGGGGCTCGCCGCCAGCTCGCTGCCGGCCTACTCGGCGACCCGCATCGATCCCATGGCGATCATCCGTCACGAGTAGCTCCGGTGAGGAATGTGCTGATCGAGCCTGCGACGGTTTCACGATCCAGATCCCCCACCGCAATCTGATAAATCGACAGCGGAAAGGCGCCGCCCTGCAACCGGGCGGTCACCCGCATCAGCCGCCCGGCCGCCAGGAAGGGAGCCGTGAAGCGCGCCTCGCGGACGCCCACCAGGTAACCGATCCGGGGTCCGGGAGCCTCTCTTCGCCGGTTCAGGGCCTCCAGGATCGCCGCCGCCTGGGCCGCCGCTTCGATGCCGACGAAGGCAGGGGCGCGGTTCCCTTCCACCAGCGGGTGGAGCGGCGGGATGTCCGCCGCGCAGACGATCTCCTCCTCCGAAACGGAGAGAGCTCCGCGCACCAAGCGCGCCGGCGGACCGTGGGGGAGGAGCGCCTCGACCGGAGGAAGATCCAGGCTCGGCGGAAGATCCACCAGGGCCGGCTCCAGTCCCCGATCTCCGAGTGGATCTCTGCGGACCACGCCGCCGCTGACTAGGTCGTCTCCCCGGCGCAGATCGAAGCGCACCCAGCCATCCTCCTCGGGAGCGCCGAGGGTGAGATCCAGAGCGTCTCCGGGCAGAACCGGACGGCGCAGCTTGAGAGAGCGCACCGCGGCCAAGGGTCCAACGGCGCGCTCTACGAACGCCAGATGAGCGATGCCGGGGAGGATCGGATGACCGGGAAAGTGCCCCGCGAAGAGCGGGCTCGACGCCGGAATCTCGACGCGGAAGCGGCGGTCGTCCCCAGTCTCCAGCAGCCGGAAAGGTGTGCTCCCGGCGGCGCTCATCCGGCGTTGCCGTGTTCCAGCCGGTAGCTCCAGCAGCCCGGGCGGACTTCACAGCGGCGCAACCGGAACCGGAATCCGAGGCGAGGGGAGAGAGTCCATCCCTTCCGGTCCGTCTCCATCGTCTCGTACCCAACCGCTCCTGGAGACCGGATTTCAAATCGGATCTCTTCGCCCCTGGCATCCACCAGCCAGAGCTCGGGAACTCCGGCCGCCGCATAGAGTGGAGGCAACCGGACCAGGTCTTTGCGGACGGAGCCCTCGCTCACGATCTCGACGACGAGGTCGGGAGAGCCTTCCAGCTCCATGAAGCGGTCGGGCCTTTTCTTCGATGGGACCTTGCGGACTCGGCCGCGCTCGAGGGTGTCCCAGAAGACCACCACCACGTCGGGCTCGACGGAGAGATTCGCCCCGGGGCTCGAAACCCGGCCGCGGTCCACGTAGACACTCCCCAGACCCCTCCGGCCGACAAGAAGCTGGAGGACGGTGGCGATCTCGGTTTTCACGCTCCCGTGGGTATCGAGCTCCTCGGGGCTCATATCCACCTCGAGCTCGCCGGCGAGGAAATCGATCCTGCCTCTCTCGGGGAAATCGTCCGAGCAGGCCCACTCGCGGAAGCCCGCCAGGTCATGGGCCGCCGCCGGTATGTGGAGCGTGTCGTCGAGCCGCCTTTGAGCTCTCTGCATCGATGGGTCCTCTCGATCGTGTTCACGCTAGCACACCTCCCGCGCCCCAGGACTCCATGACCTCGGGGGTGAACAGGTCCGGGAAGCGGCGCGGCAGGAAACGGCCGAGGAAGGCGCTCCAGGCCTCCCGCAAGGCATCGTCCTGCAGCTCGGAAATCAAGACGACGAGGCGCTCCAGCAGCGCATCGACCGCCGCCGGCGTGCGGCTCCGCTCCAGCCTCCACAGCAGCGAGACGAAGTTATCCGCGCCGGCCGTCTCCGGGATGGGATCGCGTGCGGCGTCGAGCAGCAGGTAGCGCGTCCGCGGCGCATGGCGTTGGAGCGATGGCGGCAGCGGGAAGAACAGCTCCAGGGCGTCGCGCGCGGCCTGCCAGGGTCTTTCGCCGTTGTAGAGGACGACCGGCAAAACGATCGGCAGCCTCGCCGAGGGATGGCGCGCGAGCAGGTCCTGATAGAGCAGCTCGCGGTAGAACCCCATGCGCAGGGCCATGGCGGAGTCCTCCTCCCCCTGGAGCTTGAGCAGGAGGACGGTCCAGGCGGACCCCCCCTGCCAGCGCACACGCCAGGCCAGGAGGTCGTGCGGCGGGGCGAGCGGCGGGCTTGGGGCGGCAGTGGGCTCGAGCGTGTCCAGGTCGAGCCATTGGACCCACTCCTCGCGCAGGAAGGCGCGGCAGAGGTCCCGAACCAGGTGGATTTGCGAAAACAGATTCCTGTATCCGTCGTTGGGCATAGTCTCCTCCTAGCCCATATAAGTCGGAAAAACGGCCTGCTATCTTGCAAACCCGCATACTTCTAGGGTTTCCCGCACACTTTTTCCGGGGAGTCCAGGTTTTTGTGCAGCCTGCAAATGCACTGAAAGAGGTGCATTTTCGCCAAACCGTGGCACTCTTCTTCCGGCGTCCCCGGTCGCGGCCATGGAGGTCGTGTACCTTTCGGGGCCGCTTGGAGAGGAGATGAGGGTTATGTCTCGTACGATGCGTTGGAGCGCCTCCGTTCTTGTCCTCGCCTGCCTGACAGCCGGAACCGCGCAGGCCTTGCCTCTCGCGCAACTCCGGCCGGAGATTGTCGTACCGGACGTGGGAAGCCGTCTGGTGGCTGCCTGGGATCGGCTGGTCTCGCTGGTTCGGCCGGTGGAGTCGAAGCCTGCCGGCCGAGCTCTGCAGCCCCAGAGAAAAGGCGGTTGCTCCAAAGACCCGAACGGGCATCCTTGCGCCTAGGTTGGGTTTGACCAGAGTCGAAGATCGGCCCGGGGTTTGTCCCCCGGGCCGTCAGTTCAGGTCGGACGTTTCTTGATCGGAGAGCCTTGGCGCCGTGCACTGAAAACAGTGCATTTTTGCCAAAGTGCGTACTTTTGGTCCTGGGGAGTATCATAGGACTATGCCGACCGTGTCCTGGAGGGCCTTGAGGTGAAGATTCACCCCCGCTGCCGCGAGCGGCTTGAGGAAATTTCAGGCCGCCATCCTGGGCGCCTTCTGGAGAGGATGGCCGGAGTCATCCCCTGGCAAGCACGGTTGGAGGAGGCTGGTTACGGCCACGCCATTGCGGCGGCTGAGGCAAGACTGCTGAGCCATGTGCACGCCTTGGCCGCGGAGCGGGCCGAGGCCCCCTTGCTCCTTGCCGAGTTGCTCGAGCATCCGCCCGAGAGACGGGAGATGCTGATGCGCAACCACCCCCGATTTCAGACCTGGGGGCTTTTGGAGCAGCTGATCGAAAAGGTGCGGGAGCAGGTCTTTGCGGATCCGGTCGCCGCCGAGGATCTGGCCCGGCAGGCCCATTGCCTGGCCGATGCTCTCGACGCAAGCTACTATGGCGCAGAGCGCATCGAGGACTTGCGGGCTCGGGCTTGGGGATACCTCGGCAATACCCTCAGGATTCGCTTCGAGCTTCGAGACGCACAGGGAGCTTTCGAGAACGCCCTGATCCACCTGCGGCTGGGGACGCGAGACCCTCTGGAACGAGCGCTCTTCCTCGATCTGCGAGCATCCTTGTTGCGTGATCAGCGACGGTTCACTGCGGCTGAGCGATTGCTCCTCCGCGCTCTCCAGATCTGCCGCGATGTTGGCGAGACGCACCGAGCAGGGCGTATTCTGGTCAGTCTCTCAGCGGTATACGAGCAGGCGGGAACACCGGAGAGGGCCCTTGCGCCTCTGCTTGAAGCTTTGGAGCTCATCGATGGGAAGCGGGAACCGCGGGTCCTTCTGATTGCTTATCACAACCTGATCACGGCTCTGGCCGAAACCGGGCGGTTCATGGAGGCCCAGCGACTGTTGATCCAGGCTCGCTCCCTCTACTCCCGATTCCCTGAAAGCGTGACTTGGCGGCATTGGGTGGAAGGCAGGATTGCCTTCGGCCTCGGCCAGAAGGGGCAGGCGGAGGGCCACCTGCAGGTGGCGCGAAATGGTTGTCTTACGGAAGGAGCCATCTATGACTTCGCCTTGGTCTCTCTCGAGCTTGCAAGGCTCTATGTCGAGCAGGGCAGGACGGCTGAGCTAAGGCAGATCGCCGAGGAAATGCTGGCGATCTTCACTTCGCAACAGATCCACCGCGAGGCACTGGCAGCCCTGTCTTTCTTCTACCAAGCCGCCGCCGCCGAGCAGGCCAACCTGGAGCTGATCACCGAAGTGGCCAAGTTCATGAAGCGTCTTCAGAACGATCCGAACCTCGCCTTCATCCAGCCGACCGCCGGTCAATAGAGCGCAAGGGTGGTCCCGTCCGCGAGGCGCAACGCGGGCTGAGCGCTGCGGAGCGCGATCCCGAACAGGCTGAGCTCGGCCGCGCCGAAGAGCGGAATCCGTGGGAGATCCTTCAGCAGCCCGCCCGGCGTCTCAGAATCTTCGGGCCATCCGGATACGACGCGGTCCCAGGCCTCTCGCCGCAAGCTGCGGCGGAGATGAATGGGATCGAGGCCGTACCAGTCGGCAGCGGGTTCCACGAGCCGGGCGCCGCGGGCCTGGCCCATCTGCCGCAGCCGTTGATCCAGCTCGCGAGCCTGTTCGAGCAATCCAGGCCAAGACGGTTTCCGGCCGGGAAAGAGAAGGGCCGTCGCCAGCCGCACCTGCCCGGGGGAAAGCCGTTCCAGGCGTTGCAGGGGGAGCAGGGTTATCACGATCTCGCAGCGATGAAACGCCAGCCGATCGAGGCAGATCTCGATCCAGGAGGCGATTCTCTCGACCGGTACGCCGTAGACCAGATCGTTGCCGACGTCCGTCAACAGCGCGAGGGTGCGGAGGGGCGGGCGCTCCTCCAACGCCGGCCAGAGACCGCAGCCGGCGATCCCCGGCAGCCGGCGGACGAAGAGGAAGCGGCTCCAGGCTCCGTACGAGCGGCCATGCCCGCAGGCAGTCAGGACCTCGACGGCGCCCGGGGCCTTCCGGCGGATGCCGTCGACGACGATCGGCAGGCCAGCCTTGAGGTTGCTGGCGCCGAGGAGGACGGCTCGCAGGACGGGCTCGCGGTCGGCCACCCCTGCAGTCTGCCACGAGCGGCCGCCTGAAAGTCCCGCGAAAGGGGGGCTGGTGCACCTGTAATAAGCGACCGCTGGCCGCCCTGCACCGCTGCAGGTGAGAACTCCGCCATATCCAGAGAGGAGCTTTTGATGAGCACCGAAACCAAAGTGATG
>Ga0134122_10004270_pt1 | contig 10607 bp, 12 predicted proteins | sample KB302_FD_96461 | JGI IMG/M metagenome (GOLD analysis project Ga0134122, IMG submission 96461) | Terrestrial soil microbial communities without Nitrogen fertilizer from Kellogg Biological Station, Michigan, USA - KB3-0-2 | ecosystem: Environmental > Terrestrial > Soil > Unclassified ... | reverse complement strand
TGCGGCCGCCGCGGCCATGGTGTCGGCGCCGACGCCGCGCAACAGATCGCGGACGATGTCGCGGTTGTCCTTTCGGCTCGACCGCGCGCGCAGGAACTCCTGGATCGCCCTCCGCTTCAGCGGGGTGCCGCTCGGTTCCATGTTTTCCGTGCCCTCTTTCACCGGTCTCTCCTCTTCTTGCCCCCCGGGGGGACAAGCTGCAAAATTTCTCTTCCTCTCTATTCGTTTCCGCTCGACCCGGTTCAAGGGACAACCAAAATGCCCAACCCCAAGATTTGTTGCCGGGACGTCTCGTCCGGGCTGGGGCAGCACGATCCGTGCCCGAGAGCGGCGCCGGCCACTCGCGGTATCCTGCGGGCGATGAGGCTCCGCATGGCGCGCTTCGGATTTCGGTCGATCGGCCTCTGGCTGCTGGTTGCCGCCGCGGGCGCCTGCCGGGCGGCCGAGCCGGCGGCGGCGCGGCTGGCGGCTCCCGGTTCTTCCGACGTGTCGGCCGACACGTCGTTTGCCGCTCCGGTGCCGTCGGATCGGCCGCTCGGTCCCGAGAAGAGTGCCGCCGGGGACGAGATTCTGAGAAACGGTGAGATCACGCTGCGGGTGCCCCCCGGCGATCCGCGGCGCGCGGAGCTTCTCGACCTCGCGGTTTCCCTGGATCGATCGCTGCGCGCGATGGCGGAGCGCCTGCCGTATACGGGAAATTTGAGGTTCGAGATCGCGGTCGAGCCGGACTATGCCGCCGAGGCGCGCGCCCACGGCGCGGTCGGCGAGGCGGTCGAAGGGGGCCGCACCGATCTCGCGCTGGTCTTCGACCCTGCCGATCTCGACGCCTATCGCTTCGCCGTCGCCCGCCGGCTGCTCGCCCGCGCCTGGCCGCAACCGCTGCCGCCCGAGATCGCCGACGGCGCGGCGCTCTGGCTCTCGGGAGGATGGTACGGCCGCTCCGCCGCGGAGTGGCTCGCTCCGCTCGCCCGCGCCGGAGCGTTTCCCGCCGCCGCCGAGCTGCTCGCCACCGAGCGGCCGAGAGACGCCTCCCCGCTGCTGGCGGCGCCGGTCGCGGCGGCGTGGATCGAGCGGCGTCCGGGCCGGACGCTGACCGAAAAGCTCGCGAGCGGCCTGCCCGGCCCGGCGGCGCTCGACTCCCAGCTCGCGGCGATGGCCGCCGCCGCCGTAGCGCTCCCGGCGCCCCCGGCCCCAGCGGCGAAACCCGCCGGCCGTCCGGCCGATCGGATCGGCGAGGGCCGCTTCCTGCGCGGCGTCTCGTTTGCGATGCTCAATTCGGTGGACGGCGGGTACCACGCGCCGGGCGTCGATCGCGAGTACGGCCGGCTCGGACGTCTCGGCGCCGACGCCGTCTCCCTGATGCCATTCGCCTACCAACCCGACCCGCGGGCTCCGGGCTTGGGGTTCCTCGACCGGCACCCCTCCTCGGAGACCGCCATCGGGCTGCTCCACGCGGCGCGGCGGGCGCACGCCCAGGGCTTTGCCGTGCTCTGGAAGCCGCACCTCTGGGTGGCCCACGACAGCTGGCCGGGCGCGATCGAGATGCCCGACGAGGCCTCCTGGCGGGAGTGGTGGACCGGCTACCGGCGCTACGTGCTCCACCAGGCGTTTCTCGCCGCGTGGGCCCAGGCCGAGATCTTCTGCGTCGGGGTCGAGCTCGATCGGGCCGCGATCGGCCCGGGCCGGGAGCGCGCCTGGCGGGAGCTGATCGCCGCGGTGCGGGTGCTTTATCCCGGCGCCGTGACCTACGCCGCCAACTGGGACCGAGCCCCCGAGATCCCGTTTTGGGACGCGCTCGATTTCGTCGGCGTCGATGCCTACTATCCGCTCGCCGCGGGGGAGCAGGCGACCGACGCGGAGCTCGATGCCGGAGCGCGAGACGTCGCGGGCCGCCTGGCGCGGCTGGCGCAACGCGCGCGCCGGCCGCTCCTGCTCACCGAGGTCGGGTTTCCGGCCCGTCGCGCCGCTTGGCGCGAGCCGAACGCGGAGGCCGGCGACCTCGACGAGCAGGACCAGCTGCGCGCATACCGCTCCCTGTTCGCCGCGCTCGGCCGGCGGCCTTGGCTCGCCGGGGTGTTCGTCTGGAAGTCGTTCAGCGACGAGAGCGGCGCGGCCGCCCGGCGATCCGGCCGGGCCGACTTCCGGTTTCTCGGCCGGCCCGCCGAGTCCGCCATCCAGGCCTATTTCGCGCTCGGCGCCGGCCGATCGAGCGATCCATCCCGCGCCACCGACCGTTCGAAGGGACCGCCATGAACGATGAGCTGCTCGCCGCCGCGCTCGCGGCGGGGGAGGCGGGAGCGGCCGTGCTCCGCCGCTACTTCCGCACCGACGACCTCGAAGTCCGCAAGAAGGCCGAGAACGATTTCGTCACCCGCGCCGACCGCGAGAGCGAGGCGGCGATCGTCGGCCTTCTGCGCGAGCGTTTCCCCGATCACCACGTGCTCGCCGAAGAACGTGGGATCGACGCGGGGGGCGGCGCGAGCGAATTCGAATGGGTGATCGATCCGCTCGACGGGACGACGAATTTCCTCCAAGGGCTGCCGGTCTATTGCATCTCGATCGCCTGCCGGCGCCGCTCCGGCGAGCTGCTGGCCGGCGTGGTGCTCGATCCGGAAGGGGGCAACCGCTTCGCCGCGGCGGCGGGCCAAGGCGCCACCTGGAACGGCCGGCCGATGCGCACCTCCGCCCGGCCCTCCTTGAGCGGCGCGTTTCTCGCCACCGGTTATCCCTGGCGGGCGCACCCGACGCTCGACCTTTATCTGGAGGCGTTCCGCGACATCTTTCTGGAGGTCCGGGCGATCCGCCGCTGCGGCGCGGCGGCGCTCGATCTCGCCTACACCGCGGCGGGGGTCTACGACGGTTTCTTCGAGTTCCGGCTCTCGGCCTGGGACATCGCCGCCGGGATTCTTCTGGTGCGCGAGGCGGGCGGCGTGGTCACCGACGTCGATGGCGGGCAGGGATCGTTCGTCTCCGGCAACGTCGTCGCGGGCGGCTCGGGCGTCCAGCCCGAGCTGCTGGCGAAGATCGCCCGCCATGCGACCGAAGCGGGGATCGCCGAGCGTCTGCGGGCGGACCGGGAGATCGAAATGCGGGAGCGCACCGTTTGAGCCCGAGGCCGGCACCGGCGAAACCGGCGCGTCCGAGCCGGCAGACCCTCGGCACGTCGGCGGGTCCGCCCGCCGGACCGTGGTTCGTCGAGGTGCAGATCCATCCGGCCGACGGGCGCCGGAAGGTCCGCTATCTGGTGCTCGGCCGGCTAGCCTTGACCGTCGTCTGCTCGTTGATCCTGGGCTACCTGTTTCTCGTGTCGCTGGGGCTGGCGCTGGCCAAGGACGTTTTGTCCGCCATGCTCGGCGGCGCCGAGATCAAGACGCTGGAGATCGAGCGGACGCACCAGGGGGCACGGCTCAAAGGGATGGTCGTGGAGCTCTCGGCGCTCGACGAGCAGACCAAGAGCCTGCGCCTGCAGCATGCGAAGCTGCGGCTCGCCTATGGCCTGCCGCCCCGGCACCTCGAAGCGCCCGAGCCGGCCTCCCGCGAGGACGAGTCGATCTACGGCGGCGCGATTGCCGAAGGGGAGCACATCCGCTCGGTGGTGGTGCGCAATCTGACCGCGCTCGACAAAGGACTCGCGGAGGTCCGCCGCTACGAGGAGGCGCACCCGGCCGAGGTGGCGGAGATCCCGTCGCGCTGTCCGCTCTCGGGCGACGACTTGGTGCTGGTGACGCCGTTCGGCAACCATCGCAACCCGTTCACCAAGGAGCTCGAATCGAATGCCGGCGTCGATCTGGCGGCGACCGCCGGGGCGCCGGTGGTGGCGGCCGCGGCCGGCATCGTCGCGTTCGCGGGCCAGGCTTCGATCGGATCGAGCCCGGCCTGGTTTCGCCTCGGCCAGGTGGTGGTGATCCGCCACGGCGACCGGTTCGCGACCGCCTACGGGCATCTCGAACGGATCGACGTCCGCCCGGGCGCCAAGGTGGCCCGCGGCACGCCGCTCGGCACGGTGGGCAAGAGCGGTTGGACGCTCGCGCCGCAGCTGCATTTCGAGGTGCGGCGGCGCGATCCGCGCGGCGCGCTCGCCCCGGTCGATCCGCGAATCTACATGCTCGATCGCCACTGGCATGATGAAGAGCGGCTGATCGTGCGCGCCGCCGCGAAACAGTGGGCCGAGCCGGGCACGTGGGAACCGATGCCCGGCGTGCGCTGAAAATTCTGCGAATCCGTTAGAATTCCAGGAATGGTCTCCTCCAATCGGCGCGAGAGCGACCGGGTCGTCCGGCGCCTGCCGGTGCGCTTCTGGCGCGTCGGCGAGGAACGGTCGGTCACCGGCTATACGACGAACATCTCGACCACGGGCATGTTCGTGGTGACTCACCAGCCGTTGCCCAAGGCGGCGCGGATCCGGGTCGAGGTGCTCGATCCGCGCTCCGGGTTCATCGTCGAGGCGGAGGTCGCGCACGCGCACAAGGTGAGCCTAGAGCTCTCCGCGCTCGGGCCTTCGGGGATGGGCGTCCGCTTCCTGCCGATCGAAACGCTCGTCCGCGAGCTGTTTCCCCAGGCCGTCGGCGGCCTCCGTGGCGGGCGCACCGGGGAGTCGCCGATCGTCTCACCGCCCGCCGCGCCCCCCGCGCCCGCCGTGGCCGCGGCCCCCGCGGCGCCGCCGAAGCGGGCGCCCACCCCGGGATCGTTCCCCTCGAACCGGGTGCCGATCGTCCGGGTGGGCGAGCCCGTGCCGGAGGCCGCTCCGGTCGGCAAGGCGCCGATCGCCGTGCGTTTCAGCTCGATCGAGCAGTTCCTCTCGATCTACGAGCGCGATCTGCGCCAGGGAGGGCTGTTCGTCTCGACCTCCGAGCCGGCGCGGATCGGCGACTTGATGGAGATCGAGCTGCACCTGCCGGCGCCGCTGCTCGCCCGGGTGCGGCTGCGCGCGCGGGTGGTCCACCGGATCGACCCCCAGGGGGGAGAGGGGATGGGCGGCCCCAACCTGCTCGCCGGCATCGGCGTCGAGCTGCTCGACCGGCGCGGCGCCCTCGCGGCGCTCGAACCGTACCTCTCCGGCACCCCGCCCGCGAGCTGAGAAAGGGCTCGGTCGTGGTTTCGTTGGCCCCGCAGCGACTGGCTGCTGCCGAAGGCGCCCGAAGGAGCGAGGAGGCCAACGAAACCACGGCCCCAAATCGCCCGGAATCCGCCGAGGGCGGCGAGCGTTAGAATGATGGAGATCCCCACCGCGGCGCCTAAAGCGCCTGCGGATCGCAGGAGGTACCCCCATGCCCTATAGCCCCCTTCTCGTCAGGCCCATGCGCGAAGAGCTCACCTCGATCGGCGTCCAGGAGCTGACCACCGCCGCCCAGGTGGACGAATGGATGAACGAAAAAAGCGGCACCGCCCTCTTGGTCATCAACTCGGTCTGCGGCTGTGCCGCCGGCATGGCGCGCCCGGGCGTCCGGATGGCGCTCGAAAGCGGAACGAAGCCCGACCGGGTGGCGACGGTGTTCGCCGGCCAGGACCTCGAAGCGACCGCCCGCGCCCGTGCCCATATCGCCGACATCCCGCCGAGCAGCCCGTCGATGGCGTTCTTCAAGGACGGCGAGCTGGTTTATTTCCTCCCCCGGCACCGGATCGAGGGGCGCAGCGCCGATCAGGTGGCGGCCGATCTTACGAGCGTCATCGCGGAGCACAGCTCCGTCGCGGCGTAACGGCGTCTCGATGGGGACTTTTCATCAAGGCAAAGGCGAGTTGCACGGCATCACCGTGGTGGTCGAAACGAGCGGCCCGGAGATGTACGTCGGCCGTTGCGACGACGTCACCGAGCTCGGCGTGATCTTGCATGACGCCGACGTCCACCGCGAGGGGGATGAAACTCCGCGCGAGAAATACCTGGAACGCGCGGTGCGCTTCGGGATCTGGAAGAAGTTCGACCGGATCGTGATTCCGAACGACGCGGTGACCGGGATTCGGCGCCTGGGCGAGCTGACGTAACGCGATGACGAACGCCGAAACTTCGAGACCCCCCTGGGTTTCGGTCGGCGCGGTGGGCGCCGCTCTCGCGATCGTCGCGGGGGCGTTCGGCGCCCATGCCCTCGCCGATCGGCTGGACCCTCGCTCGCTGACGCTGTGGGAGACCGCGGCTCGGTATCTGATGTATGGCTCGCTGGGCCTGATCGGGCTCGGCCTCGCCGCCGTCGGGCGCCCGCACCGGCTGTACGGCGCGGCGGGGCTCGCGCTGGTTTTGGGCACGATTGTCTTTTCCGGCACCCTCTTCGGCCTAGCGCTCGGCGCGCCGCGCATTCTGGGGGCGGTCACGCCGCTCGGCGGGCTGGGGATGATCGCGGGCTTCCTCCTCTTCGCGCTCGCCGCGCGAGCTGGTACCATCGGCTAGAATCGATCGGTCGCAACCGGCGGGGAGGAAGAGCATGTCGGAGTCGGGGAGGGGCCTCGGGCGGGGGGTTGTCTATGCGGTGGTGGCGTTCGGCGCCCTGGCGCTGCTGCCGGCGAGTCTCGGCGCCCAGCCTACGGACATCGATCCCTGCGCCGCGCCGACGGCCGACACCGGTTTTTCCGAGGTGCAGGTCAACCTGCCGGCGGGGACGATCAACCGGGTGTTGCCGTTCGACGTGCCGATCCGTTTCTGCGGCACGCTTGCGACGGGCGCCAAGACCGTCACGCTTCAGTACGTTGCCGACCGCAAGAATCCGCCGCAGGTGGATGACGATTGCCGCGGCCCGGGTGGCGCGCCGATCGCCTGGCAACCGGCCAACCCGATCTCCGGGCGGGTCAACGGCACGACGTTTCGCGCCGTCATCCCGCGGCTCGAATCACAGCGCTTCTACGCCTTCTGCTTTCGCAGCGAAGCCGAGGTGACGTCCGAGGTGGCGGACGCCTTCCGGCCGGTCGCGCGGGAAACGCTCGATGAGGGTCTCGCGCCGATCCCGCGCGGCGACCTCACCGCCGACGAGAGCGAAGCGCTGCGGAAGAAGCTGGCCGCCGCGCTGCTCGATCAATTGAAATCCGACCAGGCGATTGCGCCGGGCACGTTGTTCGATTCGCGCTCCCCGCACAACGACCTCGCCGACCGGTTCAACGGCAAGATTCGCCAGGTGCTGGAGCCGCAGCTGCGGCGGAACGCGCTCCTCCAGACCTACGCCACGTTGCAATTCGACCTCGCCCAGACGCTTCGCGGCCTGCAAAGCGACCCGGCGGTCGGCCGCTTGACGGCGTCGCTCGCCGCGCCGTCCGATCCGAATCTCGCGGCGCTGTCCAACGCCTTCCGCGGCGCGCTCGACGTGATGGAGATGTCGCCCGACGCGACCGCTCGCACCGCCCAGGGGCTCGATCCGACGACCGCCGAGGGGGAAACTCTCGACGCAACGTTCGATCCGGCGACGGCGGGGGAGATCGCCGGCCGCTACGACGCGCTGGCCAAGGCGCTGGCGGGCTTTCCCGACCTGATCCAACGCGCGACCGGGCCGGGGGGAGTCCAACTTCCCGAGGGGGACGCGGCCGCGATGGCCCCTCTCGTCGCGCCGCAAGGTCCGGCGGCCCGCGCGAGTGCTCTCGCCGCGACGCTTTCCTCGATCGCCACCAACGTCCAGGCGAGCCTCGCGGCGCGCGCGAGCGCGCTCGACCTGCTCGCCTCGGACGTGGCGCTGCGGGCGGTCGGCACCCAGATCGTCGATGCCTCCTCGACCGGCGGCTTCGAGACCTTCCAGAACTACTACGTCAGCGCCGACGCCGGCCTGGTCGCCGCCCCGGCGCTCGACGCCGTGGTCTCCTATATCGGCGTCAACCTCTACCTGCGGCCGGTGAACAAGAACGCGCCGCTGCGCCAGCTCGGGAATTTCCGGCAGACGTTCAGCCGGCGCTTCGCCTTTACCCTCGGGCTCACGGTGCAGAGCCTGGCCGACAGCGACAACGGCAACGGCCCGACGCGGCAGGATCTATTCGGCAACCAGTCGATGCTGATCGGGGCGGGCCTGCGGATCACCGACATGATCCGCCTCGGCGGCGGCGCGCTGGTGTTCAAGAAGGACGACCCGAGCCCGCTGATCACCAAGTTCGAAACGGCCGTCTCCTACTACCTTACGGTGTCTTTCGACCTGAACGTCGCCCGCGCCTTCAAAGGCGGCCTGGGCGGCTTGTTCCCGGGCAATTAGCTTTCGGTTTTCCGGCAGAGAAACGGAGCAACGGCAATCCATGGCGATCCAGATCCGGAAGAATCTCACGGTGTCCCCGAACCCGACCTCGGTGCCGAAGCACATCCAGCTGACGCAGACGCTGCGCAGCACGCTCCCCAGCGAGCCGATCACGATCGTCTACCGGCTCGCGCCCGGGCATCAGATCTGGTTCCAGGACGGCGACGATCCGCCGGCCAAGACGTTCAACCGCACCGAAACCGTGGGGCCGGCCGATCAGATCTGCCGCGACCGCATCGGGCTGGTGATCGGACCGGGAACCGGCCCGATGCAGATGGTCCAGATCGACCAGACCCTCACCGACTCGCTCGGCATCTCGCAGCCGGACCTGGTCCTGGTCCAACTTCAGAGCAAATAAGGCCTCGCCCGAGAACGCGAACCATGCGCCGTATCACCATCGTCCCGTCCCTCCTCGCCGTCCTCTCCGCCCTCACCATCCTCGCGCTGGCTTCGAACGGCTGCTACAAGCAAAGCGACTTCGAGCCGCCGGCCATCGTCGAAGAGTCGCTCGTCCTGGGCACCGTCGGCGGCGTCACGTCGCTTCCGGCGGACGGCGTCTCGCGCCTGCGCCTGGTCGCTCAAGTCGATCCACGCGCCGACCTGGGCAAGCGAACGGTGATCTTTTCGACCAGCGGCGGCACGCTCGTCGGCGGCAATCCGTCCGGGCAGGCCGGGGAGCGCGAAGTGGCGGCCGACGGCACCGGCCAGGCGACGATCGAGCTGGTGAGCGCGCAGCAGGTGGGGCCCGCCGTGGTGGGCGCGCGGGTCAAGGAAGTCCCGGGCCTGTCGCGCACGCTCGCGATCGGCTTTACCGCCGCGGACGTGAACGGCGTCATCCGCTTCGTCGCAAGCCCCCCTTCGGCGCCCGCCGACGGCGCCACGAAATCCGTCTTCACGGTCGAGGTCTCCTCCGCCCTGCCGCTCGGAACCCAAGTCGCCTTCGCCACCTCCGGCGGCCTGTTCGCGCCCGAGAACGCCGCCGCCGCCACCCGTTCGATCGACGGCTCCTTCCGCGCCACGGTCGAGCTGGTGAGCCCCGGAGCGATCGGCACCGGCATCGTCACTGCCACCGCGAACCAGGTCACCCGTCAGGCGCAAATCTCCTTCGTCCGCGCCCTGCCCAACCGAATCCTCGTCTCGACCGGCGGCAAAGTCACCGCCCAAGCGGGCCTGACCGATCCGGTCACCGTGACCGCCAGCTTTCAAAGGGACATCGGAAACGTAACCCCCGGCACCTCGGCGGTCTTTACCGCCACCGACTCCTCCGGCCGCGAAATCGGCCTCTTCCGCGACGCCTCGACCGTCAACGCCAGCGGCACCGCCGCCGCCACCTTCCTCGCCGGAACCACCACCTACCGCGGCCCGGTCACGATCACCGTCTCGGCCCAAGGAGGCACGGTGTTCGGTACCGCGACGATCGAGATCGTGGACTAAGGCCCCGGGACGGCGCCGCTTGGCCGCCGTCGCCCCATGCGTTTTGGTGGCCGACCTACTTGACCATGATCATATGACCATGGCAGAGTTCGCCGGAGGGCCGGCTCGCCTCCGCAGTCGCGAAAGGTGTTTCATGGAATCGATCGTCAAGACCATCTCCGCCGGGGACTTCAAAGCGCGGTGCCTGTCTCTCTTGGACGAAGTCGCCGAGACGCGACTCCCCTTGGTCGTGACCAAGCGCGGGAAAGCGGTCGCCCGGCTCGTGCCGATGACCAATGAGTTGCCGACCGATCTGCTCGGCAGCGTGCGTTACGCCTCGGAAGAAGATCTTTTGTCTCCTGTTGACGAGGTTTGGGACGCCGAGCGGTGATTGTTCTCGACACCCATGTTTGGATCTGGTGGGTGAGCGAACCGGAAAAGCTCTCCGCGGAGGCGAAGTCGGCCATCGAGTACGCCAAGGGAGGAGGGATCTGCCCGATCAGTTGCTGGGAGATCTCGACCAAGGTGGCCAAGGGAAAGCTGGAGCTGGACCGCGAAGTTGGTCTCTGGGTGCGGCATGCGCTGGCTCGGCCGGCCCTACAGCTTTTGGACCTCACGGCCGATATCGCGGTCACGGCGGGTCAACTCGGCTTGGCGGGATTTCACGGAGACCCTGCTGATCGGCTGATCGTTGCGACCGCTCTTTGCCATGGGACCCAGCTCGTGACGAAGGATCAGATGATTCGGGACTTCCCGGGCGTCCAGACGATTTGGTGACGCGCGAGGTAAGGCCTCTCCGCCAACCGGCACCTGCAGATCCTCGGGTGTGCTCTTCCTGGGACCGCCGCCGTCTCGGCGGCGTTTTTTCGCCGAGCCCCACGAGCGGTTGAAACCGCTTCCATGAGAAGGCCAATCTGAGTCAAGCCGCCTTGGCGGCTTTCCCTGCAAGTCTGTTTGCGGCGGGAGCGATTCCCCAGGCTTCCATTCGCACTCTGGGTCGAC
>Ga0134122_10004269_pt1 | contig 10607 bp, 9 predicted proteins | sample KB302_FD_96461 | JGI IMG/M metagenome (GOLD analysis project Ga0134122, IMG submission 96461) | Terrestrial soil microbial communities without Nitrogen fertilizer from Kellogg Biological Station, Michigan, USA - KB3-0-2 | ecosystem: Environmental > Terrestrial > Soil > Unclassified ... | reverse complement strand
CGCAGCAGGCCCGCGATCTCGAGCCGCGGATTGAGATTCGAGCGTACCCGCTTGATGGTGCCGACCAGATCGGAAAGTCCTTCCAGCGCGTAGTACTCGCATTGCATCGGAATCAGCACCTGCGCCGCGGCGGTGAACGCGTTCACCGTGAGCAGGCTGAGCGACGGCGGACAATCGATGAGGATGAAATCATAGTCGCCGTCGAGTCGCTCCAGCGCGGCGCTCAGGCGCCCTTCGCGATTCGGCAGCGTCACCAGTTCAACCTCGGCGCCCGCCAGATCACGGTTCGCCGGAATCAGGTCGTAGCCGCTTTCGACGCGCATGCGGATGTTGGCCGCATCGCCGAGCCCGAGCAGGACGTGGTAGATCGTGCGCTCGAGCTTGCTCTTGTTGACGCCGCTCCCCATCGTCGCGTTGCCCTGCGGATCGAGATCGACAAGCAGCACGCGTCGGCCCGATTGCGCCATGCCGGCCGCCAAATTAACACTCGTCGTCGTCTTGCCGACGCCGCCTTTCTGATTCGCGACCGCGAGAATCTGCGCCATGCTCAGGAGCCGATCCGGCACAGCACGAGATGCCGTTCCGCATCGAGAAGCGGGACCTTGAGGCGGCGTACGTCGCGGCAATCGCAATCGGCCGGCAGTTGCGCGAGCTCGTCGCGCGGATAGGCGCCCTTCATCGCGGCAAGGACACCCGAAGGCGCAGCAAGGTGGCGGCAGCGCTCGAGGAATTCGACCAGGCTGGCGAGGCCGCGCGAAATCACCACGGCGAAGCCCGACGCCGGTCGCCAGTCTTCCGCCCGGCCAACATGCACTGTTGCATTGCCAAGGCCGAGCTCGATCACTGCCTGGCGCAGGAACGCGCCCTTCTTTTCGCTCGCGTCGTTCAACGTGACGGAGCGCGCCGGATCCGCGATCGCGAGCGGAATGCCGGGCAGCCCTCCGCCCGAGCCGACATCGACGAGCGCTCCCGTGTAGCTGGATAACTCAGGCAATACGACGAGCGAATCGAGGACGTGGTGGCTTACCGCCTGCAGCGGATCGCGAATCGCCGTGAGGTTGTAAGTCTGGTTCCATTTCGCGAGCAACGCGAGGTAGGCCGTCAACTTTTCGCGTCCGCCCGCAGGCAGCGCCAGCGCGAGTTCGGCCAGTCCGCGCTCCAACGCCGCGCGCGGCGTTCCGCACGCGGCCTGTGGCGTCATGCGCTCTTCTTGTGTCGCGAATCTTGCTTGCCGGTGCTCGCGCGAACGCGCTTGAGATGCACCAGCAAGAGCGAAACGGCTGCAGGCGTTACGCCCGAGATGCGTGCCGCCTGGCCGATGGTCTGCGGTCGTTGCCGCGACAAGGTCTGACATACCTCGGTCGAAAGGCCGCGCACCGCCGCGTAATCCAGGTCCGCCGGCAGCAGGGCCGATTCCTGTGCCTTGTGGCGATCCACCTCTTCCTGCTGGCGCGCGATATAGCCTTGATATTTCGCCTGAATTTCCACCTGCTCCGCCACGATTGGGTCCTGTACACCATTGCCAAATGCTGGTATTACCGAAAGCGAGCCATAACTAACATTTGGCCGGCGCAGCAGTTCATGTAATGAGTACTCGCGCTCGATCGACTGGCCGAGCGCCAGTTCGGCGAGTACGGCGGGTAGATTCCGAGGATTCACCCAGGTGGATTTCATCCGTTCGGTCTCGAGGGCGATCGCGTCCCTTTTGCGGCTGAACGCGTCCCAGCGCTCGTCGTCGACCAGACCGAGCCGGCGGCCAATGTCCGTGAGCCTGAGGTCGGCATTGTCCTCGCGCAGCATCAGGCGGAACTCGGCCCGGCTGGTGAACATGCGATACGGTTCACTGACGCCACGCGTAATTAGGTCGTCCACCAATACACCCAGATAGGCCTCGTCGCGGCGCGGGCACCAGGGCGGCTTGCCCTGCGCCAACAGCCCGGCGTTGAGACCGGCAAGCAGGCCCTGAGCCGCGGCTTCCTCGTATCCAGTTGTGCCGTTGATCTGGCCGGCGAAAAACAGACCGGCGACGGTCTTGGTCTGCAGCGACGACTGCAGATTCTGCGGATCAAAATAATCGTACTCGATCGCGTAGCCGGGACGCAGCAGGTGCGCGTTCTCCAGCCCGCGAATCGAGCGCACCAGCGCGAGCTGCACGTCGAACGGCAAGCTGGTCGAAATACCGTTGGGGTAGATCTCGTTGGTGTTCAGCCCCTCGGGTTCGAGAAATATCTGGTGACCCGTCTTGCCGGCGAAGCGGTGGATCTTGTCTTCGATCGAGGGGCAATACCTCGGGCCCACGCCCTGAATGACCCCGGTGAACATCGGCGAACGATCCAACGCGCCGCGGATGATGGCGTGGGTGCGTTCGTTGGTGTGCGTGACCCAGCACGGCAGCTGCGCGGGATGCATGTCACGCCGGCCGAGGAATGAAAACACCGGCGCGGGCGTATCGCCCGGCTGCGCCTCCAGCAGTGAGAAATCGATCGTGCTGCCATCCAGGCGCGGAGGGGTTCCAGTCTTCAGGCGCCCGACCGGCAGCTTCATTTCCCGCAACCGGGCGGCAAGCGCGATCGAAGCCGGATCCCCGGCACGTCCGGCTTGATGGTTCTGCAACCCGACATGCACCAGTCCGGACAGGAAGGTTCCCGCGGTGAGGACGACCGTCCGCGCGCGAAAGCGCAGCCCGATTTGGGTCACCACGCCTGCCACTTGATCGCCTTCGAGCAGGATGTCGTCAACGGCCTGCTGGAACAACGCCAAATTCGGTTGCCGCTCCAGCCGGCGCCGGATCGCCTGCTTGTACAGGAGGCGGTCGGCTTGTGCGCGGGTTGCGCGCACCGCCGGTCCCTTGGAGGAATTGAGCGTGCGGAACTGAATGCCGGCCTCATCCGTCGCCAGCGCCATCACACCCCCCAGCGCATCCACTTCCTTCACCAGATGCCCCTTGCCGATCCCGCCAATGGACGGATTGCAGGACATCTGACCCAGAGTTTCAATGCTGTGCGTCAGGAGCAGCGTCTTGCAGCCAAGTCGGGCGGCCGCAAGTGCGGCTTCGGTCCCGGCGTGGCCACCGCCAATCACGATTACGTCGAATTCAGTCGGAAATTGCATGAGGGGAGCGTTGCGCGGCGAATGATACGTCAATGTTCCACGTGAAACTAGAACGAACCCGCGGAGACCATATGTTTCACGTGGAACAGCAAGGTCCTAGCTCGTTGCTGCACCGCAGCAAGAATCCTCAATGTGCGACAATCCGGCCCCCTGACGCCTCCCCGTGGGCCGGATTTATCGTGATTTCGCTTGCCCGCTATTCGGCCCTGCTCGCGCAACCGGCCCTGCGCTCCGCGTTTGCCGCCTCGATGCTCGGGCGCCTGCCGATCGGCATCGCCGGGCTGTCGATCCTGATGCTGGCTCGAGACGCGACCGGATCTTTCGGCAGCGCGGGCGCGGTTGCTGCGTGGTACGTCGCCGGCCTCGCCGCCACTGCGCCAGTGCTCGGGCGCGTGATCGACCGTTATGGTCCGCGCTCGACGCTGTTTTGCTGCGCTCTCGCGTTTCCATCTGCGCTCGCGGCACTGGTGGCGGCATTGTCGGTACCGGTACCGCTCTGGCTCGCCTTTGCACTTGCCGCCGCTGCGGGTGCTTCATTTCCACCCATCACGGTATGCATGCGGACTTTTTTCAAGCTGCGCCTGAAAGACGATGCGCTCGCCACCGCATATTCGCTGGAGTCGGTCCTCATCGAGCTGATCTTCATTCTCGGTCCGGTGCTGGTGGCGATCTTTGTCGCGCTCGCCTCGCCCGCTGCTGCGGTGCTCTTCGCCGCTGCTTGCGGATGCGCCGGGACCCTGCTATTCCGCGATTCGGAGGCGTTGCGCCGCTGGACGATCATCGAGCGCACGCCCCCGAGTACCGCTGGCGATTCGTGCGGGCACGCGAGCCTGTTCGGGCCGCTTGCGGAACCGGGTTTCGTGCCGCTGCTCGCAGTTATTCTCTGCTACGCGTGCGCGTTCGGACTGGTGGAGATCGGCACGATTGCCTATGCGACCGAATCGGGGAACGCGGCGCTTGCCGGCGTATTGCTCGGCATCATGAGCGTGGGCAGCGCTTTTGGCGGCATCGTCTACGGTAGCCGCAGCTGGCGTCTGCCGCTGGCGCGCCAGTTTCCCGTCACGCTGGCGCTGATGGGCTTGGGTGTGGCGCCGCTCGCGCTGTGGTCCGCCGCATTGGCATTCGGCCTCTGGTGCCTGGCCGCGGGGGTTGCGATGGCACCGGCTCTGATCATGCAGTCGATGCTCGTGGCGCGAAACTCGCGGCCCGAGCACTCGACGGAAGCGTTCACCTGGTCGACGACGGGATTGCTTGCCGGCGTCGGGCTTGGACTTGCAGCGGGCGGCGTGCTGCTCGAATTTGCCAAATCACCGGCAGTGTTCGCGGCTGCAGCGGGGCTCGCGGTTGCTGCAGGCGCCATGGCCTTGCCGCTGGTGAAAACGCGCAACTAGGACTGCGCCCTAGGCGGCAAGCTTCTGATGCAATCTGCCGCGGCGCAGTTCCAGCTCCTTCGGCAGGTGGCCGGCGAGTCTGTGGAAGAGTTCGTCGTGCGATGTCAGCTCCGCGGCCCAGGCTTTTTCGTCCACGCCTGAAATCTCGGCGAAGCGCGAGCGATCGAAGCGCTCCAGGCCGCTCCAGTTGAGATCCTCGAAGCGCGGAACCACGCCGAGCGCGGTTTCCACGCCCTGCGCGCGTCCGGCACAGCGGTCGACGATCCATTTCAACACGCGCATGTTCTCGGCATAGCCGGGCCAGACGAACTTGCCGCCCGCATCCTTGCGAAACCAGTTGACGCGGAAGACGCGCGGCGGGTGCGACATCGCTTTGCCGACCTTGAGCCAGTGCGAAAAATAATCCCCCATGTGGTAGCCGCAGAAAGCGAGCATCGCCATCGGGTCGCGCCGCACGACGCCGACCTTGCCGGTAATCGCGGCCGTGGTCTCGGATCCCAGGGTCGCGCCCATGTAGACGCCGTCTTCCCAGTTCGCCGCCTCGACCACCAGGGGTATGGTGGAAGAGCGGCGGCCGCCAAAGATGAACGCCGAGATCGGCACGCCTGCGGGATCCTCCCAGCGCGCGTCCATCGACGGGCATTCAGAAGCGGCGACAGTGAAGCGCGCGTTCGGATGTGCGGCCACGCGGCCGCAACCCGGTATCCATTCCTTGCCTTGCCAGTCGGTCAGCCGCGCCGGCGGCGATTTGGTCATGTCCTCCCACCACACGTCACCTTCGGGAGTCATCGCGACATTGGTGAAGATGACGTTCGCGCGCAGCATCTTCATCGCATTCGGATTCGTCGCTTCCGACGTTCCGGGTGCAACACCGAACAGACCGGCCTCCGGATTGATGGCGTAGAAGCGGCCATCGGCACCAGGCTTGATCCAGGCAATGTCCTCGCCAACCGTGGTCACCTTCCAGCCGGTGAAGGCCGCCGGTGGAATCAGCATCGCAAAATTCGTCTTGCCGCAGGCACTCGGAAACGCCGCCGACACATAATGCTTCTCGCCTTCGGGCGACTCCAGGCCGAGGATCAGCATATGTTCCGCGAGCCAGCCCTCATCGCGCGCCATGACCGAGGCGATGCGCAGCGCGAGGCACTTCTTGCCGAGCAGCGCGTTGCCGCCGTAGCCCGAGCCGTAGGACCAGATTTCCCGCGTCTCGGGAAAATGCACGATCCACTTTTCCTTGTCGTTGCACGGCCAGGCGACATCATTTGCGCCCGCAGCCAGCGGCGCGCCGACCGAGTGCATGCATGGCACGAAGGCACCGTCCTCGCCCAGATGCTCGACCACTGCACGGCCCATGCGCGTCATGAGCTTCATGTTGACCACGACATAGGCCGAGTCGGACAGTTCGACGCCGATCTGCGCGATGTGCGAGCCGATCGGGCCCATGGAAAACGGCACCACGTAGAGCGTGCGCCCGCGCATGCAGCCTTCGAACACGCGTCCCAGGGTCGCGCGCATCTCGCCCGGATCGATCCAGTTATTGGTGGGCCCGGCGTCGTCCTTGCGGTTCGAACATATGAAGGTACGGTCCTCCATCCGCGCCACGTCGGTGGGATTCGAGCGCGCGAGATAGCTTCCCGGCCGCAGTTTTTCGTTCAGCCTGACGAAAGTGCCGCCTGCCACCAGATCGGCGCACATCCGGTCGTACTCCGCCTGCGAACCGTCGCACCAGACCACCCGGTCCGGCTTGGTCAGCCGCGCCATCTCAGCCACCCAGTCACGCAACCTGCGGTGCCGCACCCAGTCTGGCGCTGCGGCAAGTTCGGCTTGAGGGATTGTGCGGTCGTTCATCGAGCGTGCTCCCGGAAAGCAAAACGGCCCTGGGGGTGCAACCGGGCCGATCGAATTTTCTCGAAGGGGACAAATTCTACCGCGGCCGAAGCGAGGTCGCCCCCTGCCTCCGGGAACTATGACTTTCCTTTACATTTCAAATAGATAATTGCCAATAACTATCATTTTCCAATACAGAACCTGGAGAAGATTTCTCCCAGCAGATCGTCGGCGCTCACGCGCCCCGAGATCTCGCTTAGGACCTCCTGCGCCAGGCGCAGTTCCTCGGCGAAAAGCTCCCACTCGGGTAACCGCGCGCCAGCGATTTCCAGGTGGCCTCGCGCTGCAGAGAGAGAGCGCAGATGCCGCTCTCGCGCAAGGAATACCGTTTCCCCGCGCGTCGTCCAGCCAGCCGCTTCGAGCACCGCCGCGCGCAGGGCATCAAGCCCCGCACCGGTCTTTGCCGAGACGCGAACTTCGTTCCCCTGCCGGCCGGCGACAGCGCCGGCAACGAGATCGATCTTATTGACTACGTCGATTCGCGTCGCCGCCTCCGGCAACGGTCCTTCCGGCGGCAAGGGATTGCCGGCTTCCAGAATGACGAGCAGGACGTCGGCGCGCGCCATTTCCTCGCGCGTGCGCGCCATGCCTAGCCGCTCGACCTCGTCGCGCGATTCGTGCAGCCCCGCAGTATCGACGATCACGACCGGCACACCCTCGATCAGGATCGATTCGCGCAGCGCATCGCGTGTGGTCCCAGGCAGCGCGGTGACGATTGCGCGCTCCGCGCCCGCAAGCCGGTTCAGCAGGCTCGACTTGCCGACGTTGGGCCGCCCTGCGAGCACGGCGTGAATGCCGCTACGCAGCAGGCTGCCGCGCCGGCTTTTCGCGAGCACGTCCTCGAGCGAAGCGCGTAACTGGCCGAGGCGCCGGCCCGCATCCTCCCGGTGCAGAGCGTCGACCTCTTCATCCGGAAAATCGAGCATCGCTTCGGTGAGCGCGCGCAGTTCCGTAAGCGAGGCTACCAGTCCCGCAATCACGGCGGAGAAATCGCCCTCCAGGGATCGCAGCGCTGAACGCGCCGCCTCGCGGCTCGCGGCGTCGATGAGATCGGCTACCGCCTCGGCCTGCGCGAGGTCGAGTTTATCGTTCAAAAACGCGCGCCGCGTGAATTCCCCCGGCCCGGCCAAGCGCGCACCGGCGTCGAGCACCGCACCGAGTACCGCGTGCAGCACGACCGGTCCGCCGTGTCCCTGCAGTTCGAGGACATCGTCCCCTGTATAGGAGTGCGGCGCGTTGAAATAGAGCGCCACACCCTCGTCGACGCGTTCGCCATGTGCGTCGCGAAAAGCGCAATGCCGGGCAACCCTGGGTTCCGGCAGCCTCCCGATTACCGCCCTGGCGATCGCCGGCACCTTCGGGCCGGAGACTCGTACGATCCCGATGCCCCCGCGCCCCGCTGGTGTAGCGACCGCAGCGATAGTGTCCAGGGCGAGCGGGTTATTACCTATCTCACCGCTTGGCATGGGCAGGCTTGTCGCGATCGAACATGCGCTGGATCTGCCATTGTTGAAGGATCGAAAGGATGTTGTTGATCAGCCAGTACAGCACCAGCCCGGCCGGAAAGAAGAAGAAGAAGATGCTGAAGACGAACGGCATGAACTGCATCACTTTCGCCTGCACCGGGTCCGGCGGCACCGGATTCAAGCGCGTCTGGATGATCATCGTCAGGGTCATGAGGACCGGCAATACATAGTACGGGTCCAGCGCCGACAGGTCCTGGATCCAGAGAATGAACGGTGCGTGGCGCAACTCGATCGCTGCGAGCAGCACCCAGTAGAGTGCGATGAACACCGGGATCTGGACCAGAATCGGGAAACAGCCGCCCAGCGGATTGATCTTCTCGGTCTTGTAGAGCTCCATCATCGCCTGGTTCATCTTCGCGCGATCGTGCTCGTACATCTCCCGAATCTTGGTCATGCGCGGCGTAATCAGTTTCATTTTCGCCATCGACTTATAGCTCGCGGCGGAAAGCGGGAAAAACACGATCTTGATCAGCACGGTGAGCAGAATGATGGCGACGCCCCAATTGCCAGAGAGCCCGTGGAACTTCTCCAGCAGCCAGAACAGCGGCCAGGCGATGATGGTGAGCCAGCCGTAGTCGACGACCAGGTCAAAACCGGGGGCCACTGCGACCAGGCGGTTCTGCTCCTGCGGCCCGGCATAGAGTGGCACCGCGATGGCGGCACTGGCGCCCGGCGCAATCGGCCCGGCCGCGACCAGCGCACGCGCTACGTAGACGCCATCCGCGCGCTTTTCCACAGCGTATTCGCGCGCGACTTTGGCGGCGGGCAGCCAAGCCGAGACGAAGTAGTGCTGCACATAGGCCAGCCAGCCGTCGTGCGCCTGCTTGGCGAATTCCGCCTTGCCTTTGTCGACGTCCGTCAGCTGCACCTTCTCAAATTTCTTTTCTTCGGTGTAGACCGCATAGCCGTTGAAGCTCTGCGCGCCGAAGGTCGCCGCTATTGCATTGGCGTCCGCCGAGGACTTGCCGTCGTGCGTCAACTGGAAGTAGGCAAACGGCGCGAGCGGAGCGGCGCCGGTGTTTACGATTTCGAGCGCAACATCGATGACATAGCTGTCGCGCTTGAAGCGGTAGGTCTTGGTCACCGCTACACCGTCCTTGCCCTGCGCGGTGAAGCGCACCTCGACCGCGTTCTCGCCATCCGCAAGCGTGGTGCTCCCTGGCTGCAGGCTCCACAGCGTGCGGTGATTCGGTCCGCCCTCGCCGGTGAGTCCGCTTTGCGCTTCGTAGCGATGCTCGGGCCCGAGCAGGACCAGATTCTTGGCCGAGTTCTTGGCTTCCTTGTGGCGCAGGAATTCGACTCGCGTCAGGCTGGCGCCGAGTGTGCTGATCTCTGCCACCATCAGGTCGGTGCGTACGACGACGGATTCGCCCTTGACGGCGGGCGCTGCGGCACCCGGCACGCTGCCGTTGGCCGGCTGCGGCGCCGGCGCAGCAGCTGCGCCTGGCTTGGCCGCCGGTGTCGGCACCGTCGTCGCAGACGAGACCGGCGCCTGCACCTGGGCCGGGGGCTTGGGCCGATGCTCCTTTTCCCAGGCATCCCACAGCATCAACAGCGAGAAACCGAAGATGAAAAACAGGATGAGGCGTTGTGTATCCATTACTTCCCTTGCACTTCTCGGTTCGGCGGTACCGGATCGAAGCCTCCGGCATGCCACGGCGCGCAGCGGCAGAGACGGCGCGCCGTCAACCAGCCGCCATGCAGCACCCCGTGCACCTGCAATGCCCGCTCTGCATATGCCGAGCAGCTCGGATAGAACCTGCAAGCGGGCGGCAGCAGGGGCCGGATGAAATATCTGTAGCCGCGCAGCGACGCCCCGAGCACCCCCTTCAAGCTCAGGTTCATTGCCGCAGTCCGGAAAAAATCTCGCGCAGGCGCAGCAGCATCGGCGCGCCGGGCTTCACGCCGTAGGGCGGGCGCACCAGGATGTCCAGCGCTCCGAGAGCGGCCTGCTCCATGCGGAATGCCTCGCGAATGCAGCGTTTGATTCGATTGCGCACGGTTGCCCTTGCGGCGTGCTTGCGTGAGATGAGAATGCCGAGCCGCGGCGGACCATCGGCGCGCATCTGGAAAAAAAACGTATATCCAGACTGGCTCTTGCGCGAGCCCTTGCCCAGCAGGCGTTCAAAATCGGCTTTCCTGACCAGCCGGCGCTGCGCGCCGAGCCCGAAGCGTAACGGACGTGCCTGCCTCGAAGTCCGCGGCACGCCGGGCGCAGGCCTACACGGCCAGGCGCTTGCGTCCCTTGGCCCGGCGCGCGCGCAGCACCGCGCGCCCGTGCGCCGTGCGGCTGCGCACCAGAAAACCGTGCGTTCTTGCACGTCGCGTCTTGGATGGCTGGTAGGTTCGCTTCTGCTTCATCGGCCCGCTCGATCGGAAAAAGGGCGGTATTAGAGCCCGCGCGCAGAAGCCTTGTCAAATCTACTTTTTTTCTTCCCCGCCCCGTGGATAACACGATGCGGAAAGGGTAAAATCAAACCTCGCGGGCGCACTCAAAAAAGCCTGCGCAAAGCCTCCAACCCAGCGCGCAAGGAATAAGCTCCAAGATGCACAATCTCTGGCACGCTTGCCTGCGCAGACTGGAGCAGGAAGTGCCCGCGCAGCAGTTCAGTACCTGGATCCGCCCCCTGTCGCCCGAGTCAAGCGCGGCGGATTCCGGCACCCTGGTTCTGACCGCACCGAATCGCTTTGT
>Ga0134122_10004266_pt1 | contig 10614 bp, 9 predicted proteins | sample KB302_FD_96461 | JGI IMG/M metagenome (GOLD analysis project Ga0134122, IMG submission 96461) | Terrestrial soil microbial communities without Nitrogen fertilizer from Kellogg Biological Station, Michigan, USA - KB3-0-2 | ecosystem: Environmental > Terrestrial > Soil > Unclassified ... | reverse complement strand
TCTCGGTTTGAACGGCGTCGTTGTGAAAAGCCATGGCGGCGCGGATGCGCTCGGCTTCGCCAGCGCGGTCGATCTCGCAATCGACATGGCGTCGTCGGACATGATCGCGCGCATCTCGGCCGATCGAGCCGGCCTTGCCGAGACGGGCGAAACCGAAACCGCGCCGGAAGCCAATGAGGCCGCGCCGGCCAAGGTAGTCGTCTCGTGACCGTCACCCGCTCCGTCATCACAGGCTGCGGCGCCTATCTGCCCACTCGCGTTCTCTCCAACCACGATCTCGCCAAGATGGTCGACACGAGCGATGCCTGGATCGTCGAACGCACGGGCATTAAGCGCCGCCACATCGCTTCCGATGGCGAGACCACCTCCGACCTCGCCTTCGAAGCCGCCAAACGCGCGCTCGCCAACGCGAAGATCGACGCGGACGATGTCGATGTCGTCATCGTTGCCACCACCACCCCCGATGAAACCTTTCCCTCAATCGCCACCAAGATTCAGGCGCGCTTGGGCATGACCCGCGGCGCCGCCTTCGACGTTCAGGCGGTTTGCTCGGGCTTCATCTATGGCCTCTCCGTCGCCGATAATTTCATTCGCGGGGGGCAGGCGGCCACCGTGCTCTTGATCGGCGCGGAGACCATGTCGCGCATCCTCGATTGGAAGGACCGGAGCACCTGCGTGCTCTTCGGCGACGGTGCCGGCGCCGTCGTCATCCAGGCGGCCGAGGGCGGCGGCACGACCGCGGACCGCGGCATTTTGAACACCAAGATTTATTCCGACGGCCGCCTGCACGACCTCCTTTACACCGACGGCGGTGTCTCATCGACGCAGACCGCCGGCCATCTCCGTATGCAGGGGCGCGAAGTCTTCAAGCACGCCGTCACCAACATCTCCAGCGCGATGGTGGAATCCGCCCGCGCCGCCGGACTGACGCCCGCCGATATCGACTGGTTTGTGCCCCATCAGGCCAATCAGCGCATCCTCGCCGGCACCGCGCGCAAGCTCAACATCGCACCGGAGCGGGTCGTCACCACCATCGCCGAGCACGGCAATACCTCCGCCGCCTCCGTGCCCTTGGCGCTCTCCGTCGCTGTCGAGGACGGGCGCATCAAGCCCGGCCACCTCATCCTGATGGAAGCCATGGGCGGCGGCTTCACCTGGGGCGCCGCGCTTCTACGCTGGTGACGTTCCCATCCCATGCGGGAGGGGCTCGGGGGAGGGGTGAACCACCATCGCGAAGTATTTGCCCACCACCCGGCGTCAAAACCCGCTCACAACCCTTTGACATTGACGGGAAATGAACCTGCGCCTACCGTCCGCTTTGCGCGCTGGGGCAGAGTCGCGCGAGCAGGTGTATGAGAGCCGGGTTTCCTCAAAAAGGAACCCCGCTCGACGGGGGCAAGCATGAGCAGCAGGACGCTGACGCGCGCCGATTTGACCGAAGCCGTCTTCAACGCGGTCGGGCTGTCGCGCAACGAATCCTCGCAAATGGTCGAGGATATTCTCGAGGAAGTTTGCGGCGCCTTATCGCGCGGCGAGACCGTCAAACTGTCCTCGTTCGGTACGTTCCAGGTACGGCAGAAATCCCAGCGTGTGGGACGCAATCCCAAAACTGGAGACGAGGTGCCCATCGCGCCGCGTCGTGTCTTGGTGTTCCGCCCCTCGCATGTTTTGAAGGCGCAGATCAACGGTCTCGAAGTGGCGGCGGGAGCTGACGAGGATTGAGTGATGTCGGTAAGCGTAGCGGCGGAAAAGTCGCCGGAAGCGTTTCGTACCATCAGTGAAGTCGCCGCCGAGCTCGACGTGCCGCAGCATGTGCTGCGCTTCTGGGAAAGCAAATTTTCGTCGTTGAAGCCGTTGAAACGCGGCGGCGGCCGGCGCTATTACCGCCCCGACGATCTCGATCTCTTGCGTGGCATCCGTTCGCTTCTTTACAGCGACGGCTTGACCATCAAAGGCGTCCAGAAAATTTTGCGCGAACAGGGCCAGCGTTACGTAATGGAGCTCGGCCGTGGCGGAACCACTCTGATCGCGCGACGGACAGGGTCCGAGCCGCGCGAAGAAGAATCCGAAACCGATATCGAAGTTGAAGCGAGCAACATCCATCAATTCTCTCGAGAGCGCGACATTGATACGCCCATCGGCCAAGACGAGCGCGCGCATTTCTCCGCCCTCCTTGACGAGCTCCTGGAATTGAAAGCGCGTCTTCGCTCAGCTCGTCAAATATCGGAACTTTCATCCTAGACTTCACCATGGCCGGGAGGGTTTACCCTCGCGCGAAAGCGCGCACGCTGGGGGCCCGGCCACCCAACCGCCGCGCGTTCGCGCGGCGAATAGAATGGCGCCAACCCGCATTTGCCGCGAGTTACTCTCCTCGACTATAGTCCGCGCCTCAAACGGCATAGGGCCGTCGGTACGGAGCGTGGCGCAGCCTGGTTAGCGCACCAGTCTGGGGGACTGGGGGTCGCGAGTTCAAATCTCGCCGCTCCGACCAAAACCTTCCTTATCACCCGCGCCAATCACAACTTTGCTCATCGTCCGAGCAACTCAATCAGCTTGACCGCGTACTACCAAAGCAAGACGAGGCGCCAACGCCTACGCTGACGCCTGCGTATTGCCTGATGGAGAAGGCAAATGACGGCTACGAACACCCCATTCCTTACCGATGTGAAGGTCCTGCGCGATCGCGCACGGCAGCATCTCGAGAGCGACGTGATCAGCGCGACCTACAAGGGTGATGTCGGCAAGACCATCGAAATCCTCCAGAGCGTGCTGGCGACGGAAATCGTCTGCGTGCTGCGCTACACCATGCATTCCATCGCCGCGACCGGCATCGCCAGTGAACCTGTCAAGGAGGAGTTTGCCGAGCACGCGAAGGAGGAGCAGGAGCACATGATGGCGGTGGCCGAGAGGATCAATCAGCTTGGCGGCACGCCGAATTTCAATCCCGACGGCTTGTTGACCCGTTCCGCGTCTCAATATGCGGAAGGCGGTAGCCTCATCGGCATGATCAAGGAGAACCTCGTCGCCGAGCGGATCGCCGTCGATCACTATCGGGAGCTGATCCGTTACTTCGGCGACAGTGATCCCGGAACCCGCGTCATGCTGGAGCGCATCTTGGTGGTAGAGGAAGAGCACGCCAACGACATGCACGACCTTTTGGTGACCCACGACGGGTCATTTGCTCGAACCGATATGACCGATCGATCGCCCACAGCGCGATCGATCGAACTGAACCAAGTAAGGACGGACAGGAGAACCTCCTCCCCCTAAAAGGGCCTGCTAGATCGAGCCGGAATCAGACAATTGGTCGGCTCCTCGGTTCCGGCCAAACGTGCTCCATCCTGGGCTCGAGCAAATTGCACGCCAGCGACCAGAACCAATCCGCGACGCTTTCAGGCTGGACGTTTCCGCTCGTCACCGCAGGCAGGAACAGCGCCTCCGCGACATGAATGCCGAGCTGGCGATAGGCCTCGAATTGCTCTTCGTCGAAAAACTGATCCAGGGTGCTCTCGTGTGGGAATTCCGGATGGATCGCACGATATCGCCTGATCAGCTCTGGCTCGTTTCCCGTCAGCGACAATTTTAGGTAGAGCAGCATTCCGGTGCCGGCAGGCAGATTTGCCTCGTCATCCCCTGGATAGTGCACGCGGCAGAGCGTGGCATGTGACCGTCCGTAAGGATGGGACTCTGTCGGTCGCAATTCATCGAGCTTGGCATCGATTACAATTCCAAAATCGATCTGCGCGTGCCGCACCATCGTCATGAAACCCACGAACGTGGCCTCGGGGTCCGCCTCGCCATCGACGCAGATGATGAACTTGCAGCGCCGCCGCAGAAGCTCGTAGACGCCCATGTTCTCCAAATGACCGCCGTCCGAAAGATTGAGCCACTGTCGCTCTTCCGACATCGCGATTCCGGTCATTTCCCGCATCAGACAGAAGAAGGCCGGCGCTTCGAGAAATGCTTTCTTCGTGGGACGGTGAATCCAGAAGCCCAAGCGAATGTTGAGGAACGTCAGGAGCGAGGTCAGCAGCGAAATCGATCTCAACCCCATATGGGATGACACCGCGCCGCCGGAGATCGCCATTGCCGTTGCCAGATCCGCGTCATCGCCGTTGGTGCGCCACTCTTTCGTTCGAAAATAGCGTGTCGCCGGCGAGCCGCACCAATGTTTGGAAAAGAGAAAGAAATCGGATTTCCGCTCGCGAAGCGCCCGGTGCTGACTGGTCGGCAAATTCACCGCGGCGTTGATCAGATGATAGGGGGCGCTGCCGTTGGGGTTGATGTCCTTCAACGCAACGACCACGGGTTTGTCGCAATCCTGGACGAATGTGCCGGCCAGCTGATCGCGGTAAAGCCGGTGCGGAGCCGTCAGGTTGATGTTCAAGAGCACAAACGCCACGAACGCCAGCACGGCGACGATGACCGTCAGCACAAGCCTCCCGTCGCCGTAGTGGAGAGGATTTGAAAGCGGGCTGTTGGGGTCGAGCGGTAGAGTGCTCAGCCACCAAAATACGTAGAAGAGCGTGATGGCGCCCGCGGGAATGATCAAACCGGCGGCAATCAGCAGCAGCTTGAGGACCAATCTGCGGACCGCGGGTCGCTTGAGCACGGGCACGAAGCGGAGAATGGCTGGGCCGGCGAGAATTAATCCGCTGACAAGTCCCGCTCCGCCGGGAAGGTTCGGCATCGCGGGAAGCGCCGGCGTCAAATTAGTAAACACATGGTGACCGACCACGAGCAGCAAAAATCCGCCGAGCAGCACCGTCAGTGCGGCAAGCCCCGCCAACACGGCGCCGCCGACCTGCCCGTGTCCCTCGCCATAGCGAATGAGTCCGGCATAGGAAATGAGCGCGGCACCCGTCAGGCCCAAGGAGATGAGCACCGCGCTGAACAGCCACTCGGCGTTCGCAAGCGTGTAGCTCGCGGCCAATGCCGCGAGGGCAACGACCAGCAGCGGAGCTGTCCAGTTCAGGATCAGCCCGGCAAGCGTCGCGGTCACCATTAACCAGCTCTGCTTCAAATTGATGCCGGCGAGATATTTGGCGTGACGGCGGAGGTAACGAATTTCGTTGGTGTCCGGTCCGTGCGGCCGGGCGACTCTTTCGTACTCTCTTCCGTCACTGGCAGCATCGCCTTTCCCCAAGCGGGTCGTGAGGAAGCTCCCGGTGTAGCCGCCGCCGGACACCGTCGACAGGAAATCCACATCCTTGAGCAGTTTCAGTTCGGCCAGTACTTGCGTCACGCCAAGAGAAAACGTCGCCGAACGAATGCCTCCGCCCGACAGCGCCAATCCCACCGCATCCGTGCCGTCGGCTGTTGTGATCTTATAGTGCTTCCGGCGCTTGCTCACCTCTTCCGCTTCGGATGTGTTGATCGCGTCTCTGGGTACGTCGTCATATTGGCTGCCGATTCCAAAACGCACAGGTTTGAATAGGAGGCTTAGCTCGTCGGCCGACATGACCTCCGGAGTCGGTTCATCCGGTTTCGATTCTCCGTAAGCCATGGTCTGGAGCCGTTCGGCGAAGCTGCGTAAACCTCTTCGCACCACCGTCAGCTCGCCGCGAAATTCGTCGGCCCCGTCCCGGGATGCCAGACGGCCTTCCGAAGCCGCGCGGTGCCACTTGGCGGTGAACGGCCGGAGCTCGACATTCAGCATGTGCGTCACGACACGCGCGAATTCATCGCAGCCAGGATACTTTTTCATCGCCGCGCGGGCGTGGTCGAACACATCCCGCAGACTCTGGAACGCGGCGGTCTCGATGCCGTATTGATAGGGCAGGGGCTGGGTGGCAATTCGTGTTCGAAGCTCGGAAAGAAACTCGTGCGCTGCCGCCGCATCCGGTGTCGGGGATTTGTCCGTCGCGCTGTTTGCCATCGCGGCTCGTTCCAATCGTGGAATGAGGGTGCCGCGGAATACTCACGGCAAGACGTACGCACTGCGTTTGCACTAACCGTCAATCGCGTGACACGACGGCTGTCGCTGGACTATTCGTCTGGCGCGCTTGTCAGGCGGCCATTAACGGCTGGCATTCTCTACCGCTTCGAATACTGTTATTCGCGGTAAGCTGACTTTATCACTGCGCGGCTTGGACGAACAAGCGAGCTCGGCGCTCGGGACATCGGCAACGTTTTGGTCTTTAGGTCACATTCGCTGCTCGAGGGAATTTCAGTCGTGAGCTCCGGCAAACATCGCTCCAAAGAATTGGCCGCCCCGGTCATCGGATTTTCCATTTCGCGCGAGCGGAGCGACCTCTTGGCGCGCGGGATCGGCCCGGAACGTCTCCACGATCTTCTGGCCCGATTGGCTCGCGCAATTCTGCGCCGGGGCGCGAATGTGGCCTATGGCGGAAATTGGGAGCAGAAAGAAGACAACTTCACCTTCGACCTCCTTCGTGTGGCAGGAGCGGAACGCCGGGTTGCGGAGCGGAAGATCGGCAGGCTCTACAATCACTCGAGTTGGCCCGATTATCTTACTATCACGTCAAAGATCGAAGCCCAATGGAGCGATTGCTGCACGGTCGTCCGCGTCAAGCAGCAGAACGCGGGCTTCTCTGGACGCGGCATCGTGCCCGACGGGGACTTCCGCGCGGAAGATGCCAGGTCGCGCTTCAATGGCGCTGTAACGCTGAGCGCCATGCGGCGCCGCATGATGCAAGAGACGCGCATCCGAAGGCCCGGCGTCGCGCAACCGGAGCGCATCCCCCCGGTGGTCGCCCGAATTCTCATTGGCGGAAAGTTGGATGATTATTCCGGGTTCGTGCCCGGAATATTCGAAGAAGCCTTGGTCACTTTGGAGCGCCGCCGCCCGCTTTATATTCTCGGCGGTTTCGGCGGCGCGGCCAAGGTGTTGGCCGACTTGATTCTCGCAGAGGGACGAAATCGTCCCGAGGAGTTCACGCTGGCTTGGCACAAGAAGCGCAATGCTTACTTCGCAAATCTTCTCGCCGCTGCCGGCAAGTTCTCAAAGCCCGCGGGCTTCCGCTCGTCCAAGGATCTCCTGGAGAAGCTCTTTGGCTTCGTCCAGAAGGGGCGAAAAAATCTGAGCGGCACGCTGCAAACGGGTTTGGACGACGGCGAGACACGTCAGTTGCTGCAAACGCGCAACGTCGGCACCGCCACGCGATTGGTCCTCAAAGGACTGCAAGCCCAGCGCAAACTGTAAGCGCCAATAGGCAAACTCGCGCCGTCTCAATCCAGCACACATTTTCAGGCTCTTACGCGGCGTAAACCGCCTTCGCCTCTGCCGCGAAAACGAACTTTTAATTGAATGCGCCTGAAAATGGGCCGCGACCCTCTGGGTTCAAGCCGCTATGGCAAAAGAGGTCCTGTTCGAACCCGCTGTGAAAAAGGCGGCCAGATTCGGCAAGAAGCTCGGCTCGAGCGGGAGTAAGCACGAGCAGTCCTCCCTTTCGGCCCCGGCGATTCGCAAAGAGCTAGCGAAGATGGCGGGCGAACTCATCGTGTGGCTCACGGCCTTTAAGGCGCGCGTTGAAGATGCCCCGGTCGATCAAGCGCCGACCGTGCAAGCCACGCAGCGTCTGGGACTTGAGGGTCGGTCCATCCATCGCAGTGTGCGCGGCGACTTGGTGCGCTCGACGTCCGAAGTCGCGATCGCCAACATTCTCCTCGCACTGGAACGCGAGGGGCGGCTGACCTACCAGATCGCGCCCGAATTGCCTTTTGCCAACCCTTCCGCGCCGCCGGCTTCCTTCAAGATTGAAGCGAACGGCAAGATATGGCTGTGGGAACATTGCAGCATGCTGGCGGACGCAAAGTACCGCCGCCGCTGGGAGCAGAAGAAGGAGCTCTACGCCAAGAACGGCTTCAGCGTGCATGCCCCTGACAATGCCGATGGCCGCTTGATCGTCACCGAAGACAGTCTCGAAACGGGCTTTGATACCCAAGCCATCGACCAGCTCACGAGAACATTGTTCGGCACCTGACGTCCCGCGTCGGGGTGTTTCCTCTCCTCATCGCCACCCTCGTAGATCGGGCTGTCCGGGCGCGGTAGGCTCGCCTGCACGACCACGACCCCCAGGCGACCCTCAATGCCGCGCGTGCTCTATCTGATCCAGGCCTATCCGCAGATCTCCGAAACCTACATGCATACGGAGATCGATCGCGTGAAGCAGCGCTACGACGTTCATGTCGCCACCCACTTCCCGCCGGACATCTTCTACGAGAAGCATGAACCCTTCACGCGGCTGAAGGATCAGAGCCGTGAAACCCTTGCCGATATGGCGCACCAATACCGCCCCGACATCGTTCACGGTCACTATCTCCACCTCGCCCCGGCGCTCTGGCTGCTCGCGCGCGAAGCGGGAACGTTCTTCACCGTGCGCTCGCATTCCTTCGACGTCCTGGGCGGAACGACGCTCAAAAATCCCGATGTCATTCGCGTGCTCAACGGCTCACGCTGCCGCGGCGTGCTGTGCTTTCCCTTTCTTGCCGATACGCTGCGCAACGCCGGCATCGACGCGAGAAAAATTCATCCCTGCTGGCCGGTCGTCGATCTGAAAAAATTCCGCGATCGGGGCCCCAACGGCCCGGACATCATGAACGTCGGCGCGGCGCTGCCGAAAAAGGCGATGAACCTCTATGTCGATCTCGCCACGCGTTGCCCCTCGCTGCACTTCAATCTCTATATGCTCGGCTACGACGCGACCGCGCTCATGAATTACGCCGCGCGCTCGGGCAGCCCGGTTCACGTCGTGCCTCCGGTGCAGCCCGATGACATGCCGGCCGAATACAAGAAGCACCGCTGGCTGGTCTACACCGCGTCCAAAGAGTTCAACACCGTAGGATGGCCGCTCAGTTTGGCGGAGGCGCAAGCCGCCGGTGTCGGCGTGCTCATGCAGAACATCCGCCCCGATCTTCAGGACTATGTCGGGCAGGGCGGCTACCTCTTCGATACGATCGACGACGCCTATCGCATCATCTCCGAGCCCTTCCCGGAGGAGAAGCGCGAGGCTGGCTTCACGCAAGCCGAGAAATCCGACGTCGACTCGCATATCGGCCTGCTCTATCAGCTTTGGACGTGAACACGCGCGCCGCCGTCTTTAGGATTCGGGAATGACATGAGTCCCGCGACTCTGAACCAGATCAGCCGCCGCTCCGTCGTCATTGCTCCGGACGCCCCGGTGCTTCTTTCCGTGATGAGAAATGAGGCGCTGCGTCTTCCCCATTTTCTGTCGTATTACCGGAGCATCGGATTCGACCACTTCATTATCATCGACAATGATTCCACGGACGGCTCAATCGAGTTCCTGCTCGCTCAGCCCGACGTTTTCCTCTTCCATACCTCGGACCATTTCGGCGCAATGCCGGGCGCCGGCCTCGCTTGGAAGCACGCGCTGCTCGAAATGTTCTGCGACGGGCGATGGTCTCTGGTCGTGGACGCCGACGAAATCCTCATTTGGCCAGATGCCGAGGCGCGCGACATTCGCTCGCTCGTGCGCAAGCTCGAATCCTTCGGCGGAGAGGGCTTGTTTACCCTGATGCTGGACATGTATTCCGACAAACCCTTCGGCGAGATCGGTTACCGCCCCGGCGAGCCGTTCATCGATTACGCGCCGTATTTCGACCCGGGACCCTTCGTGTTTGACAAGAGGTCGTATTGCCCGTTCTACGAGATTTGGGGCGGAGTCCGTCACCGTCTTTACGCGGGAGCCGGCGCAGCCGCCGGGCATCCGCCGACGGTAAGCAAGGTGCCGCTGCTCCGTTGGCGCGCAGGACAGCGCTTTCAGTCCGCTCAGCATTTTCTGGCTAAGCCGGTAGCATTCTCCCGGCTGCGCGGGGCACTGCTCCACTTCAAAATGTTCGACGATCTTCCGGCCAAGTGCGAGAACGAAGTAGTGCACGTGGAGTATTACAATCAAGGGCAGGAATACCGCGTTCTTAGAGAGGCGATTCGCAATGCACCGGGCAAATCGTTCTACGACCCGGCCATCTCACGCCGCTACGAAGGGCCGAGCCAACTCGTGGACTTGAAGCTGATGCGCACCTTCGTCAAGCCGAACCAGAACGCGTTCCGCCCTGCGGGATCTACTTCAGGAACGGCAGGGCCAGGCGCACCATCCGCGGCATGAATTGTGGACGCAGCAGGCGCTCGTCGTAACGCCCTAAGCGCTCGTCGTTCTCGGACAGACAGATCTCCATGAAGGCGCGCGGGGTCAGCTTGATGCCCATCGCCTCGTGGCCCTTGAGCGTCATGTCGGCGTTGTTCTTTCCGTCCATGCCGCGGGCCAAGCTCAACCGGTTCCATGCCTTCATCGTCACCGCCAGGAAACGGCGCAGGAGCAACTCGGGGCGGTCCAGAACGAAGCGCCTCCGCTGCAGGTAACCGAGCCAGTTGACGAAAAAGAGGATGTGGCGCGCCTCCTCCTGGATTACCGGCTCGAAAACGTCGACGAGCTCGGGCGCGAAATAACCCGAGTCCTTTGCGATACGAAAGAGGCCGAAGGCGAAGAACGAATCGAAGCACTCACCATAGCCGGTCTGGATGAAGGCGCCTTCAGGGTTCGCTGGCGCGACGTAAGTCGGTTCGGGATCGATCGCGATGCCGTAGTACCGGATCATATTGTGGAGCACCTCCTTGTGGCGGCGCTCCTC
>Ga0134122_10004264_pt1 | contig 10615 bp, 5 predicted proteins | sample KB302_FD_96461 | JGI IMG/M metagenome (GOLD analysis project Ga0134122, IMG submission 96461) | Terrestrial soil microbial communities without Nitrogen fertilizer from Kellogg Biological Station, Michigan, USA - KB3-0-2 | ecosystem: Environmental > Terrestrial > Soil > Unclassified ... | reverse complement strand
CATCCACCACGCCTCCGGTCCTGCCGGCCAAGTGGGAGGCCACGGCCCTGATGGAGGACTTCGTCCTCAACTCGGTCTGGTTCGGCAAGTTCGTCTACGACGAGAGCGCTCAGGCTTTCCGTTTCTCGCTAGCTGACCGCTACGGCATCGACTTCGATTTCCTGGTGACGACCGACAGGAAGCTCTACCTCCTCGAAGGCGGCGGAGATCTGCCCACGTCCTGCACGCTCCTGACCTCTTCTTCACCCTACACCGTGCCGACGAGGGAGTGGCTGAGCGACAAGGCGCAGTGCGTCGGTCAGGCGCCGATCCTCGAACGGGACCAGCAATGGTGGAAGAACCCCAGCGGCACCGTCGGCGCCAACTGGTTCTGGTACGACGCCGGCAGCAAGCTTCCCTTCCGCAGCATGTACTACGCCGACGCCGAGCCGACGACGCCGGTCCCCATCTACGAGCACTTCACCTTCAATTATTTCCCGTCCTTCAAGGACGTCCCGGCGACGAACCTGCAACAGATCCTCCAGATATGCCAGAGCAGCCGTAAGACCGCGGTAGCCACCCAGGAGTTTTCCCGCCCCTCCATCGAGCCGCTGATCAAGAGGAAGAGCGCCTACCCGAAGACCGACGCCCGGCTGATCGCGCAGATCCAATCCTGGATTCCCGGCGTCACCGAGTGCTCTTCCACGGGCTCGCTGCCTCCGCCGTGGCCCGACCAGGTACAACTGACCGCCTTCATGACCGCCGTGAACTTCCAGTACAACCCGTTCCCGACACGCGTCTACTACGACTGGAAGAAGCCGGCCCAGAACAGCACGCTCTACTACTACCCGCCGACCCCGCAGAACTATTCGCAGTTAGCCCTGCTGCTGGGGAATACCGGCTATATCGCCATGGTCGAGCAAGGCGGCACCATCTCGAGTTGCGCCCAGGCCCTCCCCGGGCCGCAGGTCCCGAACTGGAACACGGTGGATGGCTGCCAGTGCCGCGCCCAGATCGCACCGCACACGGTGCTGAACCCGAGTGACGTGCCGACCAAGATCCTCTGGTGCCCGACCGACCTTTCGGCGTTCCAGGTGTTCTGGACCTGGTACTCCGACGATGGCCGACCGGTGGTCTTCATGCAGTCCAACTCCAGTCCGTCGGCAGGCACCGGGCTCAACCTGGCGGACTACCACGAATGGGGCCCCGGCTCCGTCGCGCCCGCAGGTACCTTCGACCTGCCGGCAGCCTGTCAGGGGCAACAGAAGGTCCCCAACGCCTTCCCCATCCAGTGCAACAACTGCCACCTGCCGCTCAATGCGAAAGGAGCCGCTGCGAAGACGCAGTGATTGGCTGCTGGCAGGGAAGTTGCTGGCGCCGGCAAGCATGGCGACCACGACGGAGCGGAAGGCGGCGGAGCGGCTGGAGAGGCGCGAGTCGGTGCAGTTCGCCCTCGACCAGGCCGGAGACGAGGAGCAGCAGGCGCCGCCTCGCGCGCGGGTGACGCGGCGCGACCGCGCCTGGCTCGGCGGCTGGCTGGCGGTCCTCGCCGGCGCCGCGACGGTCTCCTTTCTCGCCTGGCGGCAGTGGCTGCCGCTCGCCCCCACCACCCGGGAGTTGCTGCTGCGTGCCACGCGCGGGGTGATGCTCGCCGCCGGAATCCTGGCCGCCCAGCGACTGAGCTCTCTGCTGCTCATCGCGCGCCTCCGCGATCCGGTCTCGCGCTACAACCTTCATCGCGTCGCCGACTTTATCGCCGGGCTGGCGGCGGTCTTCGTCGCCGTCACGGTCCTCTTCCGCAACTGGTACGCGGCGGCCGTCTCGCTCGGGCTGCTATCGCTCATTCTCGGCTTCGCCCTGCAGACGCCGATCACCAGTCTCCACGCCTGGGTTTACATCCTGATCCGCCGTCCTTATCGCGTTGGAGACCGCATCCGCATCGGCGAGGCGACCGGCGATGTCATCGACGTCAGCTACCTCGATACGACGCTCTGGGAGTTCGGCGGCGAATACCTGTCGACCGACCATCCCAGCGGCCGGCTGATCAAGTTTCCGAACGGCAACGTGCTGACCTCCACGGTGTACAACTACTCGTGGCCGCTCTTCCCTTACATCTGGAACGAGGTGAAGCTCCACATCGCCTACGAGAGCGATCTGGAATGGGTGGCGCAGGTGATGAAGGAGGTCGCCGAGGAGGCGCTGGGCGAGCAGATGATGAGCCGGGTGCGCACCTACCGCGAGCTGATCGCCAAGACGCCGGTCGACCACCTCGAGGTCCGCGAGCATCCCGCCGTGTTCTTCCGCGTCAGCGACAACACCTGGCTCGAAGCCATCGTGCGCTACCTCGTCGAGCCGAAGCAGGCCGGGCGGGTCAAGAACAAGCTGATCCGGGAGCTGCTCGTGCAGCTCAACGCCGAGCCCGAGCGTGTGATGTTCCCCAAGAGCAACATGCGCTAAGGCGCACCCTAAACATCTTCGGGAGGACCGGGTCTTTCTTTTGGGGAAAGGGTCTTCCCGGAAACGTCAGGAGGCGCGTCATGGCTTCGTACTACGTCAACAAGAATGCTCAATTGAACGGTGACCATGAGGTCCACAAGCTGGGATGCTCATTCATGCCCAGCGACGAGAACAGAATCTATCTCGGCGACTTTGGCCACTGCCGCGATGCCGTTCGTAAAGCGAAAGACTATTACACGCAGGTCGACGGATGCTACTACTGCGCGAACGAATGCCATACCCAATGAGCCAGTGGTGAGTTGAACAGGCGCTGGAGCACGACATGCGCAGGGTTCTATTCCCTTACCTCTCCTGGCTGGTTTTTGCCGCCGCTCTTCTCGCGCTCGCCCCCGCCTATACCACGGCCCAGCTCCGGATGCGTGATGCTCCGAGCCTTTCGGGCAAGGTGCTGCGGGTGCTTTCGAAGTCCACCCGGGTGGAGGTGGAGAGCTGCAAGGATGGCTGGTGCGAGGTCGGATTTCACGGTGAGACGGGATACATTGCGGAGCGTTTGCTCACGAAGAGTGCGCCGGCCGTCCGCACTGGCCGAGGTTACATCAATTCGCAGGGAGAATGGGTTTCATCGCCCGTGCGCACGCCAGATGATCGGCCCCCGGTCGGAGCGACAGCCGAGTGTCGCGATGGCACTTACAGCTTCAGTCGCTCCCGGCGTGGCACATGCTCCCATCACGGCGGAGTTTCTGAATGGTTGTAGATGCCGGCTCTCGGCTCTGATCTATTCAAATGCTGCTCCCCTCCGGAGAGGGCTCGACACCTCCCTGCCGTCCCCCTGAAACGCGCGCCACGGGTCTCATCCCGGCGACCAGCTAGGCGCGAGTCGGTTCGGCGTGCCATGAAAGTCCTACGTTTTCAACTCATGATCGCGAGAGGACCGGCGGACAGCTATATGCTGCACGTCCTTTCGCCTTGCGGCGAGGGATGGACGCGATTCACTCCTCCGTTCACGCCGGCCGAGTCGGACAAGTTCGCCGCAGCTCTGAGATGCGGCGCGCGCGATCTAGCAACCGGAGGCGACACGGTGGCGGCGCGGTCTCTGGTTGCCGTCGGGGAACAGCTTTTCTCGGCCCTCTTCCAGGGCGAGATCCTGCGGCTCTATGAGCGCAGCCTCGATCTCTTGGAGGGAGATCCGGGGGCCAAGTTGCGTCTCGAAATCCTCCTCGATCCGCGCGATCCTTGCCTCGCTGTACTGCAACAGCTTCCCTGGGAGCTGTTGCGTCAGCCCGGAACGCCCGAAGCCCTGGCGCTCAGCCGCCGGCGGCCGCTTGTGCGCTACCTGGCCGTACCGCGGCCGGTCTACGCGGCGCGCCGGCCCGAGGTCCTGCGCATCCTCGCTGTGAGCGCCAGCCCCCAAGGCTTGCCGCCTCTGAACACAGCTCGCGAGCTACGCAACCTCGTGGATGCAGTGGGGACCGCCCGGCATGGCGGGATCCTGGAGATCATCGAGCCCGAAGCGCCTACCCTCACAGCGCTGCGCCGGGCGCTCCTCGAGAAGGAGTGTCATGTGCTCCATTTCATGGGCCACGGCGGCAAGGTACCAGGCTACGAGGAGAGGGCACTCTTCTTCGAGAACGAGGCCGGAGGAGCTGATCCCGTGCACGGGACGGATCTCGTGAACAAACTGGCCGACTTCCCCACCCTACGCCTCGCCGTGCTCAATGCTTGCCAGTCGGCGGCCCCATCCGAAGGGGATGCCAGCACGAGTTTCGATCCGTTCGCGGGCGTGGCCACCTCTCTCGTTCTCGGGGGACTCCCCGCGGTTGTCGCCATGCGGCTGCCGATTCCCGATGACGCGGCGATCGCTTTCAGCCACGCCTTCTATCAGCGGCTAGCATCGGGAGATCCCGTGGACGCCGCCGTGGTTGAAGGTCGCCAAGCGCTGCATTCAAAAGCTCCGGCAGATTTCGAGTGGGCCATTCCGGTGCTCTTCATGCGGACCCCGAACGGCGAGCTGTATCCGGAGAAGGACATCCCGCCGGAAAGGACGCGGCAGACCCGTTGGCTGCGCCAGCTCGGCGCCGCGCTGCTGGCTCTGATCCTGGCCGCTGGAGCCTGGTTCGGGGTCCGTGCCTGGAGAGCGGAGTACCTCATCGCCGAAGGTGTCGCCTTCGCCCAGCACGGGCAATGGCCGGAGGCGCGAAGGATGTTCCTGGACGCCGTGAAGCTCGCTCCCCGCTCGGCCGAGGTGCATTCCAACCTGGCGGCCGCTGAGGAGCATGTCGGCTACTTCAGCACGGCCGAGAAGCACTACCGTCTGGCCGTTCGCTTGGAGCCACATGCAGCGGAGAACCTCTATGCACTGGGCCGCTTTTTGAATGGCCAGGGGCGGTATCAAAAGGCCTACGAGGTCCTCCAGAGCGCGGTGAAGCTGGCTCCTTTCCGAGCCGATGTCTATAGTGAATTGGCGTCCGCCGCCATGCGCCTGGGTCTGCTGGACGAGGCCCGCGCGGCGTTGACGAAAGCTCTGCGGCTCGATCCGGAGCGCCCCGCCGTGCATCGGCTCCTGGGAGAGCGAGAGCTGAATGCCAACCGGCCCGGCGCCGCGATTGGACACCTGAACGAGGCCCTCCGCCGTTATCCGCTAGGCGATCGCGACAGAGTGATGACGAAATCATTGCTCGTCCAAGCCTACGACCAAAGCGGGGATCAGTCGCCTACCCGGCGCTCACGCGCCGGGCTATTCAAATGCGGCCCCTTCAGGGCCGATCGAGAGTCCGGAAAGTCAATCCCCACTTCCGTGCTCTCGAAACGGAAGTCCCCGGGCAGCCGAAGAGCCTGCCTCGGCGCCTCTGCTAGGATGGACCGCAGTCCTCGCCTCCAGAAAGGAGCTCCCATGGACCTCGAGATTCCGAACGTGCGTCGGTTCAAACCGCCCCACGTTCCGGGTCGGACTCTTGCGCGGCTGATCGTCGTCGCCATCGCCGCCATCTTCCTGTTCACGATCTGGTTCACCATCGATCCCGAGGAGGCGGGCGTCGTGCTCCGCTTCGGCCGTGTCTCGCGCCAGGTCTCTTCCGGCCCGCACCTGAAGCTTCCCTATCCGCTCGAGACCGTCGTGAAGGTGCCGATCGAGCGGCAGTTGAAGGAGGAGTTCGGCTTCCGCACCGAGGAGGCGGGCATCCGCACGACCTACTCCACCGAAGACCTCACCGCCGAATCGCTGATGCTCACCGGCGATCTCAACGTCGCCGTCGTCGAGTGGACGGCTCAGTTCCGCGTCCGCGATCCGTACAAGTACCTCTTCAAGGTGAGGAACGTCCGCCAGACTTTCCGCGATATGAACGAGACGATCATGCGCGAGGTGATCGGGGACCGTAGCGTCAACGAAGTGCTGACGGTCGGCCGGCAGGAGATCGCCGCGCAGGTCGAGCAGCGGCTGCAGGCGCTCTGCAATCAGTACGATACCGGCATCAAGGTCGAGCAGATCGTGTTGCAGGACGTCAATCCGCCGGACGCCGTCAAGGCGTCGTTCAACGAGGTCAACCAGGCGCAGCAGGAGCGGGAGAAGCTGATCAACGAGGCGCGCGCCGGCTACAACCAGATCATTCCACGCGCCAAGGGGCGCGCGCAGCAGACCATCGAGCAGGCGCAGGGCCTGGCTACAGACCGCGTCAACCGCGCCCGCGGCGACGCGGAGCTCTTCACTCAGGTCCACGCCGCCTATCAGCGCGCGCCGGAGGTGACGCGGCGCCGCATGTACCTCGAGACCATGGGCGACATCTATCCCAAGGTGAAGAGGAAGATCGTGCTCGACGACCGCCTCAAAGGCATCCTGCCGCTCCTCTCGCTCGACAAGACGGAGGTGAAGCCATGAAAGGGTTCCGGCTCGCGGCCGCCGCCGTCATCGCGTTCCTCGCCTTCGTCGTGCTCTCGAGCGCGCTCTTCACCGTCCAGGAAACGGAGCAGGTCGTCATCACGCAGTTCGGCAAGCCGGTCGGAAAGCCGATCAAAACGCCGGGCCTGAAGATGAAAATGCCGTTCATCCAGACGGTCAACTCGTTCGAGAAGCGCTTTCTCGAATGGGAGGGTGACCCGAATCAGATTCCGACCAAGGACAAGCGCTTCATCTGGGTGGAGTCGTACGCGCGCTGGCGCATCACCGATCCGCTGCTTTTCTTCCAGCGCCTCCACGACGAGCAGGGCGCGCAGTCGCGGCTCGACGACATTCTCGACGGTGAGACGCGGAACACAATCGCCAAGCACCAGTTGATCGATCTCGTCCGGTCGACGAACCGGCCGCTGGTGGTCGCCGAAGACGTCGCCGAGCTGAGCCAGCCGGAGGACGCCGAGCGGGTCGAGTTCGGCCGCCGCAAGCTGACGATGGAGGTGCTCAAGAACGCCCGCCGCCGCACCGGCGACCTCGGCATCGAGGTCCTCGACTTCCGCATCAAGCAGATCAACTACGTGGACGAGGTGCGCCAGGAGGTCTACGCGCGCATGATCTCGGAGCGCAAGCGGATCGCGGAGCGCTATCGCTCCGAGGGCGCGGGCGAGGCGGCGCGCATCGCGGGCGAGAAGGACCGCGAGCTACGGGTCATCGAGTCGGAGGCCTACCGCACCGCGCAGGAGATCCGCGGCAAGGCCGACGCCGAGGCGGCCGACATCTACGCCGCGGCCTACAACCGCGATCCCGATTTCTATCGCTTCCTCAAGTCGATGGAAACACTCAAGGAGAGCTTCGACTCCGACACGGTGCTCCTGCTGTCGACCGACAGCGAGCTGCTGCGGTATCTGAACGCCGCACGGTAAAGCGTAGAGACTCCGTCCAAACCGTTGACAACTCTCCGGCGACGATTCATACTCCAAGCGTAGAGACTCCGTAGAAACTGGAGGAGGCTCCGCCGTGGATGCAATACGCCTTGGCCGCGACGCCGCAAAGCTGCTCCTGGATCAGTTGGGAGACGAGCTGGGGCGTGCCGATCAGAAACGCCTCGAGACGCTCCTCGAACGGATCGGAACGGATGGGCGCATCCGCCTTTCCGAAGCCCTCTCTGCCCTCTACCCGGACCAGGAACGCGAGGCCGCCCTCACCAGCTTCCGCCAGCTCCGCAGCCGTGCTCAGGCGGCGGCCAAGGAAGCCGGCGTCGCCTTCGCTCTGGCCGCCGACACGCGGACGCGCTCCGAGCCGGAAGACCGCTGGTGCTGGTTCGAGGGAGGGGATCCGACGCTGGGACAGCTCGGCCTCCTCTCGCAGGGTGAGGTACAGGCCAGCCCTGTCCAGGACCCCGTGTCGCAGAAAGCCGTGCTCGTCGAGTTCGAGGACGGTAAGCCGGTGGTCCGCTACTTCATCTCGTACGCCAGCGCCAACAAAACGCTCGCGAGGGATCTGGTGGATCGGCTGCAGCTCCGGCTCGGTATCTCGTCTGAATTCCGCTTCAAGCCGTGGCACGACGGCGACATCCTCGCCGGCGACCGCTGGCACGACGAGATCCAGGCCGCTCTCGAGGGCTGCCACTTCGGCCTGCTCCTTGTGAGCCATGACTTCCTGGCCTCGAAGTACATCGCCCAGTACGAGCTACCCCGCTTCGTGCCTCAAGACCCCGACCTTGCCGCCGACCGGAGGCGTGCGGTGCCGGTCGGCCTCAAGCCGGTACCTTTCGATGGCACGGTCGAACTCAAAGGTCTCGCCGAGGTGCAGGTCTTCCGCGATGGCGACGGCAAGTTCTTCAGCGAGCGCGCCGCCGAGAAGAAGGAGCGCTTCGCTGAGGAGCTCTTCCAGCAGGTACTGCGGATCGCGCGGAAGCTGATGACGGCGCCACGCCCCTCGGCTTCGCGCGAACCGCATGAGCCGGACGAGCCGGAGTTGCTCGCCGCGGAGCTGCTCTGCCGGCTCCCGGCCGAAGAACGTTTCGTCTCCACGCGGGCCGCTCTCGCCAGCCTCGAAAAGATGGAAGAAGCGGCGCCGGGCGGCGGCGCCGGCGCGCAGGTCGACGCCGTGGAAACCTTGCTCGAATGGGCGGGGAAACGCGACGATCCGCCGTTCTTCGCTCTCCTCGGCGAGTACGGCATGGGCAAGACCACCACCTGCGAGGCCTTCACCCGCCGTCTTCTGGAGCAGCGGGAGAAGGACTCGAACCTGCCGGTACCCATCTACGTGGACCTCCGTCGACTCGGCGACCAGGCGCGTAGCGAGCCGTCGTTGGTCGTCATCCTGGGAGCCGTGCTCACCTATAGCACCCGCAGCGGCCAGACCCCACAGGGGCTCTCCGCCGAACGGATCGTCAACTTAGTCCGGCAAGGCAAGGCGCTCGCGATCTTCGACGGGCTGGACGAGGTGCTGGTGCACCTCTCCCCGACTCAAGGGAATCGGTTCACGCGGCAGCTTTGGAGCATCCTGCCCACGGGCGGCCAGCGCCGGGGAACAGGGAAAACGAACGGTGGGAGCGCGGTCCAGGGCAAGCTTCTCATCTCCTGCCGCACCCACTTCTTCCGCACCTTGCGCGAGGAGCGCACTCACTTCACGGGCGAGGACCGCGAGGCCCTCTCCGCCTCCGACTACAGGGCCCTCGTCCTGCTGCCTTTCACCGAGAGCCAGATCGAGGAATACCTGCAGAAGAGCCTCCCGGGCGCCGACGTGCCGCGCCTGCTGGAGCTCCTCCGCTCCATTCACAACCTGCCCGAGCTGGCCGAGCGGCCTTACACCCTGAGCCTCATCGCCAAGCACATCCCGCAGCTCGAGCAGTGGAAGCTCGCGGGCCGCAAGGTCACCGGCGTCACGCTCTACCGGCACATGGTGCAGTCGTGGCTGGAGCGGGACATGGGCAAGCACCAGCTCACGCCGGACCACAAGCTGCGGCTGATGGAACGCTTCGCGGCCGAGCTCTGGCGCTCCGGGAATCGCTCGTGGAAAGTGGAGGAAGTGGAGCAGTGGCTGATCGACTTCCTGACCGAGAACCCGCGCCTCGCCGCTCATTACGAAGGCAAGGACCGTGATCTCCTGAAAGAAGACTTTCGCACCGCCACCTTCCTGGTGCGCGAAGGCGAGGAGGAGTTCCGTTTCGCGCACACGTCGCTGCTCGAATTCTTCCTCGCCTCGCACCTCGCGAGGGGCTTGAAAGAGCAGCGGCTCGAAACCTGGGACCTGCCGCGGCCCAGCGTGGAGGCGCTCGATTTCCTGGGCCAGATGCTCACAGAAGAAGAGGGGGCTGCCTCCTGGCCGGTGTGGCGAGAGATACGGGGCTTGTACCGCCCGCGGGTCTCCGAGCTGACGCTGGCGTACGCGCTCCGCGCCATCGAAAAAGACCATCCCGCGCCGGCTCTTGCGGGCTTCCGGCTCGAGAGTGCCGACCTGCGGGGCTGGCGGATCGCGGGCAGGCAGAGCGAGCCGCTCCTCAACCTCCGCGGTGCGAGCTTCCGCGGCGCGCGGCTGCGGGAGGCGCAGTTCGAACGAGTGGACCTTTCCGAATGCGACTTTGAGGCGGCGGACCTCGCCCGAGCTGAGATTCTCGACAGCCGGGCGCGGGCCGCACGCTTCGCCGAGGCTGCGCTCGCCGGAGCCGTGTTCCGCAAGGCCGATCTGGGTGGAGCCGATTTCACCGGCGGCAGGCTTCATCGCACGCAATGGCTGCGCTGCCTTCTGGAAGGGGTGTATGGTCTCGGGGAAGGGCAGCCTGGAGCCCTGTTCGCGGGCTGCGAGCCCGAGGCGCGGTTTCCCCGCAGCAACCTTTTCGGCGGCGCGCTCCTGGTGGGTCTGACGGGGCACGTCGGAGCTGCCAACGCCTGCGCCTTTTCGCCGGACGGCGCTCGCCTCGCCTCCGCCGGCGACGACGGCATCCTGCGACTGTGGGACGCCGACTCCGGCGAGGTCCTCGCCGTTCTCCAAGGGCATCGAAACCAGGTGAGGTCCTGCGCGTTTTCGCCCGACGGCGCTCGACTGGCCTCCGCCGGCTCCGACGGCACCGTGCGGCTGTGGAACGCCGCCTCCGGTGAGCCCCTCGCCGTTCTCCAAGGGCATCGAAACACGGTGATGTCCTGCGCCCTTTCGCCCGACGGCGCTCGACTGGCCTCCGCCGGCTCCGACGGCACCGTGCGGCTGTGGAACGCCGCCTCCGGTGAGCCCCTCGCCGTTCTCGAAGGGCATCGAAACACGGTGATGTCCTGCGCCTTTTCGCCCGACGGCGCT
>Ga0134122_10004263_pt1 | contig 10615 bp, 5 predicted proteins | sample KB302_FD_96461 | JGI IMG/M metagenome (GOLD analysis project Ga0134122, IMG submission 96461) | Terrestrial soil microbial communities without Nitrogen fertilizer from Kellogg Biological Station, Michigan, USA - KB3-0-2 | ecosystem: Environmental > Terrestrial > Soil > Unclassified ... | reverse complement strand
TGCTGTAAGTCAGCGCTCGCGGCGGCGCCGGCAAGCGGAGATCTTTTACGATCTGATTGAGTACTTCGTTCACGAGATTGATTTGGACATCGCTGCTTGCCTGAAGAACGCCTGGCAGATTCGCAGCTTCGGGCGATCGAAACAGATGCGCCGACATTCCGACCTTCCCCAATTCCTCGGCAGTCATTCTTCCAGCAAGCAGCGCCGGGAGTGTATTCCGGTCCATGGTTACCCCGTCCAGGTGCAGGGACACACTGCCGTCGAGCTCATCCTCCAAAATGGCAGAATGCGCGCCGTTCATCGTGGTTGCGATGGCGCCGGCCTGAATGTTCTTCAGATCGAGATGCAGCCGCGTGTCCAGCGATGCGGCACTTTTGGAAGTGGTCAAACGCGATTCGAGTTTTCCTTCAACACCGCCGAACAGGGCGCGGCCGGAAAATGGCACACCCAGTTGCAGCGCATCGGAGTATCCGATCACAACCCGGAGCGGTTCCAGGGGAAAACGTATTTGCTGAACAGAAAGAGGGCCGAGCGTGACTTCAGCAAGGTCGATCGGCGATGAAAAATCGGTATTAGAGAATCTGGAAGGGTGCTCGCGCCAGAATTGCGCATAGTAATCCTGGTCCCAGAGGGAGTCCGCCTTTGTCTGCGATTCCTTCAGGTTTTTGGCGAACAACAACTGAATCGGAAGATTGGATTCGATGCGGGAGTCCGGCTGGCCATCACGCGTGTAATTCAATGCAATCGGAACGAGGGCGTCCACGACAAGCGGATCGCCGGCGTCGCGGATTGTGGTGTCCAGCGCAATGCGGCCTGAGATCGCCGAACGGTTCTGTCCATTGTCCCCGTCCCAGGCGGCATCGAATGACGCGCCGGCAATGCGGACCTGCAGCACGTCCGGTGCAAAGCGCAGCACCGGCTCCAGTGGAGAAGACTCTGAGAGGTGGACACTCCAGGAAATGTTGTTCACGGGTTGCGGCGCGCGGTCCGTACCAAAAACTTCCGCGATGTTGGATGCGTGCCGGCTCAAACCGGAACTCACCTGAAAGGCCTTATCCAAAACCGGACTAGCGGGCGGCGTACCCGACATGAAGATTCGTGCACGAGCTTCGCCATTCAGATTTGCGTCAACGTCGATGTCGCCATTCTCGCGGGTACGGGCGTGGATGCTTACGCTGGGAACATGGACCTTGGCAACGACCCGGAACGGCCCGTTGGGTTCCGGAGAATGCTCCACAAACAAGTCGAGTGCGGGTCCCACACTGCCGGGAGCCGTGACGTGGAATTGAAGGTCCGCTGAATCGGATGACCCGATGGCGCCGCCATCCAATTGGATCGAAGCATTCGCGTCGAGCAAGGCGCCGGATTCAAAGTTTGCCTCGGCGTGCATCTGTGTGAGACGAGCCTGCGGGTTGACGTCGCCAAGATCGAAATTCAGATCGGATAAGAACGGTTTGACCTGAGAGAGCATCCGATCCGCCGGCACATGTTGCGTCGCATCCACGGTGATCTTTGCAGGAGTGCTGGCGACTGCCGTCTCAACAAGAAGGGTCCCGTCCGGTGCCGATAGCTCGGAATCCAGCTGAAGTAAACCCTGCGTCTGACGAATTCTGGCCTGAACGTCGACACCTCCCAGACCTTCGAGGTTCTGGATACCGGCAACGTTCACAAGCGATTCCACGCTCACGAGGCGGCCATCGCGAAGCTGTAAATTCTGAAGCGTGGTTCCGAAATTCCGGATGCGGATTCCCGTTCCATCCTCCCGCTCCAGACGGATCGCAGACTCCTGAGGGCCGGGAGGGTAGGTCCCGGAGAGTTGAAACCGGATCGATCCGGGAATGGAGGGAAATGCCAGACATGTTGAAGGCGCTTGACCAGCTGCCGGGGAAAAACTGCCCGGTGGTGTGAGGCGAGAGATCTTTCCTGCTGCAGTGAGGTCGAGGGTCGAGACTTCATCAAGGCACGCGGCGGTGGGACCGGGTGGAAGTCCGAGACTGGTCCAGCCTGTTGCGTAATTCAGGCTGGCCGAAGATCCGCCATCGTTCCAGTTTGCGCGGCCGCTAATCCTGGCTTCGTCTAGTGCAAGGCGTGCAGAACCCAGGTTCTGTTCGAAATGAGCGAGCGCTGCCGCCGTTTCGATATCGGCGCTCAGCTGAGGGAAGATTGCGGACAGACGTCCAGACAGCTTGAATTGGAGGGGAATATCACCGAGCTTCACTTGCTGTTCCGGCACGTCCAGCAGCCCCTTCCACAAGTCGGTGTTGATGGATAGCGGCCTGTCCGTGCCGATAATCTCATCGCCGGGGTTGCTGCCGTATGCGTGAAAGTCGACGGTTCCATTGAAACTGCGCGGAATCCGTTCCGCGGTCGTTTGACCGGCGATTCTCGCTGTGAGGTAGGGAAAGTTCGCTTCGATGAGTCCGCTTCCGCGGCTTTCAAACCGTACATTTTCAATATGAGTTTCAAGACTCAAAGGGACTCTCACCGGGTCCGCTGTGCGATCGAAACTCACGTTTGCTTTGCCAACGCGAATCTCCATGCCTTCTGATGATCGAATGCGGGTTGGCCCGAGGTCCATGGAGACTGCCTGGTATCCCGGCCGACCCGGCGGCGAAAATGCTGCCGATATCCCTATCGAGTTCACATCGAGCTGCGTCGATCCAAACGTACCGCCGACCGTTTGGAGATTGAGATCGATTTTGGGGGAACCACTCACCAGGATGGTTCCACTGCCACCTCCGATTTGAAGAGGAGATTCCGGAGCGGTTCGCATCGTACGGATATTGACGTGTTGGGCGTCACCGTCTACCCACACCGTCAGGTTGAGCGGCGCGGTGAGTATCCTTGCAGCCAGGTCATAGCTCGCCGTACATTCGGCCGGCCGCAGCATGACAGCCGCATTCACTGCAATGGGATTGTGAGACTCGGCGAACTGCGGCAGGATTTGCGGCGTAACGTCCGGTCCGGACGCCTGTACCTCGACGTCGAAGGCCACGCGATTGACTGGACGGTTCATGCCGCGCAGGAATTCAATGTTCTGAATTTCCCGTTCGATACCATTGGATTCAATGACACCGCCTAGCCGAAGGTGGGCCGATATGCCACGAACTTCCATTCGGTCCGGATCGTATACGGCGCTGACGCCGTCGATCCGCATGTTATCGAGCGTCAGGCGTGAAAAGGCTGGGGAGGACACATTCGTCGCCGGGACCTCAATCGAGGCGATTCCCAACTCCGCACTGCTGCCGGCGGATCCTGGCAGCGCGAACTTCACGCCAAGGATCGATGTTTGCCGAACGCGGAATTGCACGTCGCTCGATTGCGCGGCGATATCCGCCACGTCGATGCGATCGAGCCGCATTCCCGCAGGCGCCGCCGGAAGCGCTGGAAACACGAATCCGTAACCGAGCAGCGGAAGCAAGACAACGACCGCGGCGATGTCCACGGCAAACGGTTCCCATCGCTGATACCACCGCGCGCCCCGCCGGTACACAAAGATGCGGAGCAGAACCGCAAGCGCGGCCATGACGCCGCCGGCAACCATGACAAGTCTGCCGGTTGCAAACGTTTCCCGCAGTCCGAAGTAGAGAGCAAACGGCGCAACCGCCGGGATAACGGCGAGCAATAACCGGACTAACCATCGCCGGAAACACAGAACCGAAAGGAATTTCAGAATCAGAATCACAATTCCGATGGCGAGCGCGACGCGAAGCAGGTCGCCTTGCAACTTCAGAAAGGATTCTCGAAGGAAAGGAAGCAAGGGGAGAAACGGAGCAATCGCTTGCCGGCCCACTGCGGCGGCGGCCGGCAGTTGATCGCAGATTCTCGAACTGGCGGCGCTTCGAACGAGTACCAGATTCACACCGGTTAGATTCAGCCGATCCAGGACAATCCAGCCATCCGATGGGGAGTTCTTCCACCCTTCGAGCTGAACTTCGTTCACTTCCACGGGCGGCCGCTGATCCCCTTGAATTCGAATGCCGCGCGCGGTAACCCGCTTCGCTGTCCCATCGAATTCCAGGCTGCCGATTTCCGCAGGCGCAGCATTCGAAAGCAATCCGACCCGCAATCCAGTTGCGACCCCATGGATTGCGACAGGATCCACCTGGAAACTGTCTATGGCAATCGCCGGAGGACGGTTTCCCGATCGAATCTCCAAATCTCCGGCAGTCAAGGGGCCGGCGCGGCGCCAATGCGTTTCGTTCAGATGAATTTGAAAGGGGTCCGGCGTGAGGATGTCGATTTCCAGCGCACCGGCATTCACGGTTCCGGGACAATTCCGCCTCAGGCAGCCAAGCTGAAGCGATTCCAGACTGAAATGCACGCCATAGCGGGCCGCGATCGATTGTGCCGTGCGCGAATTGAGAACCGCCTCGGGAACATTGAGTCCATGCAGGTAAACGGTCAGCGCCAATATGGCGAGTGCTGCCACCGCGACGGCGGCGACGCTATAAAACAAGGTGCGAACGCTAAGGTGAAGTCGCATTAATTTGATGAAGGTGTGAATAAATAGGGCTCAAACCAATTCGGGGCCGTGCTACTCGAACCCCGAACTCTGAACTGCGAATTCGGGGTTCGAGTAGCACGGCCCCGAATTCGGCCCCGAATTGGTCTGACCGCAATTTATTCACACCTTCCGACCGCGCCCACATCAGACCACCACATAGGGAGGGTTGAATGACGGTATCCCCGCTTGCATGCCGGCAATCCAGCGCAGGGTATAGATAGTTTTCGGATTCGAGGTATTACCCGACAGCGTGTTGGGAAGCACTTCAAGGATGGTGTGGCTCCCCATGTCCTGAAAGTAATCCATGTCGGGTTCGACACTCACGCATCCTTCCGGCGCCGGATCGTTTTCGTGAAACGTGATCTGGACGTTGGCCTCACCGAATTGCACTTGTTTGAAACTGCTTGTCGCGCCCTTATGGAACATGGCGGAGCCGGCTTCCGGTTTGAACTGTTTCTGGGCCACTGCGATCTGCATCTGTTCGATCAGTTTCTTATCCGCATAGCCAAAAAACCGATCCTGCTGCAGGGTTTCATCCCAGCGGATCTGGCGGAAGTACGACAGCGCGGTCCCCGTCGACAATTGGACCTGCTCCAGTCCGGCCAGAATGTTCCACAGGCCCGCCGCCACAGACCCTTTATCCTCGAGCAGATTCTCGTACCGATCCCTCGCCAGCGTGTCATCAGTGACGTCCGCTCCAAGGATCTTTCGAGCCTCAGGATGTGTGGTTGCGATGTCGTCCCAGTGAGCCCGATTGAAATTAAACGAGCCATTCTTCGGAAGAAGCATCAGGAATACCGGCCTCAGGACGTTCGGCGCCACCTTTGCCGGAAAGAATCCCGCCTGCGCCATGCCATGGGCGCTTGCGAGAACGGTGTAGTCATCCCGTCTGTTGTCAAAGCACGGAATGTTTTCGATCACGATCGTTGGTCCCGGACGGGTTACTTGCGCTCCGCCCTGCTTGTCGCCGTCGAACAGCCGAATATCAATGTCGCCCTGAAACGGTTGTCGTGCACCATTCACGACCTGGAGAATGATCTTGCCTGTGGTTACCATGGCGGAAAAAGTACCAGAATATCGGACGCGGCGCATCCGAATAGCTTCGGCCTCCGATCACTTATTGTTGGAGATCATCAGCGTGCGTTCGACGGAATGCAGATCCTCCGGATCGTAGTAGCTGGCATACCACGGGGGATTTGCTCCGGACGATTCCAGGTCGATTCTGCCCGCAGTCTGTACGCGATTCCGGAAACTGAAATGGTCCACCAACCGGATGGCTTCGATGGCAAAGACCGTCACTGCCGCCGGGTCGCGAATCTCGATCAGGTTGTCTCCGTTCTTCTGTTCGGGACCAAAGGCAAGATTGCTGGATCCGCAATACACCACCGGGTCCTTGCCCTTGAAATCCACAACGATAAACTTGTGATGAATCGCGATTCCGGGAATTGCCAGTTCCTTGTCGAAGGGAGGCGGCAGAATTTTTGTACCGCCCTTGCCCGCCACGAGCACCCCGTGCTTCGAGTGCGGCTTATACAGAGTGATGGTGGTGGTGGTGTCCGTGATGCCGTATGAAAAGATATTTTCATTGGAATCGCGGATAAATTTCACAGCATCGAGAATCGAGCTGGCACTGTCGTCCTGCATAATGGCGAAGAGCACGTCGCTCTGTGCGGCCTTGATCCGATCCGAAATGGTTTTGAAGAATGTCGTGGCGACCGCCGTCGTATGAGGCGAGATCCGAATGGTCATATCCGGAATTCTGGCTTCCTTCACAACATGGTCCTGAATCGCCTGTTCGGTGTTCTTGAATCCTTTCATCAGGTCGGCTCCGAACGATGCTGCAAACGCGTCGGAATAGAGTTTCGCCACCGTTTTGTTGGTGAAGACCAGAACGTGATTGGCGTTGATATAGACCCCATTGGAAGAAAAGTTCGTGGATCCGGTAAGCACTTTTACGGCGATGTTTGTCGCCTTCTGTTTTTGAATGAAAACCTTCGAATGGGCGAGGCTCTGAAACCTTCCGCGGAACATGGCGCTTGGGGCCACTGCCTGCTGAGTGAACAAGGTTGCGAACTGGTCTTCATAGGCGGGAATGCCATCCGCGTCCGTTCCAACATGCGTTGACGAGTTGTCGAGAACGATTCGAAGCCGGCCCTGAAGCGCAAGCTGGAGGAGCCGGTTGCATATCACCGGTTCGTCCAGGTCGTAGGCGAATACTTCCAGAATGAGTTTCGGATCGGCCAGAGTCTCATCGAGGAATTCCATAATCCGGGCCCGCGCCTGCCAGCCCAGCCAGACATGCTGGTCTTCGAATGTGTAATCCTGACCGCGTGCGGATCCGGATTTGCCCTTGATGTCGAATATCAGGTCCGACTTATTCGGCCGCACTTTGCTGTTACTGCCAAAGTGGTCGACGTACGCCTGCGAGGCGACGAAGCCGCGCGTGAAACCGATCTCGAGATTTCCCGAATGGTACGGGCTGACATCGACGGTCACCGAGGCGGTCAGCGTGGGGTCGAGCGGCTGGAGTATATCGTCCACCATGTACCGCGGTGTGACCATATACGTGTAGGTGCCGTATACCGGTTTGTCGACTTGATGAAACGTTGCCGGCACGTGCACCCAGCGAAACTTCTGGATGGGCGAAAACAGCGTGCTCCGGGCATCGGCTGCCTTGATATTGTTCTTCTTCCTGACGGCCGCTGAATAGGACAGCAGGTTGGTCATGTAATATGGCAGGCGGCCGACCGGAGCTATCCGGATGGTGAATCCGGTAAAATTCTGCGCTTTGGCCTCGTCGAGGTCGAATGCAAGAAGCGTCATCGCGTCGCCTCGATGAGCTCGAACACGGACGCCATTGAGGGAGCGGTATACGTTCATTTTTCTCTCCGGATTGCGATGAGTTCACCCTGCTGGTATGAAGCGAGGCCGGGCACCGCACTTCCCCATGGTTCGGAGAACAGCGAACCCGGAAGTGGCGCCGTTTCAACGGCGAGCTTGAAATTGTCGGTGAGTTTGAGCGAAGGCATCCTAGCTCCTCTTTCTGAAGTTAGTGCCGCAAGTCGATTGTTCCTAGACCTACCGCGCGGTTGCTGGTAAACCAGCGTATCTCACGCCTGACGACGAATCAGTACTGGGATCGTGGTGGCGCCTTGGAATCGGTGTCGGCGGGTTTCCGCTGTACCTTTTTGCGTTTGGCCTTCTGAGCCAACTTACTTTTCAGGCGTTTCCGTTCGCCGGGCTTCAGAAAAAAGGAGTGTTTCTTCACTTCCTTGATAATGCCCTCCTGCTGAACTTGCCGCTTGAAGCGCCGGAGGGCGCTCTCGATGGACTCTCCGTCGAACATCCGAACCACTGCCAAAGTATGCCTCCCTGAAAAGTGCGATAGAGGGTGAGTATGACGGCCCTACCCGTCACAAAGCAATCAGTCTTTGACTAACCATCAGAAATTTCCGGGGGGACTTCCTGGGATACGAACTTCTTGATTAAGCTCAGGCAGGCGCTCCAGCTAAACAAGCCAATGTTCTGGTCGTCTGGAAATTGGCTGCCTGGGCCAATGCGCAATCGTGACGGCACCCCTCGAAGGTGCCATATGGGGAACTTTCGGCCAGTTTCATCTTTAGCGGAATCTACAGATACTTGTACCGCAGAGGATACGAGAATGAATCGATATCGCCCATACGACCGTCAGAAGAGAACATGCGAGCGAATGGACTCGGCGCATTGAAGCCGTCGAAATTGGAAACGTCACTTGTTCACGTTGAGGAATCAAACCAGTGAGAATTCTTGTAGCCGACGGCGACCCGTTATCACGTCAGTTACTGACGGCATCCCTTGAAAAGCTCGGACATGATGTCGTCAGCGTCGCTGACGGACGGGAAGCAATCGAGACTCTGTCTTTAACAGACCGCTTACATGTGGCGATTCTGGATTGGAAGACGCCGGGCATGGATATCCCTTCCATGTGCCGTGCGGTCCGAAAACGATACGGGCCGTCGGTTTACATTATTCTGCTTACCGTTCCTGACGCCGTGGATGGCATTCTGCAGCTCGCTGCGGTTCCGGATGATTTCCTGTTAAAGCCATTCACTGAGCCGGAGTTGCGCAGCCGTTTGCGACTGGGCTCGCGGGTGCTCGCACTCACAGGACAGCTCGCCAATCAACGCACGCTGCTAAAGGCTGCAACTTGCGATGACCTTACGGGTCTGTGGAACCGCAGAATGATCCTCGATCAGTTGGCACGCGAGCTAAACCGCATGAGACATGAACACAAGTCCCTCGCAATAGCGATGGCGGATATCGACCTGTTCAAACAGGTAAACGATACCTATGGTCATGCGGCAGGCGATACCGTTCTGCGCGACATTGCGGCGACATTGCGATTGCCACTTCGCAACTACGACTTCATTGGGCGTTATGGCGGCGATGAATTCCTCGTGCTGCTTCCCGGCTGCGACACTGAAGAAGGCGCCGAGATCGCCCGCCGGCTCTGCGCCACAATTGCCAGCACTCCAATGCATGTCAGCGATATGCAGGCTCCAGTAACGGTAAGTATCGGATTGTCGTCCACCGAACATGTCGGATTCGATGCGGCGACGTTGCTCGCGGCGGCAGACGCGGCACTGTATCGCGCAAAGTCCGGTGGCCGTAACTCGGTGGTAACCGACTCCGCGCATTGATGGATCCGTAGTTGGTTCGTGGCCCGGCACAACCGTCATAAGTAAACTGCACGCTTTTCAGCGACCCGCGAAATATAGTCGCAGTTTGTCCAAGTATTTGGGCGGAGTCGTCGACTGACGCTGGGGCGATCTTTTGATATCCTTCCGGAAAGACGTGAAAACTGCGCCAAGTCATATCGTCGGTCCTTTCATGGAGCCGTCGAGAGTTGCCCGAAAAACCTCATACGTCATCGAGTAATGCCGTTATGCATCAAAACATTTCGAACAGATTGAAAGATTTCAGCCGATTTGACATATGCTGAGGTGAAAGCAAATGACATCGCGAGTGAAGAAGTGGCTGATCGTCGTGGCAGCGCTGTCAGGACTCGTCCTGATCGCACTCTTTATTGCCGCCCGCGAAATGGCGAAGCGATTTGAACCTTATATCCGTGAGCAGGCCGTTAGCTATCTTCAAGACCGCTTCGACAGCGAAGCCGAGATCGGCGGGCTTCATATCAGCATGCCGAGCCTGTCTCCCATCCGATTGATCTTCAGCAAGGGGCATGGCGCTATTGCGCGTGTGGAAGGCGAGAACATTCTCCTTCGCCACAGAGGACGGCGCGATATCGCTCCAATGTTCATCATGAAGCGCCTTGTCTTTGACGTGGATCTTGGAACCGTCTTCGATTCGCCGAAGCGGGTTCAACTCGTCATCATCGACGGCATGGAAATCAACATTCCGCCGAAGGGAGAACGGCCGGCGTTTGGTGACAAGGACGACACGGCCGCCGATACTGCCGCCATGGATGTCATCTTCGACCAGGTTTGGATCAACGATTCCATGCTGACGATTCTTCCCCGGGATCCCAAGAAGAAGCCACTGCGATTTGACCTTCATAAAGTTCAACTGGAATCGGCCGGAAACAGTGTAGGCATGAAGTACAGCGCTTCCCTGACGAATGCAAAACCGCCTGGAGAAATCGTCAGTGATGGGAATTTCGGCCCATGGGCTGCGGACGAGCCAGGTGATACGCCACTCGACGGAAACTATGTCTTCGATAAAGCAGACCTTGGCGTTTTCAAGGGCATCGCAGGTATTCTTCATTCGACCGGACAGTTCGTAGGCACCCTCGATTCGATCTCTGCCAAAGGCGAAGCTTCGGTGCCGGACTTCCGGTTGAAACAATCGGGGAATCGCATTGCGCTGAAAACGAAGTTCGAGGTATTGGTCGACGGCACCAACGGCAATACAATTCTCAAGCCTGTCGTTGGAACATTGGGCAAAACGACCTTTACAACCGGCGGAGCTGTTGTTAAACACGAGGACGATGAGCACCGGACAATCAGCCTGGATGTCGACATGCCGCGTGGAAACATCCGCGACCTGTTTACCCTCGCCATGAAAGGCGCGCCGTTTATGGAAGGTCAGATCGCACTCCAGACAAAAATC
>Ga0134122_10004260_pt1 | contig 10616 bp, 6 predicted proteins | sample KB302_FD_96461 | JGI IMG/M metagenome (GOLD analysis project Ga0134122, IMG submission 96461) | Terrestrial soil microbial communities without Nitrogen fertilizer from Kellogg Biological Station, Michigan, USA - KB3-0-2 | ecosystem: Environmental > Terrestrial > Soil > Unclassified ... | reverse complement strand
GAACCCCGGCAGCCGCTTCAACTGCGGGATCGTCTCGGACTCGAGATGGCCGACGTAGTCGTCCGCGCGCCCGGGCCTGGCGATCCCCTTCCAGTGACGGGAAATCAATGCGACTGGGCGAAGGCGTAAAGCGTCGACTTCGTGCGCAGGTAGATCTTGCCGTCGGCGATCGCCGGCGTCGCGAACACTTCGTCGCCGAGCGGGTTCACCGAGAGGATCTCCCACTCTCCTTTCGCGTCGACCACCGACGCGGTGCCGTCCTGGCTGACCAGGAACACCTTGCCGTCGGCGCCGACCGGTGACGCGAAGTACTTGTCGATCGCCCCCTTCAGGCGCCCCTGCTTGATCACGTTGCCGGTATTGGGATCGATCGACAGCAGGATCCCGCTGTCGTTGACCATGAACAGGACGCCCTTGTAGACCAGCGTCGACGGCACCTGCGGCACCGGGCGCTGGTACTTCCACTTGATCGCCCCTTCGGTCACGTCACCCTTCCCACCCAGCTTGATCGCGAGCAGGCCGTTCTCGGCGGCGAGCATCGAGCGCATGACGCCCCACTCGCCGGCGTCGAGCTGATGGTTGCGGTTGCCGTCGAACGCGGGGAACCCGTACTTCGGGCTGAGCATCTTGTCGAGCGCGGGCGGGCCGCCGGTCACTTCGTCTTCCGCGATCACGCCGTCCTTGTTCTTGTCGTAGACCCTGAGTCCTTCTTCGAACGGAATCGTCGGGACCTGCGTGCCCGGCTGGTTCTGCGGGAACCCCCAGCCGTTGATCCACGCGGTGTCCCCTTCGATCGAGACCACCGACTTCATCTCGCAGGCGAGCCCGCGCACCCACCACACGCGCCGGCCGTCCTTCGCGTCGTAGGCCGACAACTGGAACGACTCGGGGATCAGGATCTGCTTGCCGCCGTCCTTCGGCTGATACACCGTCGGCGTCGAGTAGCCGGAGATCACGCCGGGACGATCGATCTTGTAGCGCTGCTTGCCGGTCCTGGGATCGACGCCGAGCAGGTACGACCCCGTGTCCTGGTCGACCGGCAGGATCAGCGTGCCGTCGACGAGGATCGGCGAGGCGCCGAAGCCGTAGAACATGTTGAACGGCCCGAGCGGCATGCGCCACAGCTCCTTGCCGTCGGCGGTGAACCCGATCAGCCCGAACGACTGGAAGAACGCGAACACGCGCTCGCCGTCGGTCACCGGCGACGGCGAGGCCGGCCCGTTGACGTTCTCGAGCCGCTCGCTGTTGCGGCGCGGCACTTCCTGCCGCCACAGCTCCTTGCCGGTGGCGCGATCCAGCGCCAGCACGAACAGCTTCTGCCCTTCCGCGCCGGTCATGAAGATCCGCGTGTCGGTGAGCACCGGTGACGAATGCCCGCTCGGCACCGTCGTCTTCCACACCACGTTCTTGTCGGGGCCGAACTCCGCCGGCAGGCCCGACGTGTTGGAGATGCCGGTGCCGTTCGGGCCGCGGAAGCGCGACCAGTCGGTGTCGCTGGCGGCGAACGAGACGGCGGTGGCCACTACGAGAATCGCAAGCTTCATTTCTGACTCCCAATCGCCCACAGGAACTTCGTCGTCCGGAAATAGATTCGTCCGTTCGACACGGCCGGCGAGCTGAGCGTGTAATCGTCGAACTCGTTTTCAGACAGCAGCTGGAACTGGGGCCCCGCCTTGACGACGCTGGTGACGCCGTCTTCGTTGGTGATGTAGATGCGCCCGTCGGCCAGCACCGGCGATCCGCTGTAGGTGCCCGGGCGCAGGCGCTGCCGCCCGTAGATCTCCCTGCCGGTGCGCGCCTCGAGGCAGAACATGATCCCGCGATCGTTGATCACGTAGACGTGCGTGCCGTCGGTCAGCGGCGTCGGCACGTCGGGGCCGCTGTCGAACGTCCACAGCAGGTGCGATTTGGTGACGTCGCCGCGGCCGCCCGCCTTCAGGACCAGCATCGGCCGCTCGCGCGTCGGCGCGATGATCAGGTCGTCGAAGGTGACCGGCGACGCGACGATGCGGTAGTTGGCGTCGTTGGTCGGGTTGAGCCCGTCGGCGCGCCACAGTTCTTTTCCCGTCGCGGGATCGTGGCCGGTGACGACGTCGCCGCCGGTGAGGACGATCTCGGTGTTGCCGGCGTACTGCAGCACCGCCGGCGTCGTGTACGAATCGGGGGACTCGACGCGCGCGTTGGTCGGCCGCTCGACGCGCCACACGGTCTTGCCGGTCGCCGTGTCGATGCGCAGCAGGTACGACGGGTCGTCGGTCCGCATGCCGTGCAGCACCTGCACGAACAGCGAGTCGCCGTGCAGCAGCGGCGACGAGCCGTAGCCCCAGTTCAGGCCGAAGCGCCCGTAGTCGGCCTGGATGTCGCGCGTCCACAGCTCCTTGCCGGCGAAGTCGAACGCCTTGAGGATGCCGGTGCCGGTCATCACCCACACGGTCGTGCCGTCGGTGACCGGCGACGGCGTGGACTGGTTCTGTTTCCGCTGCATCCGGTTGCCGCTGCCGAGGTCGCGCTGCCACAGGATGGTCCCCTTCACGCGATCGACGCACCACAAGTGCAGGCTGGCGCCCGGACCGTTGTCGACCGCGCGCGCGTCGGGCAGCGCGTTGGCGACGTTCAGGAAGATGCGATCGCCCCAGACGATCGGGGTCGATCCCGACAACGCCGGCATCGGCAGTCGCCACAGCACGTTCTCGGTCTGCGACCACTTGACGGGCAGGTTCTTCTCGTTGCTGATCCCGTTGCGCGTGGGTCCGCGCCACTGGGGCCAATTTTCTGCAGATAGGTGAACGGTCAGCACCGCGCAGAGCAGTGCCGCCGTGAACAGTCGGTGTCGCATGTATCGCTCCGAAACTTCCGCCTGAAGGCGGAAGCCACAGTTCCTCATTCCGATCTGAGCGCGCCGACCAGCGGCATCCGCAGCGCGGCGCGCGTGGCGATGACGGACGATATCAGCCCCGCCGCGACCACGGCAAGAAGCAGCAGCCAGCCGCCGGTGGTGATTGGCAGGCGCGCCCCACGCTCGAGCGCGGCCGGGGCGATGGCGACGAGCGCACTCACGGCGCCGACGACGAGCCCCCATCCCAGCAGCACCACGTTCTCGGACGCGATGAGCGCGAAGAGGTGCCTGCGGCCGTAGCCGACGGCGCGCAGCAGCGCCAGTTCGCGGCGGCGCTCGAGGACGTTGCGCAGCAGCACCGCCGCCAGTCCCACCGTTCCTACCAGCAGTCCCAGTCCGCCTAGTGTCTGGAACGTGGACAGGTAGGTATTCTCGACGGCATGGAACTCGGCCAGCCGCTGCGCCGTCGGTACCGCGTCTGCTCCCAGGTCGCCGGCCCCTTTTTCGATCTCCGCGCCGAGCCCCGCGGCGCGATCCGCGGGCGCGTCGAACAGGAGGAAGCGGTAGCCCTGCTGCTCGGGGAACAGCTTGACGAAGTTCGCCTCCGACATCAGCAGCTCTCCCTGGAACACGCTGTCGGCGAGCGCCGCGACCAGCTTCAGGCGGAGCGGCTGCTCACCGTGCGTCAGGACCACCTCGTCGCCGATCGCCTTGTGGAGGACGTAGGTCATCGAGTTGGCGTCGGCGGCGATCGGGATGGTGCCGTCCTCCTGCGGCTCCGCAAGCAGCAGCCATGGATTCGCGCGCGCCGCGTCGCTCTTCGCGGCGGACGACTGGAACGAGAAGCGTCCCGCGTCGATGAAGTGGCGGCTGACGCCGAGAATGCGCGGATTGGTCGGCTCGTAGAGATTGAGGCAGCTCGTGTCCTCGCCGGGACGCACGCGGAACGGCTCGATCCGGATCGCCGGCTCGGCCGCGAGCCCCAGCGCTTCCCGGCCATCGGGCCCGTTGGGGTCCTGCACGACCGGCACCATGAGATCCACCATCAATGGATAGCCGCCCGTGCCCGAGCGGCGATCGGTGGGATCGACGGCGCCGCGGCGGAACGCGTCCACGGAGATCAGCACGAACACCGCGGCGGCGATGACGGCAATCGCCAACACGCTGCGTCCCGGGCGCTCGGTGGTGCTGCGCAGCCCGAGGCGGGCGATCGACAACCGCGACGGACCCTCTTGACTTCCGCCTGAAGGCGGAAGCCACCGCATGCGCCAGGTGATGAGGCAGAGGCACGCGACGAGGACGGCGGCGCCCGCGCCGAAGAAGGCGCCGGCAGGATCGATCGCTTTGAGGATAGATGCGGCGATGAGCGCGGCAGCTATCAAGACTAGAGTGATACTGACGAATCGAAGGTCCGCCTTCGCGGCTACGCCGCTTCGGCGAGATTGCCGGCCGCGCGGCGCTTGCGCGGGCGCGGTCGGCAAGCTGTCGGTGATGACACCAGCTAACAGCGAACGTTCCGACAGTCGTGACAGTCCGCGGAGCGTCCACCAGATGCACAGCGTCGCGGCGATCACGGCGCCGGCGGCGCCGGCGAGGAGCGAGAGCGGCGACACGTGGAGCACCAGATCGCGGGTGCCGACGGCGCCGGACCACCACGTGCGCAGGCCGGCGATCATCAGGGCGCCGTAGCCGACGGCGCCGGCGATGCCGATCGCGCTGCCGGCGATCGCGAGCAGCAGGCCCTCCATCGTGAACAGCCGGCGCACCATGGGCGTGGTGAAGCCGACCGCGCGCAGCAGCCCGACCTCGCGCGCGCGCTGCTCGACGCCGAGCCGGAAGAACAGCGCCGCCAGCACGAGCGCGGAGGCGACGAGGAAGAAGCTGAAATAGACGAAGTACTCCCCGAAGTTGGTCGCACCGCGCGAGGCGCGCAGCCCTTCCGCGCGGACGGCGCGGATGGTGACGCCCAGGCGCACGGGATCCAGCTCCTCGAGCAGCGCCGTCGACAGCCGGACCTGCGTGTCGGCCAGCGCGTGGCCGGCGGCCGGGCTGAGGCGCACGCCGGTGCGATCGCCGTAGCGCGCCGATCCCCACAACTGCTGCCCCACCTCGATCGGCACGAACGCTTTCGGCGTCGTCCGATACTGCTTCCAGTAGGTCTCGTCCGCGGGCCGCACGCGCTTGAGATCGATCGGGAACGGCGGGTCCCAGGCGGCGACGCTCTCGGCGCCGGTGATGCCCGGATACGTCGGCGCGAGATCGCGATCGGCGGCAGCCCCCGCGATCGGGACGATGCCGGCCACCTGGAAACGCGCCTGCCGCGTGACCAGCGTCCCGGGCTCCTGCCACACGTAGTAGTCGAGCGTGATCGGCGCGCCCGCGGCGACGCCGAGCTCGCGCGCGGTCCAGTCGTTGATGACGATCGGCGGATCACCACCCTGCGGCAGCGCGAGCGACGGCGCAACCGTGCGCAGGTCCATCGCGGTGACCAGGGAGTAGGGCACCTCGCGATCGCCGCTGCGGATCGCGTTGGCGAGGTAGGTCAGCACCGGCCGCGGCTGCACTCCGACCTTCGCGGCGGCGCGATCGATCACCGCGCTACGCGATCGATCGATCAACCCGGCGTCGGCGCCGATGGCGATCGACTGCTGCTCCCACAGATCGCGCATTGTCAGGCCGACGTCCCCGTACCTGAGCTGCCGCTTCAGCGCCGCGTACAGCGGACCGTTGTCCGGTGCGCTGCCGGCCGCGATCAAGAGCGCGTTGACCCGCCCGGGCTGCTCGAGATCCTGCTGCACGCGGCGCAGCGGCACGAAGACCGCGCGCACCTCTCCCTGCTGCGGGACGATGGAGAACTCGCCGAGCTGGGCGCGATCGAGGACGCCGGCCACGCGCAGCGTCATCGTGCGCCCGGCATCGTCTTTCTTGCCGTGCAGCGACTCGAGGGGAATGGCGGACGGCCGCTCGACGCGCACGCGGACGGTGCCTCCCTCGGTGGCGCCGATGTCGGAGGCGAGGGCGCGGCTGACGAACGCGTCGCGATTGGCAGGGCCGCTGCGCCCCCGCACCTCGTGGAAGCGCCAGAAGCGATCGTCGATGCCGTACACCTGCACGCGCGAGGCGCGCTGTCCCGTCGCCTGATCGGTGACCAGCCCCTGCATCACGACCACCGGCGCGATGCCGCCGTAGGCCTTCGCGAACTCGCCGTCGCGCCTGAGATCTTCCGCGAGCGCTTCACGGAAGAACCCCGTCGAGAGCACGACGCGATCGGTGCGGCCGAGGCGCTGCAGGACGAGATCGCGCAGGCTGCCGCGGACCGAGTCGCCGACCAGGAGCGCGCCGGCGAGCACCGCGACCGCGGTGGCGACGCCGGCGATGACGGCAAGGTTCGTCCGCCAGTAGTGGCGCAGCGCCGCCGTCACCAGCCGCCGAGAAGTCATGACCGCTGCAGCCGGGTGTCGACCAGGGTGAAGCGCGCGGGAAACCGCTCCGCGAGCGCGCCGCTGTGCGTGACCACGAGCAGGATGGTGTTCTTGAGCCGGTGCAGATCGAGCAGGACGGCGGCGACGTTCTCGGCGGCGGCGCGATCGAGGTTGCCGGTCGGCTCGTCGCAGAGGAGCAACCGCGGGCTGCGGATCAGCGCGCGCGCGATCGCCACGCGCTGGCGCTCGCCGCCGGAGAGCGCGGCCGGACGATGATCGATGCGGTCGGCCAGCCCGACGCGTTCCACCAGCGCCCGCGCCCGGCTGACGTCCTCGCGATCCGGCTTCAGCAGCGTCGGCACCAGCACGTTCTCGAGCACGGTGCACTGCGGCAGCAGGCAATGATCCTGGAAGACGAACCCGATTTCCTTGTTGCGGAACGTCGCCAGGCCGTTGGCGTCGAGCTGGAACGGGTTCTTGCCGTCGAGCGTGACCGTGCCGGACGAGGGCGGCTCGAGGCCCCCGAGGATGTACAGCAGCGAGCTCTTGCCGCTGCCTGACGGGCCCATGATTGCCGCCGCGTCGCCGGGCTTCATGTCGAACGAGACGTCCGACAGCACGCGCAGCGGCCCGCGCGGCGTCGGATATTCCTTGGAGAGCTCACTGACGTGCAGCAACAGACCCCTTCCTTCCGCCTAAAGGCGGAAGCCACATGGCATCGTCCGCGAAGGCGCCGCTACGACGACCTACCCGTGGCTTCCGCCTTCCCCGGCCCGAGCGGCGTCGAGGGCAGGCGGAAGTCGGAACCGGTCGAACGCGCGATGACGTCGGAATACACTTCGAGCAGCCGATCGATCGATCGGTCGATGCTGTAGTAGCGGCGCACGCCGTCGAACCCCTGCCGGCCGAGACGCGCGGCCAGCTCCCGGTCGCGCCACAGCGTGAACAGCCCGTCGGCGAGGGCCTCGGCGGAATCAGGCGGCACGAGCAGGCCGCCGCCGGTCTGCTCGACCATCTCGGTGAACGATCCCCGCCGCGGCTGCACCACCGGCACGCCGACGGCCATCGCCTCGATGATCGACACGCCCTTCGGCTCGTCGTAGGTCGCCGGCGCCGACATCACGTCGAGCGACCGCAGGAACGCGAGCTTCGCATCGCGATCGACGGCGCCGTGATACGTGAACTCGCCGCCGAATCCATCGGCCGCGAGACTCTGTTTGATCTCCTCCAGGTACGGCGCCTGCGCCGGCGACATCCAGCCGGCCGCGTCCAGCCGCATGGGCACGCCCGGCGTGCGCGCGCGCAGCCGCTTGTAGGCCTCCGCCAGCAGGTGCAGTCCCTTTTCCGGCGAGACGCGTGCGAAGTAGCCGATCCGGTACACCTCCGCCTTCGCGGCTTCGCCGCTTCGGCGGGACTCGTACCCGGTGAGATCGATTCCCAGCGGCACGACCGCCATCCGCTCGGGCGGAATCGCCAGCATCTTCGCCATCGTCGGCACGTAGTACTCGCTGACGGCGAGGAACATGTCGACGTCGCGCACCTGCCGCGCGATCATGTCGAGCGCCTTGCCGCGATACGGCTCGACCAGCCCGTTGAGGAACAGGTCTTCTCCCTGCAGCGTGCACACGATCGGCCGCTGCAGCGCGCGCTTCAACGGCGCCGCCAGCGAAATCAGCAGCGAGTTCGGCAGGTTGACGATGTCGGGGACCGGCTCGTCGCGCAGCCAGTCGAGCAGCTTGTCGAACTCCTTGCGCAGCACGCCGCGCTCGCCTTCGAGCATCGACACCGTCATCTCGCCGAGCAGCCGCGGATCGGTGGAGATCGATCGGCTGGCGAACAGGTTGATGATCCGCGGGTTGTCGAGCAGGCGGTCGAGGAACCTCGGCGTCTTGCGGAAGAGCGGCACGTACTGCTGCAGGTAGATGCTGATGCCGCCAAACAGGACCCGCTTCTCGCTGACGTTGGTCTCGTCGGGGCTGGTCGGCGTGTAGAGCGGCAGCAGCGTGACCCGGTGATCGCGGCGCAGCAGCTCTCTCGCCTGCGAGTTGTCGCGCAGGCAGCTGCCGCAATACATCCCCGCCGCGCCGGCGGTGATTGAGAGAATGTTCACGGTCGGCAGTTCACGGTCAGCGGTCCTACACGGAGGCGGTCTGGAACGCCCTCGCGCGGAACAGGAAGTCGATCAGGTTGCCTTCGTGCGGCTGCAGCCAGTTCAGCTGCGTCGTCCGCACCGGCCCCAGGTTGAGGCGATCGATGTGGACCGCGTCGATCAGCCGGCGGCGGAACGCGTCGTTGCCGGTGATCGCCGTGCAGACCAGGGTCGGCCCGATCGCCTCGATCATCTTCGCCTCCGGGCACTGCACCACGGAGACGAACGGGAACATATACTCCTTGCCGGCAATGGCCGCCTCCGGCGATTCGCAATGTACGACGGTGGGCAGCAGGTAATCGGCGCGTCCCTGCTTGACGAGCCGCGGCGTGCCGTTACGGTAGGTCGCCGTCACGTCGGTGACGCCCGGCGCCTTGAGGTCGGCGTCGATCGACTGTGAGATCGCATCGGCGACGCCGGGGACGGTGAAGGCGGCGAGGCTCGCCTCGGGGTGATCGGGCGGCAGCGCCTGGACCTTCGCGAGCCGCTGCGCCAGCGCGTCGGCAATCTCCTTCGTGTGGCGGCTCGCCCAGATCCCCGACGCGTTGATGCAGCCGCGCCCGCTGTTCAGGAACACGCTGTCGACGAGGACGTCGAGATACTGCTCCCACTGGTCGACGAGATCGTCGCCGAAGACGATCTTCGAGAAGCCGGGCCCGTGCGCCTGGACTTTCGGATTGCCGCGATAGCGATCGACGGTGGGCTGGCCGCCGAAGATCATCGTGCGATCGACCGCATCGAGTACCGCCGCGCCGACGTCGCCGCCGCCCGGGTAGAGCGAGATCGCTTCGCGCGGGATCCCGGCCGCGAAGAACGCCTCGGCCATGCGGTACGGCGTCCACGGCTCCTGCGGGCCCGGCTTGAGCACCAGTCCCATCTGCAGCGGGATGATCGGGAGCCACAGCGTGTGCACGCCTGGCGAGTTCGATGGCAGCACGAGGCCGACGACGGGGCTCTGCACCTGGAAGCTGATGGGCACGCCGCGCTCTTCGCCATAGCCGCACGACAGCACGTCGAGCGCGAGGCCGCGCGTGAGGTTCTCGAGGATGCGCCGCATCTCCGAGAGCACGAACATGTTCTTCTTCATGTTCCCGCGGCACATCGCCTCGGGCAGGCCGGTGCTGGCCGACTGGGCGCGGACGAACTCGTCGGCCGTCTGGCTGCCGCTGCCCATCGGCACGGTGCCGGTGGCGTAGAGCTCGCCGGCCTTGCCGACGCGCGCGATCAGCTCGTCGATCGGGATCTCGCGCAGCACGTCGCGCGCGCGCTGCGCCCTGCGCATGTCGCGCTGGATCAGCCCGCCGTTGGCGCGGCTGACAGTGGCAATCGGCTCGCCGGTCGAGAAGTGGACGACCTCGTCCTTCTCGAGGCTCTCGTAGGGTTGGCCCCAGCGCAGAACGGGTAAATGCAACATGGCTCGCTTCGCTATCGGGTCGCTCGCTTCGCTATCGGGTCGCCTCGCTGTCGGTGCTAAGGCTCGCTTCGCTCGCGGTGCTAGAGGTGCGGGGAGGTGCTAAAGGTGCGATTGGGAAATAGCGGGTGCTGGTGCAAGGCGGCTTCGCCTTCCGGTGCTACGAGTGCTACGGATAATTGCGGCACCTCTAGCACCTGCCGGCACCTTTTAGCACCTGACTGCACCCTTAGCACCATAGCACCTGGCGCGCGGAGCGCGCCGTGGCACCAGCACCCTTAGCACCCTCCCGCACCTGTAGCACCCTTAGCACCGACACGCTTCAGTACACTCCCACAGTGGTGGTCGCGGCGAAGCCGCGGTACGGCCTCACGCCGCTCACCCCATCCCATGGAAACTTCTCGTGCGGCGGCTCGCGCTCCCCTTCGTCGCGCTCGAGGAACCCCGGCATGAAGAACTCCTTCGTCAGCGTCGTCAGCTTGACGCGGCCGGTCTGGCCGTAGTCGACGGTGCGGTCCTGGTCGTCGAAGTCGACGACTTCGACGACGGCGCGCGGCTGCGGCGGATAGTAGGCGATCTTGTAGCCGTTGTGCGGCCCGCTCGGCGCGCTCGCGGCGAGCCCCATCAGCGTGTTGCCGTAGGTCGGCGTCATGTAGGCGCCGTCGAGCAGCTCCTCGTGCGCGAAGCGGTTCCACTGCGGCGTGAACTCCGTGCCGCCGGAGAATATCCCGGTGATGCCGGCCTTGCGTATCGTCGTGCCCATCGATTCCAGCCGCAGCGCCAGGGCCTCGAGCAGCT
>Ga0134122_10004259_pt1 | contig 10618 bp, 10 predicted proteins | sample KB302_FD_96461 | JGI IMG/M metagenome (GOLD analysis project Ga0134122, IMG submission 96461) | Terrestrial soil microbial communities without Nitrogen fertilizer from Kellogg Biological Station, Michigan, USA - KB3-0-2 | ecosystem: Environmental > Terrestrial > Soil > Unclassified ... | reverse complement strand
TGGGCAAACCCCGTCATTTCGGCATCCCCGGGGAGGAACAAGTCGTCGCCGTAACTATCCGATGTGTCGGTGCGAGGCGGCGTGCCGTCGCCCGAGGTGATCAGCACGCCGTTGCCGAAGCTGACCGGATTGGTGATGCCCGTCCGCAGGATGAGGGAGTCAAATACCGAGGTGGCGGCCGCGCCGCCGGTATAGGCGAGGTTGGTCAGCGTAATCCCGTTCAAGGAAGTCGCAGGATTGGCTCCGACCAAATAGTTGGTGATCGTGGTCACGCCGCCCGGAGTGGTTCCGTCAACGGCAGTAAAGGTGTCAGCCGTCATGTTTCAGCCCTTTTGCGAGACGCGTTATGGCTGAAAAGGAAGCGACGCCAGCCGGCAGCGAATCAGCGACTTTCGCTCAAGAGCGAGAGTGCTTGATACTGTTCTCATCCTTTCACGCATCCTGAACTTTTTCAATTGCGCCACGCGAGTGGAAGTTTCGTAAAAATCTTGCCGCGGTTCGAAACCGTCATACGAGCAAGATTGTTGCCGCAGGCACCGGGCCGCCCTTCTTCAGGGTGCACGTTGAGGTTTCACTGGATCATTCGCGCTTACGACCAGCGCGACATCGAGGTCAAATCTTGGGGCAGCCGGGGATCGGCGTGTCGTAGGTGTAGAGCTCGCCGCCATAGGCGACCGCAAGGGCGCCAATGCCGCAGGAATGGACCGCACCCCGCTCGAAGACGAACCAGTGAATCCCCTGCCCCAGCGGTCCCGCCGATTGGGTCATCACTCGCTGCAATATGACCAGTCCGTTGGCCAGCGTGGACGGCATCTCGGCGCTGCTCAGCGCTTTCAGCGCCATGCCATTGCCGTCGGCTACGTTTAGCGACTCGATCGGATCAAATACGGTGCGGGTGGGCGAGATGTGGGCTTCGACGATGCCGATGATGACATATTCGTCGAGGAGCTGAGCCAAAGGGGCGGACTGCGACGTGGGCGGCAGGAACTGGGGAGCCAGCCACCAGAGCATGACGAGGTCGGTGTCGGTCTTGTGGTGGACGATCTGTGTGTAGTCCTGCGCGGCGGATTTCGCGTCCGGCTTCCAGGCTCTGGCCGAGGCGTCGGCCGCGATCGTCAGAGCAAGACCTAGGGCGAGCGCGGAGGGAATGAAAGAGCGTAGGGGTTTGCCAAACGCGGTCATATCAGCTTGCCCTAATTCTGGCCGAGATAATCGTAGAGGTAGGTCGGGATGGCGTTGCTGTTGGCGCGGTTGAGCTGGCGCACGGCGTCGAAGATCATCATGCGCCCGCGCCGCTCGGTGTCGGCATCGGTCTGCTGCAATTGGCGTACAGCGGCGGAGAGGTTATCGCGGAGCGGCTTGTAGCCGTTGGCAATCGTGCTGTCCATCCACGACAGTGCGAGGCGCGTGCGAATATAGAGGACGACACGGCTGGTGAGGATGGGATCGAGCACTGTGATGTCGACGAGCTGCTTCATCTGCGCCGGCCCTCGGAGCCACAGCGTGGCGAGATCGGGCGGCGAGATCAAACCTAAGAACGCGCGCGCTTCCCGCGACAGCACAGGAACATCGAAGCTCTCGCCGCCGGGCGCGGAAACCGTGAGCACACCGGTATTGTTGAACAGCTTCAAGAGAAGGTCGCGTTCATTGACCGTGAGTGTCCCATCCTGAAGGAGGAGCGGGCCAACGACGCGCACGGTCTTCTCGTCGATCTCCTTGGTTCCGCTCGTCGCCTTCAAGAGTTCGGCGACCTTCAAATCCTCGACGATGGCTCTTGGATCGGGTGGCGCGGTGCCTTGGGCCGGCGGAGCCTGCGCGTTGGCGGTCGAGCAGACAAAGGCCGGAGCGAGCGCGAACGCAAGCGCCAAAACCGCGAAGATTTTCATTGCCTCAGCCCCTCTGTCGTAGGGCAGTTTAAAGCATATTCCGGCCCGGCGCATTCAAGGGGCTCTAGCGAAAAGGTTAAATCGGTTTGATTTGCCAAATCTTGCCGATTCATTGGCGCGGCGGGGGGTAGCCGGATCAAATCCGGCCATGGGTCAGCGGCGGCCGAAGAGGCGCTCGATATCGGCGAGCTTCAAGGTCACGTAGGTGGGGCGGCCGTGATTGCATTGGCCGGAATGCGGCGTCGTTTCCATCTCGCGCAGCAGCGCGTTCATCTCGTCCTGATTGAGGCGGCGGCCCGCGCGGACGCTGCCGTGACAGGCAAGCGTGGCGGACACATGGTCGAGCCGCCCTTTCAAGGAGGCGACCGATTCGGTTTCGGAGAGCTCGTCGGCGATATCGCGAACGAGCGCCTTGGCGTCGACCTCGCCCAAGAGCGCCGGGGTTTCGCGCACCAGCACGGCGCCGGGGCCAAAGCTTTCCAACACGAGACCGAGCGCGGCCAATTCTTCGGTGCGGGCAACAATGCGGGCGGCTTCGGCTTCGTCGAGCTCGACCACATCGGGAATGAGCAGGCTCTGACGCTTGACGCCGCCGTTTTCCAGCGCCGCCTTCATGCGTTCATAGACGAGGCGCTCATGGGCGGCGTGCTGATCGACGATGACGATGCCGTCTTCGGTCTGCGCGACGATATACGTGTCGTGCAATTGTGCGCGCGCGATGCCCAAGGCCGCGGCGTCGTGGACGTGATCGTGTTCGTGGTCGTGGTCGTGCTCAGGCTCGTGCTGATGCGCATGCGATGCGGGTGGGGCTGTCGCAAGCGGCGCGTGGTAATGGCGCGCGGACTCCGCGAGGCCCGAGAAGCGCGGCTGCACAGAGGGGAAGCGCTGCACGGGGCCGCCATTGGCATTGGGCTGCGCGCTCGGACGAAGCGCCGCGAGCGCCGCATCGGAGACCGTCGAGGAGGCGCGATGGCTCTCTTCGTGCAGCGCGGCTTTCAGCGCGCCGACAATGAGCCCGCGCACGAGGCCGGAATCGCGGAAGCGCACTTCGGCTTTCGCGGGATGGACATTGACGTCGACGAATTCCGGATCGCAGGCGAGGAAGAGCGCGACAGCGGGATGGCGGTCGCGTGCGAGATAATCCGCATACGCACCTTTGACCGCGCCCAAGAGCAAACGATCGCGGACGGGGCGCCCGTTGACGAAGAGGAACTGCGCCTGCGCATTGGCGCGGTTGTAGGTCGGCAATCCGGCATAGCCGGTGAGCGTGATGCCCTCGCGTCCGGCGGAGATGGGGGCGGCATTGTCGGCAAAATCGCGGCCCATCAGCTTGGCGAGCCGCTTCAAGGAGCCCTCGAAGAGGGCCTCCTCGGCGACAAGAGAAAAGACGCTGCGGCCGTCATCGCTCAGGCTAAAAGCGACATCGGGACGCGCCATGGCGAGGCGCTTGACCACGTCGATGACGGCAAGCGATTCCGCGCGCGGAGATTTCAAGAATTTCAGCCGCGCCGGCGTGGCGAAGAAGAGTTCGCGCACTTCGACGCGCGTGCCGTGCTGACCGGTGCTTAAGAAGCCCACCGGTTCGGGCGTCGAGCATTCACCGGCTTCAAGCCGGACTCCATGGGCGGCGGAACCCTTGGTGCGGCTTTGAATTGAAAGCCGCGCCACCGCACCGATGGAAGGCAGCGCCTCGCCGCGAAAGCCGAGCGTGGCGATGTGGGTGAGATCGTCGGCGCCGTCGGCAGCCACAGGCAGCTTCGAAGTGGCGTGGCGCTCGAGCGCGACTTGAAGGCTTGGTGCATCCATGCCGTCGCCGTCGTCCTCGACGATGATCAGCGACATGCCGCCGTCGGCAATGGTGACGGCGACGCGACGCGCGTTGGCATCGAGCGCGTTTTCGACGAGCTCCTTCACCGCGCTGGCGGGGCGTTCGACGACTTCGCCCGCGGCGATGCGATTGATGGTGCCTTCCGAGAGGCGACGGATCGCGCGCGTCATGTTCACGCCTGGCCTTCGAGATATTTGCGGGCGAGCACCTTGCCCTCTTCCACCGCCGGCTGATCGAAGGGATCCACGCCCGTCAGGCGGCCCATCAGAATCGTCTCCAGCATGAAATGCATAAAGAGCGCACCTAAGGCCCGCTCGTCCAGTGCCGGGACAGTCAGCCCCCGAACGACGCGGCCGCGCTTGGCCAGGGTTTCGGCGGTGGCGCGGGCTTCGGCATCGACGAGATCGCCCAGAGGCCGCCCGGCGAGATAGGAGAGGCCGAGGTGCTTGGCGTCAGCTGCGGGTATCTCAAGCCCCTGCCCTTTGGTAGCGCCGTCGATCAACGTGAACAGGGCATCGCCGGGACCGTCTAGGAAGAGCTGCAATTGGCTGTGCTGATCGACCGGGCCGAGGGCAGCGACGGGCGTGGTGCCCTTGCCGCTCTTGCCGAGGCTTTCGGCCCACAATTGCCGCCACCAGGCGCCAAACGTCTTCAAGCGATCGGAATAGCACCAGAGCACGGTCTCGCGGATGGCGCCTTCGCGCACCAAAGCGGCGTGCAAGGCCGCCCCCGATGCGGGGGCGCTGCCGCGCGCCGACGCGGCCTCAAGCACGCTGCGGGCACCGTCGCGCAGGGCGGCAGCGTCGAGGCCCATCAGCAAAGCCGGCAGCATGCCGACGGCCGAAAGCACCGAATAGCGCCCGCCAATGCCAAGCGGATGGTCGAGCACGGGGCATTTGATCTCTTCGGCGAACTGCCGGAGCGGGCTCTTTTTGGGTTCCGTGATCACGACAAAATGGCGCCCGAGATATTTCTCCCCGCCGACGCGCTTAATGGCATCGGCCGCGACGAGCGTCTGCGCCAAGGTTTCCGGCGTCCCGCCCGATTTGGAAATGGCGATAAAGCGCGTGGTCTTGAGGTCGGAGTTTTTGAGCGCGCGCTCATAGGTGACCGGATCGGGATTGTCCAAGAACTGCACACGCTGGGCACCGGCTGGAAGCGCGAGATCCTTGAGCGCCTGACCGCCGAGGCTGGAACCGCCGATGCCGAGCACAAAAATGGCGTTGGTGTTCTCTAAAAGCTGGAGCGCGACGTCTTTCGCGGCGGCGATGTCATCGCTGCGCTCCACGATGTCGAGGAGCTCAAGCCGCGGCTTGGCGCCCAGCAAGGCTTGAAGCACGCGCTCGCTGTCTTCAAGAGCGTCGGGAAAGCTTGCGGGGACTGAGGGCGAGCGCGAGACGAAATAGGGAGGACGGGCCATGCGCGGATGTTAGGCGCATCGGGGGCCATAAAAAAAGCCCGCGGGCGCAATCGGCTTAAGGATTGCGCCCGCTTGACGTCGAATTGTTGGTGGCCGTTTGGCCCGGGTATTGAACCGGCGTCAGCGTCCGCCGAAGAAGAAGTAGACGCGAACGGGCTTGGACCGGCCGGAATTGTTGTCGGCGGTGCGGGTTTCGTGCGCGCTTTTCTCAGCTTGCGCATCGGAGCGCTGAACCCGGCCCTGCTGGAGAGTGGTGGCCCGCGGCTGGTCCACGCTGGCCATTTCAGTGCCTTTTAAAGCGCCATCGGAAGCCCATGCGTCCGATGCAAAGCCCTGAAGGGCCAAAACCACCGTCACTGCCAAAATCGTCTTCATGTTCGTGCCCCCTCGAAGGTTTTTCGAACATGCCCATTCAACGCCCCAGGTCTTAACGCGAAGTACCCAGAAGGCTTCGAAATTGCGGCGAATTGATGCAGCTGCGCCGGGGACGCAAGGAGTCGCAAACCGAGACGGATTTGGGGCGCTGCCGGCCGCCGCGAGAAGGCCCTAAAATTCTGCGGAAAACCGCCAAAAATCGGGCCTTTTGGTCGCGCTGAAATTGTCCCATCGGAGGAACGTCGCGCGCCAGGGTGGTGGCGCTGCGCCGTGTGACAAATTTCAGACTTCTTAAATTGCGAGGATGGAGCGAGGCAAAAGATCCTCGCTCTGTCCCGCTTTTGGACGTTCGACTCTACTCCGCGGCGCCCGCCCGGCGGCCGGGATTGGACAGAGTCTGACCGTTGGGCAGCACGACAGACATATATTGTCCGCCGCGTGAGCCGTCTTTGAGCGGATGGATGGTGACGGAAATCTTGTCGCCCGCTTTGACGGTGTCGGCTTTCCAACCGCGCTGTGCCTGCTGTGCCGGCGAAGCCATTTCAATGGACCATTCCAGCGGCTTGCCGACGGCGGCGTCCTGAACCATCAGATGAATCCAGCTATGTGGGTTGGTCCATTCGAATTCGCGCACGGTGCCGTTCATGGTGACGCTCTTTTCGGAGTCGAACATGGCAAAGGAGTGATGCGCGAAAGCGGGCACGGCGTAGGCGGACGCTGCGACCAGACCAAGAACGAGAGCTTTGAAGTTCATCGGCGTCTCCTCAAATAGCGACTTGGCGAAACAATCCTGTCCACCAAAGATGATAGGACCGGCGCGGAGCGGCGTACAGGTGAGCGGCGAAAAGGGCCCCGATTTTAACGCCTGGCGGCGACGGGCTGTTTGGGGATCACAGCATCGATGCCGGCTTGGGCGCATTCTTCCTGTCTCTGGGCACCGCCCACGCCAATCGCGCCCGCGACTTGGCCATCGATGATGATGGGGAGCGCGCCGGCCTTGGGAAAGTCGTTGATCCAGATCGACGCCTGATTGCGCTGGGACGTGACGTCTTCCTCGAGCGATTTCGTCGGGCGCTGCCAATGGGCCGCGGTCTTGGCTTTCAGAATAGCGGTCTCGGCCAAGGTCGGTCCCCCGCCCTGCATGGCATGGAAATCGATCAGCACGCCGGCGATGTCGACCACGGCGACGCCAACGAGAATGTTGTTCTTCTCGGCAAAAGCGAGGCAGGCATCGACCATTTTGCGCGCGGCCGCTGCGCTGACTTGCTTCCGATCGATGAAAATGGGTTGGGCGGAGGCGGTTTCGATGGCGATGGCACTGGAGACAAGAGCGGCTGCGGCGATCAGCAATGTGCGCAAGTGGTCCTCCGTACGTTGGCGCGCGCCAAAGCAGGCGCGTTTCAGGCCACCTTAGCAGCCGCTTCAACGGCGCTGAAGTCGGCGCAGGAGGCATGCCCGGAAAGAATGCGCTCGTGACGGAGGCAGAGGCCGTCATCGGCGCGCGAGGAGGCGTCGGCGGAGGACAGCGCGGTTAAGCCCTTGAAGAGCTGCTCCAAAAAGGCGGCGTCATTGCGGAAGTGCCGGCAATTCCGGCACTCCCGGACGATGGCGCGATCACTCATGGGGCCAGATTCGTCCAATAAGCGGCGAAGACGTAGGCCGAGAGGACAAAGCCGAACACGACATTGACCGCGACGCCGGAACTGAAGGCGATGAAGGGCTTCAATCCGGCGGAGGCCAACTCGCGGAAGCGCGTCGTCAAGCCAATGCTCAAGAAGCAGAAGATGAAGGCCCAGGAGCGCAGATCCTTGATCGGCGCGACGAGGCCGGGATTGACGGTCTTGTTGAAATCCGCGAGGGCGTAATCGGCGGTGACCGCGGTGATCAGAATGGAGGCGACGAAAAATCCGATGACGAATTTTGGAAAGCGCCACCAGATCTCCGCGGCATTGGCCTTGCGACCCAAGCCTTTTTCCCAGCGCGTTGTGGCGACGATGGCGAGGACAAAGGCCCAGATGCCGAGCCAGACGTCGCGGCCGACGACCTTCATCAAAGTGAAGGCGAGAACGGCCTGGTCGGAAGTTCCCGCCGCAGCGCCGGTGCCCGAGACGAGGTCGGCGTAAGTCTGCGCAGCGGCAATGCCGGCGGCATCGGCGAATTCGCTCGTACCGATCCAGGCGCCGCCAACGCCGGCGGGGAGCTGGAATTGATGAGCAACGAAGGGCAGCACGAAGATCATGGCGATGGCCCAAATGAGAACCAGCGTGATGGCGATGGGGGCGTCCTCTTTTTTGCCGCCGACCGCGCCTGAGATGGCGATCGCCGCGGAAACGCCGCACACCGCGCCGCCGACTCCGAGGGTCGCGGCAAGACGCCGATCGAGGCCGAGCCGTTTGGCGACGAAATAGATGACGGAAAAGGTGATGAGCGAGACGATCGAGGCTTGCACGATCGCAACCGGGCCAGCCCAGATGATCAGCGTGAAGGGAACGGTGGCGCCCAAGAGCACGATCGCGGTCTTGATGTAGAGCTCGACTCTAAAGCCGGCATCGAGCGAACGAGGCAGCGGAGCCAGGTTGGCGATGGCGAGGCCCAGAATGAGCGCAACCAGGGGAGCTTCGAAACCGTAGAAATTGGCGCGATCCCACTGTCCGACGACGAAGACGACGACCGAGAGTGCAAACACGAAGGCGAACGCGAAAAGAAAATCGCGTGCGCTGCGGCCCATGGCGCGGAGTGCGACAGCGAACGCGGCGGCCCAAAAGGCGAATTGCACGAGATAGCGGAGCCAATTGTCGACGAAATGCACGCCGAGCTGGCCGGCGCTGGTCCACTTCGGAGGCACCACGGCGAGATAGCGCCACGAGGCGCCGTACTGGAAGAGCACGAGGCCGACAAGGACGATGCCGAGGCCGAGCCAGATCGCCCACCAATCCTCCTTAAGCCAAAGCTCCTTCCACCCCGACGAGCTCCGTCGCGCTGCCTGTCCGCCAAAGTTCGCTTCCGCCTGGCTCATACGACGCCACTTTCTACGTGTATTGTTTGTGAATATTCTATTGTGAAGAATTTATCGGGGATAGTTACCGCACAGCCTCGAGTACCACAATGGTTTTATGGATTAATGAAAGTAATACAGCATGGAATACGTATTATGTGCGTCGCGGAGCTGACTAGCCAAGCATCGAGCCCAAAGCTCGCTCCATTTTCACAACGACGGATTTCCAATCGCCCTCGGTGTCTTGGCGAAACAGACGCAGCGTCGGGTACCAGGGACTGTCATCGCGCTCACGCAACCAGCGCCAGTCGGGGGCGTATCTGAGCGCAACCCAAGTAGGTCGCGCGAGCGCGCCCGCCAAATGCGCAATAGAAGTATCCACCGTGACGATCAAATCGAGGCAGCTCATCGCCGCCGCGGTATCGACGAACGCGTCAGGTCCGTTGTCGAAGCCGTCGCCCAAGCTTTCGACGGTCACATCCCCCGCCAAGTGCGGCAATTGATCCGTACCATGATGTTTCTGCAAGCTGATCAAGCGAACACCCGGCAGGCGGCCAAGGCGAGCAAGCTCGGCCAACGGAATCGACCGACGGCGCCCACTCGTTCGAGCCACCGGGGTTGAGCCGATCTTCGTTTGCCAGGCAATGCCGATCTTGAATCCGTGCGTCCCGATAAATTGCCCCCAATGAGCGACGCGATCCGTTTCAGGTTCAAGGTACGGCACTTTGTTCGGGATGGATCCTACCTCGGTACCAAATCGCAGCGGCAGGCTCATCAGCGCGCACTGGAGGTCAAAGCGGCGGTCCTTCTCGAGCGCGCCGATGACTTCAATTTTTGAGATCAATGGCCGCAGCACGCGCAAGAGACTTGGCGGCGCCAGAAAGGTAACGTTTGCGCCACGTTCGGCGAGCAGCGGAAGATATCGCGCGAAGTGCAACGTGTCTCCCAGCCCCTGCTCGGCGTAGATCAAGATACGGCGTCCATTGATTTCCTCGCCCCGCCAGTGCGGAGCATCGAGTTTGGGCCGCGCGCCGAGGAAATCCTGGGTTTGCCACCGCCACTCGCGGTCGGCCCAACCTTCGGGGTAGCGGCCAAGAAGAAGTTTTGCAGCGCCGCGGCCAGTAAAAGCCTCGGCAAAATCGGTCTTCAGCGCGACAGCTCTGTCGTAGCTTAAAACCGCTTCGTCCGGCCGCTTCAGCTCCGAGAGTACAATGCCACGATTGTTGTAGGCCTCGGCGTGCCGCGGGTTAAGAGCAATTGCATGATCGTAGTTCGCCAGCGCTTCACGCGGGCGATCCAAATCCCGTAGCACGTTGGCGCGATTGTGGAAGAATTCCGCGTCGCCCGGTCGAAGCGCGATGGCTCGATTGTAGCTCGCGAGGGCTTCAGGTAAGCGCTGCAGCTCCGCGAGAACGCTGCCGCGGTTGTTGAAAGCTCCGGCATGATCCGGCCTAAGCGCGATCGCTTTGTCCAAGCTCAAGAGCGCTTCATCCAGCCGTTTGAGCTCGAAGAGGGCATTTCCGCGATTGGTGAATGCGTCGGCGTGCGCCGGATGAAGCGCGATTGCACAGTCGAAGCTTGCAAGCGCTTCACGCGGACGCTTCAGCTCCTTAAGCGCAATCCCGCGATTGTTGAAGGCATCGGCGTCGTTGCGATTGATCTTAATCGCGGCGTCAATCTGCCTAACAGCCGTCGCATGATCGCCTCGCTGCGAAGCGATGACGCCCAAGAGATGGAGACTGCCGAAATGATCGGGCTGCCGTTTAAGAACTTGCCTATAGAGCTTCTCGGCCTCGTCCAAATGGCCCCGTTGGTGGTGCATGAGGGCTTCATTGTAGGTTCGCTCTACATGGATAGGCTCGGACGGTGAAGGGGGCGGGGCTCGCGTCATTTGGTCACCGTTTGTGCGGCGCTCCTAGAACATTTCCCCCGCCCTTTCGATAGATCGCGGATCATCCTTCGGGCACGGCAAAATGCATCGGCGGCAAGCCGTTTTTGTGCCGGTCGTGCATGTGAGCAAACGCGGCTTCGAGAGCGTGGGTAAAGCGCTTCGTATCGAAGAGTGGCTCACTTTCGCGATTGCGCGCAAGCTTTGCTTTCAGGGCCGCAAGCGC